>WNGI01001726.1_pt1 | contig 21062 bp, 17 predicted proteins | sample 5400621 | NCBI WGS metagenome assembly WNGI01 (sample SAMN13153374, study PRJNA577476) | soil metagenome | isolation source: 20 cm soil or saprolite under Garry oak tree replicate 1 | place: USA:California | collected 2016-06-15
CATCCGCCCGGATCGCCGCGTCGGACCCGTCGCTGATGTTGGTGAACTGCCGCGGCGGATCCTTGTCGATCAGACCGTCCACCATGCTCACACCGTATACGAGAGCGCCGGCGTTCACGTCAATCGGGCCCGGATGGGCCACGACGGTGGTCGAGTCGGTGCCGGCGGCCGAGCGATACGCGCCCAGCGCCGCGACCGATGGATCGACGCCCTGATACGCCGACAGGATCACACCGCCCTCGGTGATCGCGTCGGAGAAGAGGGCGTGGACGCACAACTGCTGGTTGCTATTGGTCGCCCCATCGGGGAAGCCCTGCGCGTTGGTCGCGACGTAGGTCGCCATCGAGTAGCCGCCGGCCGTGACATAATCGACCAGGCGGTACGCGTTCCCCACCGGCGTGTCGTTGGCGTCGCAGAAGTGGTCGCCGACGGTCGTGATCGTATTGGTCGAGCCCCGCCAGAGGAACGTGGCGACGATGGCGTCGCCGACGTGCGGGTTGGTGGGGAAGTCCTTGCCCACGTGTGTCCCGCCGCCCGGCCATGGCTCGCCGTCGTTCAGGACGGCGGTCTGCTGGTCCAGTGTGACACCCGCCGACGTCGCGGCGACTGTGGCCGCGCGGGGCGGCGCGTGGCTCAGGGGCTCGTTCACCGCGTCGTGACACGCGGCGGCGAGCAGCGCCGACCCGAGCAGCAGCGAGAGGCGGCGCATCACATCACCCCGATGTTAAACGCGGCGCTCTCGGCGCTGACCACGCCACCCGCGGTCACCGTGAGCGTGTAGCCGGTACCCGGCTGATCGATACTCAAGTCGCTGAACGTGGCGACGCCGTTGACGACGTTCACGGTCTTCGTGCCCGACAGCGTGCCCGGCACCAGCAAGCCGCCGTTGTGCCCGATGGCGATCGTGACCGTCCCCGTGAAGCTCGTGACGGGACTACCCGACGCGTCGGTCACGGTCACCTGCACTGCCGGCATGGTGGTGAGCGGCAGCGTGGTCTTGGGCGGCGCCGTGAAGACCAAGTGCGGCGCCGGGTTGAGGGCGAGCACCGTCGCGAGCCAAGTGCCGGGGGAGCTGAAGCCCCAATCCCAAGTCGGATGCGCAGAACCGCCGGCCGGCGACAGGAGGTACCGAGCGTCGGCTTTAATGGCGGCGTCCGACAAGTTGTTCAGGTATGTGAAGGCTGCGGGCGGATCCATGCCGACCACCGGATGGGACATGCTCACGCCGTATGCCAGGGCACCCGCGCCGAGGGCGATCGCGCCGGGGTCGGCGGTCGTAGTGGACGAGCCGCTGCCGGACGCGGAGCTGTGCGCGCCGACGGGCTGCGCCGACACCGCATCCACCCCGCGCCACGCCGAGAGCAGCAGCCCGCCGTCGGGCGTGGCCTCGGACAGCCGCGCCTGCACGCCGAGCACGACGGTGGGGTCGGGGTTGGGATCGGGAAAGTTCTGCACGTTGGTCGCGACGTAGGTCGCCATGTTCACGCCGCCCGACGTCTCCTGGTCCACCAGGCGATAGAAATTCCCGACCGGCGTGCGGTTGGCGTCGGTGATGAAGTCGCTCACCGACGTGATCGTGGCGGGGCCGGTCCAGAAGAACGTTGCGACGATGGCGTCGCCGACGTGGGGGTTCGTCGGATTGAATCCCTTCGCCAGGACGATCTCGTTCTGCTCATTCAGAGTAGCGTTCAGTTGATCGAGTGTGATGGCGGTCCCCGGAGCGACCGGAGCGATCGTGGCGGCGGAGATGTGGGGCGCCCTTGCCGAGGGCGCGACGACGTCCGGTTGACAGGCTGCAGCGACCACCGCTGCCGCGACCACCGCCGCCAGACGCATGGATGAGCTCCGCGTATCCATAGACCGCCTCGTGTGGAGTGTGCGCTACACGTTGACCGTGTTCCACACGGGCAAGGTTTGCGCCACATCGTCACGCGAGGCGCTAGCGTTGTGGAACGGCGACTCGCACCAACCTGCAGCCCGGGGGCGCCGTGCTCGCACCAATTTCGGCGCACCGTGGCGCCGCTACGGCAACCGCCGCGCGATGATCGGACCGATGGCGTTGGTGAGAATGAGCGGCAAACGTCGCCAGCATGCAGCAGCGGCGCGGAAGACCGGCCGGTCCGGCGTCGGCGGCGCCGTGACATTGCGAGACGTCCACTGCGCCCACGGCAGCGGCACGTCGGCGCCGCCCCACTGCTGCTTGAAGCGATGGGTGCCGCCGCCCGGCGTGCAGCGGCCGAAATCGAAGCGCCGCACGCCCCGCTCGATCAAGTGGGACATGAACGACCAGTACAGCAGCATGTTGGGCGCGGCCGCGCTGTGCTCGCGCAGCGACGCCGCCCAGGTCAATTCGAAGCCGTCACGCCACACGAAGCCGCATCCCGCCGCGACCGGATCGGCGCCGGCGTACACGACACCGAACACCACGTGATCGGCGAGGCGCAGGGCGATGCTCTCGAACAGGTCGGCCGGCAACACCGGCGTGCCGAGTGCGCGCATGTTGCGCGCGAAGACAGCGTAGAACGCGTCGCGGTGCTCTGGTCCGAACCGCGTCTCGAAGCCCGCCTTTTGCGGTCGGCGAATCTGACTCTTCAGCTTGGACGAGAACGATCCCCACAATGCATCCGCCGTCTCGGGGAGCGGCAGGGCGACGGTGATCTTGCGCTGCGACAGCCGCACGTCGCCGGGCACCGCATCCCGGGCCCGCAGCTCGACGAGGTCGGCACCGGAGCGCCTGCCCTCGGCGACGGCGGCGTCGGCCAGCGCCACGCGTGCGGACAAGGTCCCCACGGGGCCGCCGGCGTTGAGGAACGGCATGGACACGAGGTAGTGACCGAGCAGCGGCGCGCGTACGCGCACCAACGGCAGCACACCCTGCCATTCGCCGCTGGAGTCGAGGGCCGCGAAGTAGAGGCACTCGTTGCGCAGCACGTCGGTCATGATGGCGCGCCAGGCGGCGAGGTGGCAGAACGTGGCGCCGGGATCGCGCGTCACGAACTCGTCCCACGCGCCGTCGGGGTCCACCTGGCAGACGAAGGTCACAGTGCCGCCACGGTGTCGGCGATGGGGCCGAACTGAAAATCGGCGAGCAACCGGTCGAGACGGCCGGCCGTGCCCGCGAGCCCGGTGTAGTGCCGCAGCCGGGTGTGCCACGGCACGCGCACGCGCGGCTGTGCCGGGTCGATTTCCCACGGGTGGATATAAAAAGTGCCGGGCAGGCCGCGGCGCTCGCAGCTCCGGAACGCGGCGCGTGTCAGCGCGTACGGCAGAATCCGGAAATACGCTCCGCCCGCGGCCGGAATCCGGACACCACAACAGTCCAGAGTGGTCGGCGGGATTTCGGCGACGCGCCCGGCCGGGCGCTCGATCCAATGCGGATCCGGCACCGCGTCGGGGTAGCCGTAGCCCGGCCGGCGGATCGGGAAAAGGCTCGAGTCGTAGTGGTAGCCCTCCTCGATCAGGATGTCGAGCGCCCACTCGCGCCCGGGCGTGATCGAGAAGCTCGGCGCGCGAAACCCCTGCACCGCCGCGCCGGTGAGGTCCTCGAGCTCGCGTTTGCTGCGGCGCACGGAGTCACGGAAGTCGGTGGCGCCGCCGGGACGCACGCGCGCGTGATCCCAGCCGTGGGATGCGATCTCGTGGCCGGCGCGCTTGATCTCACGAATCACGTTGGGGTGACGGCGAGCGACCCAGCCGAGCACGAAGAACGTTCCCCGAGCGCCGTGGCGCGCGAGCTGGTCGAGCAGCCGCGGCACCACGCTCGGCGTACGCGCGGTGAAGCGGTCCCAATCCGCCCGCCGGATCACGCCCTCGAAGGCGGAGACCTGGAAGTACTCTTCGACATCGACCGTGAAATGGTGGCGGATCACATCGTTCCAGCCGTGCAACAGGCGTGCCCGCCGCTGCGCCAGGGGTCGCAGCGACCATCATCCATTCCCCTATCGCGCGCACGACACCTGTCGCGGGACCGCCGCAACGTCCATCCCTAGTGCGGATTCAGGACCACGGCCGACGCGAGCCACGTGCTGGGCGTGTTGAAGTACCACGTCCACTGCGGATCCACCGATCCGCTGGCCCCGGAGGACAGGTAGGAGCCCTCGCCCACCACGAAACCGTCCGACAGTACCGTCAGTCGGGTGAGTCCGGCCGGCGGATCCCTGCCCACCAACCCATCCGACAGCGTGACCGCGTACACCATCGCCCCGGCCGGATACTGCACGGCGCCAGCATGCGCCAGGATCGTCGTGGAGTCATGCCCCGACGCCGAACGGTGGGCGCCCAACGCCCGGTTGAACGATGGGCGCACGCCGGTATAGGCCGAGAGCAAGACACCGCCGTCGCTGACCCGCTGCGACAGCGTCGCCCGCACGGCGTACACGACGGATGGATCGGGGTTGGGCGACGGGAAATTCTGGACGTTGGTCGCGACGTAGGTCGCCATGTGGATGTCGCCCGACGTGACCGATTCCACCAGCCGGTAGGTGTTCCCTACCACCGGCGTGCGGTTGGCGTCGGTGATGAAGTCGGACACCGCGGTGATCGTCGCCGGTCCGACCCAGAAAAACGTGGCGACGATGGCATCGCCGAGCCGCGGACTGGTGGGGTTGAACCCCTTGGCGAGCACGATCTCGTCGCGCTCATTGAGCGTGCCGTTCTGCTGATCGAGCCCAATCTGCGACCCGGCGGTGGGAGCGGCCAACGCGGCCGCCATGTCCGGTCCCGCATCGTGCGGGGCCACCGGCTCCCGGCATCCGGCGGCGACCAACGCGGCGCCGCACAACACCGTTAGTCCGGGGACGACATTCCTGGCGTGCATGATGCACCTCCAAATATCTACGGGTGACGGCTGTTACAGGGAGTCGTGACGACGCGGCGGCTCCGACCGCCGCTGCAGCAAGCCCAGACCGGGTCCGGGCGAACGTTGCGCACCCGCGTCGCGCTTGATCGCGCCGGCGAGCGCGGTCGCACAGCGGTCGATGCGGGCGTAAACCTCGTCGTACAGGGCCGGGGCACCGTCCACCGGATCGCGAATCGCCCGCGTCTTGATCGGCAGCGGATCGAAGTCGCCCAGCAACAGGACATCGCGACGATCGCGCCCAAAGCGGTCGCGAATCGTGTTGCGCTGCGCCGTGTCCATCACGATGAGGAGGTCCGCTGCCCGGACCAGGTCGAGCGTGATCAGCCGTGCGCGATGGGAGTGCAGATCGTGATGCCGGCGCCGGGCCGCGTCGATCGCGTCTACCGGCGACGGACGACCCGGTCCGAAGAAGCCGGCAGACTCTACGCGCACACCCGTTCCCGCCAGGCGCGCCTGCAGCACCGCCGCCGCAAAGGGACTGCGGCAGATGTTGCCGTAACAGATCACTAGGACGGAGCCTGGGACGTCTCGGCCGGCCATCTCAGCGCGCGCCGAGCGCCGGCGCCACGGGTGGAACAAGCGTTCCGGAGCGTGTCGGCCCAGGCGCAGCAGCTCAGTCACCACGTACTCCTCAAGTCAAGGCGAGATATCGGTCAACGGGGAATCCCCGAGTGCTACTGCAAGAACGGCGCCCCGTTTCGGTGCCCTGGTAGGCGGGCAGGCGCTGCGTACTCGCCACGCCCCCGATCGACCCGCGTGGTCCGAGATGTGCGTTGGTCTCGGTGCAGGGGTGGAACGATGCAATCCTCGGGAGGCGTATGCGGTATCTGGTGACGGGCGGCGCGGGCTTCATCGGCGGGCACCTGGTGGAACACCTGGTGCGCGCAGGCCACGATGTGCGCGTGCTCGACGACCTCTCGAGCGGGCGCCTGGAGAACCTGCGCGCGGTGCGCGATCGCGTCGACTTCCTGCTCGGCTCGATCACGGACGTCGCCATGGTGCGTCGTGCCGTGGCGGGCGTGGACTTCGTGTTGCACCAAGCCGCACGAACTTCTGTGGTGCAGTCGGTCGAGGACCCGCTCAGCACTCACGACGTCAATGTGAACGGCACCCTGAATCTGCTGCTCGCGGCGCGCGACGCGCGCGTTCGCCGCGTCGTACTGGCGGCGTCCACGGCGGCCTACGGCGATACGCCGATCCTACCCAACCGCGAAGACACCGCGCCGCAGCCGCTCTCGCCCTACGCCGCGTCGAAGCTCGCGGGAGAAGCGTACTGCCAGGCCTTCAGCGCCAGCTTCGGCCTGGTCACGGTGATGCTGCGCTACTACAACGTGTTCGGCCCGCGGCAGGACCCGGCCTCGGCGTACGCCGCCGTCGTCCCGATCTTCATCTCCAAGGCCCTGAAGCGCGAATCGCCGATCATCTACGGCGACGGCGAACAGACCCGCGACTTCACGTTCGTCGCGAACGTGGTCCACGCCAATATGCTCGCCTGCGAGGCGCCGGCGGAGCGGGTGTCGGGCCAGGTGTTCAACGTGGGGACCGGCACCGCAGTAACGATCAACGAGACGTGGCGCCGCATCCAGCTGCTGACGGACGTGAAGCTCCCGGCGAAGCACCAGCCGGCCCGGCCGGGCGAGGTGCGGCACTCGCGGGCCGCGATCGACCGCGCGCAGGAGTGTCTGGGGTACGAGCCGGTGGTCGACTTCGAGACCGGCATGCGACTCACCGTCGCGTTCTACGCCGGGCCGCGCCGTCCGTCGCGGCCGCGCCTGGTGCCGTCGCTGCGGGCCTAGGGGACTCTCAAACCCTCCATCCCCACGCGGCGTCCTACCTCCGGTCGTTCACCGGAGGATACATGCCCCGTTTCACCGCCGTCGCCTTTTCGCTCGTGCTCGTTTCCGCAGCACGGGCCCAGCACCCCCTGCGCCATTTCGCTGACGCCATCGAGGTGCGCTTCGCGCGCTCCCAACCGGTCCTGCGATATCGTCTCCACGTCGACTCCACGGACCTGAGCGGATTCGACGTCGAGCTCACCATTCGCAACGCGCCCGACACGTTCCGCCTGGCGATGGCGGCGCACCCGGAGTACGACGACCGCTACTGGCGCTACCTCGAGGGTCCGCGCATAGACAGCGCGGCCAACGCGCCCACCGTGGTGCGGGAAGACAGCGCGGTGTGGCGGGTGACGGCGCCGGGTGGGGCCGCCGTGCTGCGCTATCGACTGCGGCTGCCCCCGGTGGAAGGCATGGGTGCCGCGTGGAAGCCGTTCGTCGCCGCCACGGGAGCCCTGGTGGGCGGGCCGCACGCCTTCCTCTATATGGTGGGCGCCGAGCTGGCCCCGGCGTACATCGCGCTCGACCTGCCCTCGTCGTGGGACGTGGCGACGGGCCTCGAGCCCACCGGCGATCCGCGCATCTTTTTCACGCCCAGCGCGGACGTGCTGGTCGATTCTCCCGTCCTGGCGGGACGGCTGCGCAGCTGGCGCTTTACCGTAGACGGTGTGCCGCACCGTGTGGCCTACTGGCCCAAGCCCGACGCCGCGCCGTTCGACACCGCCGCGTTCGTCGACGGCATCGATCGGGTGGTGCGCCAGGCCGTGACCCTGTTCGGTCGCGCCCCATACCGCGAGTACGTCTTCCAATTCGTAGACGGGACATACGGGGCGCTGGAACACCGCAACTCGGTGACCCTGGGCGCGCCGAGTGCGGACCTCGCGCGCAGCGCCGCGGCGGTCTTGCCCGAAGTCGCCCACGAGTACTTCCACACCTGGAACCTGATGCGCATCCGCCCGGCGGAGTATCGCGACCTGGACTACCACTCGCAGCCGCCGGTGGCGGGCCTGTGGTTCAGCGAAGGGTTGACGATGTTCTACGCCGACCTGCTGTCGCGGCGCGCCGGCGTGCGGGTGTCGGATGCCACGCGCCTGGCGCATCTCGAGTACCTGATCGGTCGCTACGTAGCCAACGCCGGCAACTCGCGCTTTGCGGCCGAGCAGGTGAGCCGCGTGGCGTATGGCGCGCCGCCCGACGCGCTGGGCGATTACAACGCCAGCACGCATCTGCAGGGTGAGCTGCTGGGCACGATCTTCGACCTGCTGATCCGTGATGCCACTGGCGGCAGTCGTTCGATGGACGACGTGATGCGGGGGATGCTGCAGCGTTTCTCGGGCGAACGGGGATTCAGGGGCGCGGACGTGGAGCGCACGATCGGCGACGTGTGCCGCTGCAACGTGGCGGCGCCGTTCGCGACGTACGTGCGCACCGCCCATCCGATCGATTTCGACCGCTACCTGGGTCTCATGGGACTGCACGCGCGGGTGGAATGGGTCCCCGCCGTGCGCGACAGCCAGCCGGTGCCCGACTTACGCGTCCGCGCGTGGCTGCCGGCGGGCGAGCGCAGCCTGCGTCTGCTGGTGCTCGATCCCGCCAGCGTGTGGGGGCGCGCCGGCCTGCACAGCAGCGACCAATTGGTGAGCGTGAACGGCGCGGCGGTCGCTACCTGGCCCGACTTCCGGGCGCTGCTGGGCCGGTGGCGGATGGGCGACACGGTGCGCGTCGAGGTGCTGCGCCCCACGGGGCCGGCCCGCGCTAGCGTGGTCGTGACCGGCTACGACCGGCCCGTGGTGCACATCGAGGAAAACCCGCAAACCACGCCCCGGCAGCGCAAGCTGCGCGAGGCATGGCTGGCGGGGCGCTAGTGGAAACTCAAGGCGGCGACGGTGTTTTGCGAGCAATGCCAGCGCCGGCCGGCGCTGCCTGCCCCTGCACCGGCACCGGTGTCAAGCTGGAAGTCGTTGTTCCGTCCCCAATCTGTCCGTTGCCGTTGAAGCCCCAGCAATAGGCCACGTTGCTCTCTGTTAAGCCGCACGTGTGCCCACCGAGGCCAGCGCTCACCTGCGCAAAGCGGAGACCGCCGGCAACAGGCGTCGGGCTCGCACGGTCGACCTGGCTGCCGTCACCGAGTTGGCCGTTCGCGTTCCGGCCCCAGCAGTACGCCGTGTCATCCGTGGTCACGCCGCAGGTGTAGTCATATCCGGCGATGACCGTTGTGAAGCTGAGTAGACCACTGACGGGCAATGGGACGGGACGATAAAGGATTCCACCCCCGTCCCCGAGCTGGCCGGACTCATTATTGCCCCAACAGTAGCCTGTTCCGGCGGTCGTCACTGCGCAGTCGTGAAACGCCCCGGCACTCACGGTCGCGACGTTCACCAGGCCCAGGACCTGAACGGGTGAGGTGTGGTTCACCACCGACCCGTCTGGAGTCTGCCCTCCGATGTCTACGCCCCAGCAGAAGACCATACCCTCCGGCGTCACCCCGCACGTCTGGAACGATCCGGCGCTGACCACCGCGAACGTGTGCCCACCCGTGACGGGTACGGGACTGGTCCGGGTCGTCGTGGTCCCATCGCCGAGTTGGCCGTTGCCGTTGAAGCCCCAGCAGTAGGCCGCGCCGCTCTCGGTCAGACCGCACGTGTGCAGGTGACCGGCATCAATCGTGACAAAGCGGAGCTGGCCAGAAACGGGTGTCGGGCTGGTGCGCTGGGCTGTCGTCCCGTCACCCAGCTGTCCGTAGTCATTGGCCCCCCAGCAGTACACTGTGCCACCGGTGCTCAGGCCACACGTGTGCCCCCAGGCGGCACTGATCGCTGCGAAGCGCAGTCCGCCGCTGACGGGCACGGGCACCGGGCTCGTCCTCCCCGTGGTCGTCTCGTCCCCCAGCTGCCCCCAGAAGTTGCGCCCCCAGCAGTATGCGGCGCCGCTCACGGCAATGGCGCAGGTGTGGCCGTACGCCGTGCTCATCGATACAAATGTGACGTGGATGGTGAAAGCGGCGCTGGTTGCTCCTAGTATCTCCGGCGCCGTGGCCGCCAAGGTGTAGCTCCCAGGCCGATCGACGCGGAGGTCGGAAAAAGTTGCGATCCCGTTAATGGCCTGCACCGTGGTCGTGCCGTACAACGTCCCCCCGGTGGTTGGCGGTCCCAGCGCCAATGTCACACTATCGGTCGCGCTCGACACCGTGTTGCCGAGCGAGTCCCGTACCGCCACGCGCAGCGGTGGCGACATGGCAACGCCGGCCTCAATGCTCGTGGGAGGCTGTGTGATGAACGCGAGGCGCCGCGGGGAATAGACCATGAACGAACGGCTCGTCGCACCGCCGAGGCCGGACGACGTGACGGCCAGGGTGTACCCGCTGGCCGGGTGGTCAACACTGAGATCGGCGAATGTCGCGATCCCGTCGACCGCCTGCACCGTCGTGGTACCCGAGAGGGTGGCCCCGCCGGGGTTGGCGCTGAGTGCAACGGTCACCGCGTTCGTTGCCCCCGGCACGGTGACGCCAAGGAGATCTTGGATTGCGACACGCAGCGCGGGCGACATCGCGGCGCCGACGGCCACACTCTCGGGAGGCTGCGTGGCAAAGCCGAGTCGACTGGGCGGTCCCACGACACCGGCGGGCGACCAACTCGGCTGCTGTGCGCCCGCGGCATTGGTCGTGAGCAGTGTCGGCAGCGACCCGTCCGCGCCCATCACATAGATGCCAAAGCTACCGCCCCGGTTGCTCGCGAACGCAATCTGCTGACCGTCGGGTGACCACGTCGGGTCACGATCGGCCGCCGGATCGTTGGTCAGCCGCGTCACCGCCGACCCGTCCGCGGCCATCACGTAGATCTCTTCATTTCCGTCTCGCGTGCTCGTGAACGCGATCCGTCCTCCATCGGGAGACCAGCTCGGGGCTCCGTCGGTGGCGCCATCGTTCGTCAGTCGCGTTGGTCCTGAGCCGTCTGTGTTCATGACATAGATCTGCGAAGTGCCACTCCGATTGCTCACGAATGCGATCCGTGCTCCGTCAGGCGACCAACTCGGGTCGGCGTCGGCGGCGGGATCATTCGTCAATCTCGTCGGGGTCGAGCCGTCCGCGGCCATGACGTAGATTTCCTGGTTGCCGTCTCGGTCGCTCATGAACGCAATCTGTCGCCCGTCGGGTGACCAACTCGACTTGTCGTCGAGGGCGGGATTGGTTGTGAGCCGCGTTTGCGCCGATCCGTCCAACGCCATCACGTAAATCTCCCCCGGGTCAACAGCCCGGCCGCTCGTGAAAGCGATCTGCCGTCCGTCGGGGGACCAGCTGGGGGCGTTATCGAAGGCAGGATGGATCGTCAGCCTCGCTTGCGCCGAGCCGTCTGCCGCGATCACGTAGATGTCGGAGTTTCCCAGGGAGTACGCGATTCGCGAGGGTCCGCTGCTCGCCGCTTGCATGCTCGTTCTGACGGACGTGGCCTGTGGCGCGGTCGCCGCGTCGCCCTGGCAACCCGACTCGACCATCACCACGGCACAGAGTGTAACCGAGAGAAGGAAACGCACTGCGGATACCTCGCGACGTAGGTCAAGGGCGGCGGCCGCAAGTTCGATGCCCGCCGCGTGCCTTCACCATCGACACCAGACACTGGCAGGACCCTCCGGAGTGAACGCAACGCGTGGGGCCGCGGCGCTACGTCGCGACGCCCACGCGGCGCCTAGTCCACGAACGCCCAGAGCAGCGTGCGGCTGCCCCGGTCGAGCCCGGCGGGTTGCGGCAGATGGTACAGGTCGCCCGCCACGTCACGGATCAAGAAGCCGCCCTGCGGCAGCTGGCGCGGCCACTCGTCGAGCCGCGTCTGGAACGTCCGCGGGCCCTGGCGGGTCTCCACCTGCCAGTGACGGATCTCGACCTCTTCGTCGATCGCCGTCACGCGCGTGACTTCGAACACGAAGCCGGCCGCCACGAGCGCCTCCTCCAACACGAGCCGCGACGCCGCGTCCAGCTCTCCGGGGTCGCGCACCAGCGCGAACTCGGTATCGTCGTCGTCGCGCAACGACAGCAGCCGCGCCGGCGCCGACCAGGGGAAGCAGCGGCGCACCCAGACGGCGCGCTCCACCTCACCCCGCACGGCCCACAAACGGCCGTCCGCGCGGCGCTCGAGCGCGACCCTTCCCAACCCGGTTACTTCCATGACATCTCCTTTCTGACGGACTTACTGCAGCTGTAATTGCAGCTCGTACAGACGCCGGTACTTCCCGTCCGGCTTCGCGAGCAGCTGCTGATGCGTGCCGTGCTCGGCAAGCCGCCCGTCCTCGACCACGAACAGCCGCGACGCCCGGCGCAGCGTCGACAAGCGGTGCGCGATGGCGAACACCGTGCGCCCCGCGATCAGCCGCTCCAGCGCCTCCTGGATCTGCCGCTCCGTCTCCGTATCTACGCTGCTCGTCGCCTCGTCGAGGATCAGGATGCGCGGGTCGTGCAGGATCGCCCGCGCGATCGACACGCGCTGGCGCTCGCCGCCCGACAACGTATGCCCGCGCTCGCCCACCACCGTGTCGTAGCCGTGCTGCAGCTTCGACACGAAGTCGTGCGCGTTGGCGGCGCGCGCCGCCGCCACGGCCTGCTCGAGCGACGCCTCGGGCAGTCCGTAGCGGATGTTCTCCAGCACCGTCCCGTGGAACAGATACGGGTCCTGCAACACCATGCCGATCTGCCGGCGATAGTGCCCCGTATCGAGCTGCCGCAGGTCGATGCCGTCGATGCGAATCGCACCGCCCGTCACGTCGTAGAAGCGCGCGATCAGGTTCACGATCGTCGTCTTGCCGCCGCCCGACGGCCCCACCAACCCGATCAGCTCACCGGGCGCGACGTCGAAATTCACGCCGCGCAGCACCTGCCGGACGCCGTCGTAGCCGAACGTCACGTTCTCGAACGTGACCCGCCCGCGCACCGGCTCGAGCCGTACCGGCTCCAGCACGTCGTTGACCTCGGGCTCCGTGTCCAGCACTTCGAACACGCGGTGCGCCGAGGTCACGGCCCGCTGCATCGTCCGGGCCATCTGGCCGATGACCTCGATGGGCGCCACGAACATCGTGGTGTACAGCAGGAACGAGACGAACGTCCCCGCCGACAACGCCGCGCCGTGTCCCAGCAGCCGCGGCACCGCCAGCACCCACACGCCCAGCGTCGTGATGTGCACGCCCAACATCAGCAGCGGCCAGAACGTGGTCCACATCGCGTGGATGCGGTTGAACTCCGCGGTCACGTCCTGGTTGCGCTCGCCGAAGCGGCGGATCTCGCGCTCTTCCTGGTTGAACGCCTTGACGACGCGGATCCCGGGAATGGTGTCCGAGAGCACGTCGCTCACGCGCGACCACTTGCGCCACGCGCGCAGGAAGAGCTGGTTCAGCGCCTCCCCGTGCCGGTAGATCAGCCAGCAGAACAGCGGCACCGGCAGCGTCATCACCAGGCCGAGCCGCCAGTCGAGCGACAGCAGCACGAGTCCCAACCCCGCGAGCATCACCAGCGACAACGACACATCCACCACGCCGAAGGCAAGAAACTCCCACAGCCGGTCGGTATCGGCGGACACGCGCGTGATCAAGCTGCCGGTGCGCTTGCGCGAGAAGAACGCCAAGCTCAGCCGCTGCAAGTGCTCGTACAGCTCGGCGCGCAGGTCGCGGGCCACCCACTCCCCCAGGACCGCCATCAGCCGCAGGCGAACCAATGCCGCGGCCTGGCGCACGAGATACACGAGCGCCATCGCGCCGACCGCCACCCAGGCGACCACGCCGGCGCGCGCCACGTCGAGCCGCCCTTCCTGGGCCGGCCGCACCACGCGGTCGATCAGGTAACCCGCCAAGTACGGCGGGATGAGGCTGACCAGCGTGATGACCGTCGCCGCGGCCATGCCGAGGATCAACCGGCGCCGGTACGGCGCGAGGTAGCCGAGCAGGCGGCGGATCACCGCCACGCGCTGCCCCGCCACGAGGGCCTGGGCATCGCGAATCGGACGCGCCACGCCCGCGGCGTATTCCTCGTCCGCGTCGGGCGGCGCGATGTGGCGTCCCGCGAGCGCCTCGTCGAGCACGAACTTGAGATTCTCGAACCCGCGCCGCTGGCGGTGCGTGAACCGCACGACTGCGAGCGGCGGATCGCCGGCGCGACCGAGCAGCGTGAGCGTGCTGGCCGAGAGTCCCGGCGCCTCGCGCACCGCCTGGATACGGGCGCGCTCGACATTCGTGATCTCCCAGTCGCCACCCTGCTCCACCCGGCGCGCCACGGCGACGTGCGCGGGGCCGAGGGCCACCCATTCCTCGGTCAGGCGGAGGGCGTGGTCCAGGTCCGCGAGCGCGTACAGCTGCACCGGCGCGCCGTGCCAGGCCGCCTCGATGCGCCCGCGCAGCTCCGCCGGCAGCCGGGACGGCTGGCCGGTGTAGCGCGCGATGATGTCGCGATCAGGGTTGTGTGCGGCAGTGCTCATGTGCGTGATCCCGTTCAAGTGTGGACAACGAAAAGGCCTTCCAGGTCTGGGACAGCACCCGGAAGGCCGGATCACGACATGCAATCCTGGACTTCTAGGGTGCTCGCCTCGCGACGTCACTGATGGGCGCAATACGCCCGGCGACGTCCATCAGTCGCGGCGTCCGGCGCCCACGGAAGGGCGAGAAGTAGTTGCAGATGCGAATCATCATGAGGTCAACCTATGACCGGTCGCGTGGCGATGCAAGGGGTCAGCGGCTCGCGCGTGGTTCGCCGTTCAAGAACGCGATCAACGCGGCGACCTCGGCGTCCTTGAGGTTCAGGTTCGGCATGCGGTCATTGCCGTACTGCGGACCGATCGACGGGTCCTTGAGGAAGCGCTGCAGGTAGTCCGCGGGCCACCGCCGCCCCGTCAGCTCCGGCCCCACGGTCACCACCCCGCTGCCACTGACGTCGCGGTGCAAGTGGCAGGTGACGCAGCCCTTGGCCACGAACAGCGCGTTGCCGCGCGCAGCCGCAACCGGCGCGGGCGGCGGCGTGGCCCCGGGCTCGATCACCGGCAACGGTACGAGCGTCACCTGGCTGTTCATGAACCCGCTGTGGATGGTGATGCGCCAGTCGCCGGCCTGCGCCAAGACGAGGCGCGCCGTGTAGCGGCCCGTCTCGCCATCCGGCTGAGCCAGCGCGGTCGTGGTGACACCGCCAGCCTCCGCCTCGACGTGCGGCTCGAGCCGGGGCAGCGGCGTGACGCCGTGCTGGTGCACCATGAATGTGAGCGACAGCGGCTGCCGGGCGACGGCGTAATCGGGCAGGTCCTGGACGGTTATCACCGCCCAGCCGCCGAACGCGGCGAGCAACGTGAGCACGAGCAGACCAGGCAGCAACAAGCGGGAGACACGGGTACGCATAGGGTTCCCCAGTGAGGGTCCCTATTGAGAGGCCGCCAGACGCCTCCGGGTTTGAAGGCTCCAGTCGGCCTGGCGGCCCGCCAGCAGGCCGTGGTTGGTCTCGGCGTCATAGCGGCGCTGCTCGGCGCCAGCCGCGCTTTCCATCTTTTGGGCGAGCGCGCCCAGTTGGGCGTCGGTCTTGCGGCAGGGGCCGCTCAGCGCGGCGAAATAACGCCGCATCAGACGGGCGTGTACTTCGGCCAGGTCGAAATGCACCTGTTCGTGCGCCAGGATGGACCTGCTTTGGGCGGTATCACGCAGCACAACCTGCTTGACCCACGACTGCGTCGTGCGAAACCCAGCGACCACCCGGAACTGGAACGCCTCGCCGCGACACTTCCAGGCGGAGTACAGGGCGTACGTGGTCTTGGCGCCCTCCCGGCCTTCGCCAGGGGGCGGACCTTGAAAGTCGCTCCACACGAGGCGACGGGCAGCGGACCAGGGGAACGCATGGTCCTGGGCGATGTCGCCGCGCAACAAGTCGTCGAGGGACGAGCTGGAAATTGTGGAGGTGGTGGACGTTGGGGAGGTGCGAGGCGGGACCGGAGCGGGTGCCGCGGCGGAATGCGCGCACCCGCACAACAACAGCAACCAGCAAGCGCGAGCGGTCAGAACTCGCGCTTTTTCATCTCGGAGAAGAAGTCGCGCCGCTCGAGGTCGTCGTCGGTCGTGTGCGTGACGAGCGTATCGTCGTAGCGCTTCGGGGTCTTGGCCTTCTTATTGGCGACCTTGGCAGCGTTCTTGCGGACCAGTTTGGCCAGCTTGGCGTCGTCGCTCTTCGATGACATCCGGGCTCCGGGGCCTGTTGTGATTTCTAAACTCGCAGGGACGGCGCCGGCCGACAAGGGGCGTCTTACCTCGCCCGCCGCTTCGTGGTGATGATGATCACACCGTTGGCGCCGCGGGTGCCGTAGATGGCCGTCGAGGCGGCGTCCCGCAGCACGTCGATCCGGGCCACGTCGCGGGGGGCCAGGGCGGCGAGCGCCGCCCCGACCGATCCCTGGGGGATCGCCACATCGTCCACGACGAGCAGCGGCTCGTTCTCCGCCCCCGCGATGGTCCCCTGCCCCCGCAGCCGCAGCGAGATCGTGCCGCCAGACAGCACGAGGATCTCGAGCCCCGGCACGCGGCCCGCGAGCAGGTCCTCCATCCGGCCCACCCGCGTGTCGGCTTCGGTCGGTGTGATCGAGGTGACCGCGCCGGTGCCGTTGGCCTTGGATTCGGTGCCGTATCCGACCGACACCGATTCGCTGGGGGCGGGCGTCCGAGCCTGAGGCGAGCCGCCGCGGCAACCCGCGAGCAGCAGCGCCGCGAGGACCGCGCTACGGCGCGCCACTCCCCGGCCGCCAGGAGGCAGTGACACCGGCGTGAATCCCGAGGTTGGCATTGTAGCTCACGTTGGGGCTGCCATTCGCCGGCGAGAGCATCAGGTCCTCGGTGGCCTCGACCCGCAGGGCCACGCGTGGATTCACGTGGTAGCGCACGCCGAACAGCGTGGCGATGCCGCGGTCGGTCGCGGTCCACGCGCCACTGTAGCGGTTGCGCACGTACCCGGCGCCGAGCAGCAGGTCCGTGCGCGCACCGACGGGGGCCATCGACACCACGCGCAGATGCAGCGGCGTGTGCGTGACCGACCCGGCACCCGGCCGGTCGCCCGACGACCGCGCGACGTCGAGCTCGAGCATGACGCGCGGCGCGACATACACGGCCATGCGCGCGCCCACGCCCATGGTGTTGCCCAGGCCCAGGCTGCGGTCGAAATGCGTATAGCGCACAAAGGCGCCGGGCTCGAGCGTGCCCCGCTGTTGTTGCGCGATGGCCGGCGTCGCGACAAGTGCAGCGACGACGAGCAGCGCGATCGATCGTCCGTTCATATCCTCCTCCGGTTCAGGGCCACGACACACCGGCCGGGCAAGCTTTCCCGCCGTAGCCCTGGTTCTGGCAGAGCGATGGATTGGCGTCGATCTGCCCTTGTGGGATCGGGAACCGCTTTTTGTACGTGGCCGGCGGGTCCTCATGCGCGAATGAGTCGGGATCGTGTGTCTTGAGACTGTTCTGCCAGTAGCCCGGTTCGCGCGAGTCGCGCCGCACGAGATCGAACCACCGCTTGGCCTCGAACGCGAGCTCCCAGGAACGCTCCGTGTAGATGGCGTCACGCACCGACGCCTGATCAGTCGGCTCGCCGGCCGTGCCGTAGTCGTGCGGCTCGGTGCGGTTTTGACTGCCCCGTCCATTGCGGGCGCGCGCGCGCACCATGTTGAGGTACTGCACTGCGGTGCCGGTGTTGCCGAGCTCGTTCTGCGCCTCGGCGTAGATGAGCAGTGTCTCGGCGTAGCGGTACAGCGGCGTGTCGACGTCGTTCAACGTCCAGTTGGCGCCGTTGTCGCTCTTGTGGTATTTGAACGGCATCGGGCCGTCCCCGAGCGGCGTGGCGCAGAGGCCGCTGACGCCGCAGCCGCCGCCGACGTAGGCCGCCTGCGTGGTGTCGTCGAGGCCCGTGTCGCGGCGGTAATCCCCCGCGATGTAGCTGTTGTAAAACCAATCGGTGGGGTGGATCAGTCCCCAGCCGCCGCCTTGTCCCTGATCGAGGCCCCAATCGCGGGGAAAGTAGAACAACTGGAACAGACTGCGGGTGTTGGTGGTGGCGCCCGAGTTGGTGATGACCAACAGCATCTCACGGTTGCCCTTGTTGCTCGGCCGGAACGCGTTCATGTAGTCGGCGTTCAAGCCCCAGAGGCCCGAGGCGATGACGCTGTCGGCCCAATCGGAGGCGAGCTGCCACTCGTTCTTCATGAGGAAGCTGGACCGCCACAGATACAGATCGGCGAGGGCCATCTGCGCCGCACCCTTGGTGACGCGGCCTTCGGTGAGGTTGCCGTAGCCGTCGCTCGACGGCCAGGTGGCCGGCAAGCCCGCGGCCGCCGCCGTGAGGTCCTGGATCGCCGCCTGCTGTACTTGCTCGTACGGCGCGCGCGTGGGACGCGCATTGGCCTGCTCTTCGGGGGTGAGCAGGAGGGGCGCGCCGTCGTACACCTTGGTGAGCCAGAAATAGGCGAAGCCCCGCATGAAGTGCGCTTCGGCGAGGTTGTACGCCTTGATCTGCGCGTTGGTCGTGGCGATGCCCGGCCCCTTGGCCAACACGAGATTGGCGCGCGTGATCATCGCGTAGCAGGTGCCCCAGTACGCGCCGGTGAGACCCGTGACGGCGTCCCAATCGAGATAATCCGGCCCGTACGTACCGGCATTCGGCTCGCGATGGTCGGCGCGCGTCTGGTCGGAGGCGAGCTCGGGCGTGGTCCATTGACTCTGTCCCTGCAGGCCGCGCATCGAGTTGTAGATGGCGACCGTGGCGCTGTTCAGGTCCGCACCCGTCTTGAAGAACGTGTCTGTGGTGGTGAAGCCCTTGGGGTCTTACACGGCCACGAGGGCGAGAGCGGCGATGGGAAGGTTCCTGGTCATGGGAGCCGCTCCTTTCTAGAAGTTGGCGCTGATGCCGAAGTTCCACACGCGCGAGCGTGGGTAGGCGCCGATGTCGATGCCGCCGAAGCGTGGATCGCCGCCCATGCTGTTGACGTCGGGGTCGAAGCCGCTGTAGCCGGTGAGCGTGAGGAGATTCTGCCCGGTGAGGTAGAGGCGGGCCGACGTGGCGCTGGGAATGATCCCCGCGGGCAAGTCATAGCTCAGGGTGAGCGCCTGGACGCGCAGGTACGAGCCGTCTTCCACCAGCGTACTGTAGAGCCGCCGCGGCCGCGCATTGTTGGCGCGCGGCACCATGGTGTTGGTGTCGGTGGGCGTCCAGCGATCGAGCATGCAGGTGCGCTCGTTGGCCTGCATGATGCCGAGGCAGCCGTAGGCGTTGCCGGCGTTGATGATCTTGTTGCCGATCGAGAAGTTCGTGGCGATGTCGAGCGCGAACGCGCCGTAGGCCAGGTGGTTGCTGATGCCGCCGTACAGCTTCGGCTGCCCGTATCCGAGAATCGCCTGGTCCGCCGAGCTGATGACGCTGTCGCCGTTGACGTCGACGATCTTGTACTCACCGGGCACGCAGTTTTGCGCGGCATTCTTGAGATAACAGGCGTCTCCCGCCTGCCACAGGCCGGTGACGCGATAGCCGTAAATCGCCCCGATCGGCTGGCCCACCTGCAGCACATAGATGTTGTTGGGCGAGAAGAAATTCCCCGTGCGGGGACTCACGAGAATCCGGGCGAGGGGCACGGCCTGACCGCTCGAATCGAGCTGCGTCCCCAGGTCGAGGATCTTGTTGCTGTTGTGCGCCAGGTTGAGCGCCGTGCGCCACGTGAGCCGCGATCCCGTGACGTTCAGGGTGGACAGCGAGACCTCGTGGTCTGGGAGCGGTACATATCGAACGTGAAGCTGACGCGGTTGTTGAGCAGCGCCGCATCGATGCCCGCGTTCACCTCGCGCCGCTGCTCCCAATGCAGGTCCGGGTTGGGCATCGTGCTGCTGGGCGCCAGGGCCGGAATCTCCGTCGCTCCCGCGGCGACCCAGGCGATGCTGAGCTGCGACAACGACTGGTACGGCGCCACGCCCTGATTCCCGACGGTGCCGTAACTCAAGCGCAGTTTCAGGTCATTGAACAGCGTCTGGTGCCGCAGGAACGGCTCCTCCGACAAGCGCCACGCGAACGCGCCCGATGGAAAGAATCCCCACTTGTGATCGACGCCGAATACGCTGGAGCCGTCGCGCCGGCCAGTCACGGTGAAGAGGTAGCGATCGCCGATGTTGTAGTTGGCGCGGCCGATGTAGGACAGCAGGGCCTGCTCGCTCACGCCGCTGCCCGGCGGCACCAGCTGCCGGCCGGAACCGAGGTTGTAGGGCCCCGTGGCGTCGGTGGGGAAGTTCTGTCCCTCACCGCGGACGTTCTCGCTGTACCAGGTCTGCACCGTGAACCCGCCCAGCAGGTTCATCGTGCCGGGACCCATAGTGTGGTGGAACGTGACGGTGTTGTCGTTGGTGAGGTTGCGGCTCTGGCCGGCGTACATCCAGCCGTCGCCGCCGGCGCCGCCCGCGAGAATGGTGCGCGGGGCGAAGTAATGGAAGTCGTCGAACTGGAAATTGCCGCCGACCGTGCTCTTGATGCGCAGGCTGGGCGTGACATCGAACGTACCGAACACGCTCCCCAGCATGCGCGACGACGTATTCAGATCCGTCAGCTCCTCCGCGTTGGCGATCGGGTTGGGGACCGGCTCGGTCGTCGGCGATTGCTTCACCCAGTTGCCGGTCGAATCGACGGGCGCCTGGAACGGCGCGAACTGCATGGCCGCCTCGATGCCGTTGGCGCTGTTGCCGAGCGAGCCGTTCTCCTCGGATGGCGCGTTGCGCGCCACGCGGGTGAGACTGAGGCTGGTGCCCATGCGGAAGCGCTCGGTGATGTCGGCGTCGAGATTGAGCCGCAGCCCGTAGCGCGCGAAGTCCGACCCGATTTCCACGCCCTGCTGCTTCACGTAATTGCCGCTGAGCAGGTAGCGCGTGTGCTCGCTACCGCCCGACAGCGTGATCGCCTCACTCGCTTGCGGTGCGGTGCGCAGCATCATGGCGGGATAGTTGAACGTCGGCGCCGCCGCGATCTGCTGGGCGGTGAACAGCGGCGTGCGTCCCGCGTTGACGCGGGCTTCGTTGGTGATCTGCATGAACTGCTGGGAATTCAGCACCGAGATGGTATTGGAGATCGTAGCGTAGCCCGCGCTCGACTCGAGCGTCATGTTCGTCTGGCCAGTACGGCCGCGACGCGTGGTGATCAGCACGACGCCGTTGGCGCCGCGGGCGCCGTAGATCGCCGTGGCCGACGCGTCCTTCAGAATCTCCATCGACTCGACGTCGTTCGGGTTCAGATCGCCGATGCCGCCCGCCATCGGGATGCCGTCCAGCACGTAGAGCGGATCGTTGGACGCCGTCAGCGACCGGGTGCCCCGCACCCGGATGCTGATGCCGTCCCCGGGGTTGTTGCCGCT
>WNGI01001731.1_pt1 | contig 21044 bp, 18 predicted proteins | sample 5400621 | NCBI WGS metagenome assembly WNGI01 (sample SAMN13153374, study PRJNA577476) | soil metagenome | isolation source: 20 cm soil or saprolite under Garry oak tree replicate 1 | place: USA:California | collected 2016-06-15
CCACCGGAGCGACTTGGCTGACATCTACCTAGCGATAAGGTTGCCCGGCTCGCGATGAAGATCGGCGTCGCCAAAGAGATCAAGTCCGACGAATACCGCGTCGCGCTGACGCCCGCCGGTGCGCGCGAGCTTGCGGACGCCGGGCACGACGTCCTCGTCGAGCAGGGCGCGGGCGAAGGCAGCGCATTCCCCGACGACGCGTACGAGGCGGTCGGGGCCCAGATCGTCTCCGTCGACGATGTCTGGGCCGACGCCGAGCTCCTGCTCAAGGTCAAGGAGCCGATCGACGCCGAGTACGGCCGCCTGCGTGAGGGGCTCGTCCTCTTCACGTACCTGCACCTCGCGGCGGATAAGGGCCTGACGAACGCGCTCGTCGAGAGCGGAATCTCCGCGGTCGCCTACGAGACCGTCGAGACCAGCAATCGAGCGTTGCCGCTGCTCGCACCGATGAGCGAGATCGCGGGCCGGCTCGCCGCACAGGCCGGCGCGTACTTCCTCGAGAAGCCGCTCGGCGGCCGCGGCCTGCTGCTCGGCGGGGTGCCCGGAGTCGCGCCCGGCCAGGTGGTGGTCATCGGCGGTGGGATGGTCGGCTACAACTCGGCCGTCATTGCGCTCGGGCTCGGCGCGAACGTGACGATCATCGAGCGCTCGATCGACCGCATGCGTCACCTCGAGGAGGTGCTGGGCGGCCGCGTCACATTGCTCATGTCGTCGAGCCTCCAGATCGAGGAGTCGGTCGCGCAGGCGGACGTCGTCATCGGGGCGGTGCTCATCCCGGGCGCGGTCGCACCGAAGCTCGTCACCCGGGCGATGGTCGCGGGCATGAAGGAGGGCTCGGTGATCGCCGACGTGGCGATCGACCAGGGCGGTTGCTTCGAGACCTCACGCCCGACCACGCATTCGGAGCCCGTGTACGTGGTCGACGGTGTGACGCACTACTGCGTCGCGAACATGCCCGGCGCCGTGCCGATCACCGCGACGAAGGCCCTGACGAACGCCACGCTCCCGTATGTCGAGGCGATCGCGTCCCATGGCCTGCCCGAGGCCGTCGCGCGCGACCCGGCACTTGCGCGAGGCGTCAACGTGCTCCACGGAAAGATCACGTACGAAGCCGTCGCCGAAGCACACGACCTCGACTACGCGCCGCTCGAGGACGTCCTACCGCTGTCGCCGGTCTGACCGGCTACGAGCTCTCGGGCTGCGGCTTCTTGTCCTGCGGCGGGAAGAGCCTCACGACCAGCCAGGTGACGCCTGCGGCGAGCGAGGTGATCACGACGACGAAGAGAAACAGGCCGAGCAGTCCGAGGATCGTGTCCACCAACCTAGAATAGCCGCATGTCCCGCGCATGCGTCATCGTGCTGGATGCGGTGGGCGCGGGAGAGCTTCCCGACGCAGCCGAGTTCGGCGACGAAGGATCAGACACCCTCGGCAATGTCGCGCGGGCGGTCGGCGGGCTGGACCTGCCCAATCTCGAGGCGTTCGGTCTCGGCAACGTCGAGCCGCTCGAGGGCTGCCCGCCGCAACCGGGGGCGCCGGCCGTAGCGGGCCGCCTCGTCGAGCGCTCGAAAGGGAAGGATACGACCACCGGCCACTGGGAGCTGATGGGCATCGTCACGCCGCAAGCGCTGCCGACGTACCCGCACGGGTTTCCGTTCGAGGTGATCGACCCGTTCATGCATCGCACCGGCCGCGGCGTCCTCGGCAACAAGGCGGCTTCAGGGACCGAGATCATCGAGGAGCTCGGCGAGGAGCATCAGCGCACGGGGAAGTGGATCGTCTATACGTCGGCCGACTCGGTCTTTCAGATCGCAGCGCACGTCGACACGATCCCGCTCGAGGAGCTCTACCGCGGTTGCGAGATCGCCCGCGAGATTCTGACCGGCAACCACGCAGTCGGTCGTGTCATCGCGCGACCATTCGAGGGCGAGCCCGGCAACTACACGCGGATGCCGGACCGGCACGACTTCTCGCTGAAGCCGGCGACGCCGAACTACCTGACGCTCATCCGCGAGGCGGGCAAGCCAGTCCACGCGGTCGGAAAGATCCGTGACATCTTCGCCGGGGTCGACATCGACGAGTCACACCCGACTCGGTCGAACGTCGACGGCATCAACCAGACGGAACAGCTGCTCCAGGAGCTCGACGAGGGCCTCGTGTTCACGAACCTCGTCGAGACGGACATGCTCTGGGGCCACCGCAACGACCCGGTCAACTTCCATCGTTGCCTTCAGGACTTCGACCGCCGGCTGCCAGACCTGCTTGCGGCGCTACGGCCGGGCGACCTGATGATCATCACGTCCGACCACGGCTGCGACCCGACGACGCCGTCGACCGACCACTCGCGCGAGCACGCGCTCCTCCTCGCGTACGTCGAGGGCAAGAACGCTGCAGGGCGGATCCACGAGGGCGAGTTTGCAGACGTCGGTGCGACGGTGAATGCCTGGCTCGGCGGCAAGGCCCCGCGCCGCGGGATTCCCGGCGAGGCGATCGTCGAGAAATAGCGAGTGATCCGCCCCGCGGAGCTGATCGAGCGCAAGCGTGACGGCGGGAGCCTGACCCCGGCCGAGATCGGGGAGCTCGTGCTCGGCCACGCGCGTGGCGAGATCCCCGACTACCAGCTGGCGGCGTTCTGCATGGCCGTCTACTTCCGCGGCCTGTCTGCGGACGAGACGCTCGCGCTCACGAACGCCTTCGTCGAGAGCGGCACGACGCTCGACCTCCGGGGTGAGCTCGGACGGGTGGTCGTCGACAAGCACTCGACGGGCGGCGTGGGCGACAAGACCTCGATCGTCGTCGGCCCGATCGTCGCGGCCTGCGGCGTCCCGTTCGGGAAGATGAGCGGACGGGGTCTCGGGCACACGGGCGGCACACTCGACAAGCTCGAGTCGATCCCCGGCTTCCGCGTCGAGCTCTCGAAGAAGGAGTTCGTCGAGCAGGTGCGTGACGTCGGGCTCGCGATCATCGGGCAGACGGACGATCTCGTTCCCGCCGACAAACAGCTCTACGCGTTGCGCGACGTGACCGCGACGGTGGACAGCATCCCGCTGATCGCGGCGAGCATCATGTCGAAGAAGATCGCCGCCGGCGCTGACGCGATCGTGCTCGACGTCAAGGTCGGCGACGGCGCCTTCATGAAGTCGCTCGAGGACGCGCGCATGCTCGCCGAGTCGATGATCGAGCTCGGTCGGGGAGCGGGTCGCCAGGTCGTCTCACTCCTGACGGACATGGAGCAGCCCCTCGGGTGGGCGATCGGGAACGCCGTCGAGATCCGGGAGGCGCGTTCCCTGCTTGCCGGCGAGGATTCGCCTCCCGACCTGTTCTCACTCGCGGTTCAGGCGGCGGGACGCCTCGTTTCGCTCTCCGATCTTGGCATCGACGCCGAGGAGGGCGAGCGCCGCGCCGAGCGCGCGATCGAGGACGGGTCCGCTCTCGCCGCGTACGAGCGCTGGATAACGGCACAGGGCGGAGATCCCTCGCTCGATGTGCTCCGGGAGGCACCGGTGCGCACGGAGCTGACCGCCGATCGAGCAGGGTTCGTCGCAGGCGTCTCCGCTCTCGGCGTCGGCCGCGTGGCGCTCGAGCTCGGCGCGGGACGGCGGACGAAGGAGGACACGATCGACCATGCCGTCGGGATCTGCTGCTTCGCAAAGCGCGGCGATCCGGTCGAGGAGGGCCAGCCGCTCGCCGAGATCCACGCTCGCGATCAGACGAGCGCAGAGCAGGCAGTGGACCAGATCCGGCCGCTGATCGAGATCTCGGACGAGTCGGGACCTCCGCGCCCGATCGTGCTCGAGACGCTGACCTAGACGCGAAGCCTCGTCGCTACGCTGGCGGCGTGCCCGAGCTGCCAGAGGTCGAGACGATCCGCGTCGGCCTTGAGCCGCACCTCGTCGGCCGGACCTTCGACCGCGTCGAGATCTCGGACGCCCGCCTGACCCGGCCAAGCGATCCGCGCGAGATCGCGGCCGAGCTCGAAGGTGAGCGAGTTGCCGCACTCGAGCGCCGGGGCAAGTATTTGGTTGTTCGGTTCGAAACGGGTCGAGTTCTCCTGATTCACCTCCGGATGACGGGGAGCCTGCGCCTGTTGCGGAGCGGGGACGACGACGACCCTTACCGCAGAGCTGTCGTCAAACTAGACAACGGATCGGACGTCGCGTACCGGGACGTGAGGCGCTTCGGCACCTGGCTCCTGCTCGAGCCGCCGGACTTCGAGCCGTACCTCGCGACCAAGCTCGGCGTCGAGCCGCTCGGACGAGCGCTCACGGCGCGATCGCTCGTCGAACGCCTCGCGCGCAGGCGCGCGCCGCTGAAGGCGGTCGTCCTCGACCAGCGCGTCTTCGCAGGCGTCGGAAACATCTATGCGGACGAGGCGCTGTGGTGGGCACGACTCCACCCGCTGCGCCCGGCCTGCGACGTGAATCCCACGGAGCTCGAAGCGCTGGTGCGCGGAATCAAGCGCGCGCTCAGGCGAGGCATTGCCCGCCAGGGCGCGACTCTGCGCGATTACCGAAATGCCGACGGCGCCGCCGGAGAGATGCAGACCGAGTTCCGGGTCTACGGACGCGACGGCGAGCCCTGCTTCCGCTGCGGTCACGCCATCGAGAAGACCCGCGCCGGCGGTCGAGGCACCTGGTTCTGCCCGAACTGCCAGATCTGAGCCGGCTCGCCTACAATTGGCCCTAGAAGAGGCGCGCGGAGCGAAGTTCGGCAAGCCGCCTCTCTTCGGGGTTAGGCACGACACATGACGAAGACACTGCGGCACACAGCGATCGCACTCGCGACCCTTGCGGCTCTCACGGCCGTCGTCGGCGCGGGCGCGGGCACAACGCGTGAGCACGGCCCGGAGCTGCCGGTGCGCTGGCAAGCGCCGACGCCTCGTGACGGGACGGCGTACGCCGTCAAGGCCGGCGAGCCCCTCACCGTCGAGCTCTCCGCAGCGCCAGGGTCCGTGATCCGGAGTCGGCGGCTGCCGGCAGGCGTCTCCGTCGCCGCGTCCTCCGGGCAGGCGAAGGTCGACTGGACGCCGTCGGCGACCCAGGTCGGCGAGCACATGCTCACATTCGCCGCTCAGAAGGGAAGCCGGTACGCACGGCCGCGGAGCTTCCTCGTCTACGTGCTGCCCGCGACTCCGGCGGGGCCGCACGACGAGTTCCCGCTGGGCGGCATCAACGGCAGGTCGCGGTACGCGGAGATCTACGCGGATGTCTCGGCACGGACGCGACCGAGCTCCCGCGCGAAGGGGCTGATTCGGCTGCGGCAGTACACGCCCGAAGGGACGACGAACGTCGTCCAGACCCTGAGCGGCGTGATCAACCACAACAACGAGTACTGGGTCCGCGTGCGCCTGCCGATGCTCCCGAACGGCCGTACCGGCTGGGTTCCGCGCCGGATGATCGGCCCGTACAACGAGATCTGGACGCACCTCGTCATCGACCGGAAGCTGTTCACGGCCACGCTCTACCGCAAGGGCCGCGCGATCTTCACCACGCGCGTCGGCGTGGGAAAGCCGTACTGGCCGACGCCTGCGGGCGAGTTCTACGTGCGCGAACGCATCACGGGCTTCTCGGATCCGATCTACGGGCCGATCGCATTCGGCACGAACGCACGCTCGAACGTTCTGACCGACTGGCCGGGCGGCGGCTTCATCGGGATTCACGGCACGAACCAGCCGGAGATCCTCCCCGGGCGCGTCTCACACGGTTGCGTTCGCATGCCGAACGCCGCGGTCCTGCGGCTCGCGCGGCTGATGCCGCTCGGCACGCCGGTCACCATCTTCTGAAGTCCCGGTTACGATGTTTCCGGGCTCAGGCCCGGCGGCACCTAGACCGATGAACTCCCGGATGCAGACTCTGCGGCGTCTACTCGCGATAGCGCTCGCGGTTGCGGGTACGACCGTGCTGGTCCCCGCTGCGGCGACGCCTGCGACGGACGATGTCGTCTCATGGACGAGCCCGACCCCCGGTGAGGGCGCCGTCCTCGGGGTAGCGGCGAAGACGACGCTCTCGTTCCGCCTGGGTGCGACCTCGGATGGCTCGGGCGCCATGCTTGCGGTCCGCGACTCGGGAGGCTCGCCGCAGGGCGCGGTCCTCCGCCATACGGATGGGAATCCGGCGAGTGCCGCGTACAGCTGGAAACCGCGCGTGTCGCAAATCGGTGTGCATCGGGTGACGTTCACCGTGAGCTCCGGCGCGGGCAGCGCGACGCGCACGCTCGTGATCAGGGTCGGTCGCGCGAACAGGCCGCCGCCCGGGCAGTCGAATCCGGCAGGCGTCTACCCGCAGCGGGCGCTGCTCAGCGAGCGGCGCTCGGAAACGTACGGCTGGGCGTTCGTCCGACACCGCACCGTTGCCCGCACCGGCCCGTCGCGGTCGGCTCGCGCGATCACGCCGGTCACGTTCCGGACGCCCGAGCTCTACCGCAACGCGATCCAGGTCCTCGACCAGGTGACGTACAAGGGCGGGAAGACGTGGGTGCGGATCCGGCTCGCGGTCCTGCCGAACGGCACGACCGGCTGGGTGCCGCGGGGCGCATTGGCCGCCTTCGAGAAGGTGCACACGCGACTGGTGATCGTGCAGCGGTCACTGAGAGCGACGCTCTACAAGCGCGGCCGGCCCGTCTTTTCGGCGCGGATCGGCGTTGGGCAGGCGCACACGCCGACGCCGCGGGGCGAGTTCTACGTGCGCGAGAAGCTCTCCGGCTACTACGCGCCCGCGTACGGCCCGCGCGCATTCGGGCTCAACGCGAAGTCGAACACGCTGACCGATTGGCCTGGCGGCGGCTTCGTCGGCATTCACGGGACGAACGAGCCGCAGATCCTGCCCGGACGCGTGTCGCACGGCTGTGTGCGCATGCGGAACCCGGCGATCCTCAGGCTCTTCCGGCTGATGTCGCTCGGGACGCCGGTCAGCATCCGGTAGCAAATTGACCTAGCTGGGTCAGGCGGGCGAGGCGCGGGCGAGCGAGTCTAAGGACATGTTCCTCGACCAAGTGCATTTCGAAGTCATCGACTACTCGGCTGCCGTTCGCCTCACCGAGCGGCTTGGCCAGACCTGGACTGCAGGACTGCTCGGCGGTGAGCCGTACGTCGTCGCCGCCGCGGTCTCGTCCGAGCCCGGCGATCTCGCGACGCTCCTGCGGAACGTCCAGGCGTGGATCCGGGAAGAGTCGCTGTATGCGATCCGGTTCATGCTGGACAACGAGATCTACGTGCTCGCAACCGGTGCCTCCGAGTGGAAGACGCCGTCTTTCTTGATCCCCGTCGAAGAGATCGAAGAGGTCGACGAGGTCGAAGAGTCGCCGCGCGCCGCCTGAACGCGTCCGTTACCGACACGACCCGGCTCTACACTGGGGTCGATGGCGGGGCGGGGCTACAAGACTGAGGCCGTCGTCCTGCGTTCGATTCGGTTCGGCGAGGCCGATCGCGTTCTCCACCTGTACACGCTCGATCGCGGGCGGGTCGGAGCCGTTGCGAAAGGGATTCGACGAACGAAGTCTCGGTTCGGCGGGCGCCTCGAGCCGCTGAGCCACGTCGAGCTCATGCTCCATCAGGGGAGCGGTGAGCTCGGAACCGTCACGGGTGCGTCTCTCGTGCGGGCGCACCGCGGAGCCCGCGAGGAGCCGTACCGGCTGTCCGCTGGGCTCGTCGGGCTCGAGGCGATGCTGCGCCTGTTCACGGAGCAGGAGCGGAACCCGCGCGCGTTCGAGGCGCTGACCCGGTTTCTAGACGTCCTCGACGACGCGGAGGTGCGGAAGGCCGAGCCGGCGCTCGACCCGCTCGTCCTCTCGTTCCAGCTGAAGCTGCTCTGGCTGTCGGGGTATCTGCCGCACCTGACGAGCTGTGCCGAGTGCGGGTCGGACGGCCCGCTCGTCGGCTACTCGCCCGAGGCCGGCGGCGCCGTCTGCGAGAACTGCGGCGGAGGCTCGTTGCCGCTGTCCGCCGAGGGCATCGCGGGCATCGAAGGCCTGCTCGGAACGCCTCTTGCCGACGCGGCGATCTCGAAAGGGGCCGCTCGAGAGGCGCTCCGAGTGATCACGTCGTCGTACGAATACCACGGCGGCTTCCGGCTGCGAACCCTGGCCAACAGGGCCTAGTCCAACGAACCCATGCCCAGCGTCAGACGCTGGACATGTCTGCGGGTGTACGCCTGATTTTGTCGCACTCCAGCCCTGTTAGGTAGATCGACATGTCTCGAGCCAGCACGTCTGGCGTCTGACACCGGACATGTCCTGTCGAGCCGGATCCGTAGTCTTCGCCGCGTGAACTTCCAGGACATGATCGGCACGCTGAACGCGTACTGGGCCGAGCGCGGCGCGGTGATCATGCAGCCGTACCACACCGAGCTCGGCGCGGGCACGTCCAATCCGGCCACGTTCCTGCGCGTCCTCGACCCGACGCACCCCGAGTGGCGCGCCGCCTATGTCGAGCCCGTGATCCGGCCGGCCGACGGGCGCTACGGCGAGAACCCGTACCGGTTCCAGCACTACTTCCAGTACCAGGTGATCCTCAAGCCGGCCCCCGAGGACGTGCTCGACCAGTACTTCGGCTCGCTCGAGGCGCTCGGGATCGACCTGCTGAAGCACGACATCCGGCTCGTCGAGGACGACTGGGAGCAGCCGACGCTCGGCGCGTGGGGTCTGGGGTGGGAGGTCTGGTGCGACGCGATGGAGGTGACGCAGTTCACGTACTTCCAGCAGCTCGGCGGGATCGACCTCGACGTGATCCCGGCGGAGATGACCTACGGGCTCGAGCGGCTCGGCCTCTTCCTGCAGGACAAGAAGACGGTGCTCGACCTCGAGTGGGCACCGGGCGTGACCTGGGGCGACGTCTATCAGGAGAACGAGCGCCAGTGGTCGCAGTACAACTACGAGGAAGCCCCGGTCGACGTGCTCCAGCGGCGCTTCGACGAGCACGAGGCCGAAGCCGAGGAGCTGCTGGACAAGAACCTGCCGCTCCCGGCCTACGACCAGGTGCTCAAGTCGTCGCACGCGTTCAACCTGCTCGACGCCCGCGGCGCCGTGTCGGTGACCGAGCGAGCCGCCTACATCGGCCGCGTCCGCACGCTCGCGCGCCGTTTTGCCCAGCTCTACGTGGGGACCGATGGCGACGCTCCTGATTGAGATCGGCTGCGAGGAGCTGCCCGCGTCGGCGTGCCGCGAGGCAGAGCGGCAGCTGCCTGAGCTGGCGCGCCGTGTTCTCGGAGTTGAGCCGAGCAAGGTGCTCGTGACGCCGCGACGGCTCGCCGTGCTCGCGGAGGACGTCCCGGAGCAGACCGCGGACCAGTGGGTGAAGGGGCCGCCGGTCGCGATGAGGGAGAAGGCCGCGGGCGGCTTTGCGAAGCGCCACGGCGTCGCGGCCGAGGAGCTCGAGGAGCGCGACGGCTTCCTCGGCGTCGCGGTCGCCGGGAAGCCGCTCGCCGAGGTGCTGCCCGACCAGGTCGACGAGCTCGTCCGCGGCCTGGCGTTCTCGAAGACCATGCGCTGGGAACGCAACGGGTTGCGCTTCCCGCGGCCCGTGCGCTGGCGCCTCGCGATGCTCAACTCGACGCGGATCGTCGGCGAGCGCTCGTACGGGCACCGCTTCTCGTCCGGCCCGATCGAGATCGCCGACGCGGCCGGCTACGCAGAGGCTCTGCGCGCCTCAGAAGTCGAGCCCGACAGCGAGGAGCGCCGCAAGCAGATCGTCGCCGCGCTCGACGGCCTCGGCGACTGGACCGACCCGCACGGCGTCCTGGCCGAGGTCGTCTACCTCGTCGAGTCGCGGGTCGTCCTCGACTGCAGCTTCGACGAGCGGTACCTCCAGCTGCCGAGCCGGGTCGTCGAGACGACGATCCAGCACCACATCCGGGCGTTCCCGCTCGGAGGCAACCGGTTCGCGTTCGTCGCGAACGGCGGCGACCCGGACACGGTTCGCGCAGGGGTCGAGAACGTCGTCGGAGGACGGCTCGAAGACGCGTCGTTCACGTTCGAGCGCGACGTCAAAGTCGGGATCGACGCCCTCGCGGAGCAGCTCGGCGCGATCACCTTCTTCCACGGCGCCGGCTCTTTCGCCGACAAGACCGAGCGGCTGGTGAAGCTCGTCGAAGCGCTCGGCGGCGGCGAGGCGGCGCTCGAGGCCACTCGGCTGGCCAAGGCCGACCAGGCGTCGGAGCTCGTACGGGAGTTTCCCGAGCTCGAGGGCCACGTCGGCGCCGAGTACGCAAGGCTCGCCGGCTACCCGGAGGCCGTCTGCGCCGCGATCGACGAGCAGTACCTGCCCGACGCCGCGGAAGCGCCTCTGCCGACGACCGAGACCGGCCGCGTGCTCTCGGCCGCGGACAAGATCGACACGCTCAATATCTCGTTCGGTCTCGGGCAGCGACCGACCGGCTCACGCGACCCGTACGGGCTGCGGCGCGCGGCGATCGGCCTCGGGCGACTCGCCACCGAGGGCAACCTCTCGATCCCGCGCGAGCTGATGGACCCCGAGGTCGGCGAGTTCGTCGAGGAGCGCTTCGAAGGGCTCCTCGCTGCACCCGTCGAGTACGTGCGCGCCGCGCGACGCGCTCCGGTGCGCGACCTCGGCGGCGTCGCCCGGCTCGCGGAAGCCCTCGCGGCGCTCCCGGACGAACGGCTCGGCCCGATCCACACTGCCTACATGCGCGCGAGCCGGCTCGCTGAGAAGGAACAGGGCGCAGCCGCGGAGCTCGAGCCCGCTCTCCTGGTCGAGGACGCGGAGGCCAAGGTCGCGGCCGCTCTCGAGCGCGTCGACCCGGAGATCGCAGCCACCCTCGACGCAGGCGACTTCAACGCCGCCGTCGAAGCGGGAGCCGAGCTCGGCCCGCTCCTCGACCGCTTCTTCGAGGACGTGCTCGTCCTGGCCGACGATCGCGCGGTCCGCGCAAACCGCCTGCGCCTGCTCCTGAACGTGCGCGACACACTGGGTCGCTTGGGCGAGCTCTCGCAGATCCCCAGGTAACCCCGTTCGAGGGAACTGGCGCACACCCACCCGAGTAAGGCATGCAGGAAACCGCCGCAAATGCCGCTTATACCCGTGAGGCGCTGCGGTGTCTCGCCGCCTCTGGGCCAAGAGTTGCCGCACGCTTCCGGAGACGACCGGCCGCAGTCGTCTCCACCGCCGAGCTCCTCGGCGAACGCCGTAGCCGGCCCGGGCGTCTACCTAGATAGGCCGCAGAGGACGTCCGGCCCGGCACGGTTATACGCTGAGACCATGGCTCCGCAGGCGGTCGAGCTGCACGTGGTCTCCGATTCGACGGGCGAGACGGCAACTCGCCTCGTGCACGCGCTCGAGGCGCAGTTCCCCGAGCAGCAGTTCGAAGAGATCCGGCATCCGATGGTCGAGAGCGTCGACGACCTCGCGCAGGTCGTGCGGCGCGCGAGAGGCCGGCCGGCGGTCGTCGTCTACACGCTCGTCGAGCCGGAGCTGCGCGCCGAGATGCGAACGCTCTGCCGCCGGGCGAGGCTCCACTACTGCGACCTCCTCGGCCAGCCGATCGAGGCCGTCGCCAAGGTCTCCGGAACCGCGGCCAGGATGCAGGCGGGAGGGCGCCACCCGCTCGACGAGACGTACTTCCGCCGCATGGAGGCGATCGAGTTCGCGGTCAAGTACGACGACGGGATCGCGGGTGGGTTGGACGACGCGGACATCGTGCTCGTCGGCGTGTCGCGTACCTCGAAGACGCCGCTCTCGATCTACCTCGGCTACCTCGGCTATCGCGCGGCGAACGTCCCGATCGTCAAGGGCATCGATCCGCCGAAGGAGCTCTTCGACGTCGACCCGCACAAGGTCGTCGGCCTGAAGATCGACGCGAAGCGGCTCGCGGAGATCCGGAAGAACCGCTCACGGCGGATGGGCGGCTCGAACCACCGGTACTCGAAGCTGCTCGAGATCTACGAGGAGCTGGAGAGCGCCGAAGCCGTCCAGCGCAAGCTCGGGTGTCCGGTGATCGACACGACGGAACTCTCGATCGAGGAGACCGCCGCGCGGGTCATCCGCATGGTCGAGCAGCGCCAGGCCGAAGCCGCGGCGTCCCAGGTCTAAACAAGAAAGGACGCGTCACACTCATAGAGATGTGAGGCGCAAAGGCGCGACGCTCGATCAACTCGAAGCGCTCTATCTCGAGCGCTTCGGGCACTTCGCCCGCGTCGCCTCGGCGATCTGCGGGGACTTCGACCGTGGACACGACGCCGTTCAGACGGCGTTCACGACCGCCGTGCGCAAGCGCCGGTCGTTTCGCGGCACCGGCCCGCTCGAGGCGTGGGTCTGGCGAATCGTGGTCAACGAGGCCAGGCGCATCGCCCGCGAGCCGTCGACGGAACACCTGGACGCGGCGGATCTAGGAACCACGAACGGGCGGCCCGACGACGGGATCGGGCTGCGCGCTTACATCGCCGCGCTTCCGGACCGACAGAGGGAGACCATCTTCCTCCGCTACTACGCCGATCTCGACTACCGAACGATCGCCGACGTGCTCGGGATCGAAGTCGGAACCGTCTCCGCGACTCTGAGCACCGCACATCAGACACTCCGACGGAACATCGAGGAGGTTCCGAGATGATCGATCTCGACGACAGACTGCGCTCAGAGCTCCACGAGCTGGTCCCGCTCGACACGCGCAGCGACTGGCGCGAGATCGCCGTCCGGTCCGGCCTGGTCCGTGAGCGCTCTCGGCGGCGCTGGGCAATCTCGCTCGGCGCGCTCGTCGCCGCCGCCCTCCTCGTCGCCGCCACGCCGCTCGGCGCAGGCCTCGCGCGTGGCCTCGAGGACTTCTCCTCGTGGCTCACCGGCGAGCCCGGGACGCGTGCTTCCGAGCAGGAGCAGCGGGACTTCGATCAGGCGAATGCACGATCATGGCTTCGATTCCCGCAGGGCACCGAGCTTCGGCATCTGGCGACGGTGAAGGCGGAGGACGCGACCGTCGACCTCCTCGGTTTTCGTTCCGGCTCGAGCACGCTCTGCCTCCGGGTGAGGGTCACAGGCAGCGCAGCGGGCTCGACGATGAGCTGCGCCCCACTTGCCGAGCTCAGGCGCGCAGGCGGTCCTGCGAGGGTCGTCATCGTCGATCAGGGTTTCGGCAAAGGCGACAAGGTCGCCTGGTACGGAGTCGATCGCTACAACTCGTCGAAGCTGCAGATCACCGCGGGCATCACGACCGACGCGGTGCGCAGCGTCGTGCTCGAGGACGACGCAGGCAGGCACGAGATTCCCGCAACGGCGAACGCGTTCCTGTACGTCGCCACGAATCCCGAAGTCGGCCAGCGGGTGAGCCGGGTCTGGGCGCGCACCGACGGCGGCCTGCTCGTGGTGCCCTTCGCACCTGCACCGTTCGGAAACCGCGCAATCGGAACGAGGAAGCCCGCTCCACCTGCGCCGAAGATCGAGCGCCGAGTCAGCGCCGGGCGCATCGGTTGGCTGGACGCGAGAGAGGCGCGCGGCGAGTCGCTGGACGTGCTTCCACCGCGGGCTCACGCGAGCATTCTTCGCCCACGCAACGGCGAGACGAACGTGCTCTTCGGGCGCGTGCTGACCCCCGATCCAGATCAGCCGATCCGCATCGCGCTGACGTTGAACGCCCATCGGCCAGGAGGGTCGGCGGCGGGACTTTGCATCACCACCGTGGGCCGCAGCGGCGGAGCAGGGGGCGGATGCACGCTGTACCCCGAGGTTTTCGAGCAGGGGCCGATCTCGACCGGGCTCATGGGCGACGGCTCGTCCGGCTTCGTCACTCTCAGCGGAGTGGCGAGCGACGACGTCGACCGGATCGAAGCCTTGCTCGCGGACGGCCAGCGTGCTGAGGTCGCGCTACGGGACAACTCGTACGTCGTCGGCCTCCCGCGGGCGAACCTGCCCGCTCGGCTCATCTCCTACGACGCGGAAGGCCGCGTGATCGGCGTCAGTCCGCCCTGGAATGACTTCGCCCCGACGGCGGCTCCGGCGCGCGGTCGGGCGACCACGCTCATTCGCGTCTCCGGTCCGGAGGGCGTGACCGGGTCGCTGGCGGTCGGCCCGTCGACGGACGGTGGCGAGTGCGTGTTCGTGACGATGCACGTCGACAAGCAGCACAGCGGCATCGGCGTGGACTGCAATCGACCGACCTGGGCCGACGGCGCGCTCGAGGTCAGCACAGGCTTTCCGCCGCATTTCGTGGAGGGCCGCGTCCGATCGGACGTGAAGACCGTGCGCATCGGTTTCGCCGACGGTTCGAGCACGGACGTGACGCCGACCCGCGGCTTCGTGCTGTGGGCCACGCCGGCCGCGAACCTCGCGCCTGCCAGGCGGCCCACCGAGGTGATCGGGCTCCGGGCCGACGGGAGCGAGGTCGCCCGAAAGTCGCTGGAGAGCCCTGAGGCTCCTACCAAGCGGTGAACGTCGCCCAGCCCGGGTTGAACCGGGCGCCGCCGAGGACGGCCTTGCACCACGCGTACGAACCGGTCGGGCTGCACGCCCTCGTAGCCGTGCCTCCGTCGCCGTAGGCGCCCTGGATCGACTGCGCGACGCGCGTTGCCAGAGCCTGCACCTGAGCCGGCGTCGCGCCCGGTGGGTGCTCGTTCCAGGCGAAGCCGATCCGCCCGTCGGGGTACGGGTTCCGGATTGCCCACGCCCTGGCTGCGTAGACCTCGAGGCTCGCGAGCGTCTGCATGTGCGCGAGCGAGACGCGGTTGTTGCCGTAGCCCTTCGCGTCTCGCCAGTACGCGGTCATCAGAGGGAGATAAGTGCGGTCGAAGAGTGCGCGGACAGGGCCGGTCTGGGACGGTCCCGCGAACGCGAGCCGCGCCGGGTGCTCCATGAACTCGTTGAGGTGCGTCGAGCGCGCCCCGACGTTCGAGCCTGCGACGCAGACGCGCGAGCAGCTCGGGTACGCCTCCTGCGCCCACCAGGCCACGTACGGCGACACGGCAGTCCACCAGGCCGCATTGCCGAGCCAGCCTTCGAGCTGGCTCTTGTAGGGGCCGAAGTTGGCGAGCTGCTGCCCGAGACCGACGACGAAGACGGCGCCCTGCTGCGGCGGCGCGCCGCGCGGTCCCGTGTAGAGGCCTCTCATCGCATCGCCAGCTCTCGCCTGCGAGATCGGCTTCGTCCGGACCGCGCTCGAGAGCTCGTTGACCGCCCAGGTGTCGCGCGCCGGGTCGTAGCCGGCTGTCGCCATGCGCTGACGGAAGAGTCGCCCTTTCGCCGACCAGCTCGCCGGTGTCACCTTCGCCCAGGCGCCCATGTTGAACTCGGCGAGTGCGTGGAAGTTCGGCCCCTTCGCGTGGATGGCGGCCACGGCTGCCCGCCCGCGCGGCTTCGTCTTGTCGCCGATCGCGGTCGCGACGACGTAGTAGTTCGCGCACGGCGTCGGGTTCGCGGCCAGCGCGGAGGTCAGCGTCTCCCAGCCGTTCTGGCCGTAGACGACGACCTGGGCCTGGTACGGGCACGACGCGGGCGTGGGGCTGCCCGGCGATGTGACGGCCACCCCGAGTAGACACGCTGCCAGGAGAACCGCACTCCGCATACGTCTCCCGTTCCCGGCACGGGATACTGGAAACCGTGGCCACGCCGAAGCCTCCCGTCCCGCTCTGGCGCTGGGCAGCCTGGTTGTCTGTGCTCGGCGCCGCGATCGTCGTCTTCTACGTCCTGCTCACCCCGATCTGGCTCGGGTTGCGCGCTCTCGCCTGGCTGGCTGACCGGACGTCACGGACGGCGTTGCCTTAAGTCGCATGGGAAGATCTGGTGCGCATGGCCCCGAACCGCTTCGTCTACGACTTCGACGAGCCCTCCGAGGGAGGTCGCGACCTGCTCGGCGGCAAGGGCATCGGGCTGGCGGAGATGACCCAGCTCGGCGTGCCCGTTCCGGCCGGTTTCACGATCGCGACCGACGCCTGCCGCGCGTACACGGAGAGCGGTGGCCAACTCCCTGACGGCCTCGAGGCCGAGGTCGAGCGCCATCTGACCTCGCTCGAGGAGAAGTCGGGCAAGCGCTTCGGCGATCCGGGCGACCCGCTCCTCGTCTCCGTGCGCTCGGGGGCGGCCGTCTCGATGCCCGGGATGATGGACACGATCCTCAACCTCGGCCTGAACGACGACGCCGCGCGCGGGCTCGCCGAGCGGACCGGCAATCCGCGCTTCGCCAACGACTCGCACCGGCGGCTGATCCAGATGTACGGCGAGGTCGTCGACGGCGTCGACGGACACCTGTTCGAGGAGGCGCTGTCGAAGCTGAAGGACGAGCGCGGCGCCGCCCTCGACGTCGACCTGTCTGCGGAGGACATGGCCGGGCTCGTCGAAACCTTCAAAGGCATCTACGAGAGCGAGACGGGCAGCGGGTTCCCGCAGGACGCGCGCGAGCAGCTGTCACGCTCCGTGCGCGCCGTTTTCGACTCCTGGGACAACCCGCGCGCTCAGGTCTATCGGCGAGCGCACCACATCCCGGATGACCTCGGGACGGCCGTCAACGTCGTCCAGATGGTCTTCGGCAACAAGGGCGAGCAATCGGGAACCGGCGTCGCCTTCACGCGCGACCCGTCGACCGGCGAGCCCGGGCTCTACGGCGAGTTCCTGGCCGACGCGCAGGGCGAGGACGTCGTCGCCGGAATCCGCACGCCCGAGCCGCTGGAGCGCATGGAGGCTGGTATGCCTGACGCGTTCGAGCAGCTGACCGCGACGATGCGGCGCCTCGAGGAGCACTACCGGGACGTGCAGGACATCGAGTTCACGGTCGAGGACGGGAGTCTCTACCTGCTGCAGACGCGCAGCGCGAAGCGGACGGCCGCCGCGGCGCTCAAGTCTGCGGTCGACATGGCTGCGGAGGACCTGATCTCACGCGAGGACGCCGTCGCCCGCATCGACCCCGGACAGCTCGACCAGCTCCTGCACCCGATGATCGATCCGTCGGCGAGCGTCGAGGTCGTCGCACAGGGGCTGAACGCCTCGCCGGGCGCCGCCTCGGGGAAGATCGTGCTCGACGCCGACACGGCGGTCGAGCGCGGGAAGAGCGGCGACAGCGTGATCCTCGTCCGCTGGGAGACGACCCCGGACGACATCCACGGGATGATCGCGGCGCAGGGGATCCTGACCGCGCACGGAGGCATGACCTCGCACGCGGCAGTCGTCGCGCGCGGGATGGGCAAGCCGTGCGTGGCCGGCTGCGAAGCGCTCACGGTCGACACGGTGGCGAGGACCGCGGCCCTCGACGGCCACCAGCTCGCCGAGGGAGACGTGATCACGATCGACGGCGGCACGGGCCGCGTGATGCTCGGCCCCGTCGAGCTCGTCCCGCCGCAGATCAACGAGGACTTCGAGACGATCCTCGGCTGGGCCGACGACATGCGGCGCCTCAAGGTGCGTGCGAACGCGGACACGCCCGAGGACGCGGCCAAGGCGCGGGAGTTCGGCGCCCAGGGCATCGGCCTCTGCCGGACGGAGCACATGTTCATGGCAGAGGACCGGCTCCCGGTCGTCCGCGAGATGATCATGGCCTCGAGCGAGGACGAGCGGCGCCGTGCGCTCGACAAGCTGCTCCCGCACCAGCAGGCGGACTTCGAAGGCATCTTCGAGGCGATGGCGGGCCTGCCCGTCACGATCCGGCTGCTCGACCCGCCGCTGCACGAGTTCCTGCCGCCGCTCGAGGAGGCGACCGACGAGCACATGCGCGAGCGGATCCGGGCGCTGCGTGAGGCGAACCCGATGCTCGGGACTCGCGGCTGCCGCCTCGGCCTCATGTGGCCGGAGATCTACGAGATGCAGGTGCGGGCGATCGTCCGCGCGGCGCTGGCGGTGCAGGAGCGCACCGGAGACGCGCCGCTCGTCGAGATCATGCACCCGCTCGTCGGCTTCGGCGAGGAGCTGAGGCGTCTGCGCGTGATGACGATCGCGGCGGCCGACGAGGAGGGCGAGCTCGAGTATCTCGTCGGGACGATGATCGAGCTCCCCCGCGCGTGCGTGCGTGCGGACGAGATCGCGGAGCACGCCGACTTCTTCTCGTTCGGGACGAACGACCTCACGCAGACGGCGCTCGGCTTCTCGCGCGACGACGCGGAGGGCAAGTTCCTGACGCGCTATCTCGAGGACGGCGTGCTCGAGCGGAACCCGTTCGAGACGATCGATCAGGGCGGGGTCGGCGACCTGATGCGCATCGCCGTCGAGCGCGGCCGCAGCGTGAAGGACATCAAGATGGGCATCTGCGGCGAACACGGTGGCGAGCCCAAGTCGGTCGCCTTCTGCCACGAGCTTGGCCTCGAGTACGTCTCCTGCTCGCCGTACCGGGTCCCGCTCGCGCGCCTCGCCGCGGCCCAGGCCGCGCTCAAGGAATCCGGAATCGAAGCAGTCGCGTCCGGAGGCTAGGCCGCCAGGCCCTGCACGCGGAAGTACGCAACCAGGAGGGCGCCCACCCCCACGGCGATCACGCCCGCGACTCCGAGTATGCCGGGCCGCCCGTAGATCGCATGCGTCCGGCCGAGGCGCGAGAACGCGAGCATGATCGCCGTGGGGGTGGGCGCCCTCCTGGTTGCGCGCCGACCGAGATGTTCGGGATCGCAAACGTGAAGATGAGGTTGACGGCGATCAGGCCGAGCGCCTGGCCCCCGAGCACGTCGCTTCCCTGCGCCTCGAGGACGAGCGCCGCGCCGAGGATCCCGAAGATCGCGCCCGACGCGCCGACCGTGACGACGTTCGGGCTGAAGATGATCGCGCCCGCCGAGCCGGCGAGCCCCGACACGATGTAGATCGCGAGAAACCGCCCGCGCCCGATCGCCTGCTCGACCGGTGCGCCGATGAACCACAGGACGAGCATGTTCATCCCGAGATGGATGATGCTCGCGTGCAGGAACGCAGCCGTGATCAGGCGATACCACTCGCCCTGGTCCAGGCCGCCCGGCACGTAGAGGGCGCCTTTCACGAACAGGCTTCCGGAGACCTGGGTCAGGCTCGAGCCCTGAGCGAGGTTGATCAGGAAGACGAGGACGTTGATCCCGATCAGGATCTTCGTCACGAGCGCGCCCTGGCCCTCGTAAGAGACGCGCCGCACGCCCTGGGTCACCCGTGACGCGCCCTGCGTCTTGCCTGCGTGGTCCGGGCACCGGATCCCGACCGGCGCGAAGACCATGCAGTCCGGGCAGATGCCCCGTCCGCACTCGGAGCACGAGACGCCGGTCTCCCGGTTGGGGTGCCGGTAGCAGTACATCTTGGTCTGCTCTGTGGTCACCGAGGTAGCGTAGTGGGGGGATGCGCGTCCACGTCGCCTTTACGCCCAGGGAGGCGGCCAACGCCCAGCTCGGGATCGTGGTGGACGTTCTCCGCGCCACCTCGACGATCGCGCAGGCGCTCGCCTCGGGCTACGAACGGGTCTACTGCTGCCGCGAGGTCGGCGAAGCGCGGGCGCTCCGCGACAAGCTCGGGGAGGGCTTGCTCGGCGGCGAGCGGAACGCGGTCCGGATCGAGGGCTTCGACGTCGGCGCCTCGCCGCGCGAGTTCCTCGGCGAGCCTCGCGCCCCCACGGTGATCTTCTCGACGACGAACGGGACGCGCGCGATCCTCGAGACGGCGTCGCGGGCCGACGAGGTCCTGCTCGGGAGCCTGCTCAATCTCGACGCCGTCGCGAGCGCGGCGCGGGAGCGTGGGGAGGACGTGTTGATCGTCTGTGCGGGCTTCCAGGGTGAGTTCGCCCTCGACGACGCGTACTGTGCGGGCCGGATTGTGCAGCTGCTCGGAGCCGAGCCGTCCGACGCGGCGAACGCCGCAGATGCGATCGCCCGCGCGTGGCCCGACGCCCACGAAGGCCTTCTCGCCCGCACGTACGGCCCGCCGGGGCTCGAGGAAGACATCGCGTTCTGTGCGCAGGTGAGTGTCCTCGACGTCGTCCCGCGTCTGAGCCGAATGGTCGACGGCTCCGCCGAGATCACGGCGGGCTAGTAGTAGATCTGCTTCAGCCCGGCGAGGTTGTTCGGGCCGAACGCCCCCTTGAAGAGGCTCACGTACATGCGTCGTCCGTCTTCTGTGATGCGCGAGACGACGACTTGATTGCGGCCATTGCTCCAGACCCCGATGCTTCCCGGAGGGGCCGAGTCCGTCCGCTCGCGCAGCCCGACAACCCTGGACGGGAACTTGCTAGCTATGTGCGCGCTGGTCGGAGCGTAGCCAGCATGCGTCGAACGGCGGTCGTTGCACCTCACCCCGCGTCTGAATCGGGCTGATCGTGCCGACGGCGGCGCGCATCTCGGAGCCGAACGGGACGCTAACGCCCGCACCGAGCGATGCCCACCGACCGGCGCCGTACGCGAGGCGGGCGCAGGCGACGTTGCTGCGCGTGTCGGCATTCTGTCCGGGCCGCAGTAGTTGGTACGCCCGGCTGTCTCGGGTCAGATGAACCACCACTAGACCAATGCGATAGACGTCGATCGCGGCGCCCGGCGCCTCGCCGTGCTGGATGGGCGACTGCTTCGGCAACGGCGGAGGCTGCGGACGGTGCGGCGGGCGCCGCGGCCCGCCCGTTCGGACGGGAGCCGGACCCCGCACGAGGTGCAGCGATTCGCGATATACCTCGTCGCCCGAGTCGTCGTACGCGGCGATCGCAGTCCATTCGCGATCGGGAGGGCGATCGAACCCGTACGTTCGGCCCCTGACCTGGGTCTTCAGGACGTCTCCGTTCTTCTCCAACAGGCCCACCGCGGCGACTCCCTCGCCGGCCAGGCCCGTGACACGGAACAGGTGCGCGCGTCGGTCGCCGATCTTCATCTCCAGAGCCGCGTCGACCGTGATCGGCCGCTTCGGGGTTGGGAAGAGCTGGGAACCTTTGCCGCAGCCCATTTGCCCGATGAAGCTGCGGCCACCACCGGTTTCGCTGTAGCCGCGAGCTCGCCCCGAGGCGAGGCATTGATTGCCGTTCGGGTAGGCGATCTTCCAGTACCGGCGTGTTCCGTCGTTGGCGACCTCGGTGATCGTCGGCTTGCCGTCGGCGCAGCGTTTTTCGGGAGCCTGGCCGGGCGGCGTGACGAGCTCGACGTGGCTGCACATCATCTGGATGAGCAGGTTGCGATCGGAGGTAGACAGGCTCGCGATCGGAACGGGCTT
>WNGI01003755.1_pt1 | contig 21024 bp, 22 predicted proteins | sample 5400621 | NCBI WGS metagenome assembly WNGI01 (sample SAMN13153374, study PRJNA577476) | soil metagenome | isolation source: 20 cm soil or saprolite under Garry oak tree replicate 1 | place: USA:California | collected 2016-06-15
CTGTGCGACGAGATGCTCAAGACCTTCGGTTATCCCTACACGATCGAGCTGGCAACTCGACCAGACAAAGCTTTGGGTAGTCCTGAGCGCTGGGAGCAGGCGCAGAACACGCTGGCAGAAGCTCTCAATAAGCGTGGACAGGCCTTCACCTACGATGAAGGCGGCGGCGTGTTTTACGGTCCCAAGCTGGACTTCAAGCTGATCGACGCCATTGGACGCAAGTGGCAGGGACCGACGGTGCAGCTCGACTTCAATCTTCCTGAGCGATTCGCACTCGAGTACACAGGCGCCGATAACACTCCGCATCGACCGACGATGCTCCACCGAGTCCTCGTTGGCTCCATGGAGCGCTTCGTCGGTGGACTGATTGAGCATTACGCAGGTGCATTTCCACTGTGGCTCGCGCCCGAGCAAATCCGCGTCATTCCAATTGCTGACGAGGTGAAGGATTTCGCTCGGTCAGTGGTCGAGAGGCTGAAATCGCGTGGCGCCCGCGCGAATCTGGACGACAGATCCGAGACTCTCAATTACCGGATTCGGGACGGCGAGCTGCACAAGATTCCTTACATGGCGGTGGTCGGAAAGCGTGAAGCGGAATCCGACTCGATCGCGCTGCGGGTGAGAGGGGCAGGGAAGAAGCAGGAGATCATCACGGTCGATGACTTCGTTGCTCGTGTCCAGGATGAGCTGGCAACCCGGGCACTGAAACCCTAAATGCAATGGGAAACTGCAACTGAACAAGTCGTCAGCTAGAGCAGACTAAAGCTTTCAGCTATCAGGCTCAGAACGTCGGAACGCCACCGGCGGCGTGATGACACAGGCCGTTGCCTTTGCTCTGATCCGCACCAGTGACGTCCCGACGTCGTAAGCCTCATAGCGACCAGCTGCAAAGCTCAGGCTGACGACTTGTTCAGTTGCAGTTCGTTCACTTGCGGTTCATTGAGTTCTAAATCCTCGCCTTTATCCTCAACCTGCCGTAGCACCCGGTAAAGAACCTTCCCGATTTGGGTCTTTGGCAGCTCACTAACGAATTCGTACTTCGCCGGAACCTTGTAGGGCGCCAGCCTGTCGCGGCAGTACGACTTGAGCTCCGACGGCGCCACAGTGCAATCCTGACGGACCACGACGAATGCTTTCACCACTTCGCCACGCATCTTGTCCGGAAGGCCAACGACTCCGACTTCGGCGACCGCTGGGTGCGACGAGAGGACTTCTTCGATCTCGCGCGGCCACACCTGAAAGCCGCAGGTCTTGATCAGATCCTTTTTGCGGTCAACGATGAAGAGGTACCCGTCTTCATCCAGATAGCCGAGATCACCAGTGTAAAGGAGTCGCTCACCGCGATCATTGGCGCGCAGCATTTCACGCGTTTCCTCCGGTTTCTGCCAATAGCCAAGCATCAGCTGCGGAGCGCTGATGACGATCTCACCTATCTCTCCCTGCGGAGCCGGCGTGCGCCCGTCTTCCGCGTCGACTATGTGCACATGGACATCCGGCAGCGGCATTCCGACCGACCCAAGCTTTTTTTCGCCACGCACCGGGTTTGCGATGACCGCCATTTGCGCTTCGGTGAGCGAATAACCCTCCACTATCACCCCGCCCGTAAGCTGCTCGAATCGTCTCTTCGTCTCAGCCATCAGCGGCGCGGCGCCCGAGAAACACAGCTTGATCGAGCTGAAGTCCACTTTCCCCTCACGCGCCATCGCGTGATTCATGATCCCGTTGAGCAGTGTCGGGACCGTGCAGATGAAGGCGGGCCTGACGTTGATGATCTCCTTCAGGAAAGCGCCGAGGTCGCGAGGGTTGGGAATCAGCGCGATCGGGTTGTGATTGATAAAGGCCAGACTCTGAACGCCGGTGTTGCCGTACGTATGAAACAATGGGAGGGGCAACATGATCTTGTCGGTCCACTCGTTCATAGCCGGACGAAGCCAGGCCTGAAGCTGGTGGCCCGCAACGACAATTCCGCGGTGGGTTCCGACTACTCCCTTCGGTGTTCCGGTTGTTCCTCCACTCATCAGGATCACAGCCGGGTCGTCGAGACTGGTTGCGGTGCTGACAAGCGCTTCGCGACGGAATTTCCTGAGTAGCTTCGCGAGGCGGGAATCGTCTTTCGCGACATTGATGCGATCGCCTTCCTTTTTCTCCTTGAACAGCGTGTATGCTAAACGGAGAAACCACGGCAGATACTCCTTGATATTCGTGGCGATGACTCGTTTCACCGACGTCCGCTTTTGAATGCTTTTGACCTTGGCGTAGAACCGATTGAGTACGATCACGGTCTCGGCGCCCGTTGCGCGAAGTGCATCCTCCATCTCGCGCTCGCTGTATGTAGGATTGAACGGAGCTGCTATCGCGCCAAGCTTCCATGCCGCGAACTCGGCAACCAGAAACTGCGGACAGTTGGGAAGACAGATGGCGATGCGGTCTCCTGGCTCGACTCCCATCTCGCGTAGCGCAGCCGCGAGTGCGTTGCTTTGTGCTTCGAGCTTGGCGTAGCTGGTCGTCGTGCCCTTGAAGAGCAATGCCGGTCGATCAGGCCAGCGAAACGCCGCTTCGCGCAGGTAGTCGGTGAGGCTTCGGTCCGGGTAGGGCTCCAGCGTCGACGGGATTCCATCGTCGTAGTTCGCCAGCCAAATGGGTGCGGTCATTGCAGCCTCCATAATCTTCGGGCACGTTCCTTTCGTTTTTAGCGCGCGATCTTGTCAACGTGCGGTGATTCTGCACTAACGATGCTTCATGTTGATGATGGCCGCTCTACGTAGACCTACGTAGTAACTTGCATGCTTCAATGGCGGACACTTCAATGGCAGGCGTAACCGGGCTTCATCACGTTACCTGCATCTCCGGCGATGCGCAGGACAACGTCGACTTCTACTCTGGCGTCTTGGGAATGCGGCTCGTAAAGAAGAGCGTCAACCAGGATTCGCCGGGGACTTATCACCTCTTTTACGCCGACGCCGAAGGTCATCCGGGAACCGATATCACGTTCTTTCCGTGGCCCGAAATGCCTCCCGCCAAACCCGGCGTCGGCCTGTCGATGGAAGTATCGCTCGCCATTCCATTGGGGAGCATTGACTACTGGGCCGACCGCCTGGCTGAGCATCATCTCGCTGTTGGTGAGATCGAGACGCGGCGCGGAACATCGGCGCTCCCATTCAGCGACCCGCACGGATTGCCACTAACCCTGCACGAGACTGGCGACGAACGGGATTTCGCGCCCTGGCGCGACAGCCCCGTGCCGGTGGAAAAGCAGATTCGAGGTCTTCACTGCGTACGGCTGTGGGAGCGCGATCTCGCCCTCACGTCCAGCTTCCTCACTGGCGTCCTTGGATTCGTGGATATCGGCGAGGAGAGCGAGTGGTTTGGGTTCGAAATCGGCGGCGGAGGCTCAGGACGCTATCTCGAGATTCGCGAGATTCCCGACGCAGAACGCGGAAGGTGGGGAACCGGCGCTGTGCACCACGTCGCCTGGCGCGTTCCAGATGACAGTACGGAGCTCGAGATGAGAGAGCGAATCGATCGCGCCCGGCGACGCCCGACCGAAGTGATCGATCGGTTCTGGTTCAAGTCTGTCTACTTTCTCGAGCCGGGTGGAGTGCTATTCGAGATCGCGACAGATGGGCCTGGGTTCACAGTCGATGAGGATCCGGCATCGCTCGGCGAGCACCTAGTGCTTCCTCCATGGCTGGAGCCGCACCGCGGCGAGATCGAGGCGGCGCTGCCCCCGATCAAGCCGCCGGCGGAATCAGGCGCGCGGTTGTAGATCGCGCGCCGAGGCGCGACCTGAGGCCTGGGTCGCGCCCCTGTTTCTCCATCGCCTGAGGGTCGGCACTTCCTTCGCGAACCGACGGGCGAGGAATCCTGGAAAATGCATCGAGCGAAGCTTTCCCTCGACCAATGCGGTCATTTCTTCAACCGTGATATTTGGCTGAGTGAACGCTCCCTTTCTGTAGCAGTGACTGCAGTACTCGCTGCTAAGACTTCCATCGGCGTTGGTTCCACCGCCAAGTGGATCTTTGCTGAGCGGCATCCCGCAGCTCTGACAGTTCGGTCCCTTTGGTCTGAACATCATCCCTCCGCTACTGCGAACGAGTCCCGGATGTGGTCAAGACGAGAACAGAATCTGCAGTCTTCACTCTGTAGTGCGCAGTCGTGGTCCCGACGAGGCTTCCATTCTGCAGGCGCATTACGCCGTTTGTCGTGACCTGGACCCCTTTGCGTCGCACACTTTCGTATGGACCCGATACCGTCACGATGCTGTCGGCTTCAACCGTCACTCGGACCGGTACGGCTGCTCGGTTCGGAAACTTGATAGTCCAGCCTGACGTGTTGTTCGTCGCGGTCAGCACGTACGTCGTTGCGGACGTGTCTGTCCCGCTAGTCGGAACCGATCGCATGTTCCACTTACCAGAGACATCAGCGAGGTTGACGGCCGCCGGCGCTGCGGAAGTGGTGGAAGCAGTGGATGAGGCCATAGCGCTGCTGGTGTCTACCGCGGCGTTCTCCTTCTTGGCGCATCCAGCGAGGGCCGCAGCGCCGAGGCAAATCGCGATGCGGGTAGTGCGGTGGAGCGTGAACATAGAACCCCCCGTTACAGGTGACGGACGGCTGTCGCAAGGCGTGGTGCCAAGCCAGACGAACGTACGACCTGAGGGGGACTACTGCAAGTGATCCAAGGCCCAGACGAAGCTTGCTCTAACTGGCGGGAAAAGCCTTCCCCGCGTGCGAAGCTACTTGTTGCGAACGTCCCTGAGCGCAGCCCGCAGCTCGTTGGTGATCAGCGTCGAGGAGTAATCCATCAGCTGATTGAGAGCGCCCTGAAAATCAGCGACGCTGACACTGCCGAGCGTGCCGGCAGTGATGACGGATCCGGGAATTCGGCTCGAGCTCTCTACGTACGGCGTTAGTCTATCGCGTCCGTGAACGTTGATGTTCCAGATCTCGCGTCCGGTGCGACGATCGAGCAGCACGGCCTCGGCGTACGTAAAGAGATACGCGGCCTCGTCGGCCTTGGCGTTGATGCCGAATCTCTCCATGCGAACTTCCATCAAATAGTCCGCCTGATTCTCGTCGGTGACAGGGCGAGTGCCCAGGTACCTGCTGGCCCGCTGCAATGTTCTCTGCGCGAGGACCGTAGGTATGTCGATGCGGGCAGTGGCGCTGTCGAGACGCGCATTGGCCCGGCGACCTTCGCGTTCGCGCGCAACGTCCGCGCCTGCCCTGACCACGGCCTCGATTGGATTCTGTGAGTTGCGCAGGTCGTAGTAACTGGTCAGCAGCTCGGGAGACGGCGGTGCAACGTACACCACAGCCAGCGTCCGACTGGAGAAAGGATATTCGGCGAGATGATGCCCGCCGCCGCACGCAAAAAGAACCGTGAGGAGCGAGCATGCACCGGCAATGGCGCGCGCCGCTTTGCCGTTGGGACGCAGCGAAGAGGTACTCATTTGATTGTCCTGTTCAGATAGATGTGAGCTGCAGCAGCCCTCTTGGGCCGTCGCTGGACTCACTACCTAGACGACAGGTAGTCGCTGGGGTTACGCGTGTTTCGTCGCTATTTGGTGGAACCTTTGTAGACGATCTTCCACACGCGTCCGCCCTTATCGTCGGCGACGTAGATGGCGCCGTCACGCGCCTGGGCCAGTCCCGTCGGGCGGTGTGCAGCGCGATCGGGTTGTTTGGTGGGACCGGCGAAGCCATCGGCAAAGATCTCGTACTTCGCCGGGTCTGCCGGTTTTGCGCCGGTGAAGGGAACGAACACCAGGTTGTATCCCTCCTGTGGTCCGGGTGCGCGATTCCACGAGCCATGAAATGCGATGAAGGCGCCGTCCTTGTAGCGGGCGGGAAACTGGGAGCCAGTGTAAAACATCAGTCCATCGGGCGCCCAGTGCGCAGGGAAAAACGCTTCCGGTCCTTTCTTAGTCGCGCAGTCCCCGACTGCCTTTCCACCATCGCCGCCGTACTCCGGCGCCAGCACCAGCTTTCTCTGCTGGCCGTCGTAGTAACAGTAAGGCCAGCCGTAATCGCCACCCTCTTCGATCCTGAACAACTCTTCGGCCGGAAGATTCTGGCCTTGTTCAGAGGTGTACAGTTTCGGCCAGTTCTCATAGAGCTGATCGCGCCCGTGTTGGGTCGAATGCAGCTGGCCTCCGCCATCGAAGGCGATGCCCACGGCGTTCCGAATACCGGTGGCATATCGCTCCGCTGGCGAGAATCGCTGGCCGGTCTTGTTGGCATCGTATCGCCAGATTCCGGCGCGAGTCTGGAGCTCCGTACACGGATTGTGACCCGGAGACTCGAGCTGTCGATTCTTCACTTGGCACGAGTTGGTTGCAGAGCCGACGTCCATGAAAATGTTGCCGCTGGCATCGATCGCGAATGGGTGCATCGGGTGGTCACCGTTCGCTGGCAACCGTCCGACGATCGTGTCCGCACGGGATGTTGGAGTCATGCTGTCCGGCGAGATGGCGTAGCGCACGATTCTCTTGGCGATGGTATCGCCCTCTTCGACGTAGAGCGCGCCCTTGTAGATGCCGATTCCAGTGCCACCCCCGTTTCGCTGCCGCGAATCGGGCCCGAACCTTTTGACGATATCGGCCTTCCCGTCGTTGTTGGTGTCGCGTAAAGCGACGATAAAACCACCGGGGTGTGTAGGCCCTTGATAGTACTCACCGCTCCAGGTGTTGACGTAAACGTCGCCATTCGAGCTCACGGCGATATCTCTGGCGTGCCCGATCGTGTCGGCAAACACGGTCGCGCAGAATCCGCTGGGCAGGGTGATGCCCCCATTATCGGGAGCGCACGCAGCGGCACTCGCCGCCTGGGTGCTGCTGGCCGCGCTCGTGTCACTGGCGGTTCCATCCGTCTTTGCGCATCCCACGACCGGCAGGGCTGCCATGAATAGGAGTACGCTGGGAGCCCGCCGGACATAACGCGCCAGGCTGATATTTCTCTTCAACGTCTGCTCGGCATGCGCCGCCCGCTTACAGGACCGAGATCGATCATGAGCGACAGCACCAGCCCAACGACCGGCCAGAAAGTCCAATGTCCGCCAAACCAGTTATGCACGGCCGAGTACCAAAGAAGAGTCGTCGGCAAAAAGACAAATCCGATAATGGGCCAGAGTATCGAGTCGAAAACGCCGCGGAACCAGTGAGTGAAGAACCAGAGAACCGCGACCACCAGTCGTGGCGCTGCGAGTGCCAACAGAGTCATGATACAAGGCATTGGTCAAATCTCCCGCGGTTTTTTCAGTGCGATCTCACCCGCATTGTTCGTGCGAGACGAGTCTGACACAGTCGTCCTCACGATGATATGCTGATCTCCGCCCGACGCAGCGCTCAAAACGATCAACGCGGCAAAGCCGGAGTCTCGCTCCGCTCGGCGAGCAATTTGGCGGAGAAGCGTTGCGCTTCCGCGATTCGCTCCACCTCCACGGCAATCGCGTCCACGGATTGCTGCAACTGATCGAAGCGCTGCTCGAACTGCAGGACGTTCGGCTGCTCCCGCGGCAGGGATTTTGTCTTCATACCGCGGACGAGCCAGACGAGAATCCCGGACAGCGATCCAACCATTCCAACGATTATTGCTGCTACTACGGCAAAGTTTGCGACATCGGGATCCATGACGGTCTTGGCGAGAAGTTGTCTTCCATCAGCCAATTCAACTTAAGGAGTCATGATCGGGATGCGTAACTATGACGCGGTCGTCGTCGGCCTGGGCGCGATGGGATGCGCGACCCTGTTTCACCTGGCGCGTCGAGGACTTCGCGTCCTGGGACTCGAGCAGTACGACGCGGGGCATGAGCTTGGCTCCTCTCACGGCGACAGTCGAATCATCCGCGAGACTTATTTCGAGCATCCTCTATACGTGCCGCTGGTGCAACGTGCCCACGAGTTGTGGCGCCAGCTGGAGGCGAGCAGCGGAAAATCACTGATGCGCATCACGGGCGGGCTCATGATTGGACCACCCGACGGAATGGTAGTGACCGGTACGCTGCGTAGTGCGCGCGAGCACAAACTTCCGCACGAAGTTCTCACCCCTGCACAGGTTCACGAACGATTCCCCGCATTCGAGCCAGCCGCGCACCTAGTAGCTGTCCTTGATCCGCGGGCTGGCTATCTCGACCCCGAAGCCTGCAACGCGGCTCATTTGCAGGACGCGCGCAGGGCCGGCGCGGACGCGCGATTCAACGAGCCGGTGCTCGAATGGATTGCGGACGGCGACGCTGTCACCGTGCGCACCCGCACCGGTACATACGTCGCGAGTCGTCTGGTAATCGCCGCTGGCGCTTGGACCCAAGGCCTGGCGAGAGATCTCCGGGTGCCACTGGAGATAGAACGCCAGTCGGTCTTCTGGTTCGAACCCGATGGGTCGACTGAATCATACGAATCAGAGCGTTTTCCGATCTACGCCTATGAATACAAACCCGGTCACATCTGCTACGGCTTTCCTCGACTTCCTCGCGGGGTAAAGGCGTCGATCATGCACTCCGGGAGAATTGAGCAGGCGGCGGAGAGCGTCGAACGCGCAGTGAAGCCCGACGAAGTGAACCCGTTACGTGACGCGCTTCGCCCTGTCCTGCCGCGCCTCGCTGACGCACCTGTGCGAGAAGACGGTGTCTGCCTGTTCACCAACACGCCGGACCACGACTTCATCATCGACTTCCACCCGCGTTACCCGCGAGTACTGATCTCCAGCCCGTGCTCAGGGCACGGCTTCAAATTCGCCAGCGCGATCGGCGAGCTACAGGCAGACCTCCTGACGACCGGCAAGAGCCGGTTTGATCTATCTCCATTTCGCCTCGACCGATGGTGAAATCGAGACCTGGACCGGCTGCTGCTTCTGTCGCCGATACCAGCTGCGACTACGGCAGGGATGCTGCGATCTTTCGGAACTCCGTCTCGGTAAACGCCCGGAAGGTCTCACTGCGAATATTTCCCTGGGCTGCCAGCACCAGTGCCATGCGCGCGACAGCTTCGTCGTTCGGCATCTCTGCAATGGCCACGAGATCGTACTGGCCCATCGTCAGATAGATTGCCTTGAAGTCGCCGCCAGCTTTGCGATAGGCCTCCTTTGCTGCATCGATTCTCGCCGGAGCGTTCTTGGCAGCGGTGATTCCCTGCTGGGTGTAGCGCAAGAGTGAGATGTAGGTGGGCATGTGAACCTCCTTCACTGGTTGGGATGAGTTGCCATCTCGTACGCTTCGCGCATGAGTTTTTCAAGTGCGCCATCGATGTCCGCAGGGCGCTCGATACGAAAGTGATGGACGTAGCCAAGGCGTCCGAAATCCTCCGTGCGAATCAGTCGCGGGTGCTCAACGGGGCGGCGGATCCAGATACCTGCGTCGAGCCACGTTTTCTTCACCACGGCACCAGCGAATCGAACACGGTTCTGGAAAACGATCCGTGTCTTTTGCGCGTACACCGTAACGGGCCCAGCCTCTCGGGCGACGGCAACCCACCGGTTGAACGACTGGCGGAGTGAGGGTGGCGTTCCGGTGAAGTGGTCAGCCAGCCGGTAGTTGCCGCACGAGTGCGACAGGTTTTTCGTGACGAAGCGGTGTCCACACTCGGGGCAGCGCCAGAGCGGTCTCTGCGTACGGGCCATGGCCCCTCCCGTTTGATTGTAGACCATTTCGGCCAGCGAGTTAAGGAATGCCCGTACCCGAAGGGCCGCCAGGTCAGAACTGCAATTGCGAGATGTACGCGAAATCTCTCCGCGCGCTGTCCAACGGTGCGCCCGGATAGGATTCCTGCTCTACGTAGAGATGCTTCTCGTCGATACGATCTATCATCGCCAGCAAACGACGGAAGTCGATGATGCCTTTCCCAAGCTCGGTGTCGTGATCGGCGCCGAGGCTGGGGGCATCCTTGATGTGAAAGAGCGAGTAGCGATTTCCGTAACGCTTCATGTACTCGAGCGGGTCCTTGCCACCGACAGCGGCATTGCCGGTGTCCAGCTGTAGAGCGACCACTGAAGGGTCTGCTCGACCGACGAACACGTCATACGGAGTGGTGCCGCTGATCGATCTGAAATCCCACATTTCGTCGTGAAAGCCGACGCGCATACCGCTGCGCAATGCACGAGCACCCGCTTCGTTGAACCTGTCTGCCCAGCGGCGATAATCATCAAGGCCGAGGTGCTCGGCGTCCGGCAAACTCGCGACGATCAGATATTGGTGCCCAAGGATTTTTGCCACCTCGATCTGCCTATCCAGATCATCAAAGATCTCCGTCCCGACATGCGTTGATGGAGCAACCAGGCCGTTTCGGTCGAGAATAGCGCGTAGACGATCGGGCGCCATCCCGAAGTTATTCATCGAGGCCAGTAGCTCGACCTCCTTGTAGCCGGCCTGGGCAATGTTGACCAGCGTTCCTTCGAGGTCGCGTCGCGCGTCGTCACGCAGCGTGTAGAGCTGAATCCCAACCTTTTTCAGGCGGCGCGTCCCCGTAGATGCGCTGCTGCCAGCAGTAGCGCAGGCAAGCTGCGGTCCTACCGCGGCAATTCCGAGAGCCGTGAGAAATTCGCGCCGATTCATTGTCACCCCAGGGTGTGAAGGGCCTTCGTGGCGGTGATGCGTAGCTGATACGATATTCTCTGTCCCGACCATCCAGCAAGTTGAAGGAGCGATCCCACACTTCAACGCCAGGAGACGCTATGCCCAAAAGCAACTTCTCGCGACGTGAGTTTCTGGAAGTGACCGCAGCTGCGGCGGGCGGATCGCTCGCCGCGAGAACTGTTCTCGTGAGTCAGGAAACCGAGACGGTGCGAACCAGACGCGCCGCCCCCAGCGACACTGTGAGATTCGGAATGATCGGTGTGGGGATGCAGGGCTCTGGTCTCCTTGGCACTTCGATCCAGCTGGCGGGAGTCGAGTGTGCTGCGGCCGCGGACCTGTATGATGGACGACACACTCTGGCGCGAGAGATCGTGCGCCCAGATCTACCGGTGACGCGTCGCTACCGCGACCTGCTCGACAACAAGAACATCGATTGCATCGTGGCCGCCGTTCCTGATCACTGGCACCGGCAGGTCGTCATCGACACTGTCAGCGCAGGCAAGGACATCTACTGCGAAAAGCCAATGTCGCACACTGCGGCGGACGGCGTCGCGATGGTCAATGCCGCGAAAAAAAGCGGTCGCATCGTTCAGATAGGATCCCAAAGAGTAAGTTCGCAGACTTGCGCGAAAGCAAAGGAGATTGTCGCGAAGGGACTGCTCGGCGATCTCATGCTGGTGGAAGGCTGGCTCGGGCGGAACGATCCGACCGGAGCGTGGCAATATCCTCCGCCATTTGACCTCTCGCCGCAGAATCTCGACTGGGATACCTGGCAGGGCGATGTCGCGCCAAAAAAGCCATTCAATCCGATCATCTTTGCGCGCTGGCGCTGTTGGAAGGAGTACGGAACCGGGGTGGCGGGCGATCTGCTTGTCCATCTGATCAGCGGAATGATGTTCATGCTCGGGATCAACGAGCCGCCGAGACAGGCTGCGGCGATTGGCGGCATTCGTCACTGGAAGGACGGGCGCAACATGCCGGACGTTCACGGCGTGGTCTACTACTTCGGCGACTTGCCGGTCTACATGCGCCTCAACCTCGCCACGGAAATGCCGGAGACCTATCGAATTCAGGGATCAAAGGGATTGCTCGAAGTAGGCGGATCAACCGTGAGCTTCACGCCGCAACTGGGTATCGACACCTATCCCAGCTACTACACGGGCAGCTTTCCGCGTGCGATGCGTGAGGAATATCTCAGAAGATGGCACGCAGAAAACGACGAGAAGCTGTCGAGGCTCCCGCCGCAGGAATCGATCACATATAGAATGCCGGATTTCGACGACACGAGGCCTCACCTCGCGAATTTTTTTGATGCTGTGCGCACACGGAGACCCGTCGTGGAGGATGTTGTATTCGGCCACAACGCGGCTCTCGCGTGCCACATGGCGAACGAATCGTATTTTCGGAAAAACGCGGTGACCTGGGACGCGGGCTCCGGAACGATCAAGAGCTCCTGATCAACTGCCGCGCCGCTCCCGGACTACGCGGTGCGAGGCGCCGACCTGTCGGAGCTTCGTCCGACGCGGCTGAGAAGATATCCGGCCACAAACATCACCGCGCCGATAACGATTGTGCCAAGCGCCAGCGACGTCATTGCGGGAAGCTGCACCCGCCAATCGTTGTGCCTGGAGAAAAATTCGATGACGGCGACCACCGCGCCGAACGAGACGAAAATGCCGCCAATTCCCATCAGACCTGCGGCTAATGCTGAACGCATGTAAACCCCTCTGTGATTTGCGTACGAACGCGCTGCTAATCGTAGTCGGTACAGAAGCCTTCCGCGAGTCGTTAAATTCCATTTTCGTGTGCAGCTCGAACAACAGACGACACCGCAGGCACGATGACCGATAAATCCCGCAGTCCAGTAATCGTCGGCGCCGCTCGCACCCCGATCGGCAAATTTCTGGGAGCCCTTTCCACGCTCAGCGCGCCGGAACTGGGCGCTGTCGCCATACGCGAAGCTCTAAAGCGCTCGAAAGTTCCGGCCGAAGATGTCCAGGAAGTGATCATGGGTCACGTGATCCAGGGCGGCACTGGACAGGCACCGGCGCGTCAGGCCGCTCTCAAGGCCGGACTGCCAGCGACAGTATCCGCGGTCACAGTCAACAAGGTTTGCGGGTCGGGTCTCAAGGCAGTGATGCTCGCATCGCAGGCGATCAAGGCTGGGGACGCAGAAGTGATCGTTGCCGGCGGACAGGAGTCGATGTCCAACGCGCCGTACTACGTTTACGGAATGCGCAACGGCGTGAAGCTTACCGACCAGAAAATGGTCGACGGAATGATCAAGGACGGACTCTGGTGCGCGTCGTGTGATGTCCACATGGGGAGCCACGCCGACTACACAGCGAGAAAGGCCGGCGTAACGCGTGAGGATCAGGACGAGTTCGCCGCGGCGTCACATCGCAAGGCGATCAGCGCAATCGAAGGCGGTAAGTTCAAGGGCGAGATCGCGACGGTGCAGATTGCCGGCAAGAAGGGAACGACCACTGTCGACACCGACGAGGGTCCTCGCAAGGACACGACGCTCGAAGCACTCGCGAAGCTTCGGCCCGCGTTCCCTGGGAAGAATGGCAGCAATGATGATCTGAGCGTCACGGCCGGCAACGCATCGAGCCTCAACGATGGCGCCGCCGCCCTTGTCGTTGTCTCCGAGGAGTACGCGAACACCCATAAGCTCGAGATACTCGGACGCATCACCGGCTACGCCACCGGCGCGACGAATCCGGAAGATCTTTTCTTCGCTCCGATCAAAGCCGTTCGAAACCTGCTGAAGAAAACCGGCACCCAGATCAGCGACTATGATCTGATCGAAGCCAACGAGGCTTTCGCTTCGCAGGCGATCGCCGACGGCGAGGAGCTTGGCTGGGATTGGAAGCGAGTCAACGTCAATGGCGGCGCGATCGCACTGGGACATCCGATCGGGGCGAGCGGCGCGCGTGTGTTGACTACGCTCCTCTACGCAATGAAGGAGCGAGGCGCCAAGAAGGGATTGGCGACGCTCTGCCTGGGCGGCGGCGACGCCGTTGCGCTCAGCGTCGAGCGCGCGAATTAGCATCGATTGACGACGCCGGCAGCCGCACGGTCAAGAGTCAGCCGGTCGCTGAGACCGTTCTGGCTGATCGTGGCATTTTACGTCATTGCCCTCCTCACGCTCGACGTTCTGCAAACCGTTGCGGCGTGGATCGGCGGACCCGCTGCGATAAATACGAGCGAAGCTCCGTTTCAGTGGCTTGCACTACTCAGCGTCGTGGTTGCCACCTGGGTAATGCTGCGACGAGTGGAAAAGCTGCCGTGGAGCACAGTGGGGCTCGGTCGCGCGGCTGCATCTCCGCCAGTAGTAATCAAAGGCGCGGCATACGGGGCTGCTACGATTGGCGTCGCGAGCATCATGCTGCTCGCCACCCGCATGATGCGCGTCGACGCGACGGTCCCGGGAAGCTGGTGGGGCCAAGCCGGACATTCAGCAGTTGTACTCCTGCCCGCTGCATTCTTCGAGGAGCTTTTTATCCGCGGCTACGCGTTCGCCGTTTTGCGTCGCGCTGGCGGGTGGAGACTTGCACTCATCGTCACGAGTGTGGTGTTCGGCATTCTGCACGCCTGGAATCCGGGTGCGGATGCCGAATCGATACTAGCGGTGATCGTTGCCGGATTCTTTCTAGGCGGAATCCTGCTGGCGACAAGAAGTCTTTATGCAGCCGGCGCGGCTCACTTCGCCTGGAACTGGGTGATGTCTGGCGCCCTTCACATTGCAGTCAGTGGAATACCGTCGGGTGACCCCGACTACCGTGTCGTCGAGACGGGTCCCGATTGGTTGACTGGGGGATCATGGGGTCCTGAGGGCGGACTCGCCGCTGTGGCGGTGATGTTGGTTGCGATCTTTTATCTGTACGCGCGCTATCTGCGCCAGATTGAGTGGAGAGCATGACCGACCGCGTCGCCGTTGTTGGAGCGGGACAAATGGGGAACGGCATCGCCCACGTTTTTGCGCAATCCGGATTTCCGGTAACGATGATCGATGTCTCGCAGGACGCACTCGACAAGGGCAGATCGACGATCGCGAAGAACGTTGAGCGACAGGTAAAGAAGGGAACCATCGCGGCCGAGGATCAGGTCAAGATTCTCTCGCGCATCGATCTGAGTATGGAGCTCGAATCGGCCGGCGAAGCGTCGCTCGTCATCGAAGCCGCGAGCGAGGACAGTGGGCTCAAGTACCGGATATTCGCCGATCTCGACCGCATCGCGAAGCCAGGCGCAGTGCTGGCGAGCAACACCAGCTCGATTTCCATCACCGAAATTGCGCGACGAACGTCACGTCCGGACAAAGTCATCGGCATGCATTTCATGAATCCCGTGCCGGTGATGAAGCTGGTCGAGATTATCCGCGGTCTCGCGACCTCCGATGAAACTACGAAGTATGTCACGGACATCGCGCTGCGGCTGGAGAAGACGCCGGTGGAAGTGAACGACTATCCGGGCTTTGTCTCGAATCGCGTACTGATGCCGATGATCAACGAAGCTGCCTATTGCCTGATGGAGGGCGTTGCAGAGGCGGCAGCCATCGACCAGGTGATGACCCTCGGCATGAATCATCCCATGGGTCCGCTCGCTCTCGCTGACCTGATCGGACTTGATACGTGCGTCGCTATTCTGGAAGTGTTGCGCGACGGGCTCGGCGATCCGAAATACCGTCCGTGTCCGCTGCTCAGGAAATATGTCGCAGCGGGATGGCTGGGCAGGAAAAGCGGTCGCGGCTTCTATACCTATAGTTAAGTAAAGACAGACGTGTCCTGGGCCCTCCACCCGCTAACCGAAGAACAGTCCGAGGTTCAGAAACTTGCGCGCGAATTCGCGCGCAGCGAGATCGTTCCGCATTCCGCAGAGTGGGACGAGAAGGCTTATTTCGAGCCGACACTGGTGAAGAAGCTCGGCGAGCTCGGATTCCTGGGCATGATGCTCCCCGAGGAGTACGACGGACTCGGCACCGACACGGGTACCTATCTGATCGCGCTCGAGGAAATCGCGGCAGCTGACGCGTCTGTTGCCGTGCTCATGAGCGTTCACAACTCGCTGCCGACGCAGATGATTCTCCGTTACGGAAGCGAAGCGCAGAAAGACCGGTTTCTGAGGCAGATGGCGCGCGGGGAAATACTCGGCGCCTTCGCTTTGTCTGAGCCCGACGCGGGATCGGATGCGTCGGCCCTCAGCACTCAGGCGGTGAAAGATGGCGGCTCCTGGATTTTGAACGGCACCAAAGCCTGGGTTACCAACGGTAATACAGCGGGCGCGATTCTCACTATGGCGAGAACCGATGCAAGTAATGCACGTCGTGGCGCGCGTGGCATCGGGGCTTTCATCGTCACTCCCGATCTTCCGGGTTTCAAAGTCGGCAAAAAGGAAGACAAACTCGGGTTGCGCGCGTCGCCGACTGTGCACCTCAATTTCGACAACATGCGTGTCCCGGCCGAGAATCTCCTCGGAGATGAGGCTCAGGGATTCGTGTACGCCATGCAATCGCTCGACAACGGTCGCCTGGGAATCGCGGCACAGGCGATCGGCATCGCGCGCGCAGCGCTCGAGCATTCGGTCGCATACGCCGCCGAGCGCAAGCAGTTTGGAAAAGCGATAAAGGAGTTTGAGGCAATCCAGTTCAAGCTGGCCGACATGGCGATGCGAGTCGCGGGATCGCGGGCGCTCTTGCATGCGGCGGCCGCCGCAAAGGATCGCGGACAAAGCATTCGACAGTTCAGTTCGATGGCGAAACTGATGGCAAGTGAGACTGCGATGTGGGTGACGACACAGGCAGTCCAGATCTTCGGCGGATACGGATACGTGAAGGACTATCCCGTCGAGCGTCTTATGCGCGATGCGAAAGTCACCGAGATTTATGAGGGCACTTCAGAGATCCAGCGGATCGTGATCGCGAGAGCGCTATACGGCCAATCATAAGGCTTCGCACCGAATCACTGACTATATGAAACTGTTCGAGACTCTCGCGGAGATGGGGCACGAGGAAGTTGTAATGTGCAGTGATCCCTCCGTTGGCTATAAAGGAATTCTCGCCGTTCACAGCACCAAGCTCGGTCCGGCACTCGGTGGCACCAGATTCTGGCAGTATGCAACGGACGAAGAAGCGATTACCGACGCGCTGCGACTTTCGCGCGGCATGACCTACAAGAACGCCGTCGCGGGACTTCACCTTGGCGGCGGCAAGTCGATCATCATCGGGGACAACAAGACGAAAGACCGTGAGAAGATTTTCCGAGCTCACGGTCGTTTTGTTGAGAGTCTTGGCGGGCGCTACATCACCGCCGAGGACGTCGGCACCACCACCAAGGACATGGACTACGTGCACCTGGAAACCGGGCACGTCGCGGGGCTGGCCGGCAAATCGGGCGATCCTTCGCCGGTGACGGCGCACGGCGTCTTCCGCGCGGTCCAGGCATCAGCTAATCGAATGTGGGGGTCTGATAGTCTCGAAGGGAAAACCGTGGCGATTCAGGGCTGCGGGAGCGTTGGAACCTACCTCGCCAGGGAGCTGCACGAAGCTGGCGCAAAACTGATCGTGTCCGACATCGATTCGGCCAAAGCGGCCAGAGTTTCACAGATGACCGGCGCCAAAATCGTCGAAGGTGATGGAATATTCTCGGCCGATGCGGACATCTTTTCTCCGTGCGCGCTGGGCGGGATCATCAACGACGCGACGATTCCCAAGCTCAAGGTGCAGATCGTGGCTGGCGGCGCGAACAACCAGCTTCTGGAAGAGCGTCACGGCGATGAGCTTCAAAAGCGTGGGATTCTGTACGCGCCAGACTATGTTGCAAATGCCGGTGGCGTAATCAACGTCTACGGCGAGGTCGCGGGCTGGGATGCGCAGCGCGCACTGGACAAGGCCGACGATATTTACGATACGGTGCTGAAGGTGTTCGAAATCGCTGAAGCGAAGCACATTCCGACGTATGAGGCGGCGGATCGCCTCGCTGAGCAGCGACTGGCGGAGGCAAGATGAGCGAGACCATTCCAATTGCTTCGGATCACGCCGGGATCGAGATGAAGAACCGTCTGGTCTCCGAGCTGAAGAAGATGGGCTACCAGCCCGAAGACATTGGAGGAAACGATCCGAGCAAGCCGGACGATTATCCCGACTACGCGCATCCACTCGCAAAGGAAGTTTCGGAGGGGCAAGCCAAGCGCGGCATCCTTCTCTGTGGAAGTGGTGTCGGGATGGATATTGTCGCCAATCGATATCCGGGAGTGCGGGCGGCGCTGGCGTGGTCCCCCGTAATCGGCGAGCTGTCTCGCCGGCACAATGACTCCAACGTGCTGGTTCTGCCGGCTCGGTTCATGACCGACGATCAGGGAGTAGAAACCATGAAAGCGTGGCTGGACGCTAAATTCGAAGGCGGTCGCCACGAGCGCCGTGTCGAGAAGATCGATCAGAAGTAAGGCTTTTCGCGGAAGGAAGCTTTGACCATAGGACACAGGATGCCGGAAACTCAAGCAGCTCCGCCGAAATCCATTCCCAAGGTTGCGATGCCCGAAGGTAGACTTGCGACTTCGGATCCTGAAGTCGCGCGCATGATCGACCTGGAAGTGGATAGGCAAAGAAGCGGACTCGAGCTCATCGCCAGCGAGAACTTCGTGTCACCCGCGGTACTCGAAGCGATGGGGACTCCACTCACCAACAAATACGCGGAAGGACTTCCGGGCAAACGGTACTACGGCGGTTGCGAGTTCGTCGACATGGTGGAGCAGTGCGCGATCGATCGAGTGAAACAACTTTTCGCCGCTGACCACGCCAATGTACAGGCGCATTCCGGCGCTCAGGCGAACGCCGCCGTCTACCTCGCCTTCCTCAAGCCGGGCGACGTCGTTCTGGGTCTGGATTTGTCGCAGGGCGGACATCTGACTCACGGATCACCGGTGAATTTCTCAGGACTGCTCTATCACGCCATCCATTACGGCGTTGGGGAAGATGGCCGCATCGATTACGCCCGGATGCAACAGATCGCGCGGGAGCAGAAGCCCAAGATGATCATCGCTGGCGCCAGCGCATATGCACGCATCATCGATTTCGAGCCATTTGCGGAAGTCGCGCGTGAAATTGGAGCGAAGTTCGTCGTGGACATGGCGCACTTTGCTGGACTGGTGGCGACCGGATTTCATCCATCCCCGGTGCCGCACGCTGACGCCGTCACCAGCACCACGCACAAGACACTGCGCGGTCCCCGCGGCGGGTTGATCCTCTGCAAGGGGGAGCACGCAAAAACGATCGATAAGGCGATGTTCCCAGGTACGCAGGGCGGGCCGTTGGAGCACATCATCGCAGCCAAGGCGGTAGCGTTCAAGGAGGCGCTCGAGCCGTCTTTCAAGGAGTACTGCGGTCAAATCGTCCGGAACGCCCAGACGCTGGCGAATGCGCTGATCGAGCACGGGTTCAACATCGTGTCAGGCGGGACGGACAATCACCTGATGCTCGTCGATCTCCGGAATAAGGACGTCACCGGGAAAGTCGCCGAAAAGGCTTTGGACGCGGCGGGCATTACCGTGAACAAGAACACCGTGCCAAAGGAGACTCAGTCCCCGTTCGTCACCAGCGGAATCCGGATCGGAACGCCGGCGGTCACCACCCGGGGCATGCGGGAGCCGGAAATGGAGCGGGTTGCCGCCCTCATCGATCGGGTCATCACCAGCGCTGGTGACGCGGCGGTCGCGTCGTCAGTCAAAGAGGAAGTGCTCGACTTGACGAATCGCTTTCCTCTCTACAAATCCTTCCCCTCAATGGCGGACAAGAAGTAGCAAATGGCTGAGCTGGCATTTCGCGAAGGCATCATGGACCGGATTCGCATTCGCGAGCCGCGGTTCGACGAGCAGGCGTACCTGTTCGTCCTCTCGGCGCTGGAGCTGTGTCAGGCGCAGCTGACTGTAAGGCGTCACATCACCGGTATCGAGCTGGCGAATGCCTGTCGAGATCTCGCCCTCGACAAGTACGGTGTGATGGCGCGCGTGGTGCTCGAGCACTGGGGAATCTCTTCTACCGCCGATATCGGCGACATCGTGTTCACGCTCGTTGACCTGGGATTCCTGCTCAGTCAGCCGCAGGACACCCGCGACGAGTTCGTGGACGTATTCGACTTCGACCTGGCTTTCGAGCGCGACTACCCCTGGAACTGCGCGCAACAGGCGTAGACTCCAAACCCCCGACCGATGCCCGTCTGGGTGGTCAGCGCCAGGGAATCAGCAGAGCGCGATCGGGCGGCCATTGAATCGGGAACTCCGTCGCGCCAACTGATGGAGCGTGCAGGCACGGCGGCGGCGCGAGAGATCTCTCGCCGCTACAGCCACCGACTCCGGGACGGAGCGGTGGTTTTCACTGGTCCTGGAAATAACGGCGGTGACGGTTGGGTTGTTGCGCGTACTCTGGCTAGCTCCGGCGTCGACGTCACCGCAGTCGAAATCGGAAGACCCACGGAGAAGTCACCCGACGCAGTCGCTGAGCGAGAGGCCGCGTTGGGCTCGGTGAGGCTGGTGAGCTCGATCCACGACAACGTGTCGGTCGTTATCGATGCTCTGCTCGGCACGGGCTTCGCGGGGGAGCCGCGAGGCGAAGTCGCAGCAGCGATTATTACGATCAACGAACTTCGCCAGCGCGGCGCACTCGTCGCCTCACTCGATGTTCCGAGCGGACTCGACTCCACCACTGGTCAGCACTCGGCGTGCGTTGTGGCCGACATCACTCTCAGCTTCGGCGGAGTGAAGCGAGGAACGCTGCTGGCGAGAGATTGCTGCGGTGAGATTGTCGTGTTGGACATTGGGCTCCGTGAGGCCCTCGCCGACTCACGAGCAAAATCGACGACTACGGATGTACATGTGCCGATACTTGTCGACGCAGATTGGGTGCGATCGCGGGTTCCGGCGATTCGATTCGACACCCACAAAGGCGCTCGCAAGCATCTAGTAGTAGTCGGAGGCGGGAAGGGCATGCCTGGCGCTGTCGTGCTCGCGACGCGAGCAGCGCTACGAAGTGGGATTGGGATGGTCCGCGTCCTCGTGTCACCGGAAAACGTGAGCGCGGTACTTGCCGCCGTGCCCTCCGCGCTAATCTCCGAGTGGCCTTCCACCGCAGAGCAGATCCAGTCCGGCATTTCAAAATGGGCCGACGCCGCTGTCATCGGTCCAGGGCTGGGTAAGTCAGCACAAACGCGAGAGCTCGTCGAGCGACTCTTGCGTGAGGCTCACCTCCCGTGCCTGCTCGATGCAGATGCGCTCAACGTATTCGAGGGCGACGCGAAATCCGTCGCCAGCTTGCTGGCCGGAAGACCAGCGCTGATCACTCCACACGTGGCCGAGTTTGCGCGACTCGCCGACGTCGAGGTCAAAACCGTCATCGCCAATCGGTTCGACATTGGGCTGGATCTCGCGCGCCAGCTCGGTGCCGTGGTGCTGCTGAAAGGCGCACCGAC
>WNGI01001215.1_pt1 | contig 21009 bp, 15 predicted proteins | sample 5400621 | NCBI WGS metagenome assembly WNGI01 (sample SAMN13153374, study PRJNA577476) | soil metagenome | isolation source: 20 cm soil or saprolite under Garry oak tree replicate 1 | place: USA:California | collected 2016-06-15
TGTTTTTCCCCCGGAGGGCCGCGGTTTCTAAGCGGCTGCGCTCTGGGAATCTGCGAAGGGTACGAAGTCGCGTTGCCCGCGATCCACGGCGAGCAGATACGCCACCATCTTCCGGGCCACGGCTAACGTCGCTCGATTGGCATTTCCCTTCTGTTTTTCTCTCTCATAGACCAAGGCCAGATTATGATCCTGTCTGGGTGCCAGCTTCGCGGCTTCCACCAGCACACGCTGGATATGTTTGTTGCGCTGTTTGGAAAGCGGTGTACGCGTCACTTTGTCAGCGGAGCTCTTTTCATCGCCGCAGAGCCCGCAGTAACTGGTGGCTTGTCGGATCGAGGGAAAACGCGAAACCTCTCCCATTTCCAGTGCCCAGGTCAGCGCTGTGATCGGGCCCACTCCAGGCACTGTCCTGAGCCGTTTGATTCGCTCCGCTAGCAGAGGATCTCGCTGCAGTGAACTGACCAGGGCGTATTCCGTTTTCTGCAGTCGCACGATGCTGTCTCGGCTCACCCGCAGCAGAGGTCGGATACTCTCATTCACCTCTTCGTTGCTCGCGAGTAGCTCGCGGAAATACCCAACTTTGTGCAGGCGCCGTTTGTTGTGACTCACTCCCGTTTCCATCAGCAGACCGGAGATGCGATTCTTCATCTGCACCATCTGGCGCACCAGCAGGTGGCGATAGCGCAGGGTTCGGCGTCGGTCGCGAATGGCGGTGGAGGCCATGTGGCACTCCGGCAGGAAGTCGCAGCGCAAGCAGTCGGCGATCTTGCCGGCATCGATCCGATCGTTCTTCTTCTTGGCCGCAGCGATGGCGCGCAGCATCAGCGGATGCGCTACCTTCACCTGCTGCGCGTGTGGAAGTAGGTGATCGTAAATCCAGCCGGTGAAAATCGTTGCTTCCATCGCCACGGTCCAGGGCTGAGGAAGAGTCTTTATCCAGTCGTCGAGTTCCCATCGCGTTGCCCCAACCTTGCCTTCCTGGTGAACCTGACCGCTTGCATCCTTGACGCAGTAGCTGATCGTCTTCTTGTGAACATCCAGTCCGATGTAATACATATGTCCTTGAGGAGCCTCCGTGGTTGTTGTCTGAATCAACGTTCCCGTTGAGTTCAGCCTTTTCTACACCACGCGCTCCTCCTAGACTTAGCATTCAAACAATCCGCTCGGGAACCCGTGTGCGCCGAGCCGCTCCGGGGGGGTGTTCTGAATTAAATTACGCCCCCTCCCCATCTCGCTTCAGAAATTGATGCCTCACGCCAGGATAGGCGAAATCGGGAGATCATCTAGAAACGGGCTTGGAGTCCCCGAAGCCGACTTCTGGCCCGATCGTCGGCATCTTCCCTATTCGCCTCGCAAAGCCAGCATCGGATCCGTACCCGATGCGCGTCTGGCCGGTAGTGCAGAAGCTGCCAGCGCCAACAGCAGCATTGCGATGGCGGAAAGTGCAAGCACACCCGGATCGAACGGGCTAACTTCAAACAAAAAGGAACGCAGCAAACGGGACGCGGCCAAGGCGCCAAGCAAACCCAGGCCACAGCCAACAGCCGCAAGTTTGGCGCCGGAACTCAGGATGAGCAGTATCACTCCGGAGCGCTGGAAGCCAAGCGCCATGCGCACGGCCATTTCCTGTTCGCGCAATGCCACGGAGAACGCGATCACGGCATAGATCCCGAGCACACTGAGCAGCACCGCAGCGATGGCAAACGAGGAAATCAGGACGGTATTGAAGCGTCGCGGCGCCTCACTCTTGGAGACGGCGTGCTCCATCGTCTGCATCTGGTAGAGCGGCAACTGCGGGTCGATCTGCCGCACGGTTGCGCGAAGCGTGTCTTCCATCTGCTCCGGATCCATACGGCTGTGCAGAACGATCCAGCCGTCGGCGCCGCTCAATTCGCCGACAGAGGCCAAAACGCTTTCACTGGCGACGGTCTGTGTTACCGGCTGGTATACCTGTGGCATCGTCTCCGCATCGCGCGACCCCAGTTTGACGTCATCGACCTCGCCCACCACCGTCATCCACGGCGTGGAGGTCTCTCGCATGCCCCGGCGCAGTCGCTTGCCGATCGGGTCCTGGCCTGGCCAGTACTGCTCGGCCATCTTGCGATTCACGATAGCCACCAACTGTGAGTTGGCGTTATCCGACTCGGTAAAGACGCGCCCGCGGAGCACACGAATGCCCAGCGCTTCGAAGGGATCGCTCTCGACCAGCGACATCGACGCCATATTCAATCCCGCGCCCTTGGGGGAAACATAGCCCTCGATGGTGAAAGCGATGCCCCAGTTGTTGCCGGCCGCAGGCAAAAACGAAGTGATGCCAACCGCATCTACGCCAGGCAGCTGCCCCACGTCGTTCAGCAGAGTTCTAGTGAATTCGTCGATCGCGGATTGCGTTCGATACCGTTGCTGCGGCAGAACGTAGAGCGCAGCCAGCGTATTGTCGGGGCGGAAGCCTAATTCCACATCGCGCATCTTTTCGAAGCTGCGCAGCAACAGGCCGGAGGCGGTAAGCAGCGTGAGCGCCACGGCAATCTCCGCCACCACGAGTGCCGAGCGTAGCCTGGCATGGCCGCTGCCCGAAGTGCCGGTGCGTCCGCCCTCTTTAAGCGACTCATTCACGCTCGTCCTGATTGCGGCAAATGCCGGAGCCAATCCGCAGAGCAAGCCTGTCAGCAGCGCCAGTCCCAGAGCGAAGAGCATGACCGGCCAGTTCAAGCCAATCTCATGGACGCGAGGCAGCGTCTGCGGTAGCAGGCTTACGCCCACCCGCAAAGCGACAGCCGCCAATGCAAGCCCTATCGCGCCGCCGGCGATACTCAAGACCGTGCTTTCCAGGATGGCCTGCCGGAGCAATGTGGCCGCGCGAGCGCCCAGGGCGAGCCGCACCGCGATCTCTCTTCGTCTGCGGATGGCGCGCACCAGCAAAACCCCCGCCAGGTTCGCGCAGGCGATCAGCAGAACAACGATCACCGCCAAGAGCAGGGTGCGCAGCAGGGGCCGCGCCTGCCGTACCGTATCTTCATGCAGCGGCGTCACCACCGCGTGAATACGAAGACTGCGCATGTAGGCCGGATAGTCGCGCATCGTATCCTGGGCCACTCGCTCCGCATCGCTCTGCGCCTGCCCGGCGGTGATGCCGGGCTTTAAGCGCCCCACCATGTGAGAGTTCCACGACGCCACACTGCCCGCCGTAAATTCCTCCGGCTGGAGGCTGAGCGGAAGCCAAAACTCGCCCTGGTTCACATGCCCAGGGTTGAGCGGGAACTCGAAATCGCGCGGCATCACGCCGATAACGGTGTAAGGCTTGCGATAGAGAAGGATCTTGCCCCCCAGCACGTTCGCATCGCCGTGGAAGCGGCTCTGCCACATGCCATAGCTCAGCACCGCCACCTGCTGGCCTTCTTCATCTTCCTGTTGCGTGAACGTTCGCCCCAGCAGCGGCTGCACTCCCAGCGCGGCAAAGACCTCGCCGCTCATCCGCGTCCCATTCACTGCCGCCGGATCGCCGGGGCCGGACAGTTCAAACAGTCTTCCGCGATAGCCGCCCAGGTGGCTGAAACTCTGCGTGTCGCGCATGTAATTGCGGATGTCCGGAGCGGTTACGCTGGAATGAGCGCAGGACGCACAGTGCGAGCCTTCCAGCACATCTCCTAGGGTGACCAGACGATCCGGGTCGGGGAATGGCAGCGGACGCAGCAATATTCCCTCGACGATGGAAAAAATCGCCGTGGTCGTCCCGATGCCCAGCGCCAGCATCAGGACGGCCGTCACGGTAAATCCGGGAGACTTACGCAGTTGACGGAAGGTATATCGAATGTCCTGCGGAATCTGGCTCAGCCCTTGAAACGTTCGCTCGTCGCGATGCCGTTGCTTCGCCTGCTCCACACCCCCGTAAGCGAGTTTGGCCGCCCGTCGTGCCTCTTCGGGTGTCATTCCCTGGCGCACATATTCGTCTTCCAGCAACGCCAGATGCGCGCCAATCTCTCTGGCCAGTTCCGCTTCCACTTTGGCGTTGGCGAAAAGCAGATAAAGCTTCAGAAAGAAGCGTCTCAGGCGCTCCATGGCTAAGACTCCTCAAGCAAAAGCCGTTCCACTAGAGCCGACATTCTTCTCCACGTCTGTGTCTCTTTCCCTAAAGCTTTCTGTCCCGCCTTGGTGATTTCGTAGTATTTGGCTTCCCGGTTGCTCTCGGTCCTTCCCCAGTTTCCCTTAATCCACCCGTACTGCTCCAGCCGCACTAATGCTGGATAGAGTGTGCCCTGGTTGAGGTTGAGTAATCGATCAGAGATCTGCTGGAGACGCGTGGCGATTTGATAAGCGTGCTGTGGGCCCATTGTCGCGAGTGTGCGCAAAACAATGAGATCAAGTGTCCCCTGCAGCAGCTGGATTGATTCTTTTTCTTTATTAGACATCCAAGTGATCTCCCCCAAGAGACTACTACGTTTCACTTGTTTGTCAAGTGGACTTCGTGCGAAATAGCCCGTCAAGGAAGAGGTGGGTGCTGTTGCAGGCAGCCTTGGGACGACCATTCAAGTTGCTTGCTATTGGCTCCACAGCAGGATTGATTGTGGGATTTCTGGCGAGCCGGGTGCTGGCTCTTGTTGTGTATCAGGCAACTTCCCGCGATCCGCTGGTATTGGCTGGCGCAGTCCTGGCGATGGCACTAGTGGGCCTGCTGGCTACGTGGATTCCGGCGCAACGCGCGTTGTCGGTGGATCCTATGGTATTGCTGCGCGAGGAGTGAACCCGGAGAGGGTGGAAAGGTGGTCGAGGTTGACCCAGGCTCCGGCGACATCGTCGGCAGGCTTGACCTCTCCGGAGCCGGAGTTGTCTTATGTCCGTATCCGGACAGTCCCTTCCCGCGAGCGAACACAAGCCTCTAATCCTTTGGTTCTGGAAATCCGCCATATTGCTGCCTCTCTGGGGGTTATACCTCTTGGGGATTGGTCAAGTGCTTGCCGCTAATCGATGCAATGGATATTGCCCGCCCATCTCAGGCACGCCAACGAAGACGCCGCCAGATCGTCTATGTAGCAGGCGGGATCATGCTCATTGCGCTGGTCACGATGGGGCTGGCGCGACTGAAGCCCGCCGCACCGACCGTCGAGCGGTCCACGGTCTGGATCGATACCGTCAAGCGGGGCTCCGTGCTGCGGCAGGTGCGCGGTCTGGGAACGCTGGTTCCCGTGGAGATTCAGTGGATTCCGGCGATCACGGAAGGCAGAGTCGACAAGATTCGCGAGCTTCCAGGAACTCAGGTGAAGCCTGACACCGTAATTCTGGAGTTGAGCAATCCGCAGTTGCAGCAGGAGACACTCGATGCGGAGTGGAAGTTGAAAGCCGCCGAGGCCGACTACAAGAATTTTGAAGTGACGCTTGCCAGCCAGGTCCTGGCACAGAAATCAGAAGTGGCCAAGATTCAGTCGGAATATAGCCAGGCTAAAAGGCAGGCTGACACCGATACCGCATTGCAAAAGCTCGGCGTGATCTCTCAAATGGCGATGCAAAATTCGACGGAGAAGGCGCAGGAGACAGCCACACGAAAGGAAATCGAGCAGCAGCGCTTGGTGCAGAGCAATGAGGTGCTGCGCGCCCAGTTAGACGCCAAACAGGCGACGGTGGAACAGTTTCGAGCGCTGGCGGGTTTGAAGGAGGCGCAGCTTGCAAAGTTGCACGTGCGCGCAGGAATCACCGGCGTCTTGCAGGAGCAGACGCTGAAAGTTGGGCAGTGGGTCACGCCGGGAACTACGCTGGCGAAAGTGGTCCAGCCGCAACATCTCAAGGCTGAGTTGAAGATTGCTGAAACACAAGCGAAAGATATCCAGCTTGGCCTGCCTGCGTCTGTGGATACGCACAACGGGGTGATCGCGGGGCATGTCATGAGAATCGATCCGTCCGTTGTGAATGGCACCGTAACGGTGGACGTTGCGCTCGACGAAACGCTGCCGCAAGGTGCGCGTCCTGACTTGAGCGTGGACGGAACCATCGATCTTGAGCGGATGGAAAACGTGTTGTATGTGGGACGTCCTGCATTCGGCCAGGAACAGAGCATGGTCGGCATGTTTAAGCTGGAACCGGACGACAAGACAGCGGTGCGGGCGCAAGTGAAGCTTGGGCGCAGCTCGGTCAACACCGTTGAGATTCTGCAGGGACTGAAAGTTGGCGACCAGGTGATTCTTTCGGATATGTCACGCTGGGACAATTTCGATCGGGTGCGTTTGGAGTAAGGAAACCTCTGTGCTCTCTGTGTCTGTGTGGTTAGTTTCGCTGTTCAGGTCAAATCAACTGAAGACGCGGGGGACGCAGAGCATTAACTAAGGAGCTTCAATGGCCGATGCGGGCACACTGATACAGATGGAAAACATCAGCAAGATTTTCTATACCGATGAAGTCGAGACGCACGCTCTCTCCGGAGTTCATCTCGAGATTCGCAAGGGTGAGTATGTCACCATCGCCGGTCCGTCGGGATCAGGGAAATCAACGCTGTTGGCGCTGATCGGCCTGCTTGATTCTCCCAGTGAAGGGACTTACGTTCTGAATACCAACTCGGTGGCAGACCTCGATGCCAGCCAGCGCTCGCGTATTCGCAATCGCGAAATCGGATTTATTTTTCAGAGCTTCAACCTGATCGGCGATCTTAACGTGTATGAGAACGTCGAGCTGCCGTTGACGTATCGAGGCATGGCGTCCTCCGAGCGCAAAGAGCGCGCACACAATGCTCTTGATCGCGTGGTAATGAATCATCGGACGAAACACTATCCCTCTCAGCTTTCTGGCGGCCAGCAGCAACGCGTTGCCGTGGCGAGAGCGCTCGCGGGATCTCCATCAATCTTGTTAGCAGACGAGCCTACTGGAAATCTCGATTCCCGCAATGCGGAAGCTGTGATGGATTTGCTGCGCGATCTTCATCGCGAAGGCTCCACCATCTGCATGGTCACACACGATCCCCGCTTCGCGCGGCATGCAGAGCGGCAGATTCACCTCTTCGACGGCCGCGTGGTGGAGGAGGGCGTCGAGGTGGCCTGATGGAATCCCTCGTCCAAGACATCCGCTACGCTTTCCGCAGCCTGCGCAACAGTCCCGGATTCACGGCAGTTGCTGTCATCACTTTGGCGCTGGGCATCGGCGCGAATAGCGGCATTTTCACTTTGGTCAACGCAGTCCTGTTGAAGTCCCTGCCCATACCAGATCCCGAACAGGTGTTCTTTGTCCGGCAGACTGATCGATTTGCCGAGAACACGCGGTTTTCGTATCCGGTTTTCCAGAGTGCACGTGCTCTTCTCCCGAAGAATGTGAGCATGGCAGCAATGACGTGGCCGGCTGATTTTTATGTGAGGTTCGCTAACGCCACGCCGGAAATGGTGAGCGGCCAGCTTGTCTCAGGGAACTATTTCGAAACCCTGGAAACTTATGCCACCCTAGGCCGCACACTTAATCCCGATGACGAGCAGGTGGCCGGTGGCAATCCGGTGGCTACGATCAGCTATGGATGTTGGGAACACCGCTTCGGGCGCGACCCCAGCGTAATTGGCCGCAAGATCGTCGTGAACGGAATGCCATTCGAAGTGGTCGGAGTTACTGCGCCAGGTTTCTTCGGGGCAAGGGCTGGAACTGCGCCAGATTTCTGGCTGCCGGTCACCGCGCAGTCGGCGGTCCACTATGCGCAGCATTACAGCCAGACGGAAGCGGCACAGTTCGACAAGCCCTGGGTTCCTCAACCGGACATTCGCTGGCTCCAGTTTATCGCGCGCGTCAAAGATCGACTCACTGTTCCCCAAACGATGGCCGCGCTTAACCAGGTCTTCCGTCAAGACCGCGATCGCGATGCCGCGGGACTGAACGATCCTCAAGAGCGCCAAGCCTTTCTCCGCGCTCGCTTGGATCTGGAACCGGGAAGCCGCGGATTATCCACGCTGCGGCGGAGTTTCTCTCAGCCCTTGCTGATCTTGATGGCTGTGGTCGGACTTGTGCTGCTGATCGCATGCGCCAACCTAGCTAATCTCTTGCTGGCGCGCGCCGCTGGACGTGAACGCGAGATCGCCGTCCGTCTCGCGATGGGAGCAAGCCGCGCCCGATTAATCCGGCAGCTTTTGACCGAGTGCATATTCCTTTCCGCGTTGAGCGCGGCACTTGGAATCGCCGTGGCTCAGTGGTGTAGCTCCATCCTGCCCAGGTGGGCATCGAGCGGAAGCTCTCCGATCCCTTTGAACCTTGCGCCCGATGGGCGCGTGCTTCTGTTCAGCATTGCCGTTGCAGTGTTGACGGGAATCCTGTTCGGCTTGGCTCCGGCATTACAGGGCTCGCGAATTGACCCAATGCACGCACTGAAAGCCACGTCGCGGGGGTTCTCTGGCAGCGGCGGTGGGAGCGGCGGGTCGTTCAAACAGTCGCTCGTGGCCTTCCAGGTGGCCATATGTGTAGTGCTTCTGGTCGGTGCAGGTCTATTTCTTCAGACCCTGCGCAATTTCCTTACGCTCGACCCGGGTTTTGACCGCGATCACATCTTGACGGTATGGCTGGACACGCACATGGCTGGCTACAAGGCAGATCAACTGCCGTCTCTTTACAAGCAGTTGATCGAGCGTGTGGAAGCCGTTCCTGGCGTAAGCTCGGCGTCTCTGGCTAGCTGTGGTCTCGCGGTTGGATGCGCCGATGCAAGTGACATCTATCTGCCCGGCGTTCCGCACACGAATGGCGAAACCGACGCTCAAGAGCGGCGCGTGAGCCAGCACTTCTTCGCTACTGCCGGAATTCCCCTGGTTGCAGGCAGGGACTTTGCGACAACCGACGCCGAAAGAAGTCCCGCCGTTGCCATTGTGAATCAAGCCTTCGTCCGTGAATTCCTGAAAAACAAGAACCCGATCGGCCAATACTTTGGCTATGACGCAAGCAATGACCATCGATTTCAGATTGTCGGGGTGGTTAAAGATGCGCGTGTAAATGACATCCGCGAAAGCGCGCTACCGATGATCTATCACTCACTGGCTCAGGATGTCGTTGATGTCGAGAGCCTCGATGTACACACTCTGGGTTCTCCGAGCCAGCTCATTGCCCAAATCAGACAAGCGGTTCGCAATGTCGATCCGAGTTTGCCGATCGGGGGAATTAATACGCTGGCCGAGCAGGTAAGCAACAACCTGGCGCAGCAACGGCTTATTGCCCGGTTGACTACGATTTTCGGCTGTGTCGCTCTCGGCTTGGCCTGCCTGGGTCTTTACGGAGTGATGTCGTACAAGGTTGCCCGCCGCACCAGTGAATTGGGAATCCGGTTGGCGCTGGGTTCTAGTCCTTCCGGAGTGCTGCGGCTCGTAATGCGCGAAGCGCTCGCAGTTGTCAGCATCGGCATCGCGACTGGGCTGCTCCTGTCTTTGATTAGCACACGTTTAACGGCCAGCTTACTGTTCGGACTAGGCCCGCGCGACCCGGTTACCTTTGCAACTGCCGCCAGCACTCTCTTAACAATCGGCCTTCTGGCGAGCTACATTCCCGCGCGCCGTGCGGCCAAAGTCGATCCCATGGTGGCACTGAGGTACGAATAATGGACACTGTGGTACAAGACATTCGCTATGCGCTGCGCATGATCTGTAAATCGCCGGGGTTTGCTGCAGTCGCAGTGCTGACGTTGACTCTGGGCATAGGAGCCAACACGGCGATTTTCAGCGTGGTCAATGCTGCGCTGCTGCGGCCGCTGCCATTCAAAGATCCAAAGCAGCTGGTGCAGATTTGGCATGTGCCTCCGGCGAAGAGCTTTCCCGGGATGACGATGTTTTCCGTCTCCGCCGCCAATTACGTGGATTGGCACAATCAGAACCGTACGTTCGAAAAAATGGCGATCTATGCCTACTCCGGATTGAACCTGACCGGGAAAGGGCAAGCCGAAGCCCTGACTGCGGCTGCCGTTTCGCAGGATTTTTTCTCGGTTTTGGGTTCTGAGCCGATGCTTGGGCGAACGTTTTCGCCCGACGAAGATGAGCCAGGACATGGGAACGTTGCCATCCTTGGGTATGGGCTCTGGCAAACTCATTTTGGTTCGGATCGCGGAGTGATTGGGCAACAGATTTCACTCAATGGCCAGAGCTACACGGTCATTGGCGTCATGCCGCGGAGAATGCGGTTGCCGTCATGGGCGCAACTCTGGACGCCAATGGCATGGACCGCAAAGCAAGCCGCGGTGCGAGGTGAGCACCACTACATGGTGATCGCGCGCCTGAAGCCGCAAGTGGATACCAAGCAGGCGCAGGTGGAGATGACCACTATTTCCCGCCGCCTCGAACAGCAATATCCAGAAGATGACAAAGGCTGGGGCGCAATCGTGGTTCCGCTGCGCGACCAGATGGTGGGGGACGTTCGTCCGGCACTACTTGTGTTGTTGGGCGCAGTTGCATTTGTTCTGCTCATCGCCTGCGCGAACGTTGCGAATTTGTTTGTCGCGAAAGCGCTGGCGCGGCGCAAGGAAATTGCCATTCGAACGGCTTTGGGCGCAAGCCGTAGCCGCGTAGTGCAGCAGATCCTGACCGAGACAACTCTGCTCTCGATCGCGGGAGGCGCTCTGGGCCTGCTTCTCGCGCAATTCGCGGTAAAGCTGATTCTGGCGTTTCTTGCTGACCGGCTGCCTGCTTCGATCATGGTCACACTGGATGGATGGGTATTAGCGTTCACGCTTTCGATCTCTGTGTTAACGGGCATCCTGGCGGGCTTCGCGCCAGCCTGGCGGCTGACCAAGACTGATTTGAGCGAGGCAATGAAAGAAGGCTTGGGAAGAACTGACGCAGATGCCGGCGGAAACCGCACTCGAAGCGTGCTGGTGGTTTCGGAAGTTGCGTTGTCCTTGGTGCTGCTGATCGGCGCCGGGCTAATGATTCGCAGCCTGTGGCGGCTGCGCGGAGTTGACCCCGGGCTCGATCCTCACAACGTTCTCACCCTCTCGGCCTCAGTCTCCAACAAAAGATTCCCCGAGCCGCGACAACAGGTCGTTTTTTTCAACCAAGTGCTGGAGCGAGTGAGAACACTGCCTGGAGTGCAATCAGCCGCTGCTATCGATGCACTGCCAATCACCGGCGAGGGTTCCAATCAGCCGGTCGCGATCGAAGGCCGGCCGAAGGTTCCCATGTCCGACCAACCGGAAGTCGCAGTGCGTCTGATTATGCCTGGCTATCTCGAAGCCATGCGAATACCGCTGCTGCGGGGACGAAATCTGAACGACAGCGACACTGCTGATAGGCCCGCAGTCGTGCTGATCAGCCAATCCATGGCAAAGCGTTTCTGGCCGAATGAAGATCCTATTGGCAAGCACTTGACGCTGACGTTCTTTCCTGAAAAGTCGCGCGAGATCGTCGGCGTTGTCGGTGATGTGAAGCAGTGGGGCCTGGACGTAGTCGAGCCCGTGGCAACGTTGTATTTTCCGCTGGCTCAGATTTCGCCGTCGATCACGGCAGATTGGGCGTCATTTCCAATGACCCTTGTGGTGCGCTCAAGTTCGCAGCCGGCTGGCGTGGTTTCCGCAGTGACGGGCGCGGTTCATCAGGTTGATCCGGAAATTCCGATTGTTGATGTCCTGACAATGGAGGACCTCATCAGCAATTCACTCTCCCAGCAACACATGACCATGTTGCTGCTTGCAGCGTTTGCTGGATTAGCGCTTGTACTGGCTTCAGTGGGGATTTACAGCGTGCTCTCGTATGCGGTCAGAAGACGCCTGAGGGAAATTGGGATTCGCATGGCGCTCGGCGCGCAGGCGCGAGATGTGCTGCGCATGATTCTTGGCTACGGCGCGAAATTGGCAGCCATTGGTGTGGGTATTGGAGCCTTGTCAGCTTTCGGCCTGACTCGGCTAATGACCAGCCAGCTTTTTGGGATAACGGCAACGGACCCGGTTACATTCGCGACGGTCGCGCTACTGCTAGTGCTAATCGCACTGGCCGCCTGTTATTTGCCCGCACGCCGCGCAACCAAAGTCGACCCTATGGTGGCGTTGAGGTACGAGTGAAAAGTTCAGGAGTCTGTGGATGATTCAACTGCGAAACGTCGAGCGAACTTACAAAACCGGCGCCGGAGTTACTTACGTCCTGCGGCGCATTGATCTGGATATTCGCGAAGGCGAGTTCATCACGGCGATGGGACCTTCAGGGGCGGGAAAGTCCACTCTGCTTAGCATTCTCGGCATGCTCGATGATGCGTGGAAGGGCGAATACTATTTTCTAGACAATCCAGTCCACAAGTTCAATCGCAAGAAACGCGCAGATCTGAATCGGCAGTACATTGGATTTGTCTTTCAGAGCTATCACCTGCTCGATAACCTGACCGTCTACGAAAATCTCGATGTGCCGCTTTCCTATCGCAATTTGCCTCGCTCGCAGCGCGCGAGCATGGTGGCCGAGATTCTTGATCGTTTTCAAATTGTGGGTAAGAAAGATTTGTATCCCAGCCAGCTCTCCGGCGGCCAGCAGCAGTTGGTAGGCGTAGCGCGCGCGGTGGTGGGCAATCCGAAGTTGATCCTTGCCGACGAGCCGACAGGCAACCTGCACTCCAGCCAGGCGAAAGAAATCATGGAGCTCTTCAAGAAACTGAATGATGCCGGGACCACCATCATTCAAGTAACACATTCAGAAGTGAACGCAGCGTACGGCAATCGCACGATTCAGTTATTTGATGGATGGATTGTGAAGGATCCAAGCGCGCGTGCAGCGATACCAGAGGTGGCCGCGAGGTAACATGCAATCGTTGCCCGCGACCCAAGACCTCCCAGCGTCGCCATGATCTAGAATTTCCTCTGCATGCCAGCCACTCCGAATTCGAATGCGCGCCTGTTGATTGCCGATGATCAACGTGACGTGTTAGAGGCGCTACGCCTTTTGCTAAAGCCGGAGGGCTTTGGAATTGAAACGGCCGGTTCACCCTCCGGCGTGCTTGATGCGCTTGCGGTTCGAGAATTCGAGGCCGTTCTGATCGATCTAAATTATGCCCGAGATACGACATCAGGTCAGGAAGGGCTTGATCTGCTCTCCCGTATTCAAGCGATCGACAGCACGCTGCCGGTGATTGTGATGACCGCCTGGGGCAGCGTGGAACTGGCCGTCGAAGCTATGCGCCGTGGCGCTCGTGATTTTATCCAGAAGCCCTGGGAGAACGCCCGGCTACTTTCCGTGCTGCGCACGCAGATCGAACTGGGCAGCGCGTTGCGTCGCGGGCAGAAATTGGAAGCGGAAAATCGTCTGCTCCGTGCCGAAAATCTGCCCACGTTTATTGCCGATTCTGAGGCAATGCAGCCCGTTCTGCGCCTGATCTCAAGCGTAGGACCTTCCGATGCAAACGTGCTGATTACGGGCGAACACGGAAGCGGAAAAGAAGTTGTAGCGCGCACGCTGTACGCGCTGTCCAATCGGGCGTCGCGTCCGCTAGTGGCGGTGAATACCGGCGGTTTGCCGGAGGGCATCTTCGAAAGCGAATTGTTCGGCCACGTGCGTGGCGCGTTCACCGATGCTAAGACAGACCGCATTGGCCGGTTTGAACTCGCTCACGGTGGAACGCTCTTTCTTGACGAGATCGCAAATATCCCTCTCTCGCAGCAAGCCAAATTATTGCGCGTCCTTGAAACAGGAGAGATGGAGCGTGTCGGCTCGTCGCAAACCAAGCGTGTGGATGTGCGAGTCATTTCGGCAACGAACGCGGACTTGAATGACGAAGTTGCCGCCGGGCGATTCCGACAGGACCTCCTGTTTCGCTTGAATACGGTTGAAATTCAGGTTCCAGCGTTGCGGGAGCGGCGGCAAGACATTGCTCCTTTGGCGAATTATTTCTTGAGCCGCTATGCGCAACGTTATCGCAAGCCGGCGAAGAGTTTCGATCCTTCAGCGATGCAGGCGATGCTGGAGTACTCCTGGCCGGGCAATGTGCGCGAATTAGATCATGCCGTGGAACGCGCGGTGTTGTTGTCCGCTGGAGACTCGATCCGGGTGAGCGATTTAAGCCTTCGCTCCACCCGCGAACCCACGCAGAAGCTGGAAGACTTGAGCCTAGAAGAGGTTGAGTCGTTTCTGATTCGTAAGGCAATTGACCGCTATGGCGGTAATATCAGTCAGGCGGCGGACGCGCTGGGCTTGAGCCGCAGCGCTCTTTACCGGCGCCTGCAGAAATATGGAATCGGAAGCAGCTAAGGCGACTCCCGCCAGCGCGGCCATCTCGCGCAAGTCTGCACCCGCAACCTCCCGCCCGAAACCCAAGCGCCATCTCAGTCTTGAGAATCGCGTACTGTTGCTGGCTCTGGTGGCAGGGGTGGGCGGACTCACGCTCGCCTTGGTTTTGCTGTGGACTGGCAACCACGATTTCAATACTCAATTGTCGCTCACGATTCTGCTCCTGGCCGTGTGGTTCGGTTTTGCGGCTGCTGCGCGATCGGCCGTGATCCGGCCCTTGCAAACTCTAGCCAATATGCAGTCCGCTCTGCGCGAGGGGGACTTCTCGTTTCGCGTTCGCGGCGCTCGCATGGGCGATGCGCTCGGCGAGCTCATGGTCGAAGTGAACACGCTTTCCGATATGCTGCGCGAGCAGCGCCTGGGCGCAATGGAAGCCAGCGCCCTGCTCACAACGGTAATGACGGAAATCGATGTTGCGGTTTTCGCTTTCGATGGGGGGCGCAAGCTTCGGCTGGTGAATCGCGCCGGAGAGCGGCTGCTGTCACAAAATGCGCAGCAGCTACTAGGAAGAACCGCCGACGACTTGGACCTTGCTGATTGCCTAGACGGAGAATCGGCACGCACGCTGGAAAAGAATTTTCGCGGACAATCCGGCCGTTGGGGAGTCCGGCGTTCGGTATTCCGCCAGGGCGGAGTGCCTCATTATTTAATCGTGCTCACTGATCTAAGCCGCGCGTTGCGAGAAGAAGAGCGGCAAGCTTGGCAGAGACTCGTGCGCGTTCTTGGTCATGAATTGAATAATTCGCTGGCGCCGATCTGCTCCATTGCCGGCAGTCTGGAAGAAATCGTGAAGCGTGAGGCGCGGGCGGCTGACTGGGAGGATGACCTCCGACGTGGACTGCGCGTGATCGCCGAGCGCTCAGACGCATTGAGCCGCTTTATGCGCGATTACGCTCGGCTGACCCGGCTTCCCAAGCCTCAACTGCAGCCTCTTGATCTCGAGGCGCTTGTACAAAGCACGGCTGCCCTGGAGACGCGCCTGGCGGTGCAAATCGACCCAGGGCCGCCGGTCAGATTGAATGCCGACAGAGATCAGTTGCAGCAGATGTTAATCAACATCATTCGCAATGCTGTAGATGCCTCGCTCGAGGCAGGCGGCAAAGTTCGCGTGGCATGGGCTCGCAACGGAAACTGGGTCAATTTATTTGTTCAGGATGAAGGGCCTGGTATTGCGAATCCTGCCAATCTTTTTGTTCCATTCTTTACCACCAAACCGGGCGGATCTGGCATCGGCCTGGCGCTCAGCCGCCAGATCGCTGAGGCACATGGTGGAAGCGTTTCCCTGGAGAGTCGGGTCGGCACGAAAGGATGTGAAGCGAGAATTTGTTTACCGCTAGAGGGATGAAAACCGCATTCCCGTCAATAAGGAAATCGCAAAGCGACTCTCGTCGTACAGCCCAATCCAGTCAAGATTTCAACTTGTTGTATAAGGAAAAAAACAAAATCTAATTTCGATTAACATCACGTGACCCGCCCGTTGCATGCTTGCGCGAAGAGGTGGTGGCGCGCTGTCTGAATCGGAGCGTGATCCCCAGTTCACTTGGAAGAGCTGTTCCGCTGAGCGCAAGGCTGCTTTTCAAGAAGCGAAGGATCAAGTTTTGGATGGGGGTCTCACAGCGCCGGCGCATCCGTCTCAGTGAGGCGGGGTTCAAATCCATGCCGCAGGACTTCACCGCAACGCTGGACCAGTTCGCAGATTGCCTGGCGAGGCCTGAATTTTCGGTGCACATGCCCGCCTGCTTGCATAACGGAGGATGTCCGAATCTGGACAAAGCATCCCAAAATCGCGCAACGCGAGGCATAAGACAGCCTGGCGTATTGGAGTAACACGATCACAGGAAAGAGCTTAGATTGATCGGTACGGCTGGATTGCTAATTGCATTCCTATCTTCGACATCAGTTCGCTAAGATGAGGCAAAACAGCAAAACTCATGGTTGCTTCCATCGCTTGGAAAACGGACTTCCGGGAAAAAGAGCAAAATTATGTCGTTCGTTAACGATCTGAGAGTTGCGGTCCGCTCGCTCGCTCGAACCCAAGGGCTTGCGGTCACGGTGGTGCTGACACTGGCGCTCGGCATCGGTGCCAACGCTGCCATCTTCACGCTGGTGCGCGGCGTCCTCCTCAAGCCGGATATCATGCTTTCGGCATTCATCCTTTCGGTTAGAGGTGTCAACGATCCCGGGAAGACGATGTCATTGATGCCGAGTCCCACGATGACGTACCCGACGCCTGCTTGAGCAAGCACGTCACGTTTGAAACGTGCCAGGCCCGCTTGGCCGAGGGCTGCCCCAAATGGACTGCGAGCCCGTCGAGGGCTGTCATCCAACAGGCGATTGCCGATGATGCCCTGATTCAGGACGCCCACTTCCGTCATCCCGTCGGCGCCTTTCTGCAACCGCTCTGCAAGCACATCGGGCCAACGCCGGTTGGTATCCAATGTGGAACCGTCTCCGTCGGTGAGCGAGGAGCCAAACGCTACGATGGCTGCTCCGTGAGCCGAAGCCGCGACATCGACCCCGGTTAGGAATGGCCAAGAGCGGATCGTCTTGGCGACTGGGAATTTCACGTCCGCTGTGGAGTCCCCTGTGTCGGACGAGACGTAGCTCGTCTGCATTGCCAGAATATGTAAAGTCGTTGCCTCCGTGGTCTTAGGAAGAAAGAGGCTGATCGCCAGATCCGACAGCGCAGGCACGTCCAGCTCGGCCGGATCGCTCACCACCATCGATCGCGCAGGGACTGTAGTGGACGAGCGTCCATGAAACATCAGAGTTCGGTCGGAGGTCGGATCGATGCCCGCTGCGGCAGTCCGGCGAACAATGTGCGCGCCGCCTATAAGCAATGGATGGTCACCAAAGGTGTTCGAGATCTTGATCCTGACTTTCGTCCCGCCAGCGCTGGTATGCACGATGAGGCGCAGGCTTTGGTTCCTGAAGCGTTGGAGACTCCCTGGCATGAATGGCTGTGGGGCTGTCGCCCACGTTCCGATCCACCGTTTGCCGTGGGCAAGCACTGCCTGCGTGGGACTGATCGCAGGCTTTTCGGCAGCATTCTGCGCCATTGTTGGCATGGACAGCAGTCCGATGAGGGTGCAGGTCATGGTGTTCGCAATCAGTCTGTTCATGGGGCCGGCTCCGCAGAAATGTCTTGCTGGCACCAACATATTTAGACGATTGATGGCACACTAGAGTAAGCATATGGGGTTAGGAATCCCGACGCAATGGGCCAAGGTCCCCTTGTGAAAGCTCCCTTTGGCGCTTGCCGCCGCTTAGGCGCAGATAACGGGCCATCCTGTAGTAATCCCAAGGTAAGAGTTGCCGACGATGACCCACAATGCGCCGTTGCGAGGGTACTTCTACGTGTAGTACTCGGGACCGGCTCGTCTTTGTCGTGTTGAACCTGCTCTTGAGTTTCGCTTGCCGCATGTTATACCCCTGCGCGTCGACCCCATCGTGGCCTTCGGCTACGAATAACTTGAGCCGTTCTGCGGGCGTGAGGCAAGGGGAGGCCCGCAAGCGAAATCCTGAGCGAGCGTAGCGAGTCGAAGAATCCCACGCGCCTTGTAGATTCTCGGCACAATACCCGGGATCTTTTTGCTTCCCTTAATCGTTGACAGGAGTCTAAGCTATTGCCCTGTCATTTATCGACAGGAGAGCCCGAAATGGCCAAGCCGACTGACTTAGTACAAGGCACTTTGGACCTGTTGATACTCAAGACGCTAGCTCTGCAACCCATGCACGGCTGGGGCATCGCGCAACGCATCCGTCAAGTTTCCAAGGAAGTCCTGCAGGTCAATCAAGGTGCCCTTTATCCTGCGTTGCATCGCCTCGAGCAACAGGGCTGGATTCGCGCGAAATGGGGAGAATCGGAAAATAATCGCCGCGCCAAGTTCTATTCACTTACACCGGACGGCACAAAGTACCTGCGCCAGGAGCAAGCGCAATGGAAGCGGCTTTCTTTGGCCATTGAGTTGGTGTTAGACACGCCATAAGGAGCGAATACATGCGTTGGTATTACAAATTGCCGCTTCGCCTGCGGTCGATTTTTCACAAGAACCAAACTGAGCTGGACCTCAGCGAGGAGCTCCAGTTTCATTTGCAAAACCAAATTGACGAATATGTCGCACAGGGAATGAATCCAAAAGAAGCTCGGCACGCCGCTTTCCGCTCGCTGGGCGGTATCGAGCAAGCAAAGGAGGAATGCCGCGACGCCCGTAAGGTGAACTTAATCGACAATTTCCTGCAAGACGTTCGCTTCGGTCTGCGCATTCTCCGACGCAGTTCCGGATTTTCCATCCTGGCGATTCTTTGCCTGACGCTGGGCATCGGCGCAAACGCCGCCGTCTTCAGTTGGATTGAGGGCATCCTGTTCCGACACCCTATCCGGCGGTTACGCACCAAGACCGGCTGGTGGCCGTAGGTGGAACCACACGAGGCGAAGCCGGAGGCAACCCGCTTTCCTGGCCCGATTTCCTGGATCTGCGACGCAGCAGCACGCTCTGCGAAACGCTATTCGTCAGCAAGATTACCGGCACCACGCTCAGCATCGGCGAGCGTGCCGAGCGCACCGTCGGCAGCATCGTATCCGCGAATTATTTTGATGCCATCGGAGTGCACCCGATTCTCGGCCGCGGATTTCTTGCTGAGGAAGATACAGGTCAAAGCGCGCATCCGGTCGCGGTGATCAGTTATCAGCTCTGGCAAGGAAGATTCAAAGGCGATCCGCAAATCGTCGGCAAAACGCAGCGCCTGAACGGAGTCGTGCACACCATCGTGGGCGTCGCGCCGGAGGGATTCTTCGGAACTTTTGTCGGCTGGGGCATGCAATTTTGGGTGCCCGCTTCGATGGAAGATATTTTTGAATCCGGCGGCTACAAGTTGGAAGATCGCGGCGCGCGCTGGATTGAGTCCTATGCGCGACTGAAGCCGGGAGTAACGCTGCAGCAGGCGCAGCAAGAAGTGGCGGCAATCTCTGGTCGCCTTGCGGCGGAGTATCCCGCAACCAATCGCGGACGCTCCATCCGGCTCTGGCCGCTGTGGCAAACGCCATTCAACAACGCCGGCACTTTGCTGCCAACGCTGGAAATCATGCTGGCCGTCGTAGTTTTCGTTCTGCTGATTGCCTGCGCCAACGTCGGCAACCTGCTGCTGGTGCGCTCGTTCGCCAGGCGGCATGAGATGAGCGTGCGGCTGGCCATCGGCGCAGGTCAGGCGCGCTTGTGGAAGCAGTTGCTCACCGAAGGTCTGGTGCTGTCGCTGTTCGGCGCGGCCGGAGGCCTGCTCCTCGCCCATTGGTGCCGGCACGCGCTGGTGCTGCTCTTTCCTGCTCGCGGCGGCGTCCAGATGCATTTGCCCGGCGAGATCGACTGGCGCGTATTGGCCTTGAGCGCCGCCATCTGCTTGCTCACCACGCTGCTGATGGGCGTGGCGCCCGCGCTGCAGACCAGCAAGATCGATCTGGCAACGGCCTTGAAGATGGAATCTGCCGGAGTGGTCGGCGGGCGCGGCCGCGCATGGGTGCGCTCCGCGCTGGTGCTCGTGCAAGTCTCGCTCAGTTTCATTTTGCTGGTTGGCGCGGGCCTGCTGCTGCAGAGCCTGTTGCGGGTACGCACCACCAGTCCCGGCTTCACCACCCGCGGAGTGCAGTCCACCGCGCTCGATTTGGTGTCCGCGGGATACGACCCCGTGCGCGCGCAGACCTTTCAAGACGCGCTGCTCGAGCGCATCCGCGCGCTGCCCGGCGTGGAATCCGCAGCATTCGCGCGCATGACGCCGCTGAGCTACCTTAGTTCTTCCGAAACGCCGATCGTCGTCGACGGCTATCAGCCTCCGCCGGAAGAATCGCCCGTGGTGGAGTACAACGAAGTCGGCCCGAACTATTTCGTCACCCTGGGGATTCCGCTGGTCGAGGGACGCGAATTCACGCGCGCGGACGACGAGAAGGCCGCGCTGGTGGCAATGGTGAATGAAACCATGGCCAATCGCTACTGGAAAGGCCGCAACGCCATCGGCGAACGCTTGCAAGTCAAGGGACGATGGATGCAAGTGGTGGGGGTGGCGAAGGACTCCAAGTATTCGAGCGTGCGTGAAAATCCCAAGCCGTTCTTCTTTCTTCCGCTGCGCCAGAACAATCGCCGCGGCAGTGCCCTCTTTGTGCGCGCGCCGCTGGGTCAGGAAGTGATGGGCTCCGCGATCGCTCGCGAAGTGCGTGCGCTGGATGCTAATCTCGCGCCCTACGAAGTGATCACCTTGCAGGAAGAACTCGAGCGCTCCACGTCGCCGCAAATGGTGGCCGTGACGCTCGTCGCAATTCTAGGTGGCTTGGCGTTGCTGCTTGCCGCCGTCGGCCTCTACGGCGTGATGTCCTACGCTGTCTCGCAAAGCACGCGCGAACTCGGCTTGCGCATGGCGCTCGGCGCCGGAGCATCGAATTTGCTGCGCCTCGTGCTCTCCCGCGGCCTCGCACTCACCGGCGCAGGGGTCCTGCTCGGAGCCGCCGCCGCCCTGCTCCTGACGCGCCTGCTCGGCAATCTGCTCTATCAAGTCAGCCCTCGCGATCCTTTGGCCTTCGGGTCGGCATTTGCGGTGATGACTGTTACCGCATTGGCGGCCTGCTTCTTACCCGCTTGGCGCGCAACGCGAACCGATCCCATGCGCGCCCTGCGGACCGAATGATCTCTTACTCAACTACTTCGTCGGAGTCAGTGTGAAACGAAACTTGGCGGTCTTCTTCACGGTCGTAGTAATGATTCTTGCAGCGCTTGTCGGGTATCCAGATGCGGCTTCCACGGCCCAGCGGAAGAAGCCGACAGCTATGGAAAAG
>WNGI01002153.1_pt1 | contig 20990 bp, 13 predicted proteins | sample 5400621 | NCBI WGS metagenome assembly WNGI01 (sample SAMN13153374, study PRJNA577476) | soil metagenome | isolation source: 20 cm soil or saprolite under Garry oak tree replicate 1 | place: USA:California | collected 2016-06-15
TTGCGCGTGCGCGTGACTACGATTCGCTTACCGAAAAGGGGACGTTTTTCGAACCAGTTTAAATCTTTTCGCAAGGAAACGACATCACCGAAAATTGCGACGGCTGGCGCTTCGAAGCCCGCTGCACTCGCTCGCTCTGTGATATTTTCGAGAGTACCAACAATAGTTTTTTGATGCCCCTGTGTGCCGAGACGGACGAGGGCCACTGGCAGGTTCTTTCGGCTGCCGTGCACCAGCATTTCGCGGGTGATCGCCGCCAAGCGGTCCACCCCCATTAGCATCACTTGCGTGCCCCCCAGCTTCGCCAGTGCATCGAAGTCAATTGCGCTTTCACTCTTCGCCGGATCCTCATGGCCGGTGAAAAAAGTGACGTGCGAATTCTGATCGCGATGAGTTACCGGAATTCCGGCATATGCGGGCACCGCGATGGCAGATGTGATTCCCGGGACAATTTCGAAATCAATTCCAGCTGCGGCCAGCGCTTCAGCTTCTTCGCCCCCGCGTCCGAAAACAAACGGATCCCCTCCCTTCAATCGGACTACATTCTTTCCGATACGCGACTTTTCGATTAGGAGCGCGTTGATTTCATCCTGCGAAAGCGTCTGCTCGCCAGCGCGCTTTCCGGCGAAAATGATTTCGGCGTCAACCCGCGCCCAGCCAAGCATTTCCGGATTGGCAAGCGCGTCGTAAACAATAACGTCGGCGCGCTCCAGCAACTCTTTCGCACGCAATGTCACCAGTCCGAGATCGCCCGGCCCCGCTCCGACCAGAAAACATTTTCCCTCGTTACTCCTGCTCTTACTTCTGCTCATGCTCGAGCTTTCTAAAAACCTCTCCCGCTAATTCCTCCGGATCGTTCCCTCGCCCACTCGCCATTTTCGGCGCAGGTGCATCGCCAAAAACCTGTGCATGCAATTCCATTTCGCCGTTCATAAATCGAGCGTGCACGCCCACTGGCAAATCGCAATCACCTTCCAGTAATCGCAAAAATTCGCGCTCCGCTCGTAAACAAAGATGCGTTTCCCTGTCATCAATCGACGATACAATTTCGCACGCGACCAAATCGGCTGCGCGTGTTTGCAAGGCGATGACCCCCTGACCGCCAGCCGATACGAAATTTTCTTGCGGCAGTATTTCGGCAAAAAGCTTCTGGCCTTGAAATTCAAACTCCGGCGGCATGAATCCGAGCCGCTCCAGGCCGGCGCGCGCCAAAATAATCGCGTCCCAATCGCTTTCGATAAATTTGCGCAGACGGGTGGGCACATTTCCGCGCAGCCCTACGACGCGCGCGGCAGGGTTACTCCAGCGCGCTTGCCTTTGTCGCCGCACACTTCCCGTCGCGATTGTTGCGACCGGTTTGCGCGCTGCACTTTTCCTGAGCAACAAATCTTCCACTGCGCCACGGGGCAACACCGCTGTAATCGTAAGTGCGCCCTCAAGTTCGCTGGGCAAATCCTTCGCGCTGTGCACCGCGAAATCAATGCGCTTTTCCATCAGCGCCCGCTCCAGCTCGGCCGTGAAAATTCCTTTGCGCCCAGCCCTGAGGTCATGGTCACCTGTGGTACGAATGATTTTGGTCGCAATCTTGAGCGAAGGCCGAGTCCGAGCCAGCGCTTCCTTAACCATTCGGGTTTGCGCTAACGCCAATTCACTCCCGCGAGTGCCGAGAACTATGTCCTGTCGCGGCGTTTCATAAACACCGCTCCTCGATGACTCTTCGACGCTCACGAAGCGCCGCTACAGTTCGGATGTCCGCAATTCTCCGCTCACGCGGGCCGGGCATTCCTTTGTTGGTCGCGTTCCGGACTTAGACAACCCCAAATGTTTTTGAAAATCCGCGACGTGCTCGTCGATGATCGCTTCGGCGGCGGCCAGTTGCTGCCGGCGAAGCTCGTGTGATTCGCTGGCAATCTGTTGCAAGGAATCAATGTCGTAGAGATAAACGCCGTCGAATTCGTTCACTTCCGGGGCGACGTCCCGTGGTACCGCAATATCGATGATAAAAAGTGGACGATCGGCTCGGTCGCGCAAAATCGGAACAAGCAACGGCGGAGTCAGCAGATGCGTCTCCGCCGCAGTCGATGAAATCAGAATATCGATTTCGCGACACTGCTCGAGCCAGGTCGCAAACGGCACCGCAAGTCCTTCCAACTCGCTTGCCAACTCTTCCGCGCGTGCCGGTGTCCGGTTACTTACGCGCAGATCTGAAACCCCGCGAGAAGCGAGCGCACGCAAAGTTTTCGCGCTCGTTTCCCCGGCTCCCAACACCAGGACTTTTCGCCCTCGTAAATCACCAAAAATCTTCTCCGCCAAATCCACCGCCACCGAACCAACCGAAACCGGCCCGCGCGTAATCTGCGTCTTTGAGCGCACCTGTTTTGCCGCCCGAAAAGCACGCTGACACAGCCGATGCAGTAACGGACCGGCATTTCCGTTCGCAAGCGCTTCTGCATAAGCGCGCTTGGCCTGGCCGAGGATTTCGGTTTCGCCCACCACCATCGAATCAAGTCCTGCCGCGACGCGAAAAAGATGCCGCGCGCATTCTGCGTTTTCCTTGCGATAGAATGCTTCCAAATCGTTTTTCGCGCTCGATCCGCCTTCGATGCGCAGGGATTGCGCAATTTCTTCGTTCGCAATATTTGTATCCGCTGCGGCATAAATTTCCACCCGATTACAAGTCGTGAGCAACAGCACTTCGCTGCAGCCGAGATCACGCAACAGTGCGGGCGATCGGGCGTGGCCAGCGAAGCGTTCGCGTGCTTCAATCGGCGCGGTGCGATGGTTGAGACCAAAGCAAAAAAAGTTCATGCGCGATGACCGACAAATTCGATGCTCCACAAAAGCGGCAGGGCAACGGCGAATGCAAACATGCAGAGTGCGGCAATCCGCCGCGGCGCCATCCATCGCAAATACCGGCCCTGCAAAATCGCGCCGTACAAAATCCAGATCGCGAACGCCAAGACGATCTTGGTCCAGGGCATTGGTTCGTTCACAAAAAATCCGCTGATCAGCCCCGCGCTATAGAGAATAAAACCGAACCAAAGCAGCCTTGTCATCGCGGAAAAGAGATTGGGCAACGGTGGCAAATGATAAAAAATTGAGCGCAACTGGTGGGTCTTGAGCTGCCGTTCCTGCACCAGATACATGGCGCCGGCCACGCATGCGAGCGCGAACGCCCCGTAGGCGATTATCGAAATAGAGGCGTGAAACTCCAACCACGGATTTGGAGCAATCGGGGAAGCGCGCGGTATATCGATCGGCGCGAGCAAGGCAGCGACTTGCAGCAAAAAAACGAGCGGCGCCGTAAACGCGCCCATGAGCGAGAGGCGGTAGGCCGGCCCAATCAACAGGTAAATAAGGGCGATCGACCAGGCCAGAAAAACGAGCACTTCAAATAAATTCGTAATCGGGCAACTCCCCAGAGTGTGCCCGCGAACGGTGAGAAATGCAGTCTGCAAAACGAAACCAAGCGCGATTGTTAGGAAGACAGATCGGCTCCGGCGAAAGATGCGCGCCCGGAACGAAACAACAGTTCTGATCACCGCTGCCAGATAACAAATCGCCGCGAAAATCAGGAGCTGCCGATCCATCGTGCACCAGAGTAAAAGCACGCGCCCTGCTTCGCAACCAAGTCGACGGCGTTTGACCTTTCCGTGCAAGGAGCTAGCATCGGCCCCGCGATGGCTCAGGACACGCTTTCGAAACTACGCGCAGCCGTACGGGATGTGCCCGATTTTCCCAAAGCCGGCATTATTTTTAAGGACATCACTCCGATTTTGAAAGACGGCGCGCTATTCCGCTCCTCGGTCGATATTTTTCTGTATCAATTGCGCAACAAAAGAATCGATAAAATCGTCGGCATCGACGCACGCGGGTTTCTTTTTGGTTCTGCCGTTGCCTACGAGCTTGGCATCGGTTTCGTGCCGTTGCGCAAAAAGGGACGGCTCCCATATCGGACGGAAAGCGCGAGATATTCACTCGAGTACGGCGAAGCCGAAATGGAGTTGCACATCGATGCGATCGAGCGCGGCGAAAAAATTGTATTAATTGACGATCTGCTCGCCACCGGTGGCACCAGCGCCTCCGCCGCAACCCTGATCGAAAAAGTCGGCGGCGATTTGATCGAGGCGATCTTTTTAATCGAGCTCGAGTTTCTGCACGGGCGCGAAAAGCTCAAGCCAACGCCAGTGACTTCGTTTTTAAAGTATTGACTCGTCATCCCGAGCGATAGTCGAGGGATCCGCGATAGTCGAGGGATCCCGATTTGGTACCTTAAAGCTTTCGCGGGGGGATCCCGCGACTATCGCTTGGGATGACAGCTACATTGACCCCCGCAATTAGGATCAGCCACCACCACTTCCACTTTGATCGCTTGCAATTCGAGCTGGTCGTGGATCGCCCGCAATAACCCCAGCGCCTCTTCGTTCGGCATGTGTTGGCAGCGCAATTCGATCCGCGCTTTGCGACCGACAAGTTCGCGATGCGCCTCTGTCATTTCGCCATCCAGAATAAATGACGCGTAAGCATTGAATTTTTCCTGCATTTCGTGCAGCTGCTCATGACCGCCATCCCAAGGCCGGGACTCGTTCATCACCAGCAACACTTCGCCGGTTTTCTGATCGACGCCGAACAAATCGATAACCGCGGGATTGGCGATGCCGGTTGGTGTTTCTGTCATGGGCTCGTCGATTCTATTAAATAATGGCGACGGAGCAACGGTGCCGTGTCGGAATGAGCCGATTCCAAGATTGCTGCTGGATCGCCATGCTGCAGGAACAGCGGGGAGAATCCCCGCTGGGCGCACAGGCCACAGGCCGGTGTTCCCTCCACCTCCTTGGCGAGGTTTGAACACCACTGATTTCGCACGATAATCGCGCGTGGCAAAAAAAACGAAATCTGCGCGCCTAACCCTGCTCGGGCGGAGCGAGGCACGTGTTCCCGCTTCGCCCGCGGAAGCGACATTGGAAACCTTTCCAAATCCAGCCCGATGCAACTACAGGATTCATTTTGAAACGTCGGATTTCACTTCGCTTTGTCCGGTAACCGGACAGGCAGATTTCGCCAAAATCGAGATCGATTACACCCCGGGCAAGCTTTGTATCGAAAGCAAATCGCTAAAATTTTATCTGGCCTCATTTCGCAATGAGCGCGGGTTCAACGAAGCGATCACGAACCGCATACTCGATGATTTCGTTCGCGCCTGCGAACCACGTGAAGCAAACGTCACCGCCTCCTTTTCCGCGCGCGGTGGAATTGCGCTCACGGTCCGAGCGAGTTTTCCGGATCGCTCGGTAGGACGAGACTCTGTCGAGCCGGCGAAGATCGACGGATCCGCAGAGCGTCATCCTTCCGCCGGGAGATGAAACGTGCCGTTGTTTTGCTGAGCGGCGGTCTCGACTCGGCGACGACCCTGGCGATCGCGAAGGAAGAAGGCTATGAAGTTTTCGCGCTCTCCTTTCGTTACGGGCAGCGCCACGAGATTGAGCTCGCCTCCGCTGAACGAGTCGCCAAATCTCTTGGCGTCAGCGAGCACCGGGTGATCGAGATAGATTTGCGCGGGTTTGGCGGTTCGGCCTTAACCGATGCGATCGAAGTTCCAAAAAATCGTGGCGCAGACGAGATAGCGAGCGGAATTCCCGTTACCTACGTCCCGGCGCGGAACACAATCTTCCTGAGCTACGCTTTGGCCTGGGCCGAAGTGATCGGGGCGCACGATATTTTCATCGGAGTGAACGCGCTGGACTACAGCGGATACCCTGATTGCCGGCCGGAATTCATCACTCAATTCGAAAAACTGGCGCGCCTGGCCACGAAAGCCGGAGTGGAGGGAACGCGTTACCAGATTCATGCACCGCTAATTGAAATGACAAAGGCCCAAATCATTCGCAAAGGGGCAAAGCTCGGCGTCCAATTCTCGTTAACAACGAGTTGTTATGATCCGACGCCAGACGGCCGGGCGTGTGGCGAGTGCGATTCGTGTTTGTTGCGACGGAAAGGTTTTCGTGAGGCGGGCATCGAAGACCCGACTCGCTATGCCCGTCATCCCGAGCTTAAGCGAGGGATCCCGCTGCGGAAGCTTTAAGGTAATTTCCACGAGGTGCCGCGACGGACTGCGGCGCGTTCTTGGATTATTTCCGAAACTCCACGAAAGCAACGCCCGTCATCCCGGGCGCAACCGAGGGACCTCCCACAAGCTCCATTGGTCACGCAAGCTTTCCTATCTGATCCAATCCCCAGTAGGGAGGTCTCTCGTCGTCTGCGCGATTCGGGATGACGGAATGGGCACGTCGGAGCCCGATTAATCCCGCAGTCCCGGAATGTGCGCGTAGCCAACGAATCGCGGATGCACCTTGCCATCCTCGATCTCCCCCTTGTCCGCGCGCGGCATCTTGAAATCGAACACGCTCACTCCGAATCGCTGCTGACTTTGATAAGTCCGGCCGTCGCTCGCACCCACCATCACGCGGGCACCGGTTTTCTTCTCGCGTCCAAGATAGATCATGGCATGCGTGATCGGCGGATCGCGCTTAATCGCATAAGTACCGGTCCAGAAGAGCAAGTCGCCCGGTTTTAGATTATCAAATTCAAAGGAATCATCTTTCTGACCCACCACCGGCTCGAATTTCCCAGCTCGTCGCAGCCAGATGTATTGCTCGCTGGAATCGCGCGGCACATCCTCCACCCCGTTTTGTTTGAGCACGAAATAGACAAAGCCGGAGCAATCCATTCCGCCGTTACCTGGGTCGGCTGAGCCGTATTTGTAATCAAGATTGCGGGTCGTGAGTTCGAGTGCCGAACTAAGAAGTTGCTGCACTTTCGGCGGATAATTCTCGAAACCACTGATCGCTTCCGGTAACAAAGTCGCGTTCGGCGCACCGCGTTTTCCGCTTTCCGGCGCTGCCGTTGCGGTTGGTGAAAGAGAAGGCGTCGGTGTTGGCGATGGCGTTTCGCTCGGCTCCGGCGTAGGCGAAGACTTCTTTTTTGCTTTCGCCGTTGGAGACACAGCCGGCGATGGGGAGACGGATTTCTTTTTTCTCGACGGAGTCGGCGAAGGCGACGCCGATTCTTTTTTTGTTGTCGCCGATTTTTTCTTTTTGTGCGGAGTTGGAGTTGGCGTCGGAGTAGAAAAGATCTTTTTGATTTTTTCGCCAACGGATTGCGCAGCTATCGGCGGTGAGGGCGCAAAGAATGCAACTACAACGATAGTAACAGCAGTAAAACGGAATGGCGTAACCACTTAGTCATGCTAGCACCACCTTCATCCCGAGCGAATGCGAGGGAGCACCGGAGGGACATGCTTCCGCATGTCCTGCATCACAATAATGGGACGTGCAGAAGCACGTCCCTCCGGGCGTTATGCCACGGATCAAGCGCCGAGTTCCTGCAGCACGGCTTTGTTGATCCGAATCCCGGCGTCAAGATTTTCCAGGGGAAAATTCTCGTTCGGCGAGTGCGCGCGACAGTCAGGAAGAGCGAGTCCAAGCAGCAGCGTTTCCGCACCAAGAATGTCACGGAAATCCGACACGATCGGAATGCTGCCGCCCTCACGAATCAACACCGGATCACGTTCGAAAGCTTTCTTGAGCGCGCGCTGAGCTGCTTCACCATACTGCGAATGCGGGTCGGTCAGATACCAGGGACCGGCATGCCCAGCGGCCATGTCGAGTTTCACTCCGGGCGGGCAATTTTTTTGCAAATATTCCTGCACCAAGGCGATGATTTTGTCGCCATTTTGGTTCGGAACGAGACGAAACGTGAGTTTGGCCATCGCCTCGCGTCCAATCACCGTCTTGGTCCCCTGCCCTTGGTAACCGCCGCCAAATCCATTGATCTCCGCCGTCGGTCGCGCCCAAATCCGCTCCAACGTTGAAAAACCTTTCTCGCCAAATAATTCCGGGACGCCTGTCTCTTTCACGATTTCTTCATCGACGTTCACCGGAATTTTGCGCCACATTTCACGCTCCCAATCTTCCAACGGCAACACCTCCTCATAGAAACCGGGGATGGCGATGTGCCCGTTCGCGTCATGCAAAGTGGCGAGCAAGCGAGCCATGGCGGTGAGCGGATTCGCGACCGCGCCGCCGTAAATTCCAGAGTGCAAATCCATTTTGGGGCCGGTGATTTTCAATTCCAGCGCCGCCACACCGCGCAACCCGTAGCTCATCGTCGGAACACCGCGCGAAATCATTCCGGTATCGGAAACGACAACGATCTCCGGTTTCAACACCTCCCGATTTTGTGAAAGAAAGTTGCCGAGATTGGCGCTGCCAATCTCTTCTTCGCCTTCGATGACGAAATGCAGATTCACCGGGAGATCGCCGGAGGCCTCGATTTGCTCCTGCACTCCGAGAATGTGTGAGAGGATCTGACCTTTGTTGTCGGTCGCACCGCGAGCGAAGACGTAACCGTTTTTCAAAACCGGCTCGAATGGCGGGGAATCCCAGAGCCGGACTGGATCGGGGGGCTGGACGTCATAGTGACCATAGATCAAAACGGTGTGGCGGCCCGGTTGTTGTTTGTTGTGCGCCCAAACCACGGGATGGCCAGGCGTGGGGCAAAGTTTGGCGGACAAACCGATCTCAGTCAGCTTTTCCACCAGCCAATGGCCACACTCGGTTACTTTTTCCGTGTAATGATCGTCGGTCGAGACGCTAGGAAAGCGGAGGAACTGATAAAAATCTTCGAGATGACTTGCGCGCATGATTGACGGTAGCGACGCAAAAGCGTTTGTCATCCCGAGCGAAAGTCGCCTGCCCGCCGTAGCTTTATGCGAAGGCGGGAGGGATCTCGTGGCGAAACCTTTAAGATAACGCGACGTCATCCCGAGTCGCAAAGACGGCGAGGGACCTCACAGTTAGTCACACTCTATCCAAGCTTGTGTCAGCAAGACCCAACTGAGAGGTCCCTCGCATTCGCTCGGGATGACAGCAGTGCTAGCGTAAACACATGGCCCTATCGCGCCGTTTCGCCGTCCTTTGTCTCCTCGTGGTTGCGTGCTTCGGGATTTCGCTGGCCCAAATCGATCGCATCACCGGAAAACCCTTCGCCACACGATCGGAAGTCCTGGCGCGGCACGGAATGGTTTGCACGAGCGTACCGGCGGCCACACAAGTCGGGCTCGATATCTTGAAGCGCGGCGGCAGTGCGGTCGATGCCGCGATCGCGGCCAACGCCACCCTTGGATTGATGGAACCGGTTTCGAACGGAATCGGCGGCGATCTTTTTGCCATCGTTTACCGCGCGAAAGAAAACAAGCTTTACGGGATCAACGGCAGCGGCCGTTCTCCGCTCGGCCTGAGCTACGAACAAATGAAAGTGGAGCTCGACAAGTTGCACCGCAAAACGATTCCGCCGCGCGGCATGCTCCCAATCAGTGTGCCTGGAACGGTGGATGCATGGAGCGAGTTGCATAAGAAATTCGGCAAACTCAAGCTCAGTGACGACCTCGCGCCGGCTGCGAAATATGCCGACGAAGGTTTTCCGGTGACCGAGCTAATTGCCTTTTACTGGCACTTTGGGCCGGAACTTTACAAAGATCTGCCCGGAGCGTTTCTCGAAACTTATACCCTCGATGGCAAGGCCCGGACACCAGCAAAAGGAGACATTTTCAAAAATCCCGCGCTGGCGAAGACCCTGCGATTGATCGGAGAAAAAGGTCGGGATGCTTTTTACAAGGGCGAAATTGCGGACAAGATCGACAAGTTCATGCAGGAGAACGGCGGCTTTCTACGCAAAGCCGATTTCGAGAAGCACACTTCGACGTGGATCGATCCGGTCTCGACGAACTACCGCGGCTACGATGTCTTCGAGCTGCCGCCAAACGGACAGGGCATCGCCACGCTCCAGATCTTAAACATTCTCGAGGGTTTCGATCTCAAATCGATGGGTCGCAATTTAGCGGAAACGCTGCACGTCATGATCGAAGCGAAGAAGATTGCGTGGGCGGATCGCGCCAAATTTTACGCCGACCCGGAGTTCGCGAAAATTCCGCTCGCCGGTTTGCTTTCGAAGGAATACGCGACGGAACGGCGGAAGTTGATCGATCCCGAGCACGCAGTGAAAACTGTAGAGGCGGGCGTGCCGCCGGCAAACACTCCAATATTGCCGCCGACACGGCTGCCACTACAGGATCCTGCCGCGACGCCAAAACATTCCACAGTCGATGACGGCGACACTATTTACATGTGCACGGCGGATGATGAGGGCAATATGGTCTCGCTCATTCAGAGTAATTACCGCGGCATGGGCAGTGGGATCGTTGTGCCGGGACTCGGCTTCATGTTTCAAGATCGCGGCGAGCTTTTCTCGATGGAACCCGACCACGCCAACGTTTACGCGCCGGGCAAACGTCCCTTCCACACCATCATTCCGGGTTTTGTGATGAAAGATGGAAAACCGTGGGAAGCGTTCGGCGTGATGGGCGGTGGAATGCAACCGCAAGGGCACGTTCAGGTCCTGACGAATCAGATCGATTTTGGTTTGAACGTGCAGGAAGCAGGTGACGCTTCGCGCTGGCAGCACGAGGGCGATAACGAACCGACGGGAGAAAAAATGACGAGCGGCGGTTACGTTGAAGTCGAGAGTGGAATTCCATACGAAATCGTCCGCGAACTGGAAAAACGCGGTCACGATGTGCGTTTTGACGTTGGTGGCTACGGTGGCTACCAAGCCATTAAAGTAGAGATGCACGATGGCCAGCGCGTTTACGTCGGTGCGAGCGAATCGCGCAAAGATGGTCAGGCCGCAGGTTACTGATTTGGAGGGGAATTGAGGCTGGATTTTAAAACGAGGAAAAGCTTCCCCGTGTGGCATATCTCCTGCGCGCAGACGATTGGATGTCTCCTGGTCGCATCACAGAGCAATCTCATAGCGGACCCGCGCCCCCCAAACGATTTTCCACTATCCGATGTCTCGGCGGCATTGCCGCCACCGCGGCGATCTACTTCGTAGCAGGCAGGTTAGCGCTTCTCCTGGCAATTCCCCCCGGCTATGCAACGGCGGTCTGGCCGGCGGCTGGTCTCGCACTCGGCTGTATCCTTCTATTCGGCAATCGTGCCTGGCCGGGCGTGATCATCGGATCTTTTCTTGTCCATTTTTGGACGTCGCTCGATACGGCCACCTTTGGCGGAATCGTAAAATCGGTCACGGTCCCGGCCTTAATCGCCGGGGCCGCAGCTTTACAGGCCCTAGCAGGAGCGTTCCTGGTGCGCCGTTTCGTCGGCATACGAACAGCGCTGGCCACTGAGAAGGAGGTTGCCCGCTTTTCTCTGGTTGCATCGTCGAGCTGCCTCATCACCTCCACCTTCGCAGTAACGACTCTTTGGTTGGCCCGCGTTATTTCTTCCGCCGATTTCTTAACGAACTGGGTTACCTGGTACGTGGGCGATTCAATCGGCACCCTGATTTTCGCCCCGCTCGTCCTGATCTGGACCTTCCGGGCCGCGGATTGGCGCCGTAAGCTTTCCGTTACGCTACCGATGGCCTTCACCTTCGCCGTGGTAGTGGCTCTCTTTTTCCAGACCAATCGATGGGAACAAGCGCGGATCAAGATGGAGTTTGAGCAGCGGACCCAGAATCTCAGCCAAAAACTCCAGAGCGACTTTGATGGTTATCTCGACGTCCTGCGCTCGATACAGAACTTTTTTGCAAGCTCACCCGCAGTGAGCCAAGGCAGTTTTCGCTCGTTTGTGGCGAGAGACATCTCCGATCACCCCGGAATCCAATCGCTTTCGTGGAATGCGCGAGTCCCCCAGGCTAAAGTGTCGGCTTTTGTCGAAGCGGCCCGCCGGGATGGGCTTGGAACTTTTCAGCTGACCGAGCGCGATGCGCAGCAAAAACTGATTCCGGCGGGCCAGCGTGATGAATACATTGTCATCCGCTACATCGAGCCCCTGTCCGGGAATGAAAGGGCGCTCGGATTTGATATCGCTTGCGATCCGGTCCGGCGCCAAGCGTTCGAGTGGGCAAGAGATAAGGGAGAAGCCCGCGCTACCAAACAAACCGAACTCATTCAGGAGAAGGGCACAGCGCCTGGCTTCGTAGTCTACTTGCCAATCTACACCAACGGCCTTTCCCACAATACAGTTGAAGAGCGGCAACACCGATTGGAAGGCTACGTCGCCGCAATTTTTCGAATCGCGGATGTGATAGCTCAATCGCTTAAGGGAGTCGATCAAAACGGCCTCCGATTGCGATTCCTCGATCAGAACGCAGCCTCGACAAACCAGATTCTTTTCCAGAATGCAAGCGAGCGCGCGAAGCCGGCAGTTTTGCAGATGGAAACAAGTATCGAAATGGCTGGCCGGAAATGGTTGCTGGAATCCGCCCTCTCGCCTGAGTATTTGCTCGCCCACCGCGCCTGGCAGTCGTGGAGCGTGCCCGCTGTCGCTTTGCTCTTTACCGGACTACTTGGCGCGTTCCTCCTTGTTGTCACCGGACATCGCCAACGCGACGAAGTTCTGGTCGCGGAACGGACGCACGAACTGGTTGCGGCCAACGCGATGCTACATCGCGAGATTGCTGAACGCTCAGTCGCAGAGAATGGGCTGCGCGTTTCGGAAGCGAAACTGCGCTCTGTCACGCACTCCATCGGCGACGCGATTGTCTCGGCGGATGACAGTGGAAACATCGTTTTTTGGAATCCCGGAGCCGAAGCAATTTTTGGCTATAATGAAAAGGAGGCAATCGGGAAACCACTCAACACCATTATTCCTCAGCGGTATCACGGCATGCACCGCGAGACGATAGCGCGCCTCAAAGCCGGAGGGGAAACACGCGTCGTCGGCAAGCCGGTCGAGCTCGAAGGCCTGAGAAAAGATGGCGCGGAATTTCCGATCGAGCTCACCCTCTCTTCATGGAAAACAAACCAGGGCCAGTTTTACACCGGAATTCTGCGGGACATCACCAGACGCAAACGAGCTGAAGACGCCCTCAAGTTTAGCGAGTCGCGTTTGGCGGAAGCACAAAGAGTTGCTCATGTCGGAAGCTGGGAATGGGATGTGGCCACCAGGCAGGTGTTCTGGTCGGAGGAGCAGTACCGGCTATTTGGGTTCGTGCCGGACGAATTCCCGGCCAGCTACGATCGTTTCATGGCCTCCGTTCATCCGGACGACCGGAAGCGAGTGCGCAAGTGGTTGAAGAAATTAGTGGCGGGCCATGAGTCCACCGGGATCGAGTGCCGGATTATTCTGCCAAACGGCGAAACCCGGCTCTTGCATAGCCTGGCTCGTACTGTCGTCGACAATACCGGCAAGGTCCTCCGAATCGTTGGAACGTCGCAGGACATTACCGAGCGAAGCAAGGCCGATCAAAAATTCAAATCGCTGCTCGAATCCGCTCCCGATGCCATTGTCATTGTCAACGGTGAGGGAACGATTGTGCTGGTAAATTCGCAGGCTGAAAAAATCTTCGGCTACCAACGCGAGGAACTGCTCGGAAAAGAAATTGAAGTTCTAGTCCCGGAACGTTTTCACGGCAAGCAACCCGGCAATCGACGCGACTTTTTCAAAAGCCCTCGCAGCCGTGAAATGGGTGCCGGGCTCGACCTATTTGGTCAACGCAAGAATGGAAACCAATTTCCAATCGAGATTAGCCTCAGCCCACTCGAGACCGACGAGGGCATCCTGGCAATCGCCGCAATTCGCGACACCACCGATCGCAAACGCGTCGAACGCGAGTTACATGCCGCCAAGGAGGAGGCGGAGCGAGCGAACCGAGCCAAGAGCGAGTTTCTTTCCCGCATGAGCCACGAATTGCGCACGCCGCTAAACGCAATTCTTGGATTTGGCCAGCTTATTGAAAAACAGAGTCCGGCCGGGGCTCTTCGTACCCGTGCCAGCCACATCACTGGTGCCGGTCGTCACCTCCTCAATTTGATCAATGAAATCCTGGATATCAGCCGGATCGAAGCCGGTGCGATGCAGTTGTGCTTGGAGTCGGTTAATCTCGCTGACGTTTTGGATGAAGCGCTTGATATAATGCGGCCACTCGCGGCCGAGCGCGGGACTGAGTTTAGCGCGCCCGTCCGGACCGATCCGCCGGTCCATGTTTTAGCCGACCTTCAGCGTTTCAAGCAGGTCTTGCTTAACTTGTTCTCGAACGCCGTAAAGTACAGTCCAAAGAAGAGCAAAGTTTCAATCTCCTATCGATCTGCCGGCGAAGGCACCATGCGGATCGTGATTAGCGACATGGGTTCGGGCATTGCCAGTGAAAAATTGTCGCGGCTGTTTACGCCGTTTGATCGCCTGGGGGCGGAGCAGTCGGCGGTGGAGGGAACTGGCCTCGGCCTTGCTCTCTCTGCCCGTATCATGCATGCCATGGGGGGCGGTATCGGGGCCAGCAGCGCGATTGGACGCGGCAGCACTTTTTGGGTTGATCTTCCCCGGGCCGAGCCGCCATCAATCACGGAGCCGGAAGACAATGAGGATGAACCCCTGCCGGACCGGAACCCCGCTGCCGGCAAGCGCACCATCCTTTATATTGAAGACAACCTTTCTAACCTCAATCTCGTTCAGGAAATTCTTCGCCAGCAACCGCAGGTCGAGCTGCTGAGCGCAATGCAGGGCCGGCTTGGCTTGGACTTAGCGCGCAAACATTCACCCGATCTCATCTTGCTCGATATACATCTGCCCGACTTGAACGGATGGGAGGTCTTTTCGCAATTGCGGGGTGAGGAAACGACACGAAACATCCCGGTCATCGTCATTAGTGCCGATGCGACCGCGCGACAGATTCAACAGTTCATGACTGCCGGCGCCCGCGATTACCTGACCAAACCACTCGACGTCACAAAATTTTCCCGAGTGATCGAGGAATCGGCGTGGCCATCGACCGATTCAAAGACGCTGATTCAAAAAGCGAATGGAAGAGAGAACGTAACAGCTAAGAAAATATGAAGGACCGAGCAATTGTATGGCGCGGCGTCGCGTTTTTCCATCACTCTCGTAGTAGTTGAAAAAGAATCGGTCGAGCGCGATGAGTTAATAGTAGGAAAGGACGCTGGGAAAAGCGAACCAAGTTAGAAAGAAAGCTGACTCGTCGCACATGGACACTGCCAACTGGAAAAGCGAGCTCGCCGCCTACGCGAAAATGAAGATCCTCATCGTTGACGACGAGCCCGCCAACGTTGCCCTCCTGGAAGACATGCTGGGGGAGCAAGGTTACACCCAACTTAAGTCAACGACTGATTCCCGCCGGGTCCTCGAACTTTGCGACGAGTTCGACCCAGACTTGATTCTGCTCGATTTGTTCATGCCACATCTTGATGGATTCGCGGTTCTCGAATCCTTGCGTGCCGATCGGAGCGAGGTTTACTTGCCAATCATTGTCCTCACGGCCGACGTCAACGAGGAAACCAAACGCCGGGCCCTGCATTGTGGTGCAACCGATTTTCTGAACAAACCTTTGGATCACATCGAAGTGCTCCTGCGCATTCGGAATCTGCTCGAGACCCGCCGTATTCATCAGTTGCTCGATAACCGGCGCGCCGCTCTCGAAGACGCAGTGCATGCGCGCACTTCAGAACTTCACGCCGCGCAAGCCGCGTTGGAGAAAGTGCAGGGCAAGATCAGCGGCTGAATTGGAGCGCGGCCATCCTGGCTGTGGGGCCGGTGGGCATCTTGCCCGCCGATCTGGAAGCCTATGCACCTGATCGCGAGCCTTGTCTCGCGCGCTTAAATGACGCACCATCCGCGGCATGGCTGATGAGACAGTGTCGATCCAACAAGCGGAACAGGTCGATCATCAACTTGTCCGTGGCATCGGAATTCCCGCGCTCACTGCCAACATTGTCAGCTCGACCATCGGCGCAGGAATTTTCGTGATTCCTGCGACGGTCGCGGCAGGACTCGGGCCGGCTGCGCCGCTAGCATTTATTTGCTGCGCAATCGCGATGGTTTTGTTCGTCACCTGTTTCGCCATCGCGGGTAGCCGTGTCTCGCTCACGGGCGGACTCTACGCGTATGTCGAGGTCGCGTTCGGCAAATACGTCGGGTTTCTCGCAGGCATGCTTTACTTTCTGACCGCGCTTGGCGCGGTTGCGGGCGTGGTGAATGTGCTCGCGAACTCAATCGCACTGGTCATTCCATTTCTCGGCGGACCAGTGATGCGCATCGTTGTGATGCTTGCGGTCTATGGCGTGCTCGTGTTCATCAACATTCGCGGCGTGCGCGAAGGCGCGGGCGCAGTCACGACGATCACGATTGCGAAACTTCTCCCGTTACTTCTGTTCGTTTGCGCCGGAATCTTTTTCATTCACCCGGCGAATCTGACTTGGATCGCGTGGCCGGGCAGCAAGGCGTTAGGCGATAGTGTCATCCTATTGATCTTCGCTTTCGTTGGAATCGAAGTGGCGTTGATCCCGAGCGGCGAAGTGAAAAATCCGTCGCGCACCGTTCCGCGCGCTGCGTATCTCGCGCTCGTCATTACCACCAGCATTTACATTCTCATCCAGCTCGTGGCGCAAGGAACGCTCGGTGTCGATCTTGCCAATCACAAAGACGCGCCGCTCGCTGAAGCAGCCGCGCTATTTCTCGGCAACATCGGCCGCACCATTCTTCTCGCGGGCGCGACCATCTCCGCATTCGGATTTGTCACCAGTGACATTCTAAGTTCGCCGCGCATGATCTTTGCCTTCGGCCGCGACGGCGCGTTGCCGGCGTGGTTCGCGCACGTGCATCCGCGGTATCGCTCACCTGACGTCGCCATCATGACATATGCCGTCCTCGCCTTTGCCTTGTCCGTCACCGGCACGTTCGAAAAACTAGCGGTCCTTTCCAACGTGGCCGTCCTCCTGATGTATTTGCTCTGCTGCGCCGCCTGCTGGTTTTTGGTGCAGCGCGACGTGCGGACCGACGGTCAACCTTTCAATTTTCCCGGGATGAAAATCGTCCCCGCGCTCGCCATTCTCGCCATCATCTGGATTCTCGCTCATGCGACGCTGTTTGAATTTGCCGTAAACGGAATAGTGCTGGCGATTGCGTCGATCCTGTATTTCGTACGAACCAAGCTGCGATCGACCCCAGACGTATCGTAACCGGGCACGGAGAAAGCGGCAGTAGAGCTGCCGCACTCCACAATCTGGCTGGTCGAAGCCAGCATTAATTCGCGAAGCCTTTGGAGCGCGCCAGCACCGCTGGCGCCTTGGCCCCCGCACTGGGCGACCCCGAAACTTCCCTCCCACCCCAAAATATGGTAGTGGAGCAGGCGCCGCCCACGCTGAATTGTATAGATTTGCCTTGCGGGCGCATCCTTGCGATTATATTCACCACAACAAGGCGCCTTGGGCGCCACCCCGCCATTTCAATGCATCTTCAATCGCTCGAGCTCTTCGGCTTTAAGTCTTTCGCCGACAAAACAATCTTTAATTTCCACGAAGGCGTGACCGCCATTGTTGGTCCAAATGGCTGCGGGAAGTCCAACGTCTGCGACGCCGTCCGCTGGGTTTTGGGTGAACAATCTGCCAAATCGCTCCGCGGCGGCGAGATGGCTGATGTCATTTTCAACGGCGCCGAGTCCCGCAAGCCGCTCGGTTTCGCCGAAGTTTCGCTGAATTTCACTGAGTGCTCGGAGGAGCTCGGGGTCGACTGGCATGAGGTGCGGGTAACGCGACGCATTTACCGTGATGGCAATTCCGAATATTTCCTGAACAAAACCGGGTGCCGCTTGAAGGACATCCACAGTTTGTTCGCCGACACCGGAGTGGGTCGCGCCGCTTACTCCATCATGGAGCAAGGCAAGATCGACCTGATCCTGAGTTCGCGTCCGGAAGATCGGCGCAGCGTTTTTGAAGAAGCGGCCGGAATCACTAAATACAAAACGCAAAAAAAAGAAGCGCTCCGCAAACTGGAAGCGACAGAAGCGAATCTGTTGCGTATCGGCGACATCATTAAGGAAGTGAAGCGGCAGATTGGGTCGCTGCAACGACAGGCGGGCAAGGCGCGGCGATATCAGGCGCTGCATGCGGACCTGCAAGTGCTCGACACTCATTTTTCACATCGCAAATTGCAGAGCCTCGAGCAGGAACTCAACGAATGCACCGCCGAGATCGCGCGCGTATCGGACACGGAACAGGCAACACGCAACGAGATTAACGAGGGCGAAGCGAAGCTGGCGGCGGCGCGCCGCGAACTCGACGCCGCAGACGAAAAGATCACTGACGCGCGGGCCAAGGTGCAGCAGCTCGAAAATGAGATCGCATCGCATCGTCACCGAATCGAGTTCAACGAAAAACATGGCGCGGAGTTGCGGCAATGGATCGAACGCAGCCAGCGCGAGATCGAATCGGCGGAAACGAAATTGCGCGAACAGAACGCGGAAATCGAATCGGCCAATGTGCTGGTGGAAGAGACCACACGATTGCTCGAGCAAAAGAACCAAGAACTCGAGCACCTGACTGAGGACGCCAGCAAGCGCCGCGAAGTTTTTCGGGCCTGCGATCAGAAACTTCGCGATGTGCAAATGAGTTTGTCGAGAGATGAACTGCGGCTATCCGCGATTGCGGAAGATTTGCGCGAATTGCGCGAACGGCGTGATGCGACCAATCGGGATGCGGACACGCGGCGCGCCAGAATCGCGTCCGCTGGCGCCGGCCACAAGCAATTACATGTCAAAATGACAGAGGCACGTGCTGCAACCGAAGCGGAGCGGCAAACGGTTGAGCAACTTTCTGCGAGTGTCCGCTCGCAGGAGGAAACCCTGCGCCAGAACCAAAGGGCACTGGCCGAAGTCGAGAAAAAATTGTCCGCAATCGATCGGACCATCGCCGAGAAAGAATCGCGTCACGAAGTTTTGTGTCAGCTCAACGAAGAAGGCGAAGGACTGGCGCAAGGCTCGCAAGCATTATTAAAGAGTAAAGAGTTTGAATTTGCCGGTGCGCTGGCGGCCCAGCTCGATGTTTCGCATGAATTTGTCCCCGCAATCGAAGCGGCATTGGGCCGCAATCTTCATGCGCTTATTTTGCGCGATCGTGCCCGTGCGGCAGAAATCATTTCCCATTTGAATCAACAACAGTTGGGTCAGGCCGCACTTGTTCTCGAGCGAATCGCACATCGCGATCGGCCGGCTTCTAATGATTTGCCGCAAAGTGCGATCGGCTGGGCAGCTGATAAGGTGCGAACCCCCGCTCCACTCGAGGCTTTGGTGAAGGGTTTGCTCCATAACGTCGCGTTGTTTGAAAATTTGGAGGAGGCACTGAACGCAGTCGTAAAGAATCCCGAGCTCGCGGCCGCCACTTTACGCGGCGAATACATCTCGCATGAGGGAATTCTCTTCGGCGGCAATGGAAGAGTGCGGACGGACTCGTTACTTGAGCGCAAGGCGCGGATCGATGCGATCGCGATCGAGCTCGGGCAGTTGAAACGCGAACAGGCGATGGTCGAGCAACAGCGGGTTGCGCTGGAATCGCAGATCGCCACGGCCATGAGGGCACTGGAAAAGGCCGTCGCCTTACATCAGGAGGCACAGCTCGCACAAACCGCATCGGCGTCGAAAATTTCCCAACTCGAACGCGAACATCACTCGGCAGAGCGCGAACTGGAGTCGCTCGAATTTGAGCGCGCGACTCTCGAGCGCCAGATCGCAGCAGCAGACGCACAGATTCAGCAGCTCGAGGAGCAAGGCGCGGAACTTGAAGAAAAGATCGCTCGCGATCGAAAGGAGGCCGCCCTCCTTCAAACGCAACGGGACGAGGCGTTGCGCGAGGAAGAAGAGGCGAATGTGCGGTTGGCAGAGCTGCGCATCGCGGCCGCAACCCACGAGCAGAAACACCAGAATTTGCTAGCGCAGCGGGCACCAATGCTGGCGCGCCAGACTGAACTTTCGGACGTGATGGCAACGCGGCGGGCCGACATTGAAAATTACGAAGCCCGATTGGTTACGCAGGCAGCGGAAGACGACGCAGCGAGGAATGCGATCGAACAGCAAAGACAGGAATGCACGCGGCGCGAAGCGGAGATTTGGAAATTGGTGGCTGAGCGCACTAGCCGGTTGGAAACGATCAACTCCGATGAAAGCCGACTACGAGCCGTGCGTGACCACTTGAGCGAATTACAAGAGAAACGCGGGACCCATTCCGTGCGGCAAACGCAACTGCAACTTCAGATCGAACATTTGGCCGAACATGTGATGGAACGTTATCGGATTGATTTGCGTCAGTTCGAGCCCGACACGCAAGCGCACGAAAAAGTCCTTCATGCTCAGCTCAAGCGCGCGAAGGAAAAGATGGAGGGCGGAGCTCCTGCGACGCCGCCGGGGATCGAGGCCATAGCGGGCTCACCGGAGCTCGCCCCTCCAGAAATCGAGAAACTCATGGCCGAGCTCGCGCGCCAGCTTGAAAATATGGGCCCGGTTAATCTTGAGGCGGTCCAGGAATATGATGAGCTGGAAGAGCGTTATCGTTTTCTGGAAACGCAGAACACCGATCTGACGAATTCGCGTCGCGAACTGCTTGATGTCATTGCTCGGATTAATTCCACCACGCAGGAACTTTTCGCCGAAACATTTGCGCAGGTGCGAGTGAATTTCCGGGAGATGTTCGCCGAGCTTTTCGGCGGCGGCCGCGCCGACCTGCAGTTAATGGATGAGAACGACGCGCTGAATTGCGGAATCGAAATCATCGCCAAGCCGCCGGGCAAACAGTTGCAAAGCATCTCGCTTTTGAGCGGAGGCGAACGGACGATGACGGCGGTGGCGCTTTTGTTTGCCATCTACATGGTGCGCCCGAGCCCGTTTTGTGTCCTTGATGAAATGGATGCGCCGCTCGATGAATCCAACATCAATCGCTTTATCAAAGTGCTGGAGCGATTCGTCTCGCAAAGCCAGTTCATCATCATCACCCATAACAAGCGCACCATTGCCAAGGCCGATATTCTTTACGGCGTGACCATGGAAGAACGCGGGGTGAGCAAGCTGGTAGGAATGAAGATGACCCCGCCACGAAAGGCGGAAGCGAACGGAGCGAGCGTGCTGACGGAAGACGCAACGCAGCAAGATTT
>WNGI01004702.1_pt1 | contig 20988 bp, 24 predicted proteins | sample 5400621 | NCBI WGS metagenome assembly WNGI01 (sample SAMN13153374, study PRJNA577476) | soil metagenome | isolation source: 20 cm soil or saprolite under Garry oak tree replicate 1 | place: USA:California | collected 2016-06-15
CGAGTAGATCGGGAAGCCCGGGTCGGGGTAGATCGCCTCGTCGCCCTGATCAAGAAGCGCGAGCAGCGCATAGAACATGATCGGTTTCGCGCCTGGGGTGACGATCACCTGATCCGGATCGGCGCGCACCCCGCGCCGCTCACTCAGATACCCCGCGATCGCTTCGCGCAGCTCGACGACACCGGCGGACGGGGTGTAGTGCGTCTCTCCTCGTTCGAGGGCGGCGACACCGGCCGCGACTATCGCCGGCGGCGTGTCGAAATCCGGCTCACCGATCTCAAGGTGAACGATGTCGCGGCCCTTCGCTTCGAGCGCCCGCGCTTTGGCGAGGACCTCGAATGCCGTCTCCGTCCCGAGGCGCGACATGCGTGATGCCAGCGGTCGCATGGAAGCCTGATGAGTCTAGGGCGGAAGCTTTCCCTCGATGCAGGTGCAGCCATCGGGACCGACGACGGCCGAGTGGCGTGTTCGCGGCGGTAGGACGAGACGGTCGCCTGGCCTCATCGCGAATCGTCGCCCGCTCGCGAGCACGAAATCGATCGAGCCGCTGACGCAGTACAAGAGCTTTCTGTAGGTGTGCTCGTGCTCGGCGTAGGTGTCGCTTGGCCCGTTCGACCACGCGTATACGTCACGAGCCTCGCGCTGCACGGCAGCCTCGATCGTCCCCGCATCGGGCGCGGCAGGTCCGGGGTGCGATCGGTGCTCGACGTCCATGTGTGTTACGTCCGGCATTTTCGTCAGATCAGCGCTCGGAAGCGTCGAAGCGCGTCGAGGTGCTCGTCGATGGAACGGTAGCCCGCGCCCATCGTGTTCAGCTCGACGCCGGTCATACCGATCTCCCGGAGAGTCTCCACGCCCTTTTTCCAGTCTTCGACGCCGCTCCGTGCCGCCAGTAGTCGCCCTTCGACGGGAAACTTGGCGGCATCGCGCCCTTCCTCCTGCACCACGCGACGGAAGGCGGCCATCCCGGCGCGGCCGTCCTCGTTCGCGGGTAGGTGCGTGAACCAGCCATCAGCGATCCGAGCGATGCGCCGCAGGACGGGCTCGACGACTGTCCGCGTTTGGCGATCCCATCCTCCGCCCATCCAGACCGGAATGGGTCGCTGCACCGGCAGCGGATTTAGGCCCGCGCGATCTACGCGATGCCATCGACCCTTGAAGTCCACGACCTCTTCGGTCCATAGAAGGCGAAGCACCGCGACCTGTTCCTCGATCCGCTTCCCGCGATTCGTGAAGTCCATCCCGAGCGCCTCGTACTCGACTTGATTCCAGCCAATCCCAACGCCGAGTATCAAGCGACCGCGAGACAGGATGTCGAGCTCCGCCGCTTGTTTGGCGACCAACGCGGTCTGCCGCTGCGGTAGGACGATGATCGCGGTGGCGAGCTTCACTCGCGTGGTGATCGAGGCGAGATAGCCGTAGAGCACGAACGGCTCGTGGAACGTCGAGCGGTGGTCGTACACACCGCTCCAGCCGCCCGGCCTACGGGAGTCGGCGCCAAGGACATGGTCGAAGATCACCAGGTGGTCGTAGCCAAGCTCCTCGACGGTCCGAGCGTACGTCGCGATGACGTCCGGCTCGGTGCCGATCTCGAGCTGAGGGAAGACGGCACCGACTCGCACGGAGGTCAGTATCGCGGGAAGGCGCGCTAGGGGACTGGGTTGCGGCGGACCCAGGCATCGGGGCTGATCACGCCATCGAGCAGCACGACGAAGGCGCTCTCAGCGGGACTGAAGCCATGCGTCAGATCGATCCGCACGACGCGCGACCCGCCGAAACCGATCGCCAAGCGACGATCCGCGCCGACGACCGCACGGCGGAGGAGGCTCGATGGGGCGAGGCTCGTGGAACGGGGGCCGATGAGGAACTGGGTCTGATCCCCTCCGACATGCATGAGGAACCGCCCGTCGGGCCATAGCCCGTCGAGCCGGAGGCTTCCGAGGACCTCGAGCCGTCGTTCGGACCGCAGATCCTGTCCGTCGGGTCGGACGCTCCAGACCGTCGGGTTCGTCACGAAGATACCGCTCGCGGTGATGGTCGGGCCGACCGATCCCGCGAGGAAGAAAACGCGGCTCCCGTCGAAGAACGGTGACGCGGCGGCCGTGTCGACGAGCTTGCGGATCGGTTGACCAGGCTGCCGCAATGCACCGAGCACGCCTGTGTCCGACTCGAGGAGCACCTCGTCCTCGCTCAGCCAGTCGCCGAAGAACGCGTTCCCGAAAACGCCGGCTGCCACGAGCTCGCGGCGATCGAGTGACCCCATCCACAGGTCGGTCTTGCCATCGGTGGATCGCTGCAGCGTCGCGGCGACTCGCTTTCCCGAAGGAGACCAGCGCTGATCGATAAGGCGGAATCCCGCGTCACGCATTCGCCCGAGTCCTGGGATATCGATGCGTATGCCATCGAGGCTAATGACGCCGATCCTGTCATCGGTCGCGTAGGCCACGGCTCTTCCGTCGCCGGTCCAACGCGTCGCGAACGGGCGCGAGGTGTTCGCGGCGACCGTCGCCAGCGAGCGTGCCGCCGATCCGTCGAGATTGGATGCCCAGAGCACGAACTCGCCTGACGGGCTCTGCCGCCAGTACGCGAGCCGTCCATTCGAGGAGAGTGGAAGCGCCGCACCCGCGCCCCCGGCTATTCCATACGAGTGGTCACCGGCGTCGACCGTCGTGAATACAAGCGCGACCGACCCCGCCGCGATGAGCGTCGAGGTCGCGACGTATGGGAGTAGCGCCCGTAGATGCCGCATGTCCTCAATAATCGCTCCGTGGCGGATCCGCTATCGGCCGCGAAGACGTTCATGGCGGCGCTCGAGTCCAACGACGCCGACAAGGCCGCCGCGGTCTGCGCCGAGGATGTCGCCATCGAGCTGCCAGGCGGCGATCGCCAGCTCGAAGGTCGCGAAGGCGCCAAGCAGCTGATCCGGATGGCTCCGCCGTTCGTGCGCGTCGTCCGTGAAGAGGCCGTGATGGGCACGACCGTGATCCTTCGCGGCCTGACGCGCTCGCCCGGCCACTTCGCGAACTACACGACCTGGACCTTCGAAACGGATGGTGACCTCATCACGCACGTGACTTTCGCTTGGCGACCGGCGAACTGAAGAGGGCTTAGAGCGCGATCGCGTGATCACCGATGTAAGGGTTGGAGACGCGGGAACCAAAGGGCTGGGAGTGTTCGCCCTGCGCCGGTTCCGCAAGGGCGAGTTCATATTTCGCCGGCGACACGGGCGGATCGTCAGAACTACTCAGCTTCATTCACTCTCGCGTGACGATCGACGGCACCTCTGCGAGCTTGACCACGGCCGGAGCGCGGTCCTCCTACCGCCGGGGTGCTATCTCAACCACTCCTGCGAACCGAATGCCATGCGAAGCGGCGTGAAGGTGTTTGCCTGGCGCGGAATCGCCCGATAACGAGTCGACGTCGAAGCGATACGTCGGCGGTCGCGGGTGGCACGGGGGAGCGGGTTGCGCGCGAGCCGCTCACCGGGCGCGTCGCTTGGCGGCTGATGAGAGTCCAACGCAGCGGACCGGTAGGCGAGCGCGCGACCCCGAACGCGCTACGCGCTCAGGGGCCCCTACCCCTTGGACAGGACCCGCGACAGGCGGTAGGAAGGTCAAACCTCCACGTACCGGAAGGAGCGCGGAATCTTTGGCAGGCCAAAGTCGGCGATCGGGCGTGGTTTGCGATAGCGGCGGGGCTTGGTCACCGGGAGCGCCCATCCCTTGGCGGTGTGGCGTTCCGCGGCGCCCAGCTCGCACTCACCGACGACCGAACCCGTACCCACGACCGCGAGGTAGGCGCGCGCGGGGAGCTTTTTGGGGGGAAACCGGCGATGGTCCCGGTCGCGCTCGCCCGAAAGGAGCGCTTCGGCGTTTTCGGCAGTGGTCGCAAGCACGATGGCAGAGGACATGGCTTCCTCCTCGAAGGCATGGTCCTCGTACCTAGCGGACGAGCCTTGCGCGGTACTTCTTGTCGATCGACGCCATGTCCCCGGGGCGGATGCCCTCGAAGAACGCGAACGTCTCCTGGAGGAACGTCGTCTCCAGGTTCGCGCGCTTGCGATCGTCGTCGGTGTCCTCGGCGGCGACGGCCTGAACCTGCCACTCGAACCCAAGCACGTGGCGAAACGTCACCAGGGCGCGCTCCAGGTGGAAGGGCGAGGTCACGAGGTAGATCGGCCGCGCCTCGATCCCCCTGAGATAGCGCGCCACGACCTCGACGGCGTTGCCGATCGTGTCTCGGGAGCGCTCCTCGAGGAAGAGACGCTCGCGCGGCACGCCGGTCGCCGCGATCAGGTCGGCCATGATCGCGGCCTCGCTCTTGGCCGGTGCCGGGCCGTCGCCGTGACTGCCCGACGCGATGACGGCGAGGCTCGGGCGTTTTTGTGCGAGGTGGGCCGCGGTGCGAGCGCGCGCAACCGTGGAGGGCGACGCCTCGCCGCTCGCGGAGAAGCCCCCACCTAGCACGACGGCGACCTCGGGGAATCCCGCGAGGTCGCCGTCGGTGTCACCCGTCGCTCGAGGATCAGATCTTATGGAGCGTGCCGTCCATGATCATGAGTGTCGTGAACGCGTCCGTGCTCCACGGGTTCTTGTACACGGGATCGCCGTCCGCTTTCCAGCCGGCGACGCGCTTCTTGTCGTTCACCGGGTTGTTGCCGTAGCGCTCCCATAGAGGGATGACCGGCAACAGGTCATTGAAGGCGAGCGCCGCCTCGGTGACCGGTGCCTTCTGCGCGGTCGTGTCGAAACCATCGCCCATCTTGACGATGAGCGCGTCGAAGTCGGTGTTGCCCTGCTTCAGCGGGTACTTCATCCCGCCACCCGCTGGGATTGTGTTGTGCGTGCGCATGGCCTGAATGAATGAGCCCTGCGGATGCGGGTTACCGATGCCCCACGCCATGATCGCGATCTGGAAGTTGCCTGCGTTGACATCGGGCAGCTGCTGGCTGCGGATTGCGCTCCGTGGCACGATCTTGATGCCGAAGGTGTTGAGCGCCTTCTGTGCGTGGTCCGCGGCGCTCGACCAGTCAGCGAAGTCGCTCGGCGAGTACATCTCGAACTCGAGCTTCTTTCCGTCCTTGGCGTAGATGCCGTCTGAGCCCTTCGCATAGCCGGCCGCTGTCATCAGCCCGGCGGCCTTTGTGACGTCGTAGGCGTACGCATTCAGCTTGCCGAGATCCGCCGAGGAGAGCCACTGCGGGACCAGGTTGTCCGAGAAGCCTGCCATGTACTTCTGCGTCTTCGCCGAATCCCCGTAGGTCACCTTCGCGCTCTCGTCCTTGTTGATGGCCATGGCGACGGCCTGACGGAGGCGCTTGTCCTGGAAGGCCGCGGCCTTCTCCCAGTGGAAGTAGATCGCCGGGCCGGTGTAACCGGGTCCGCGAATGACGCGGATGCCCGCGTCGACGAACGCCTTGTCCGTCGCGAGGGGGAAGCCGTGCGTCGCGTAGTCGACGTCGCCCGCCAGGACGAGCGGGGTGACCTGCGCGGTCTCGCCCTGGTAGATGATCACCTTGTCGAAGTTGACGCTATTCCCGAAGAGACCGTTCGCGTTGCGGGTCATGGTGAGCTGCGCTTCGGTGACCGAGTTCTTGTCGATCATGTACGGGCCGACCGACATCGGGTCCGGCCGAAGGTTTTCCTTCTCGGCGCGGAGCGCCACGATCTCCGGAGCGGTGTTGTCCTTGCCCGCCGCGTAGAGGGCCGCCGCCTTGTCGGCGATCGTGCCGTAGATCGAGGCCGGACGGATCGAAACGCGCAGGATGTTCCGCTCGCCGAGGCTCGACGGAGTCTTGTAGGTGAACTTCACCCCGAGATCGCCATCGGCCTCGACCTTGTTGATGTAGTTCCAGATCGTGAAGCTGTCCATGCGGCCCGCGTTGAACGTGGCGACCACATCCTTGGATGTGAAAGCCGAGCCGTCCGACCACTTGATGTTCGGCCGCAGCTTCACCGAGAAGACGTTGCCGCTCAGCGAGCTCGACTCGGCGAGCATGTAGTTCCACTTGGCGTCGTTCCACATCCACGTCGCCAGCGGAGGCTGGAACAAGTCGACGTAGATCGCGCCCTGCAGGATGATTCCTGCGGCCGCGAAGTAGTTGTAGTGGCCTTTCGGTGGAAGGTCGTAGGGCCACGCGCCGTGGAACTCGCCACCCTTGGCAGACGTGCCGCCGGATGGCGACGCGCTCGGCGACGTGCCGCCCGGTGTGCATGCCGCGGCGACGATGCCGAGGCTCGTGAGGGTCGCGTCACGGAGAAAACGCCGGCGTGTGACGGAATAGCTAAGCGCGCTCTTCTTCATTTGTCCCTCCCTGGTCCCTCGCTTGTCACATTGGAACTCATACCGCGTACCCTGTCGACCGGTCGCGGGTTCGGTGGGCGCGAACCGGACAACCGCGCGAGTACCGCGACGAGCCCGACGAAGATGAGTCCAACCGCCGCGGCCATGACCGTAACGACGAATTCCGCCGAGTTTGCTGGCTGAAACGGAAGCATCGCCAGGGCGACGATGAGAATCAGAATGGCGATGCGGAAAGCCGCCTGCAGGCCCATCGCGTCCATTTAGCGCACCCCCAAGAGCTCGGCGGCGGGCTGGCGTTCGCGCAACGCCACGTGGCACGCGACCGACCGTCCGCCCGGTAGGTTGCCGAGTAGCGGCACCACGACATCGCAAAGACCCGGCTCGGACAGGGGACAGCGCGGATGGAACACGCAGCCCGGAGGGAGGTTCAGAAGGCTCGGCACCTCCGCGCCTTTGAGCGGGACGCGCTTCTTTGTCCGGGTGATCGTCGGATCGGCTTCGGGGATCGCCGCGATCAGTGCGGTCGAGTACGGATGGGCCGGGTCGCTCACCAGCGACTCCGTGTCCGCGAGCTCGACCACGCGACCGAGATACATGACCGCGATGCGGCCCTTTCGCCCGAAATACCGCGCGACCGCGAGGTCGTGCGTGATGAGAACGGTCGTCACGTGGAACTCGGTCGCGAGGTTGTGGAGGAGGTCGAGAAGGCTTATGCGGATCGAGACGTCGACCATCGAGACGGCCTCATCCGCGACGATCACCCGCGGATCCACCGTGAGCGCGCGCGCGATCGATACGCGCTGCCGCTGCCCACCGGAAAGCTGATGGGGGTATTTCAGGAGGAAGTCCGCGGGCGGCGTGAGGCCGACGCGCTCGAGCAGCGAGATCATCGCCGCGCGGGCGGCGCGCCCGTGTGCCTTCTTGTGCTTGGCGAGCGGTGGCGCGAGCGTTTGCGCGATCGTGCGGGTCGGATTCAGCGACGCGTAGGGATCCTGGTGGACAAGCTGGACCGCGCGTCGAAAGCGCGCGAGATCGTTACCCTTCTTCTCCCAGACGTCGGCGCCCTCAAAAAGGAGCCGGCCGCTCGACGGCCGGAGGAGACCCGCGAGCATCCGGCCAGTGGTCGTCTTTCCACACCCGCTCTCACCGACGAGGCAGATCGTCTCGCTCTCGCCGAGCGAGAGCGAGACGTCGTCCACCGCTTTGATCGTCCCGGCCGGCGTGGTGTAAGTGCGCGAGACGCCGTCGAGCTCGATGAGCGGTCCGCTCACGCGAGCTTCTCGGCGACGGGAGCTTCGGCGTCGGATCCGAGCGCCGCCGCGACCGCCTCCCAGCGGATGCACGCCGCTTCGTGCTCCGGGGTATCGACCCGAAGTAGCGGCGGGTCCTGCTGAAGGCACTCGTCAACGTGGAATGGGCAGCGCGGGTAGTAGGAGCAGCCGCGCGGGAGACGGATGAGGTCGGGCGGCGACCCTGGGATGGACGCCACACTGCCGAGCGCGCCAGACACGCGGGGAACAGCTCGCATCAGGCCGACCGAATAGGGATGCCGCGGCCGGTAGAAGAGGTCGTCGACGGTCGCGCGCTCGACGATGCGTCCCGCGTACATCGTGAGCATGCGGTCGGCGAGCTCCGCCGCGATCGAGAGATCGTGCGAGATGAAGATCGTGGCGAACCCGAGCTTGCCGCGAAGCTCGCGCAGGAGATCGATGATCGCGCGCTGCGTCAAGATGTCGAGTGCCGTCGTCGGCTCGTCGAGAATGATGATGCGCGGGTCGAGGAGCAGGGCCATCGCGATCAACACGCGCTGGCGCATACCTCCGGAAAGCTCGTGCGGGTAGGCGCGTAGGACCCGGGTCGGATCGAGGTGAACGAGGTCCAGGAGCTCGCGAGTCCGGTCGTGGACCTTGTGCTTGTCGCCCATTCCGTGGGCACGCCCGGTATCGAGGAATTGCTCCCAGATCGTGATGACCGGGTTGAACGCCGACAGGGCGGCCTGGAAGACCATCGCGCAGTCCGCCCAACGGAAGCGCCGAAGCCTCTCCGCATCGAGAGACAGGACGTCGAATGCACGCTTGCCGTCGTCGTACCGAATCTCGCCTTTCGTGACGCGCGCGCTGCGCGGCGACAGACGGATCACGCCGACCGCGAGTGTCGTTTTTCCCGATCCCGACTCGCCGATGACTGCGAGGGTCTCGCCCTGCTCGAGATCGAAGGTCACGTCGCGCACCGCGTGGACTGGGCCGCGGCGGGTCCGGTAGTCGATCGACAGATCGCGAACGGAAAGGACCGGCACGGTCAACTTCTGAGGCGCGGGTTGAAGACGTCCTCGAGCCCTGACGCGAGCCAAACGAGCGACAGCTGAAAGAGCGCGATCGCCATGATCGGACCCATCAGATAGAAGAAGCTGTCCTTAAAGAAGAGCGCTCCCTGGTTGTAGGCGAAGTACAGCATGATCGCCCAGTTCCGACCCGAGAGCGGGACCAGGCCGAGGAACATGATCGCGGCCTGCGCGTAGATCGCGAGCGTCATCGCGATGATGAAGTGAATGACGATGTAGCTGCGCATGTTCGGCAGCATCTCGCGGAAGATGATGTGCATCAGGCCGAGATCGAGAGAGCGCGCGGCCTCGACGAAATCGCGTTCCTTTAACGAGAGGACCTGTGCGCGGATCTGCCGGAGGAGCGCGGGCCACTGGAGGAGTGCCAGGATCACCGCGAGCGCGAAGAACGACGTCGGTCTGAAGATCGCGGCGATCACGATAAGCAGGATGAGCTGCGGGATCGTGAGCGCGACATCCGTTATCGCGAGGATGAGCGCGTCGATCCGCCCGCCGAGCGTCGCGGCGATCGATCCGAATGTGATGGCGATGAGCGTGGAGAAGAGTGCCGCGAGGATGGCGGTGGTAATGATGTCGCCGCCTCCGTAGACGATCTGATTCACGACATCCCGCCCCTGGAAGTCCGTCCCGAGGGGATGGAGGAACGACGGCTTCGCGTAGATCGACGCGACGTCGACCTGGTCTTGGAGCGGCACCAAGAACGGCGCGACGTACGCGAGGAACAGGAAGAAGACGACGCCGATGAGCCCGATGAGGCCCACGGGCTTGCGGGACATGGTTCGGAGGAACTCGAAGAAGCTGGCGACCGGGCCGGGGAGCCTGGTGACATCGCGGCGGTCAACCGTCGTCGCTGCCGCTGTCACTTTCCGGTCGCCCCACCGGCGCGACCGATACGCGGGTCGAGCCTGCTGTAAAGGAGGTCCGCGATGAGGTTGGCGACGATGACGCAGACGGTCGTCATCAGGATGATGCCCTGCATGAGCGGGTAGTCGCGCTGATTCACTGAGGCCACGAGGCGCAGGCCGACACCTTGGTACACGAAGATCTGCTCGATGATGACCGCGCCGCCGACGACCGCTCCGGCGGCGATCGCGAATTGGGACACCAGAGGCAGGACCGCGTTGCGTCCGACGTACGCGGTGGTGATTCGGCCGTCGGTGAGCCCACGAGCGCGAGCCACCGTGACGTGATCTTCCTCGAGAGCAGCGAGCGTGGCCGAGCGCATCGACAGGATCCACAGGCCGATGTGCGTCAGGAAGAACACAGTGATCGGGAGCGATGCGTGGAAGAGGATGTCGCCCATGAACTCCGGCGTGAAGCCGGGCGTGATCCCGGACGTAAACGCTCCGCGCATTTGGGTGATAGGTATCCAACGGAGCTGGATGCCGAAGATGAGAACGATGAGGAGGGCGATGAGGTAGCCGGGGACCGAGCTGATGATCGAGCCGCCGGTCGAGACCGCATGGTCGAGGAGGCTATTGCGCCGGTACGCGGCGATCAGGCCGAGTCCGATCCCGATCACGAACGAAAGCAGAAGTCCCGTCCCGACCGCGAACAGGGTCCACGGCAGGACCGAGAGGATGATCGACATCACCGACGTTCCCTTGGAGAGGAACGAGTTGCCGAGGTTGCCGTGCACGAGATTGCCAAGGTACTCGAAGTACTGCTCGTGGATCGGTGCGTTCAGGTTGATGTCGAAGAGTCCGGAAGCCGATGCCGCGGCGTCGGCGTACGACATCTGGCTCTGCTGCATGAGCTCGTCGATCTTGATCTCGACCGGGCTTCCGGGCATGAGTCGGATCAGTCCGAATGTGATCGTGCTCGTCACGTAGACCGTCAGTACTGCCTTGAGGATCGCCTGAGTGATCGGCCGTCCCCAGAGCCCGCCAAGATGACCGCGGATGCGCGACAACGGGGAGCGTTGGAAGGTCCGTACCTGAAGCTCACCCTGCGCCGGGGTGATGGTCGCCATGAAGAGAGACTACCCCGCGGGCGAGCGACCTAGCGCACGCGTTGCAGGAGCTCCCCGAGCGGACGCTCCGTGCAGGCTGGCGCGGCAGTATGCGCGCTGTGGGAGCCGAACCCGCCAACGCGTGGCGACGAACGGTCTACGCGGTGGTGCGGCGCATACCACCAGGTCGTGTCGCCACCTACGGACTCGTCGGCATGATCGCCGGGCGTCCGCTCGCAGCCCGTGCCGTCGGCAACGCGCTGCGCCACTGCGACGAACGCGACCTACCGTTCCATCGAGTCGTGCACGCCGACGGCCTTCCGGCGTTTCCCGGGCATCGCACGCGGCTGCGGCGTGAAGGCGTCCATTTCGTCGGACCGCGCGTGGATATGAACCGTTATCTCTGGAGTCCGCGGTTACCTCAGCGCCAGACCAAGCGACCGTCCTTGTAGAGCTCTTTTACGAACCGGTCCGTGAAGACCGCGTCGACGTCGATCGTCCTCGCGAGCCCGCCGTACTGCAGCAGGAAGTCGCGCAGCGCAACGTATCGCGACCGGTCCATTGCCCCGATGCCATTCGCGCGCGTCAGGTCGTTCTGCGCCGCATCGATCTCGGTATCCAGCATGTACCGCTGGTGCGCGCGGTCTTCGCCGGTCGCGTACTTCATCACCACGTCGATCGCGGCGTCGCGATCGGCGATGGCGTCGGCCAATCCGCGAAGGGCCGCGCGAAGAAAGCGCGAGGCTACGTCGGGCTTCGCGTCGATCGTCTGCTTGTTCGTGAGGAACGACAGGCCGAGGCCGGGTACGCCAAGGGTCGTCGGATCGAATAGGCGCACCGGCACGCCGATCCGCGCGAGCGTGTCCGGCTCGTTTGCCGTGAACACGGGATAGACGTCGACCCGGCCATCGACGAGGACTCGAGGGTCGAACCCGACCGCCACCTCTCGGACCTTGGATCGGTCGACGCCGCCGAGCTGGAGGAGCGCGAGGTAGTCCGCGCTGACGGTCGATTTGTAGCCGACGAGCCGGCCTTCCCAGTCTTTCAGCGTGCGGATGGGCGAGTCCGCGCGCACCGCGAACGATTGCTCGTCCCGCTGGCCGATTTGCGCGATCGAGACGATCGGGACCCCGGCGCTCGCGACGCGCTTCATCACATCGCCCGCCGATCCGGTCGAGAACTGCACGCGGTTCGTGGCGAGGAGCTGGATGTGCTCCCCAGACGTCGCGTGCTGGATCTCGACCTCGAGCGACTGATCGCGGAAGTAGCCCTTCTCCTGCGCGACGTAAACCGCGACGAACGGCAGATCCGCTTGCGGCTTGAACCCGGCCATGAACGCGACCTTCTCGGTCGGCACCGGCACCGGCGTAGGCGTCGGCGTCAGCGACGGAGCGGCCGCGGGCGCGGTGCACGCGATGAGTAGGACCGCCGCGAGGAAGGCGAAGCGTCTCACGTCGCGACCGCGATGGGGTGCCAATGCAAGAGGCGCCGCTCGGCCGCACCGACGAATGCGTTCGCCGCGATCCCGATCGCCGCGAGGACGAGGACGGCGCCGAAGAGGATGGTGAGGTCGAGATTGGCGTTCGCGACGAAGATCACACGGCCCAAACCTCGATCGGCGCCGGCCTCGATCGGCGCCGGTCCATTCCCCGATGACCGCACCGATCAGGGCGAGGTTCAGCGAGATGCGTGCTCCCGAGAAGAGATAGGGAAGAGCGCTCGGCACCCGCAGGTGGCGGAAGATCTCACGTCCGGACGCCCCGAGGGTCTCGAGGAACGCCACCTCCTGCAGGTCGGCGGAGCGAAGGCCGACGAATGAGTTCACCAGCATGGGGAAGAAGGTGATGAGCGCGGCGATCGCGACCTTGGGCGCCGTGCCGAAGCCGAACCAGAGTGTGAAGAGTGGAGCGACCGCGACGATCGGTGTGAGCTTCACGAGGATCGCGAGAGGGAAGAGGGTTCGCTCGAAAGGTCGCGACCACGCCATCACCGTCGCGAGCGCGAACGCGACGCCGGCTCCGAGAACGAATCCCGCGGCCGCCTCGCTCAGGGTGATCCCGCCCTCACGCGCGAGCAGGCCGGCATCGGTCGCCATGCGCGCGGCGACCGCCGATGGGGCGGGTAATAGATAGGTGGGGACGTTGAAGGCTCTCGTCCATGCTTCGAGGATGACCGCGATCGCGGCGAGGGCCCCGACCGCCACCCCGAGGTCGATGAGCGTGCGGCGCGCGATCATTCGAGGTGCTCGCGGACCTCTTCGACAAGGTCGTGGAATCCAGGCTCGCGCCGCATCGCTCTTGTCCGCGGTCGCGCGAGGGAGATCCGGACCTCGCCGAGCACGCCGGCCGGCCGCCCACCGATGACGGTCACGCGATCGGCGAGGAGCACGGCCTCCTCGATGTCGTGGGTGACGTAGACGACCGAGCGCGCACGGCCTTCCCAGAGGCGCAACAGCTCGTCACGGAGGTCGTCACGAGTCAGCTCATCGAGGGACGCCAAGGGCTCGTCCATGAGCAGGACCTCCGGGTCGATGACGAGCGAGCGCGCCAGTGCGACCCGCTGGCGCATGCCGCCAGAGAGCTGGTGCGGGTAGGCGTCGGTCGCGTCGGACAGGCCCATCCGCGCGACCCATTCGTCCGGCGTGATGTGACCGTTCGTACGCGCGCGCCGGTTCACCTCCAGCGGCAGCGTCACGTTCTCGCGCACCGTTCGCCAGGGGTGAAGACGCGCGTCCTGCGCGACGAAGCCGATGCGCTTCCGCCGCCGGGCCACGGCCGGCGCGACGCCGAGCAGGTCGACCGTGCCGGACGTCGGCTCCACAAGACCGGCGATAAGGCGCAGCAGTGTCGTTTTGCCGCTCCCGCTCCGGCCGACGATCGCGACGACCTCGTTGCCGACCTCGAGATCGATATCGCGAAGGACCGGGCTTGCGTAGCCCGCGCTGACGCCGTGAAGCGCGATCGCGACTGGCACCGCACTCGATGCTAGTCGCGCCAAGGGCTAGCATCCGAACACCGAATCGCGTACGGGGGAGCATCAATGACGACCGTGAAAGCCGCCCTCGTCCAGTGCGCCTGGACCGGTGACAAGGACTCGATGATCGAGCGGCACGCTAAATACATCGCCGACGCCGCGAAGCAGGGCGCGCAGGTCATGTGCCTGCAGGAGCTCTTCTACGGTCCGTATTTCTGCCAGGTGCAGGACACCAAGCACTACAGCTACACGGAGAAAATTCCTGACGGTCCGACGACGAAGCTCATGCAGGAGCTCGCCAAGAAGCACTCGATGGTGCTCATCGCCCCGATGTACGAGGAAGACCAGGTCGGCGTCTACTACAACACCGCCGCGGTCATCGATGCAGACGGGAAATACCTCGGCAAATACCGAAAAACGCACATCCCGCACGTGAATGGGTTCTGGGAGAAGTTCTACTTCCGTCCGGGGAACATGGGGTACCCCGTGTTCGACACCGCCGTCGGCAAGGTCGGCGTGTACATCTGCTACGACCGGCACTTCCCGGAGGGCGCGCGGATGCTCGGTCTTCATGGCGCGGAGCTTGTCTTCATCCCGTCGGCCACGTCGCGCGGTCTCTCGATGCACCTCTGGTTCATCGAGCAGACGGCCCACGCTATCGCGAACGGCTACTGGGTCGGGACCATCAACCGGGTGGGGCAGGAGAAAGAGTTCGGCCCGAACGAGTACTACGGCTCGAGCTATTTCGCCGATCCGCGCGGCAAGATCATCGCGCAGGCCTCGGACAAGGACGAACAGCTTCTCGTCGCCGATCTGAACATGGATCTCGTGCGCGAAGTGCGTAACACCTGGCAGTTCTACCGGGATCGCAGGCCCGACATGTACGACGACATGGTGAAGCCGTAATGGCCACGACCGCGACACGCCCCGCCCTGAACTACATCGGCGGCGTGTGGGTGGAGTCGACCTCGCGCGAGCACGTCCGCGACGTGAATCCAGCTCGCAGCAGCGAATCGCTCGGCGACGCGACCGTCTCGAGGCCGGAGGATGTGGTCCAAGCGATCGACGCCGCCACGGCCGCGTATCAGGAGTGGCGCCGGACACCCGCACCCCAGCGGGGCGACATGGTCCGAAAGGCCGCGGACCTGATGGAGCTTCGGCGCATGGAGCTCGCGCGTCTTCTCACGCAGGAGGAGGGGAAGACCCTCCCCGAATCGCTCGCCGAGGTAGATCGCGCCATCGCGAACGTCCGATTCGCGGCCGGTCAGGGCTTGCGCCTCAACGGCGAGACGATCCCGTCGACGCAGCGCGGCACGTTCGTCTATACGGTTCGCGACCCGCTCGGCGTGGTCGCCTGCATAACCCCGTGGAATTTCCCAATCGCCATTCCGGCGTGGAAGATCGCGCCCGCGCTCGTCGCCGGGAACACCGTCGTGTTCAAGCCTGCGACCCTGACACCGCTCTGTGCGGCGCAGGTGGTCCAGAGCTTTGTCGATGCTGGCGTCCCGGAGGGCGTATTGAACATGGTCCTCGGACCGGGCGATGCCCTCTCTCGCGCGATCGTCGACGACGAGCGGGTCAAAGCGATCTCCTTCACCGGCTCGAACGCGGTGGGGCGGCGCCTGTACGCACAGGCCGCGAAGCGTCTTTGCAAGGTGCAGCTGGAGATGGGCGGCAAGAACGCGGTCATTGTCATGGACGACGCCGACCTCGAGAAGGCCGCCGAGAGCGTGGCCGGCGGTGCCTTCGGTGCGACCGGGCAACGCTGCACGGCGACGAGCCGCGCGGTCGTGATGCGCTCGCGTCTCGTCGACTTCACCGAGCTATTGGCAGCAAAGGCCGACACCTGGCGCGCCGGCGACGGCCTTGCGGATGGCGTGCGTCTGGGGCCGATCGTGGACGACATACAGCTGCGCAAGGTGCGCGATCGCATCGAGGCGGGGAAGCGTGAGGGCGCCCGCGTAGTGCGCGATGGCAGCGCGCCGTCGAAGCCGGACCTGAAGGCGGGCTACTTCGTCGAGCCAACGATCTTCGCCGACGTCGACCCGAGCATGAGCGTGGCGCAGGAAGAGATCTTCGGCCCCGTCGTGAGCATCATCCCCGCGAACGACTTCGAAAGCGCGATCGCCGTCGCGAACTCCGTTGGCTACGGTCTCTCGACCTCGATCTACACGCGCGACCTGAGTACGGCCTTCCGCTACGCCGAGGAGTCGGAGGCCGGAATGCTGCATGTGAATATCCCGACCGTCGGTGGTGAGGCCCAGGTCCCCTTCGGTGGCGTGAAGGATTCGGGCTTAGGCGACCGCGAGTGCGGGACGGCGGCGTTCGACTTCTTCAGCGAGCAGCGGGTCGTCTATGTCGGGTATTAGCGACGCGATCGTCGAGATCGAGGGCGGCGCCGCGGCTGCGCCAGGCCACGATCGCCGCAGCGCGGTCGCGCTCGCGTTCGCGATGTGTCTTGCGGTCGGCAGCGCCGGCGTCGGCCGTGACGGGCCCGTCGCCACGGCGCCAACGGAGCCCCCAGCGATGCTCATCATCTCCGCGCCGGCGTCCGACGTGGCCGTTTTCACGTTTCCCGACCGGCTGGCGAACGAAGCCTTGCCTCAGCTCTCGTGGCAGATCGTTCAGGTCCGCGGAACGGAAGGCTTCGCGATCGTGGGCCAGCGGCCCGGCGAACCCTCGATCGTGACGTGGACCGAGAAGGGCACCGTCTATCGACTTTCGTCTGACAGACGAGTGCCCGGTCAGCTCATCGACCTCGCAAACACGATGCGCTAGGCCGCGTGGCCGACGAGCGCTGCCCGGAGTGCGGCGCGCCCGTCGGAGGACGCGAGGCCTGCGAGCGCATGTTCGAAGGTCTCGGCCTACGGGCGTTCGACGATCCGCGGTACGCGGCAATGCGGCGGCTGGTAGTTGACTGCTACGCGTGCCAGCACGACCGGTACATCCGCTCCGGCCGTTCGCTCGCGGCGCATCTCACCGGTCTCGCGGTCGCCATCGAGTACGGCGACGACCAGCACGTCAACGAGCGCGTCCAACGATGGCTCTCCCGCACGCGCCATTTAGAAAAGCCGGCCGTCCCAGACATCCGCGGAAAGGTCACGATTGCCGACGTCGTCGATGTAGCGCCGGAGGAGTACGCGGCCGCGGTCCATCGCTGGGCGGGGTCTGTCTGGGGGGCCTGGCGCGAGCATCACGCCCTCGCGCGCGCGTGGATCGCCGAGGCCGGGGCGCGCTGAGCGACTTGCCTTCGGCGAGCGCCATGGTTGGATAACCCCGTTGGCGGCCCTACCGCTCGTCCCGGCGTTTGCGATCCTGGTGTGCGTCCCTCTCGCGCTCCGCGCCGTGGGACCGGGAGACAGCACCGGCCGTCTTTTGATCGCGACCTATCCGATCGCGGCTGCTGCGGCGATCCTCGCGATCGTCGTGCCCTCCGGGATCCCTTCGGCCGCGATCGCCTTGATATGGCTCGCGTTCACAGCACTCGCCGCGCTCCACGGTCTGACGCGCGTCTTCGGTTCGAGCGGGCGTATCGAGGAGCTCTGCATCGCGGTCGGGTTCATGTATCTCGCGGTCGGGGGCGGATGGCTCGTCCTCTGGCGCTCGGGTGTGCCGGTCATGGACTTCGGCGAGCACGTTCCGCTGCTCACCGCGATCCATTTCCACTACGCCGGGTTCGCGTCGCCGATCCTCGTCGGCTTCGTCGGACGTGAGGTCCGCGCCGCAGGTAGCCGCCTCTGGCCGGTCTACGTGGGTGCTGCGTCGCTCGTCATCGTCGGGCCCGCGCTTGTCGCGCTCGGGATCGCGGGCGTTCGGCAGATTGAGGCGCCGGCCGCCGCGATCCTCGCCTCGGGAACGGCAGTCGTCGCGCTCATCGCCCTCGCGACAGTGCTGACGCGCGTCCGGGGCACCGTCGCGAGAGGTCTGCTCGCGGTATCGTCGGCCGCCGCCTTCGTGGCTATGACACTTGCGACCCTGTATGCGGTCGGAAATCCGCTCGAAATCTCAGCCATCGGGCTCGAGGACATGGCGCGTTGGCATGGGAGCTTCAACGCGCTCGGTTACGTGTTCTGCGGCTTACTCGGGTGGAACGTACGGCGGATGTAAACTAGCAAGTTACGATCGTAGCGCGGAAACGCGTTTCCATTTCCTCGTATCAGACACTTGACGCGCAGTAGGATCGCTATGGAAGAAGCTCTTCCGGAAAGCTGGCGATCACGATGAGCGCCGACGCACTGGAGCTGGTCTTCACCGGCTCTGCCGTGCTCGGCACGGCGCTCCTGCTTCTCTCGAGCATCGGGGGCGGCATGCACGTTCGCCTTCATCTGCCCGTCCGCTTGCCGCACCTGCGTCTGCGATTCCTGCGCACGACACGGACGGACGATGCCACCGCCATGCCGGTCCTTCTCGGATTCCTGGCGATGTTCGGGATCGGCGGACTGTTCGGAGCCGCGGCGTTCGGCCTCGGTCCCGCCGGCAGGACCGTCGTTGCCCTCGCGTTCGGGGCCTTCGGCGCCGGCGTGGGGTTCGCCATCTTCGCAGCACTGCGGCGGGCGGAAGGCCGTGAGCCGACGGCTCTTCGTGATCTCGTCGGCCGAAAGGCAACGGTCACGGTGAGCATCGGCGAGCGCGGACACGGCACGATCGCCCTCACGTACGACGGTGCGATACAGACACTCGCAGCGACCGCGGCGGCGCCGATCGCCCGCGGACGCGAGGTCGAAATCCTCGGCGTCCACGGGATGGCAGTGACCGTTCGCTCCCTTCCTCCGCCATAGACCGCCACGCGGTCTCGCAGAGAAAGAAGGGATTTGAAATGACACTCACCGTCACGGAGCTCGTTCTGGCGACACTCGCCGTGCTCGTCCTTCTCGCGCTCTTTACGGCCCAGCGCTATCGGGTCGCGGGCGCGAACGAGGCGCTGGTCATCTCTGGTGCCCGCGGAAGCAAAGTCCGCGACGAAAAGGGCGATCTCGTCACCATCCACGACCAGGGTGTGAAGGTCGTCGTCGGAGCCGGGACCTTCACCTGGCCGCTCATCAACAAGGTTGGCCGGCTCCAGCTCACGGCGCGTCAGGTCGAGATCGGCCTGGCGCACGAGAACGCGGCGGTCACGAAGCAGGGAGTCGGCGTCCTCATCACCGGACAGGCGATGTTCAAGATCGCCCGCGAGCCGGAGCGCCTCCGGGCCGCCGCCGAACGGTTCATCGGCGAGCCCGACAGCCAGATCGAGACCATGGTCAAGAAGGTGCTCGAGGGTTCACTCCGTTCGATCGCCGGCACCCTCACGATCGAGGAGCTCATCACCGACCGCGACCGGTTCCAGCAGGCGGTCTCGGAGGCCGCGCGTGGGGACCTCGAGGCAAGCGGCATCCACATCGACGCGCTGACGATCACGAGCATTCGCGACACGAAGGGCTACATCGAGCAGCTCGGCGAGAAGAACCTCGCGAGCGTGCAGCGCGACGCGCGCATCGCGAAGGCGAGCGCGTCGCAGGAAGCTGCGGTGAAGGAGAACGAAGCCCAGCGGATCATCATTCAGGCCGAGCGCGACCGGGAGATCGCGCGGGCCGAAGCGCACAAGGTCACCGCAAAGGCGCAAGCGGAGGCGGACCAATCCGGCCCGCTCGCACAAGCGACCGCGACCAAGGACGTGATCAAGGAGCAGACCGAGCTCGCGGAGCTCGAAGCGGTCCGCCGAGAGAAGGAGCTTCTCGCGACGACCGTCAAGCCGGCCGAAGCGGAGCGCCGTGCCGCGATCGTCAAGGCCGAAGGGACCCGTCAAGCCGCGATCCTCGCGGCCGAAGCGCACGCGCAACAGCTCCAGCTGACCGGCGAGGCCGAGGGCGCGGCAAATGTCGCTCGGGGCCGCGCTGCAGCGCAGGTGACCGAGATGAGCGGCGCGGCCGAAGGCGCCGCCATCCTCGCGCGAGGTCAAGCCGAGGCGAGATCGAAAGAGCTTCTCGCCGAGGCGTATCGCAAGTTCGACGAGGCGGCGATCCTGCTGCAGACGCTGCCGCTCGTGCCGCCGATCGTCCGCGAAGCCGCGGCACCGCTCGGCAATATCGACAACCTCACGGTCATCGACCCGTCGGGTGCCTCGAAGCTGACCGAAACGGTCGTGCGAACCGCGGCTGAAGGGAGCGCGATCGCGAAGTCGCTCCTCGGCGTGGATCTCGCCGAGATCATGGGAAGGCTCGCGTCTCGCCGGAACGGCGAGGAGAAGAGGTAGTTCTCTGGACTCAGACTCTCGCGGGGGCTTCGGCTCCCGCGAGGGTCTTCCGTGCGTCGGCGATCGGCAGCTGCCAGAGCGTGGTCTGCCAGGCGTAGGTGAACCCGAGCTTCTCGTTGATCGCCAGCATCTGGGCGTTCACGTTGGCGTTCCCTGTCCTGATGAAACGCGAGTCGGGCCGGTCCGCGAGGATCCGCTCGAGCATGACGGCCTTGAGCCATAGGCCGATACCTCGGCCGCGATGCGTCGCGACGACCGCGGTGCCCTCCTGCTGGATGGCGTGCGGATCGTTGGGGTTGAACTCGACCTCGGTGAACCCGACACCCTCGCCGGTTTGCTCGTCGATCGCGAGAAGGAGCCACCAGACGAGGCCTGCTTGTTTGAAAAAGCTCTCACGCTGGCGGATCTGCGCCTCGGTCAGCTTCCAGTCGTTGAATGCGATGTCACCGCGGGGCATGTCGTTGATGCCCTCGGACGCCTCGATATAGGCCTTCACGAACTCTTCTGGCACCGTGTCGTCGATCCGCTCGAGCCGGTAGCCCTTCGGCGCGGCCCGCGACCACTCATCGACTTTTGCCCGATCCACTGTGGCGAGGTCGAGCTGGTTCAGCTTCATGGGAAGCCCGGGCTTTGCGCCGATCGCCTCGCCCTGGCCCTCGAACGATGCGAGGACCTGGGCGAAGAGCGCACGGCCGAGCCCACGGCGCCGGTGCTGCGGCTTAACCGCGATCTCGGACCACCGGATGTGCGCGTTCTGCGTGTCCTTGAGGTTCCGTACGCCGACGCCGTAGCCCGCGAGCTCGCCGTCGCGGTCACGCGCCACGAAGACCACGCGCCACTGCCCGGGCGGCCTCGAGCGGAGCCACTGCGCGATGACCTCGATGGGTGTCGGCGGGTCCTCCGGCCTCTGCTCGAGCGCGAGCTCCTGCCGAAACTGGGAGATCTCCCGGATCTCCGCGTCCGTCGCGGTTTGAAGGTCGAGGGACGCGATCGTGTAGGCGCTGGGCGTCGTCACCGCGTGGAGCCTAGCCCCCCTATCGCGCGCGACTATCGCGCCTGATACGTTCGGCTAGCATCCGCGCGCCATCGAGGGGAGTGCGACGTGGGGAAGACGCTCATCACCAACGGAACCATTGTCACGGCCGCCGACACGTACAAGGCCGACGTTCTCGTCGAGGACGAGAAGGT
>WNGI01007579.1_pt1 | contig 20985 bp, 19 predicted proteins | sample 5400621 | NCBI WGS metagenome assembly WNGI01 (sample SAMN13153374, study PRJNA577476) | soil metagenome | isolation source: 20 cm soil or saprolite under Garry oak tree replicate 1 | place: USA:California | collected 2016-06-15
ACATAAAAGACGTGCGCCTGCGAGGGCACCCCGGCTACCGCGCGGGTGCGCCCGCCGCGGAACGGCCCGATCATGCGCCAGGCGAGATCGCCGTAGAGGCCGGGGGGTGGCTGCTGCGCGAGGCCGGCGCGCACAACCAGCGCCAGGCTGACGAAGCTGAGCGTCGTCACGAACAATGACTTGTGTCTGCGCACGTCCGGACCCCCCCGCCCTACCGATATGGCTTGTACGACTTCTCTTCGATCAGCCGCGATCCCAGCTGCAGATTGATGCGCTTCTTGATCGCCGCGCGCTCGTCATTGCACGCGTACACCGCGCGCGCCAGCTCGATGAAATCGCGATCGAAGCTCTGCTTGGCCTCCTTGTCGCGGATGCGATCCTCGATGTCCCACAGCCGCTCGTTGACGTCCTGCAGCGCGCGCTCATCGGGCGCGACGTCCTGCGCGGCGCAGCCGCAGTCCCGCCAGGTCTGCTGCAGCAGCGCAAGTTCCAGCTTCACGTTGACGAGCTTGGCGGCATCGGGGATGCGTACCTGCTTGATCCTGAGAATGGTGATCTTGTCGAGCAGCTCGCCCGGAGAGACGGGAACCAGGATGTCTTTCATGGGCGCGATCCTAGCAACTCGTCGAGTTTCGCGGTGACCTGCGCGACGCTGATCAGGTCCATGACGCCCGGCTCCTCGATCTTGTGGTTCCACGGCAATTCGCCGGCCTCACAGCCGCGAAAGCCGCGCGCCGCCTCGGGGTACGCGTCGACGCACCATCGGCCCGACAGGTACGGGCCGCTGCGCGCCGGGTTGGTGGCCGCGTACAGCCCCACCACCGGGGTGCCCACCATGGTCGCCATGTGCACTGGACCTGAGTCGGGACTCACGAGCACCCGCGCCCGCGACAGCAGCGCGAGTAACTCCGGCAGTGTGTCCTTGCCGATCTGGTTGACCAGCCCGCTGCCGCAGGCCTGCTCGATTTCAGCGCCGGTGCGCCGCTCCAGCTCGCTCGGTCCGCCGGCGAGGATCACGCGCATGCCGTGACGGCCGGCGGCATGCTGCGCGAGCGCCGCGTAGCGCGTGGCGCGCCAGTTGCGCAGCGCATGTCGCGAGCACGGATTGATGATGAGCGTCGGCCGGGCGTCCGGAATCAGCCGCTCGGCGTAGGCGCGCGCGGCGCGCGGCAGCGGCAGGTCCCAGCGCAGCAGCCGTTCGCCGATGCCCAGTGCGGTGAGAAAGCCGAAAAAACTGTCGAGCACGTGCTCGCGGGGGTGGGGGGCGATGCGCGCGTTGGTGAACAGCCACTGCAGCTCGCGGGCTCGCGCACGGTCGAAGCCGAGCTTCACGGCCGCCGGCACGCAGTGCGCCACCAGGCTCGAGCGCAGCGCGAGTTGCATGTGCAGCAACGCACCGAAGCGCCGGCCGCGCAGCTGACTGCGCAGCGCGCGCAGGGCGGTGAGACTTGCGCGCTTGTCTACGGTGATAAACTCCACACCCTCGATGAGACTCATGAGGCGTGCTTCGGTCTTGCCGATGATCCAGGTCAGCTGCGTCGCGGGCCACGCCTGCTGCAAGGTGCGCACGATCGGCACCACGTGGCAGGTATCACCGATCGCCGACAGCCTGAGGATACAGACGCTGCGCGGCGGTTCGGCGAAGGGCAACATCATGGAGTCGGGTTTGTGAACGGGCGCTGGGCGCTCGGCCCGGAAGTGAAACACGGCGCCCTCGCGGGCGGCGCCATGCTATATGACGCCTCGCGCGTGGGCAATTTGAGTCCCAACTGGTTCGACCCCAGCTACTGGGCGGAGCGCGGTGAGCTCGATGGAGTGGCGCGCGGCCGGGGCGCCACCCACTTCGTCAGATCCGCGGGCAAGGGTTACGTGCTGCGCCACTACCGGCGCGGCGGCCTGATCGCGCGCCTCTCGGGCGATCGCTACGTCTGGCAGGGCGAGCAGAGCACGCGGCCGTTCGAGGAGTGGCAGCTGACCTACCGTTTGCATCGTGCGGGGCTGCCGGTGCCGGCGCCGCTCGCGGCGCGCTACCGCCACCACGGCTTCACCTACACCGGCGACATCATCACCGAGCGCGTGGCCGTAGTCGGCTCGCTGAGCGAGTGTCTGCGCACCGGGGCCCTGTCGGTGCTCACCTGGATTGCCATCGGCCGCTGCATCCGCAGATTCCACGATCTCGGGGTGTGCCATGCGGATCTCAATGCGCACAACGTGCTGCTGAGCGAGGAGGCCGTGTATCTGATCGACTTCGATCGCTGCGAGCTGCGCCGGCCGGGGTTGTGGTGCGACGCGAACCTGGTGCGGCTGCGCCGCTCGCTGGAGAAGCTCACCTGGGCGCTGCCGGCGGAGACGGTTACCGCCAGTCCTCCGGCACCCCCGCGCCGCCGGCGCTCTGAAGCACCGGGCGCCGCTTGCGCTTCCTCTATCTCCTCGCCGTATACCTCGCCGCACCGCTCATCTCCGCCGTGTTTCTGGGGCGCGGGCTGCGCGATCGCGGCTACTGGCGCAACTTCGGTGAGCGCTACGGCTTCGGCGCGCGCTCGGCGCCGCACGGGGTGTGGATACACGCGGTCTCGGTCGGGGAGGTGCAGGCCTGCGCGCCGCTCGTGGGCGTGCTGCGGCAGCACTATCCGGACCTGCCGCTGACCGTCACGGCTCTCACGCCCACCGGCGCCGCGCGGGCGCGCGCGCTGTTCGGCAACGCCGCACAGGTGCGCTACGTGCCGTTCGATCTGCCGGGCGCGGTGCGGCGCTTTTTCGCACGCGTGCAGCCGCGGCTGGCGGTCATCGTCGAGACCGAGCTGTGGCCGAACCTGTACCGGGAGTGCGGACGGCGGCGCGTGCCGCTGGTGCTGGCGAGCGCGCGCCTGTCGGCGCGCTCGGTCGGTCGCTACCGGCGCCTGGGAGCGCTGTTCCGCGACACCCTGTCGCAGGCCGCGGTGGTGGCGGCCCAGGGCAGGGTCGATGCCGAGCGCTTTCGCGCGCTGGGCGCAGATCCTGCCAGCACCCACGTGACCGGCAATCTGAAGTTCGATTTCCAGCTGCCACCGCAGACGGTGGAGCGGGGCGCGCGGCTGCGCGAGCGGTACGCGCGCCGCCGAGCCCTGTGGGTGGCCGGCAGTACCCACGGCGGGGGCGAGGAGCAGGCGCTGCTGGCGGCGCAGCGGCGGGTGCGCGCGGCGCACCCGGAAGCGCTGCTGGTGCTGGCGCCGCGTCATCCGCAGCGCTTCGCCGAGGTCGCGGCGTTACTGCACCAGGCCGGGGTGAGCTTCGTGCGCCGCTCGCAGGGCGCCGCGGCCGCGGCGCAGAGCTGCGAGGTGCTGCTGCTCGACTCCCTCGGCGAGCTGCTGGATTTCTACGCGGCCGCCGACGTCGCCTTCGTCGGCGGGAGCCTCGTGCCGATCGGCGGCCACAACCTGCTCGAACCGGCCGCGCTCGGGGTGCCGATCCTCACCGGCCCGTACAACTCCAACAGCGAGGAGGTCGCGCGCCTGCTGATCGCGCGCGGCGCCGCCGAGGTCGTGCACGACGCCGCCGAGCTCGGCGCGCGCGTCGGCGCGCTGCTGGCGAACCCCGAGGCCCGGGTCCGTATCGGTGCGCAGGCGCGCGCCTCGGTGGACAGCAACCGCGGTGCGCTCGACAGGCTCCTCGGGCTGATCGAACCGCTGCTGAAAGAGCCGTAAGGCTGTCAGGGCTTGCCGCCCGGCGGCGGTGTCGCTGGCGGGATGCTGGGCGCGAGGCTTTCGGGCGTGGCCACTGCGGGCGAGGTCGGCGCGGCCACCGTCAGCCAGTTGTTGATCTCGGTGAGTTGCGGGCGGTCGAGATTGCCGGCCGCCAGGCGCAGCTGCAGCACGCTCACGATGTAATCGTAGCGACTGCCGGAGTAGTCGGTCTGCGCCTGCACCAGGGTCTTGCGCGAGTTGAGGACGTCGACCGCCGTGCGGGTGCCGACCTCGTAGCCCGCTTCGGTGGCCTTGAGCGCAGTGCGGCTCGACTCGAGCGCCTGGCGCAGCGCCTGCACCCGCGCGATTCCGCTGATCACGCCGAGATAGGCGTCGCGCGCCTGACGCTCGGTGGCGCGTGAGCTCTGCACGACCGCTTCCTTGGCGGCGATCCACAGGTACTGGGTCTGACGCACCCTCGACTGCGTCAGGCCGCCGGCGAACAACGGCACGGTGAGCTGCAGGCCGATCTGTCGGTCGTTGAGCTTGCTGTCAATGGGGGTGGACGTGGAGGTCTGCGGCACTGGCGGTGGCAGGTTAATGATCTCGCTGGCGTTGGTCTGCGTGTACGAGCGTCCCGCCACCAGGTCGAGCGTCGGGAAATGGCCGCCGACCGCGATGCGCACGTTGTCGCGCGCGATCTCCGCCCCCAGGCGGCTGGAGATGAGCGACAGGTTCTGCTCCAGAGAGGTGCTGACCCAGCGGCTCTCGTCGGCGGGCTCCGGGCTCTTCAGCGTCATGTCGGCACCGGGCTTGGCGAGCTGCGGGTACTTCTCGCCGGTGATTTCCTGCAGCTGGTCCTCGGAGGTCGCGAGCGTGCGCTTGGCGGCTATCACGGCCGCGGCGGCGGTGTCGCGCGCCGCCTTGGCTTCCTGTACATCGGTGATGGCGATGAGCCCCACCTCGAAGCGCTTGTTCGCCTGATCGAGCTGGCGGGAGATGGCTTCGAGGGACGCCTGGTTGGCTTCCAGCCCGTCCGCGGCGGCCAGCACGTTGAAGTAGGCCTGCGCGACGCGCAGGATCAGCTGCTGCTCGGCGGCCTGGTAGGTGGCCTCGGCCTGGGCGACCTCGCGGCCGGCTTCCTTGAGCGCCATCCAGTTCGCCCACGAGAACACGTTCTGCCGCAGATTCACCGCCCACTGCTTAGTGTTCGTATCGGTCGTGATTTGAAACCGTTCTGCCGTCGGGGGCTGAAAGACTTGGTCCTGAAAGCCAGCGGTGTGAGCGCCCGAAATGCCCGCGGTGCCGATCAGCTGCGGCAGGAGCGCCGCCAGGGCCTGGGGGCGAGCCTCGCGCGCTGCGAGCCGGTTGGCATCGGCCTGGCGGATGACCGGGTCGTTGTGCACCGCGTCTTCGAAGACCCCTGCCAGATCCTTGGGCTGCGCGGCGCCCGAAAACGCTAGTAATACCAGTGCGAGAGTCGAGGCGCGATTCATGGCATTCCCTTCATGCAAAGTCAGATGCGGTCTGTGGTCAAAAAGTGAATCCCGGCGGCCGCGCCGCATGCACCAGCGGGTCGATCACCGTCTCGAACAGGCTCTGCGCGCTGCAGGCGTCCTCGGCCGTGCGCCGCACCAGGCGTGCTTCCATTACCGGCGCCTCGCCCACCACCACGAACAGACGCCCGCCGAGCGTCAGCATGCGCTCGAAGCGCGCATCGTAGAGGGGCAGCGAAGCGGTTACCGCAATGGCGTCGTAACGCGCGCCGCCTTCGGCGCTGAGCGCATCCGCGTCCAGCACCTCGACATCCCGCATGCCGAGCGTCGCGAGATTGCGGCGCGCCGCCTCCGCAAGCTCCGGAAAGATCTCCAGCGAGCGCACCTGTGCCGCCATGGCGCGCAGGCACGCCGTGAGGAATCCGCTGCCGGCCCCGATCTGCAGCACCGCCTCGCCCGTCCCGGGCAGCAGCGCCTGCAGGAGCCTGCCGGCCACGCTGGGACGCAACATATGCTGTGCGTGCGCCAACGGCACCTCGGCATCGGCGTACGCGCGGTAGCGCTGCCCGTGCGGGACAAACAGCTCGCGCGGCACCCGGCGCATGACCTCCAGCACACGAGCGTCCAGCACGTCCCACGCGCGCACCTGCTGCTCGATCATCTGTTCGCGGGCATCCGCGCTGTGCATCGCCTGGCCTCGGAATTGGACTTATTGCCGCACGGTGAAAAGGCCGGAGAAGTTAAGGGTTTTCCCCCGCGCTGCCAAGCGGGCCTGCGACGAGATATGGTGAAATACCGACAGGGCGAGGGGGTACGTGCGCTATGCTTGCCTGGACCGCAAGCCTCAGGCGTGACAATTCGAATTAGAGTGCCTGACCGGACCGCGCGGTAAAACCAAGCGGAAGGCTTGAAGAAGAAGGTAGATGTCGATCCTTGGGCTGTTGTGCCTGCTGTGCGCGCTCATCGCCGCTTTGCTCCTGGTGCTCTATGGGTTGCAGCGTCGCGAGTTGCGCAGCATTGGGGACCTGTCGGAGCAACTGCTGCGCATCGCCGTGGGCGGGCCGTTCCCCGAGCAGGTGGATTTCGGCAGCGACAAAGGTGAAATCGCCGGCCTGGTCACGGCCGTCAATCACCTGTTGACGCGCGCCACCCGCGGCGCGGAGCGCGATGCCGCCCAGACGCCCAGGCTGTTCGCCGACCTGGGCGAGCGCATTCACGAGGCGGTGCTGTTGCATCGCGATGTGATCCTGTACGCCAACCGCCAGTTCGCGAGCCTCATCGGCGTCGATCGCGTGCAGCTCATCGGGCGCCGGCTCGCGGATCTGGTGCCGCCGGAATACTCCGAGCTGGTGAGCGAGAACATCCGCCGCCGCCTGGCGGGGGAGCCGGCCGCCGAGCGCTACGAAGTCGACATGGTCGGGTTGCAGGGCCAGCTGAGCCGCCTGGAGATCAGCTCCGCCCCGGTCGATCTCGACCCCGGCCGCGCGCTGTTGATCACCGGAGTGGAGATCATTCCCACCCAGACGACTCCGGCACTGCCCTTGGGCGGCGACGGCGCCGCCGAGCCGCAGCAGCTGGCGCTGCAGTCCCTGGCGGAGGCGATCATCGCCACCGACAAGGACGGCCGCATCACCATGCTCAATCCCGCCGCCGAGCAGCTCACCGGCACTCCGGCCGCCGGGGCGCTCGGCAAGGTCCTGGAGGACATCGTCAGCCTGGTCGACGAGACCGACCGGCGGCTGCTCTCCGATCCGGTACACCAGGCACTCACCAGCGGCGCGCGCGTCAACTTAAGCCGGCGCGCCCTGCTGCTGTCGCGCACCAACGGCAGCGAGCGCTCCATCGAGTTGTCGGCCTCGCCCATCCGCAACAGCGCCCAGGAGCTCGTCGGCGCGGTGGTGCTGTTGCATGACGTCACCGAAATGCGCGGTCTCGCCCGCCAGATGTCGTACCAGGCGACGCACGATGCGCTCACCGGACTCGTCAATCGCCGCGAGTTCGAGCGGCGTCTGGAAGAGGCGATCGAGAGCGGCCACCGCGGCGACGGCCAGCACGTGCTGTGTTATCTGGACCTCGATCGATTCAAGCTCGTCAACGACAGCAGTGGCCACCTCGCCGGGGACAGCATGCTGCGCGAGGTCGCGAAGCTGCTGCGCGATGCGGTGCGCGACAGCGACACGGTCGGGCGTCTCGGCGGTGACGAGTTCGGCACGCTGCTGGTCGGCTGTCCGCTGGACAAGGCGCGCCAGATCGCCGATGACCTCACCCGCTCGGTGGGCGAGTACCGCTTCGTGTGGAAGGACAAGATCTTCAACATCGGCGTCTCGGTGGGCCTGGTGGAGATCTCGCGCGAGAGCGGCACGCTGGAGGAACTGCTGGCTGCCGCCGATACCGCCTGCTACGTCGCCAAGAAGCAGGGCACCGGACGGGTGGTGGTGTACTCGGCGCGCGACGAGGCCCTCGCCCGCCACACCGGCGAGATCCAGTGGTTGCAGCGCCTGCAGGGCGCGCTCAAGGAAAACCGTTTCCACCTGTACCAGCAGGTGATCGTTGCGGCGCACGGCGATGACGGCGGCCCGGCACTGGAAGTGCTGGTGCGGCTGCAGGACGAGGCCGGTCACGAGCTGCCGCCCGCGGAGTTCATGCGGGCCGCCGAGCGCTACCGGCTCATGGGGCTGGTGGACCGCTGGGTGGTGCAGGCGACGTTCGCGGCCCTCGGGCGCGGGGCGATCCCGGTGCCCGCCCACCGCAGCGTCGCCATCAACGTGTCCGGTCAGACGCTCGGGGACGCACAGTTTCTCGAGTACGTGGTCGAGTGCTTCGATAGCAGCGGCGTTGCGCCCGCGCAGGTGTGCTTCGAGATCAATGAGAGCGCGGTAATCGCCAACCTCGATCACGCACGGCGCTTCGTCGGGGTACTGCACGGCATGGGATGTCACTTCGCGCTCGATGACTTCGGCTCGGGTGTCGGCTCGTTCTCGAATCTGAAGAATCTGCCACTCGATTACCTGAAGATCGACGGCACCTTCATGCGCAACCTGGCGCGCGATGCCGTCAGTCAGGCGATGGTGGCGGCGATGATCAAGCTCGCCCGCACGCTCAACTTCAAGGTCATCGCCGAGCAGGTGGAAGACCCGGCCGCGGTCGACATGGCGCGCAGGATGGGCGTCGATTACCTGCAGGGGTATGCGATCGGACGCCCGCAGCCGCTGTTGCTGGCCGCCTGAGGCGCGCCGCGGCGGGGCCCGCTGCCGCTCTTAGGTCCTGCCGGGCTCGAACCTCAGGGCCACGCCGTTCATGCAGTAGCGCTCGCCGCTGGGCTCAGGTCCGTCCGGGAACACGTGACCCAGGTGACCGCCGCAGCGCGAGCAGTGCACTTCCGTGCGGCGCGTGAACAGACTGCGGTCCTCGCGCGTCCCGACGGCACCCGGCAGCGGCTTGAAGAAGCTCGGCCAGCCGGTGCCGCTGTCGAACTTGGTGTCGGAGGCAAACAGCGGCTGGCCGCAGGCCGCGCAGCTGAAGGTGCCGGCGCGTGCTTCGTGATCGAGGGGACTGGTGCCGGCGCGCTCAGTGCCATGCTTGCGCAGCACCCGGTACGCCTCGGGCGTGAGCTCAGCTCGCCAGTCGGCGTCGGACTTCTGCAGCGGAAACTGTTCCTCCGGGGACATGGCTCCTCACCCTCACAGCAACGGAACCAGCAGCAGCGCCACGATGTTGATGATCTTGATCAGCGGATTGATGGCAGGCCCCGCGGTGTCCTTGTACGGATCGCCCACCGTGTCGCCGGTGACGGCCGCCTTGTGGGCCTCCGACCCCTTGCCGCCGAAGTGGCCCTCTTCGATGTACTTCTTGGCATTGTCCCAGGCGCCGCCGCCGGTGGTCATGGAAATGGCGACGAACAGCCCGGTGACGATGGTGCCGATCAAGAGGCCCCCGAGCGCGCGGATACCGGCGCCGCTGCCCATGAGGGTGTTGATCACCAGCACCAGTGCGATGGGCACCAGGATTGGCAGGAGCGAGGGCACGATCATCTCGCGGATCGCCGCGCGCGTGAGCAGGTCCACGGCGCGCGAGTAGTCCGGTCTGGCCGTGCCCGCCATGATTCCCTCGATTTCGCGGAACTGGCGCCGCACCTCGTTGACCACCGCGCCGGCGGCGCGCCCGACCGCCTCCATGGCCATGGCGCCGAACAGGTAGGGCACCAGTCCGCCGATGAACAGGCCGATGATCACCGCCGGATCGGACAGCGAGAAGATCGCGAGCTTGCCGGCCGCCTCGAGGTTATGCGTGTAGTCGGCGAACAGCACCAGCGCGGCGAGCCCGGCCGAGCCGATGGCATAGCCCTTGGTGACCGCCTTGGTGGTGTTGCCCACCGCGTCCAGCGGGTCGGTGATGTCGCGCACCTGGCGCGGGAGCCCCGCCATCTCGGCGATGCCGCCGGCGTTGTCGGTGATGGGGCCATAGGCATCGAGTGCGACGATCATGCCCGTCATCGACAGCATCGAGGTCGCGGCGATCGCGATTCCGTACAGGCCATCGAGCGTGAACGCGCCCCAGATCGCGAGGCACACGGCGATGACCGGCAGCGCGGTGGCCTTCATCGACACGCCCAGTCCCGCGATGATGTTGGTGGCATGGCCGGTTTGCGAGGCGCTGGCCACCTTGCGCACCGGGGCGTACTCGGTGGCGGTGTAGTACTCGGTGATCATGATCATGGCGGCGGTCAGCGCCAGGCCGATGAGCGCGCAGCCGTACAGGGCCGACACGTGACCGGGCATGATCTGGCCTGTTATGAAGTAAAACGCCACGGCCGAGACCACCCCGGAGACGATCACGCCCTTGTAGAGCGCGTTCATGATCTTGCCCCCGGCGCGCGCGGATACGAAGAAGGTGCCGACGATCGAGGCAACGATCGAGGCGGCCCCGAGCGCGAGCGGATAGATGACGGCGGCGAAGGCGGCGTCCGCACCCCGATCGGCAAACAACAGCCCGCCGAGCAGCATGGTTGCGACCAGCGTGACGGCATACGTCTCGAACAGATCCGCGGCCATGCCGGCGCAATCCCCGACGTTGTCTCCGACGTTGTCGGCGATCACCGCGGGGTTGCGCGGGTCGTCCTCGGGGATCCCCGCTTCGACCTTGCCCACCAGATCCGCGCCGACGTCCGCGCCCTTGGTGAAGATGCCACCGCCGAGGCGCGCGAAGATCGAGATGAGCGAGCCGCCGAATGCCAGGCCGACGAGGGCGTGCAGCGCGCCGTCGGCGCCGACGGCGGGGAACTGCCGCAGCAGCAGGTAGTAGCCGGCAACCCCGATCAACCCCAGGCCCACCACCAGCATGCCGGTGATCGCGCCGCCACGGAACGCCACGGTGAGCGCGGCGTTCAGGCCCTCGGTGGCGGCCTGTGCGGTGCGCACGTTGGCGCGCACCGAGATGTTCATGCCGATGTAGCCGGTCAGACCCGACAGCAGCGCGCCCACCGCAAAACCGCCCGCCGTCGGCCAGCCGAGCGGCGAGAAGCCCATCAACACGAACAGCACCACGCCCACCACCAGGATGGTGCTGTACTGGCGGTTGAGGTACGCCTTGGCGCCGGTCTGTATCGCGGCGGCGATCTCCTGCATGCGGGCGTTGCCCGCGGGCAGTTGCAGAATCAACCTCATCGAGAACACACCGTAGAGAACGGCGAGTACGCCGGCCGCGATCGCGACCCACAGCCACAGGGTGGCATCCATCGAGAGATCTCCCCCCAAAAAAGGCCGCGCACTATAGCATGGCGGCGTCAACGCTCAGCGCCGGCAGCGGCTTCGCCCGCGCCGCAGCAAGCGGCGTCAGATCTTGAACTCGCCGCTCAGCTTGCGGCGCACCGCTACGCCCTTGATGCGCGCGTAGTCGGGCAGCCCGTTCTTGTAGGGCGGATAGGCTTCGCCGGCGATCAGCGGCTCGAGGTAACGGCGGCAGGCCTCGGTGATGCCGCAGCCGTCCGCGCGGATGTACCCGGGCGGCAGCTTCTTCTCCTTGTTGGCGACCTGCGCGAGCGGCACCTGCCCGATCACCCACCGGTAGGGCTTCGAGGACTTGCGCACGATCGAGGGCATCACCGCGTTCACGCCCCGGGCGGCCAGCTCCACCGCCGCCTTGCCGACCGCATACGCCTGCTCCACGTCGACCCGGGAGGCGATGTGGCGCGCGGAGCGCTGCAGATAATCCGCCACCGCCCAGTGATACTTGTAGCCATGCGCCTCGCGCACCATGTTGGCCACCACCGGGGCGACCCCGCCCAGCTGGGTGTGTCCGAAGGCATCCGTGGTGCCGGCGTCGGCGAGGAACCTGCCGTCCGCATACGCGGCTCCCTCGGAGACCACGATCACACAGTAACCGTAGTCGCCGACGCACTGTCGCACGCGCTCGAGAAATTTCTGCTGCTCGAACGGGACTTCCGGAAACAGGATGATGTGGGGTGCTTCGCCGGCGCCGCGGCCGGCGAGCCCGGCGGCCGCGGCGATCCAGCCGGCGTGACGACCCATCACCTCGAACACGAACACCCGCGTGGAGGTGCGCGCCATGGAGGCGACATCCAGCGCCGCCTCGCGCGTGGACACCGCGACGTACTTGGCGACCGAGCCGAAGCCCGGACAGCAGTCGGTAGCGGGGAGATCGTTGTCCACGGTCTTCGGTATGCCCACACAGGTGATGGGATAGCCGAGCGCCGCGCCGATCTGCGACACCTTGAGCGCGGTGTCCATGGAGTCGTTGCCGCCGTTGTAGAAGAAGTAGCCGATGTCGTGGGCGCGGAACACCTCGATCAGGCGCTCATACTCGGTGCGGTTGTGCTCGATTCCCTTCAACTTGAAGCGCGCCGAGCCGAACGCTCCGGCCGGGGTGTGCTTCAGGGCGCGGATGGTCGCGGCGCTCTCGCGGCCCACATCGATGAGATCCTCGGTGAGCGCGCCGATGATGCCGTGACGCCCGGCGTACACCTTGCGGATGTGTCTGGAGCGCATCGCCGTCTCGATCACCCCGCACGCGGAAGCGTTGATGACGGCCGAAACGCCGCCTGACTGGGCATACAAGGCATTCCTGCGGACGATCTTTTTCATGGCCGTGAGCACTGCGGGGCCGCCGGTAACGTGGCGCACCCTCCTGCCACGGCAGCGCTGTCGCGACTGAACAAACATGCGCATCGTTCTGTTGGGCGCGCCCGGCTCCGGCAAGGGCACCCAGGCCCAGCGTCTGGTGGAGCGGGCCGGTATTCCGCAGATCTCGACCGGAGATCTGCTGCGGGCCGCCGTAGCCCGAGGGAGCGAGCTCGGCCGCCAGGCCCGGGAGGCCATGGAGGGTGGCCGGCTCGTCGATGACGCCCTGGTGCTGGGCATGATCCGCGAGCGCCTGGGCGAGCCCGATACCCGCCGCGGTTTCATTCTCGATGGTTTCCCACGCAACCTCGCCCAGGCTCACGCGCTCGAGCGGATGCTCGAAGCGCTGCAGCAGCCGCTCGATGCGGTGGTGCAACTCGAGGTCGACTCCCGCGAGCTGGTGCGACGCATCTCCGGCAGGCGCACCTGCGCGGACTGCGGGCGGGTGTTCAATATGCTCACTTCCGCGCCGGCGGCCGGCGAGTTGTGTCCCAAGACCGCGGCCCCGCATCGGCTCACGCAGCGCCCGGACGACAACGAAGCGACGGTGGCCGAGCGGCTGCGCGTGTACGACGGGAAGACCCGGCCGCTGATCGATTTCTACCGCGCGCGCGGCCTGCTGCGCGTGATCGATGCCGAAGGGCACGTGGACGAGGTGACGCGGCGTCTGGCACGGGCGCTCGGTGCGCCGCTGCGTGCGCCGCGTGGCGCGAAACGGCGCGCCCGCAAAGACGCTGGCGCGCGGCCGACACACCACAAACCAACACGCAAGCGTGCCGCGCGCCAGAGTCCGGGCAAGAGCGCGCGCCGCAAGCGCGCCGTCGCGCGTAAGGCGCGCGCGGTGGGGCGCGGGAAATCGCGGCGCGCGACGCCGGCCGCCCGGCGGGGGCGGCTTAAGGGGAGGCCGCGCTGACTACGAACGCGCTCTACCGACCGGCACGCATCGATAGCGCCTTGCGGACTAGAGCGCGGCGAGCAGCCGCTCCCCGACAATCCCGCGGCGCCAGCCGCGCAGCACCGCGCCGTCGCGGCGCCCGTCGGCCAGCTGCTCGAGGTCGCGCCGCGTGGCCAACACCTCCGGCACGAGGTTCAGCTCTGCGGCCACCGCCTGGCTGATGGCGCCGAGCTTCTTCACCAGCGCGGCCTTCACCGGATCGGGGCGCGGCCGGCCCGCAAGCGCGGGCGCGGGGTCCGGAACCTCGGCGGCGCGTACCTGGGCGAGCAGTTCCTCGCCGCGGCGCTTGACCAGCGCCGGCGGCATTTCCGCAATCTGCGACAGCGCCTGCAGCGTGCGCGGCACCTGCACGACGATCTCGCGCAGCAGGGTGTCATCGAGAATCCAGCCGCGCGGGCGGTTGTGTTCCACGGCACAGCGTTCGCGCCACGCGGCCAGAGCGCGTGCCAGCCGCGCGCGCGCCGGGTCCAGGTCGCGCAGGCCCTTGATGCGCAGCCACGCGTTGTCGGGCTCGATCGTGAGTGCGCCCGGGTCCTCGAGCGCCGCGAGCTCTTCGCTGAGCCAGTCGAGGCGCCCGAGGCGCCGCAGCTGCTCCTGCAGTCGCGCGGCGAGCGGCAGCAGGTAGCGCACGTCATCGAGCGCGTATTCGATCTGTTCGGAGGACAGCGGGCGGCGCGACCAGTCGGTGCGGGTGTGGGACTTGGCGAGCTCCTGTCCCAGGAGTCTGCGCACCGCTTCCGCGTAGCCGATCTGGGCGGGCAGGCCGGTGAGAGCGGCGGCGATCTGGGTGTCAAACACCGGCCGTACCAGGCCCGCGAGCGGCAGCAGCACCTCGAGGTCCTGGCGCGAGGCATGCATGACCTTGACAACGGCGCAGGAGCCCAACACGTCCGCCAGCGGCGTCAGATCCGGAAGCGCGAGCGGATCGACGCAGGCGGCGTCGTCGGGCGCCGACAGCTGCAGCAGGCACAGCTGCGCGCGATAGGTGCGTTCGCGCAGGAATTCGGTGTCCAGGCCAACCCGCGGCTGTGTGACGAGACGCTTGGTGAGCGCGGCAAGCTCGGGCGGTGTGCTGACGATGCGCTGCAAACGGGAGCTGGCGATGATCTGTACAATTGGGTGTGACCATTATGCGAGCACCGCGCCGGTATCGAAAGTCATGAAAGAGCTCATTCAGCTCTTTGCGCAGATCGCATTGCTGCGCCGGGGCCCGCAGGACCTGCCGGCCTCGACGCCGCTGCTCGCGCTGACCGTCGTCGGCTATCTGGGCGTGAATCTCGTGGTGAGCAGCGTGCTGCCGCCGGTCAAGAGCTGGCCCGCGCAAGTGCTGGTCGACACGCTGTTCACGCTGGTGTGGTACGTCGCGCTGCTGAAGCTCCTGGGACGCTCCGAGCGCATCCTGCAGACCGCGACCGCGGTATTCGGACTGCAGGGGCTGCTGTCGCCGCTGCTGATCGCTTCCGATTGGCTCATGCTGCGCTTCGGCGAGGATGCGCTGTGGCAGGTGCCGGTCGCCTGCGCGGGGCTGCTGCTGATCATCTGGCTGGTCGCCGCCAGCAGCCAGATCGTGAAGGCGGCGCTGGAATGGTCGGCCCCTGCGAGCGTCGTGCTGGTGATCCTGCAGATCCTCACCGGGCGGCTGTTGGTGTTCGCACTGTTTCCCCCCGTCAAGGCCTGAAGCCGGCCCCGATGCACGTTCATATCCTCGGCATCTGTGGCACGTTCATGGGCGGCGTCGCTGCCCTGGCCCGCGCCGCGGGCTTCAGCGTCAGCGGTTCGGATCGCAATGTCTACCCGCCCATGAGCACGCAGCTCGAGGGGCTCGGCATCGCGGTGACCGAAGGCTTCGAGGCGGCGCAGCTCACGCCGGCCGCGGACGTGGTGCTGGTCGGCAACGTCATGACGCGCGGCCAGCCGGTGATCGAAGCGCTGCTCGAAAGCGGCCTGCCGTACGCCTCGGGGCCTGAGTGGCTGGCGCGCGAGGTGCTCAAAGGGCGCTGGGTGCTCGCGGCCGCCGGCACCCACGGCAAGACCACCACCGCCTCGCTCCTGGCGTGGATCCTCGAGCACGCCGGCCGCAAGCCGGGGTTCCTCATCGGCGGTGTGCCGGCGAACTTCGGCGTGAGCGCACGCCTCGGTGACGGACCGTGCTTCGTCATCGAGGCGGACGAGTACGACACGGCGTTCTTCGACAAGCGCGCGAAGTTCGTGCACTACAGTCCGCGCACGCTCATTCTCAACAACCTCGAGTATGACCACGCCGACATCTACCCCGACGTCGGCGCCATCCAGCGCCAGTTCCACCACCTGGTGCGCATCGTGCCCGGGAGCGGGCGCATCGTGTGGAACGCCGCCGACGCGCTGCTGCGCGACACGCTGCAGATGGGGTGCTGGACGCCGCTCGAGGGCTTTGCGCGCGAACCGCGCACCGGTGCGCTGTGGAGCGCGCGTGCGGTGCAAGGCGCGCCGGACTTCTCGCGCTTCGAGATCCTGGAGGGCGGGGAGCCGCGCGGCACCGTGCAGTGGTCGCTGATCGGCGCGCACAACGTGGAGAACGCGCTCGCGGCGATCGTCGCCGCGCGCCATGCAGGTGTGGAGGTGAGGCAGGCGCTCGATGCGCTGCACGCATTCCAGGGCATCGCGCGTCGCCTGCAGCTGCACGGCGAGGTCAACAGGATCCGCGTCTACGATGATTTTGCGCACCACCCCACGGCGATCACGACTACCATCGATGGCCTGCGCCGCCGCGTCGGCGCCGCCCGGATCATCGCGGTGCTCGAGCCACGCTCGCACACCATGCGCATAGGCGTGCACCGGCTCACGCTCGCGCCGGCGCTCGCCGGCGCGGACCAGGTGTGGCTGTACACGGCACCGGATCTGGGCTGGGACACCGGCGAGGTGCTCGCCGCGCTCGGCGCGCGCGCCCACGCCAGCGCCGACATCGACACGCTGGCGCGCGAACTCGCCCGCGCGGCGCGGCCCGGAGACCACGTACTCATCATGAGTAACGGCGGCTTCGGCGGTCTGCACGGCAAGCTGCTCGCGGAACTCGAACGCGCGGCGGCCGCCGGCGCCGCCCGGCCGGAGCGCAGGCGTTAGCCCGCATGGACCCGGCCGGCCTGCCGCTGTTCCCCCTCGATACCGTGTTGTTTCCGGGCGGGCCGCTGCCGCTGCGCATCTTCGAGCCGCGCTACCTGGACATGGTGCGCCGCTGTCTGAAGGAACACAGTGACTTCGGTGTGGTGCTCATCGTGGCGGGCGCGGAAGCGGGTGCGGTTTCAGCCGTGGCCGACACCGGCACCAGTGCGCGGCTGGTGGATTTCGACACGCTGCCGGACGGCCTGCTCGGAATCACCTGCGTGGGCGAGCGGCGCTTCCGGGTGCGCCGGCGCTGGCAACAGAGCGACGGACTGAATCTGGCCGAGGTCGATTATCTGCCCGAGGACCCGCCCAGCGCGCTGCCTGCGGCGCTGGCCCACCTCGGCGAGCTGCTGCGCGAAGTGCTGCCGAAGCTCGGCGGCGCGTACGCGCACGTCGACAGCCATTACGAGGACGCGGGCTGGGTCGGCAACCGCTGGGCGGAGATCCTGCCGCTCACCCCCCAGGAGAAACTCGAGCTGCTGCAGCTCGACGATCCACTGGCGCGCCTGGCACAGGTGGCGGCCTGGTCAGAGCGGCAGCCCCCGGCTGCGGGCGTATAGCCCCAGGTACTTGCGGCGCACGTAATTCGCCTCGATGAGGGCGAACAGCAGTCCGCGCCAGCCGTCGAGAAAGCCCAGGCGCAACAGGTAGCCGCGCACGAAACGCCACTGCGGATTCAGCACCACCGGGGTCAGCCCGCAGCGCTGGCCGCGCTCGTACATCGCCTGCGCCATCAGCTCGGCGTAGCGCTGCATGCGGTTCTGATGATCGGCGAGGCTGCGGTAGGAGTAGTGCTCGAGACGGCCGTGCAGCCTCCCGGTGCGCCCCTGCACGCGCGTATTCTCGTGAATCTCGTGACCGCTCCAGCCGCCGCGCCGCCGGTCGAACAGGCGCACCAGGCGGTCCGGGTAGGCGTTGCCGTGGCGCAGGAAGCGGCCGAAGTAGTCGGTGATGCGCGGCACGGAGAAGCCGGCGGCTGCCGCGAAGCCCTGCGCCCTGAGTGCGAGAATCTCCGCGCGCAGCACCGCGCTCACGCGCTCGTCGGCGTCCAGGCACAACACCCAGTCGTGGCGTGCCGCATCGACGGCGAACTGCTTCTGCGAGCGGAAACCCGGCCAGTCGCGCTCGATGATCCGCGCCCCCAGGGCGGCCGCGAGTTCGCGCGTGCCGTCGGTGGAATGCGCGTCGACCACGACGATTTCGTCGCAGAAGCTGACGGAACGCAGGCAGGCTTCGATGCGGTCGGCTTCGTTGAAGGTGATAATGCACGCCGATAAGCCGCCGTCACTCGCCACGCGCACCTCAGCCGTCGCCTCGCGCCAAGTCCGTAGAATACTCTCAAAATGAGCCCGGTCCTGTTCTACGACCCGGTGTGTCGGCAGCCTTACGACACGCGCACCCTGCGCACTCAGGCCCTGGGCGGCACCGAGGCGACCCTGACACGCGTGGCCGATGCGCTGGATGCGTTCGTGGTCCAGCACAACCGCGCCGAAGACTGGGGCCGCTATCGCCGGCCGCAGCGCATTTCCGGCATCACCCGCGTGATCGTGAACCGCGACTCGCGCGCCCTGGCGCTGGTGCGCGAGCGCTACCCCGGCGCCCGTGCGTACCTGTGGCTGCACGACCAGCTCAATCCGGGCTCGCGGCGCGCGCGCTGGCTCGCCGGCACCGCCGCGCTGCTGCGCGAGATGGCGGTGACGGCCGTGTGCGTCTCGGACTCGCAGCGCCGCGGCGTCGAGGCCACGCTGCGCCGCATCGGCGTCGGCGCGCAGGTGCGCGCGCTGACCATCTACAACCCGGTGGACGACGCGCTGAAGCCGGACGGCACGCCGGTGGATGAGCGCAAGCTGATATTCTTTTCCTCCCCCAACAAGGGACTGAACTTCACCCTCGACGCCTTCAGCGCGCTCAAGGCGCGCATGCCGGACCTGCGCCTGGTGGTGGGCAATCCCGGCTACCGCGCCGGCGGCGATGCGCGCCGCGCGGGGGTCGAGTTCCTCGGCGCGCAGCCGCAGGCACGCATCCACGCCGAGGCGCGCAGCGCGCTGTGCACCTTCTCTCCCAACTTCGTGATTCCGGAGACCTTCGGCCTGGTGTTCGCCGAATCCCGCGCGCTCGGCACGCCGGTGCTCACTCACGACTGCGGCGCGGCCCTGGAGGTCATCGGCGACCCGCGGCAGGTGCTGCCGCTGACTGCGGCGTACCGCCTCTACGAGGCCGCGGTGGGCGGCCTGCCGTCAACCTGGCGGCGGCTGCCGGCGCGGCTGGCGGCGAGCGCGGGGCTGTTCGATGCCTATCTCGAGCGCATCCGCGCCTGGCGCGGCGGCGAGCGGCCGCGCACCGGCCCCGATCCACGCTTCCGCCTGAGCACCGTTACGGAGCAGTGGCGCGCGCTGCTGTCGTTGTGAGTGCGCCGTCCGCGCCGGGGGCGGGCGCACCGGGCACCTCCGCCGCCGTGCCCAGCGCACACCACGCCGCGAACACAGTCTCGACCGAAATCTCATCGAGGCGAGTGCACTGCGGCGGTCCGCCCACGCCGCACACCGGCGAGCCGGTCGGGCTGCGCGGCAGCCACTGCTGCGGGGAGTGTGCGCCGAACAGCACCACCAGCGGCAGGCCCAGCGCCGCCGCGGCATGCGCAGGGCCGGTGTCGACGGAGATCATGCTGTGCGAGCGCGCACACAGGGCCAGCAGGCGCGGCAACGGCAGCTCGGCCGCCGCCACCGCCGGCAGCTGCGCCGCGGCGGCAATCCACTCGAGAAGTACTGACTCGCGCGGCGCGCCGCACAGCACGATGACCGCCTGCGGTAGCCGCGCGTGGATCCGGTGCAGCAGCGCCGCCCAGCGCTCGAGCGGCCACGACTTGTCGTCCGCGGGCGAGACCCGCAGCCGCCGGCCACGCATGGTGCGGCGGTTGCCGGGCTGCACCAGTATCAGGGTTCGCTCGCGCCAGCCTTGCCGCTCGAGCCACGCGGCGCACTCGGCGCGCGCCGCGGCGGACACCATAAGAAGCGGCGCGCAGCGCGGCGCGGGCGCCGGCCACGGGTAGTCGGCCGCGTTGAACGCCGCGGGCGTGAGGCGGCCGAGGTCCACCAGGCGGTCAACCCAGTGCGTCGGCGCAGTTTTGGACGTGTGGGGTGGGGCGGTGTCCAGGCCCGTCTGCGCATCGACCCGGTGCGTCGGCGCAGTTTTGGACGTGTGGGGTGGGGCGGTGGCGAGGAACACGCAGCGCGCGGGGTCGGTGCCGCTGAAGCGCAACAGACGTCGGATTCTCGCGAGCTTGCGCGGATCGGTCTCGCACACGTAGACCGGGTCGGCGCGCGCGGCGCGCAGCGCCCGCAGCGTGCGCCACCAGCTGGGGTCGAATACCCACGCGGTGTAGCGATGCAGGCACGACACGCGCGCCACATCGCTGTGCGCCGCGTAGATCTCACCCGGCCAGGCACCGGCGCCGATCACGTGACAGGCGCGGCCGAAGCGCCGATGCAGGATCTCCAGCAGCGCGGACAGCAGGATCAGATCCCCGACCCGGCCGAACCAGATGACGATAGGCTGCACGGGGGGTGCCGGCATGACTCCTCATCGCTGTGGGAAGCACATAAGCTATTCGGGTCGGGGCAGCCGTGGCAAGCAGACGATCGATGCATGCCTTTGTATGGTTTCTCGCGCTCGTGGCGCTGGCGCTGGCGGCGATCGCCGTATTCGCCTATCCGGCGTGGATGCTCCTGCACCCGTTTTTCGCCTTCCCGTTCCACCGCGTCGGCGAGCGCATCGGCATGCTGGCGCTGCTGGCGGGCTTCCTGGTGGTCGCGCCGCGTCTGAAGCTCGCCGACCGCGTGAGCCTCGGTTACGGGCTGCCGCGGCGCGTGTTCCTGCGCGAGGCGAGCTGGGGCCTCGCGCTCGGCGTGGCGAGCATGCTGGCGGTGGTCGGCCTGATGAGTGCGCTGGGGCTGCTGGAGTGGACGGCGGCCACGGGCCTCTCCGGCACGGATCTGCTGCGGCTGGTTGCGCTGCGCCTCGCGAGCGGCCTCGCGGTGGCGTTCATCGAGGAAACGTTCCTGCGCGGCGCGATGCACACCGCGATCGAGCGCGAGTCCGGGACGCGCCTGGCTGTGCTGCTGACGGCGCTGTTGTACGCGGCGACGCACTTCCTTGCCAGCTACCACATCGCGCCCGCGCAGGTCACGGCGCGCAGCGGGCTCGAGCTGCTGGCCGGGACGCTGCACGCGTGGGCGCACCCGGCAGGGATAGTCGATGCGTTCCTGGCGCTGCTGGCGGTGGGGGTGCTGCTCGGCATGGTGCGCGCGGCGACCGGCAACATCGCCGCCTGCACGGGGCTGCACGCGGGGTGGGTGTGGGTGATGCTGGTCGCGCACGAGCTGACACGACCGGCGCGCGGCGCGCCGCTCGAGTTTCTGCTCAGCCGCTTCGATGGCTTCGTGGGCTGGCTGGTACTGGCGTGGACCGCGGTGCTGGCGGTGCCGTTGTGGCGCTACTACTCGGCACGCGCCGCGCGTGCGGCGCACGGGTGAAGAAAAACGAGCAGGCGTGAGCGCAAAACAGGGCTTTCGCGGGCGTGCGCGCCAGGGGCGAGG
>WNGI01001934.1_pt1 | contig 20980 bp, 19 predicted proteins | sample 5400621 | NCBI WGS metagenome assembly WNGI01 (sample SAMN13153374, study PRJNA577476) | soil metagenome | isolation source: 20 cm soil or saprolite under Garry oak tree replicate 1 | place: USA:California | collected 2016-06-15
TGCCCCGCACCGACGGTCAACGGACCGCTGCCGGCGAACAACCACTGCGCGCCCATTTTTGCAAGCTCAAAGGGATTTCGGACCTGATCATTGAGCGATATCGGATGCTTGAGCCGAACGATGATGCGCGCCTGGTAGTGATCCTGCAGATTGCAGCCGACCTCCGGTGCGTCGGCGACGACGGGAATCCCGAAGCCACGGAGCAGATCGGCGGGTCCTATTCCTGACAACTGCAGCAGTTGCGGCGATTGCAGGGCGCCGGCCGAGAGCACGATTTCGCGGTCGGCAGCCGCGCTAAATGGTTGCCCGTCCTTGATCCACTCGACACCGGTTGCGGCGCGGCCCTCGAACAGCACGCGGCGGGCCTGCGCTCCCGTGACGACGGTGAGATTGCGCCGGTGCGCGACCGGGCCAAGGAATGCCGACGCGGAGCTGGTGCGCCAGTGCCACCCGATGCCAAGTTGATAGCGGCCAACGCCGAATGTCGTAGCAGCATTGAAGTCCGGGTTGCGCGGAAGTCCAAACTCGACGCCCGCCTCCACCCATGCCGCCGAAGCGGGATTGTGGCTTCGAAGTTCGGAGACCTCGAACTCGCCAAGGCCGCCGTGATATTGGTTCTCGCCGCCCCGGTAACGCTCGTAGCGCCGGAAATAAGGCAGCACGTCGCGATAGCTCCAGCCCTCCGCGCCGAGACGCTCCCAGTCGTCGAAATCCTCATGCTGACCGCGAATGAAAATCAGGCCGTTGATCGAGGACGAGCCGCCGAGCACGCGGCCGCGCGGCCAGACGATGGAGCGGCCGCCCGTGGTCTCGTTCGGTTCGGTGACGAACTGCCGGGAGAACCGCTGGTTGTAGATCGTCCGATAATAGCCGACGGGAAGCTTGAGCCAGAAATCGCGGTCGGTCCCGCCCGCCTCCAGCAGCAACACGCGGCAGGCCGGGTCGGCGGACAGCCGGTTCGCGACCAGGCAACCAGCCGAACCCGCGCCAACAATGATGTAGTCGTAACCTTGGGCCGCCATGTAAATCCCCCTGGAATCAACGCCGAGGATCGAGGACCGTCCGCGCATCTACGTCGGTCGCAGCGACATGCGACACTTCGCCAGGACCGACGAATGCGGATGATGGTATCCTCACAGCCGGACATTGATATGCTGCATCGCTGCTCGTGGACATCAGACACTCTGAAACTCTTAAAACACGAGTGCGTGCATAGGCGCTCGCGATGAGCGCTGATGACAGCGAATATGAGGGTTGCATCGCGAAGACAGGCGCCTTGATGTGAGGCCGAACCGTTGAATGGTCATTCCATCTATAATATGACCCTACTTCGGATCAATGCGTGCGGCGGAATAGGCGGACATGAAGGGGCGCGAAAGTGTCGCGAGGCGGGTCTCACTCGGCCTTGCACCTTGGATAGCCGCAATCGCGCTGTGGTACGGCGTGCGCCTTTCCGGATACGTCAACGTTTCATTAATCCCTGCGCCGCATCAGGTCGCCGCCAAGTTCGTCGAACTTCTGCTGCATGAAGGGCTGCTGTACGACGTCTTTGCCTCGACCCGCCGGGTCTTCCTCGGTGTCGCCTTGGGCATCGTCGCCGCCGTGCCCGTCGGCTTTCTGCTCGGCTGGTATCGCCCGGCGCGGACGCTCGCCGATCCCATGATCAACTTCTTTCGCGCATTGCCCCCGATTGCGCTGATCCCGCTGGTGATCGTCTATTTCGGGGTCGATGAAATCGCCAAGCTCGTCATCCTGTTCTACGCCGCGTTCTTCTCGGGCGTGATCGTGATGTACGAAGGCGTTTCGCAGATCACGCCGCTCTACATCCGGGTCGCGCAGACGCTCGGCGCCAGCGAACTCGAGATTTTCCGCAAGGTTATCATTCCGTTAACTGTGCCGCACATCCTCACTGCGCTGCGCGTCTCACTGGGAGTAGCCTGGGCAACGCTGGTCGCATCCGAGCTCATCGCGGCACAGCGCGGACTTGGGGCGATGATCCAGAACGCCGCGACATATTTTCTGCTCGACGTCATCTATGTCGGCATCATCTGCATCGGCTGCGTTGCCTTGCTGATGGACACGATCTTGAGGCGGATCAGTGCACGGCTGCTCGTGTGGCAGGAAAGAGCCGTCGCATAGAGGCAACTGAGAGGGAAGTACACACCATGCACCGACGACAATTTCTGACGACAACGATGGGCCTTGCGCTGAGCGGACTGGCTGCGCCGGCGCTCGCGCAAGCCAAGACGAAAGTCCGCGTCGGCTATCTGCACACGCTCGCGGTCGACGGCCAGATCTGGACCGGGATGGACCAAGGGCTCTTCGACAAGCAAGGGCTCGAGTTGGAGCTGCGCCAGTTCAACACCGGCCTTGAGATTTTTCAGGCCCTGATCGGCGGCAGCCTGGATGTGCTCGCGACCGGCGCGGTGCTTTCGAACTTTCCGGCCCGCGGCCAGGGCAAGGTCTTCCTGATCAACGATATCGAGGTTGCGACCGCGCAACTCTGGGTGCACGCCGACCAGGGCATCAAGTCGTTCGCGGACCTCAAGGGCAAACGGATCGCGACATCGACCGGCACCACGGCGCATGTCTTTCTCGATCGCGCGTTGCGGGCCAATTCGGTCGATCCCAAGGAGGTCGAACTGATCAATCAGGCCATGCCGGCGGCGGTGACATCGTTCATTTCGGGCGCGGTGCCCGCGGTCGCTCTCTGGGTGCCGTTCAACGTCACGGTGCGCGACAAAGTGCCGGACGCCGTGAAGCTCGCCGACGCCGCGGCTTACTATCCGCAGGCCGCGATCATCGGCGGCTGGGCCGCCGCGAACACCTATTATGACGCCAACAAGGAGACGCTCACCAAGCTGATCAAGGGTTGGGGCGAGGCCAATGACTACGTCATCGCGCATAGCGAGGAGGCGCTGCAATCATTGCAGAAGGCCCATTACAGCCAGACGCCGCTGACCGACATCCAGGAGCAATTCAAAGCCCAGAAGATGTTCACCTCCCACGACTGGAAGAAGCTCTACACGGACGGCACGGTCACGAACTGGCTGCAGCAGTCGACGGACTTCTTCATGGCCAATGCCGGGGACAAGGACTTCACGCCAGCGAGCAAATATTTCGACCCGAGCCTCTATCTCAGCACGATCGCATAGCTGACCGCCGCGCTGGCGGGCAGCGGGGCTGTCTACGTTGCCTCAACCTTGCGGGTTCTGGAGCATGATCCGAAAAAGCATGCCCTCGGGTTACGACCCGACGGGTGGGCACCGGTTTTCCGACGAAAAGTCATCCCGCTCTGGATGCACCGGGCGTAGCCTCAGATGCCTCGGGAAAACGCAGGCTGGCCGTCGTCCCGCGTCCCGGCGTCGACGCGACGATCAGCGCGCCTCCGTGGGCCGCCATGATCTCCTGAACGATCGAGAGGCCAAGCCCGGCGCCATCCCTTGCGGTGCTGCCCGTTTGGAATGGCTCGATGCGTTGGGAGTTCGGAGAGATTCCCGCGCCATCGTCGCAAATCGACACCCTGCCGCGATCGAGATTAGCCACGATGCGTCCGGCGCCGTGCGCATGGACCAACGCGTTGCCGACCAGGTTAGCCAGCGCGCTCCGAACGGCGGCCTCGGCGCCATGCACCACGACGGAGCCTTGCTCGACCTGCTCCAGCGACAGCTCGATTCCGGCATCCAGCGCGGAGGGGCCGAAATCCGCAAGAACGTCCCGCGTCACGATCGCCAGGTCGATGGGCCGCTTTTCGAGCGCTTGATTTTGCAGCCGCGCCAAGTCCAGCATGGCTGAGACCAGCGACGAGAGGCGGCGAACATCGCGCACCAGTTTGACCTTCAAGTCAGGTTCGGCGACATCTTCGATCTTGGCGCGCAACAGCGTCAGCGGCGTTCGGAGCTGATGGGCTGCGTTGCCGAGAAACCGGCGTTGCCTTTGCATGTAGGCGTCAATTTCATGGAAAGCGCGGTTCAGCGCGCTGACCAGCGGCTTGAGTTCGGCCGGGACCTCATCGAGCGAAATCGATGCCTGCGGCGCCGTCGGTTCGATTGCGAGCGCCAGCCTCGTCACGCGCTCGATGCTGTTGGCCACGAAGCGCGCGGACAGGAACGCGCCAGTCGCAACCGTCAGCGCGAAGGCGATGGCCACTAGCATGATTTCGAAAAAGTTACGGAACAGAAACGACATCGCGATCTGGCCGAACCGGACCTGCGCACCCCCGATCATCATGACCAGTTCGGAGGTCCCCCTTCGGACAACGGCAAGGCAGAAGGTGCTTTTCTGGTCCAGCGCATTGAGGACCGAGAAACCGACCGGCCCGGTATAGGGAAGCGTGAAGGGCAAGGCCGGTCTGAGTTCGCGTCCGAACTCGTTTGTCAAATTGTCGTAGGACACGAGATACCAAAGTCTTGGGCTGGAAGATTTCATCATCTCGAGGCCGCGCGCGGAATGGATGATCGGTCCCCGGTTCGGATCGACGACCGTGGCATGATCGAGAATGGTCGCGGCTGCCTGGCAAAAGGCTTGTTCGCGTTCGCGCGCCAGGTCCAGCCAGATCACGATGCTGAGCAAGACGAGAAAGATGGCCGCCGCAGCTCCGCTGAGCGAAAGCGTCAGCGTCCTGGTGATCGACGTCATCGGCTCTGCGTCATCCTGAGAATATAGCCGATGCCTCGCATGCTGCGGATCTCGACGTCGCTGCCGAGATCGGCCAGCTTCTTGCGAAGCCGGGATACCTGCGCCTCGAGGGTATTTGATTCGATCTCGTCATCGAACCCGTAGATCTCCTCGATCAGGGCGGCGCGCGTGACGACGCGGTCCCGCCGCATCAGCAGCGCCTCCAGGATCAAGGCTTCGCGACGCCGCAGCAAGACCTTATTGTCGGCCACAATAGCCTCGTTGGTGCCGACATGCAGTTCGACATTTCCGAACGACAGGACCGGCGGGACGAGGAGCCGAGGCCGCCGCAAGACGGCCCGCACCCTGGCGATGAATTCCTGCGGCTCAAAGGGCTTGCCCAAATAATCATCCGCCCCGCTGTTCAGCCCATCGATCACGTCTTCCTTGGCATCTTTGGCGGTCAGCATGATGATCGCCGGCCTATCCGGCAATTGGCCGAGCGCCGTGACGATCTCGAGCGCGTCGCCATCGGGCAGCATACGGTCGACCACCGCCAGATCGTATTTGAAGTTGCCGAGCGCTTGCTTGGCAAGCGAAAGGGATTCGACGATGTCGACAATCCCGCGCAACTGCCCAAGTAAGCGGCCGACATAGGCCCCGATCTGCGGTTCGTCTTCGATCACAAGGGAGCGCATCGATCTGTCTTGGTATGTCGGGTCGCGATCATGAAGGATCGGGGTCGGTCCGCCGCGCGCCATCGGTCCGCCTCGGCGCCTCCCCTTAGTGCAATTGGTGCGGCTAATTCAAGGCGTGAAGGATCGAACATCCGCAGGCCCGCACAAAGGTGACCGCTCGACCTCGTCGGACGCAATCTTGGGGCAATGTTCGCGCACGATGTTGCTGTTCCGAACCATGCCGGCCGTCCCCTCAAAGGCCCTCCTATGTACTCTCCCGTCCAAGCCGGTCTCCGCACGTCCACGAGCGGGGGCCCGCGCCGAATGCTCTCGGCAATTTTCTTGGCCTCGTTACTTGCGGCACTCGGCGCCATCGGGAGCGCCATCAATTCCGCGTCAGCTCAAACAGCATTCACGTTGCCGGCTCCGCCTTTCGAATTGCCCATGGTGCCGTCGGTATCCGGCAACTGGACGGTCATGGTCGGCATCGGCGGCGAGTACAAGCCGGATTTCGAGGGTGCAAATCGGAGCATGCTCAGTCCGGTCCCGATTTTTTCCATCCGTCGCGCCGGCTCCGCAGAGCAGTTTCGCGGCCCGCGCGACAGTGCAAGCATCGCACTCATCGACTTCGGCGACCTTCGTGCCGGTCCCGCTGCCAAGTTGGTGGCCTCACGCAAGGCCAACAACTATCCCGAACTCAACGGCCTCGGCGACGTTAATGCCGCGGTCGAGCTCGGCGGCTTCGTCGAATATTTTCCGGTCGACTGGTTTCGCACGCGCGCCGAACTGCGCCAAGGTATTGGAGGCCACACCGGCGCCGTTGCCGACTTCTCGGCCGACTTCATCGTGCCGGTGATTCAGGGGCTCACGGTCTCGGCCGGCCCGCGTTTCACGTGGGAAAGCACCCAGGCAACCGCGCCCTATTTCGGCATCAATGCCATGCAGGCGATGGTGACGGGGCTGCCGATCTTCAACGCCCAAGGCGGAGCGCATTCGTACGGCGCCGGCGCTCAGGTGTCCTACCGGTTCAATCGGCAATGGGAAGTTCATTCCTATGTCGAGTACCAGCGGCTGCTCGGAGACGCGGCGGCGAGCCCTCTCGTCACCCTGCGAGGCTCGCCGAACCAGACGACCATAGGCATTGGCGCCTCCTATTCCTTTGACTTCAAGATACGATAGAACGCCATGCGCCGCAGCAGTCGATGCGTGAGTTTCGCGACCGCTCTTCTCGCCGTCAACCTCAGCGCTTGCGCGACCTTCGAGACCGGCGAGACAAAACTGCAGGCGGTGAAGACCGTCGGCATCATCTCGGCGGTCGGTGACGACATGAGCTTCGTCAAGGCGGGCCTGACAGGACTGAACAACCCCGCTCAAAGCCTGCCGATCCGATCGTGGGGTCTGGACGACCTGATCGTTCAGCAGGCAACCACGGCATTGAGCGGACGCTTTCAAGTACAACCGGTCAGTTACCGGCGATCCGCCTTTGCGGCGATCAAGGACTCGCCGGTTGCTCCCGTCAACCTTGTTCGTGGCGATCCGTTCAAGCAGCTCGTTCAGACCGAAGTGTCCCCCCAGGGGCTCGACGCCTATATCGTCATCACCAAGGCAAAATCGAATTTCGGCGGCGGCAGCCGGAAGGTCGAGGGGATCGGCTTCATCGCATACGGTACGGTGCTTGCGTCCTACAATCAGATCTATGCGCTCTACGAAATCAGGGTCTTCGACGGCAAGACGTTCGACGTTATCGAGAAAAGAGCTGCCCCGCCGTTGGATAATCCGGGAGCGATGAAGCTCCCAGGCCCCAGTCAGCTCGTCGATGAGTCATTCGCGCCAAACCCCACCGATCCCGCGCAGAACGAGAAACTCCACGCCGCGATAGCGGAACTCGTCGCTCGCAGTCTCCCCTCGACCCTGAGCGATATGCATCTTGCGGCCGTTCGTTGATCCGGAGCAACAACCCGGCCGATCCATCGATAGCTTGCCGCTCGCGGCACGTCCTTGCGGCCAGCGTCGCATTCACCCCCTTCGGCGGCCATGGCGCCACGCTAGGTCGGGTCGACGACCGCCGCGCCGTGCCGGCGGATTCCATTGAAGATCACCGCGGTCATGGCGGCGGCGGCGGCATCCGCGTCGCCGTCGGCGATCGCGTCCACGATACGCTGGTGCCAGCTCAGAACGGTCTCGCGATCGTCCGGATCGACCGGCGCGCTCAGCACAAACGACGCCCGCAGGGCCGCCTCGATCACGGCGTCGACCGAGCGCATGAAGGGATTGCCGGAGGCATTCGCCACCGCGATATGAAGGGCAAGATCGCCGTCGGCGAAAGCGTCGGAATCGGAGGGTTCCCGGCGCATGATCTCGATGCAGCGGCGCAGTTCGGCCACGTCGGCCTCAGTGCGCCGCGCTGCGGCCAGCGCCGCCGCGCGCGGCTCGACCGCGAGCCGTATCTCCGCGAGATCGCCGAGGAAGCGCTTGTCGATACCGACGTCGAGATGCCAGGCGAGCACATCGGCGTCGAACATGTTCCAGGCGCCACGCTCGCGCACCACGGTCCCGACCCTCGCCTTGGTGGTGAGGAGACCCTTGGCCACCAGCGTCCTGACGCTTTCTCTCAGCACGGGCCGCGAGACGCCGAACGTCGCCGTCAGTTCGGCGTCGCCCGGCAGGCGCGTGCCTTCGGCATAACGGCCAGCGATGATATCGATGCCGATGCCGCGCGCGACCTGCTCATGATTGGAATGAGCGCGTCGCGTCGGAATCACGACCAGGTGGGAGTTCATGAGCTGACGGCTCCCGTCCCGCGCGGCCGGGAACGGCCGGCGAGCCTCACCATGGCCTGCTGAAGGCCGATGAAGGCAAACAGCAGAATGCCGGTTGCGATCTTAGTCCACCAGCTCGACAGCGTCCCGTCGAAATTGATGTAAGTCTGGATCAATCCCTGAATCAGCACGCCGATGAACGTCCCCACCACGGAGCCCTGGCCGCCGGTCAAGAGCGTGCCGCCGATCACCACGGCGGCGATTGTGTCGAGCTCGACGCCGACGGCCGAAAGCGAATAACCGGCCGCCGTGTAGAAGGAAAATACGATGCCCGCCAGTCCCGCTAGCACGCTGGACAGCATGTAGATGCGCACGGTCATCGAGCCCACCGCAACTCCCATCAACGCGGTGGCCGTGCGATTGCCTCCCAGCGCGTAGACGTTGGCGCCGAACCGGGTGAGGTGCAGCAGCACGCTGCCGGCCGCGACGACGCACAGCATGATCAATGCGATCGCCGTCAATCGCCCGCCTCCCGACAACGGAACACCGAAGTCCGAGACCGCCGCATAGAGCGGCGCGGTGATCGGCGTCGATTCGGTCGACATCAGGAAACTCGTCCCGCGCGCGACGAACATGCCCGCGAACGTCACGATGAACGGCGGCATGTCGAAGAAATGGATCACCGTTCCCATCGCCGCGCCGAAGGCCGCGCACAGCACCATCAGGATCGCGAAGGCGGCAAGCGGCGGCAAGCCCAGGCGCTCGGTGGCCAGCGCGATGAACACGGTGGCGAAGCCGATCACCGAGCCGACCGACAGATCGATGCCGCCGGAGATGATGACAAACGTCATTCCGGTCGCGACCACGCCGAGGAAGGCATTGTCGGTCAGAAGATTGGCGACCACGCGCGTCGAGGCGAAGTTCGGAAACTGCGCCGCGCAGATCAAAAAGCCGGCGATAAACACCAGCGCGGTGATCATGACGGGCGATAGCCGGTTCATGGACGCGCCTTTCGCAAGGTCGCCGCGCGCGAGGTCGCCGCACGCAAGGAAACGGCGATACCCGACAACCGCGGCGATTGCGCCAGAAGCACGACGAGCACGACCACGGCCTTGACCACCAGATTGAACTCCGGAGGATAGCCCGAGAGCAGGATGCCCGTGTTCATGGCCTGGATGATCAGCGCGCCGCAGACGGACAGGATGAGGCTGAAGCGTCCGCCGAACAGCGACGTTCCTCCGATCACGACCGCGAGTATGGCATCCAGTTCGAGCCAGAGTCCGGCATTGTTGGCGTCCGCGCCCATGATATCGGCCGCGGCGATGATGCCGGCGAGTGCCGCACAGAGACTGCACCAGACATAAACCGCGACGATCATGAGGCGGGTCCCAACGCCAGAAAGCGCGCTCGCCCGCGCATTGCCGCCGGTCGCCTCGATCAGCAGTCCCAGCGCCGAACCTCTGACCACGAGGCCCGTGACCAGCAGCATCCCCGCCACGATGACGACGGGAGCTGGAATGCCGAGCACGGCACCGGTCCCGAACCAGGCCAGATCCGGCGAGGTGAACGTCACGATCCGCCCCTCCGTGATGAGCTGGGCGATGCCGCGGCCGGCGACCATCAGGATCAGCGTTGCGACGATCGGCTGGATGTCGAGGATGGCGACCAGAAAACCGTTCCAGGCCCCGCAAACCAGACCGACGCTCAAGGCGGCGGCGACCACGACCGGCCAGGCGTGACTGTCGGCGAGACTGGCCGCAATGGCCCCGGAAATCGCCATCACCGCGCCGACGGACAGATCGATGCCGCGGGTCGCGATCACCAGCACCATTCCGAGCGCGAGCAGCGCGACGGGCGCACCACGGTTCAGAACGTCGACGAGGCTGCCGAACAACCGCCCGTCCTGTAATCGTAGGTCGAAGAACTGCGGCGACACCATGCGGTCGATCAATAGAATGGCGACGAGGGCCAGGATCTGCGCAAGGCCCCGGCGTGGCAGCGTCATGTCACGCCTCCTCCCTGACATCGACCGGATCGTTGGCGGCGATCGCCGCCAGGATCGACGGCACGCCGATCGCTTCGTCCTGAAGCATCCCGACATGGGCGCGGTCGCGCAGCACCACGACGCGATCCGAATAGGCGACGATCTCATCGAGCTCCGAGGAGATCACAAGCAGCGCGAGACCGCGATCGCAGAGGTCGCGGATGAGGCGGATGACCTCCGCATGGGCCCCGACATCGATGCCCCGCGTGGGCTCGTCCAAGACAAGCAGGCGCGGTTCGGTGGCGAGCCAGCGCGCGAGCAGCGCCTTCTGCTGATTGCCGCCCGACAACAGTCCGATCGGGCGCTCGGGGTCAGGCGGGCGAATATCCAGGAGCTTGATGAAGCGCGCTGCAATTTCGTCCTGTTCGCGACGGGACAGCGGCCGGGCAATGCCGAGCTTGGCCTGCAGCGCCAGCACGATGTTCTCGCGCACCGTCAGATCGGCGATGATGCCGTCGGTCTTGCGTTCCTCGGGACAATAGCCGAAGCCGAGATGGACGGCGTCGCGCGGCGAATGCAACCGGACCGATTGTCCCTCCACGGTCGCGACGCCGCTGTCGGCGCGCTCGGCGCCGAACACCAGCCGCGCGGTTTCGGTGCGGCCGGACCCCAAGAGACCGGCGAGACCGATGACCTCGCCCCGACGCAGTTCGAGATTGAACGGCGCGATATATCCGCGCTTGCCATAGTTGGTGAAGCTGGCGCAGGGCACACCGGCCCCGCCGCCGCGCGCCGCCCGCTCGCTGGTGGTCTCGCTCAACTCCCGGCCGAGCATCATGTGAATCAGCTCCAACCGGGGCAGCGACGCGGTCGCCCGCTCGCCGATACGCCGGCCGTTGCGCAGCACGGTGATGCGGTCGCACACCTCATAGACCTGGTCGAGAAAGTGCGTAACGAAGATGATTCCGATGCCGCGACCTGACAATGCCCGCATGGTCTTGAACAGCATGGCGACTTCATGCCGGTCGAGACTAGCGGTCGGTTCATCGAGGATGAGGATTCGCGCCGAAAGGTCGACCGCGCGGGCGATTGCCACGACGTGCTGGATCGCGACGGAATAGCCGCCGAGCAGAGCGGACACGTCGATGTCGAGTCCATATCCATTGAGCAGAGCCGTGGCCCGCCGCTTCATTTCGCCGTCGCGGACAATCCCGAACAAGGTCGGTTGCCGGCCGAGATAGAGGTTCTGCGCGACCGACAGGTTCGGCAGCAGGTTGACCTCCTGGTAGACCGTTGCAATCCCGGTCTTGAGTGCCTCCTTTGCCGTTCGGGGCGCGATCTCGCGCCCCTCCAGGCACACGGTGCCGGCGTCCCGCGACAGAACACCCGTAATGACCTTGACGAGCGTCGACTTGCCGGCGCCGTTCTCGCCCAGGAGGGCATGGATCTCACCTGCGCGCAGCGTGAAATCGACATCGTCAAGCGCCCGCAGCGACGCAAAGCTCTTGGAGAGCCCGCGTATTTCCAAAAGGGATCGCTGATGATCGGCGCCTTGATCCATCGCTGACATTATTTAAGAGGGCGCCCGTCGGTCCGAACCGCGATCTTCGATCGTGCGGCTATTGGCGCCCGACCGGCAAATCGTCGGACGGCCGCCAAGAGCTGCGACAAGGCTTAAAAGCTCAGTACCCCAGGCCCTTCTTGCTGTCGTAGGCCTTCTGCGGATCGTCCGTGGCCGTATAGAGCTTGGACTCGGTCTGAATCCATTTCGGCGGCTCGGTGCCCTTGTCCTTGTACGCGATCAAAGCATCGAGGGCCGGACCGGCCATGTTCGGCGTCAACTCAACAGTGGCATTGGCTTCGCCGGCGACGATCGCCTTGAAGATGTCGGGAACGGCGTCGATCGACACAGTGAGGATGTCCTTGCCCGGCTTCAGCCCGGCCTCCTTCATCGCCTGGATTGCGCCCACCATCATATCGTCATTGTGCGCGTAGACCGCGCAAATCGATTTGCCGCCGCCCTCGGCCTTGATGAAGCTTTCCATCACTTCCTTGCCCTTGGCCCGGGTGAAGTCGCCGGTCTGGCTGCGGACGACCTTGAGGTTCGCGTGCTTGGCGATGGCCGTGTCGAACCCCTTCTTGCGGTTGGTCGCGACGCTCGCCCCGACCGTGCCCTGCAACTCGACAATGTTGCACGCCTTGTCGCCGACCGCCTTGGCGAGCCAGTCGCCGGCGACCTCGCCTTCGTGAACGCTATCGGAGGTGACCGCGGTCAGATAAAGGTCCTTGCCCGAGGGATCGATGTCGCGGTCGAGCAGGATCACGGGAATCTTGGCCTGCTTGGCCTCCTTGAGCACGGCCTCCCAGCCGCTCGACACCACAGGCGCCAGGAAGATCGCATCCACGCCCTGGGCGACAAAGGATCGGATCGCCTTGATCTGATTTTCCTGCTTCTGTTGCGCGTCGGCGATCTTCAGATTCACGCTGCGCTTGGTCGCTTCCGATTTGGAGACGGTGGTTTCCGCCGCCCGCCACCCCGATTCCGAGCCGATCTGCGAGAAGCCGACCGTGATTTGAGCCGCGGTTGCCGTCGGGACGAACGGTGCGCTCGCCAATGCAACACCGATCAAGATTTTCTTCAAAGCCAAGGTTTTCTTCAAAGGCATGAGACGCTTCCCCTTATTTTGTGCCGAGGCGCCCAAAGTCGTGGCCTTGGGACACCGAATGCCGGCCATTGCTGCCGGTCGGCCGTACCGTTCCATACCTTTGGTGGCAATACTAGTCATATTATCTTACTATTGAACGAAGGTTGCGGTGCCAAGGAACCGTTGAACAGCGACTTGACGGGGTGGCCGACGTTCCACGACGCGCCACTGCATCCTTCACGCGAAAGCCTCTAATCCAGACCGGCGCGGCGGAGGGCTTCTAGATAGTGCTCGCGCTCCTGGTCGTTGAGCGGCATTTGGCTGGCGATCCATGCAAGCGAGATGTTGGGCTGCGCGCGGCGCAAGTCCTGGAGCGCGGACTTGGCGAGGTCGATCTCACCCGCCATCGCGGCAGCCGCGGTGAGCACGCGGTGGGCGCCGACGAAATCGAAGCGCTGGCGGACCCCTTGGCGCGCCAGCCGGATCGCTTCGTGGTAGTTGCGTCCGACGAACTCGGCGTAGGCGGCAACACCGCTGCAGATCGCCGAGAATGGATCGCGCGGGCTCAGCCGCAGGGCACGGCGGGCCGCCTCCGCGCCTTCCTGCCAGCGCCCGACATAGGAGAGCACGAGGCCATAATAGCCGAGCGCCAGCGAGAAGTTCGAATTGAGGCGCAACGCCGCTTCGAATTCGGCAAGCGCGTCTTCCAGGCGCCCCTGATGCACGTGGACGCCGGCAACCGCGAGATGCGCCCAGGGATCCTCACTGTCGGCCCGAAGCGCCGCCAGCCCGGCGCATTCGGCCGCCGGCACGGCTGTTGCCCTGGGCTCCCAGCCCATATGAGCCCCGAAGATATGGCTGACACCAAGGACGGCGAGCGCGTGGCTGTAGTTCGGGTCGATCGCGATGGCCTTCGCAAGCAGCGCCTGGGCCGCGATGTTGTCCTCGCGCGTGACCTTCCAATAGTGCGACAGCGCCTGCATCAAGAGGTCCCAAGCGTCAAGGCTCTCAGGAGCCTTGCGCTCGGCGCGAAAATTTTCCGCCGCGTAGACCCGAGGCTCGATCGCAGCGACGATCGCCTCGGTGATCTCGTCCTGCACCGCGAAGACGTCTGACAGGCAGCGGTCATAACGTTCCGCCCAGAGCTGGCTGCCGGTCGCAGCATCGTTGAGCTGCGCCGTGATGCGCACGCGGTCGCCGCTCCTGCGCACGCTGCCTTCCACCAGATAGCCGACGCCGAGCTCCTCGGCGATCTGCTTCATGGCCGGCCCATCGGAGCGTGGCAAGGCAGCGCGTGCAGGCGCCTGTAACTCGCCCGGCGGCGAACCGTGTGACGCGTCACTTTCGGACTCCAAGCGGACGGCGCTGACGAAACGGAAGCCCCGGCGTGCGATGGTTCGGATCAGCCTCTGCTTGTCGCCGTTGTCGCCAAGCGCCCGGCGCGCGGCATTGATGCGGCTGTCGAGCGTCGAATCCGATACGATTCGGCCGCGCCAAACCGACGCAATGAGATCGTCCTTGCTGACGACGCGATCGCGGTTCTCCAGCAGATAATTCAGGAGGTCGAACACCTGCGGTTCGACCGCGATCAGGGTGGAACCGCAGCGCAGTTCGCGGCGGTCTACGTCAAGTACGTGATCGGCAAACAAAAATTGCAAATCGATCTCCAAACCAGCAATGCGTCTCTCAAGCAATAATCAAGAGTATCTCAAGCACAAATAAGGCTGCGGACAAAGCCTTGCACATGCGTTGCAGGCATCCTTTTGGCAGCTCCGAAACAGCGGAGCCCCAGGTGGCGCGCATGCCTTGCCAGTAGGCGTTCTGACCGCCACGCCATTGGACACTTTGCCAGTGCGGGCCGCTTGGTCACCCGCGACGAGCGGCGAAACCACTCGTCGCAATCGTCCTATGCAGGGCTCGCTTCCGCAGGGCCACCAGCATTTTTTCGAATCGAGTTTAGGAAAGAAAAGGGATGACTGTGGAGAACAGAATAAGTGTCGTTCGTTGGGTCGGATGCTTGGCTCTGCTGCCGCTGTTCGCGATCGGAGGCGCCTTGGCCGCGGATCGCGGCAGCCCTCTGGCCGAGCACGTGCGCGCCGCCAATGAACGGTTCAAAGACGTCTCGGCCGCGACCTCCGAGGGTTATGCGCCGATACCCTGCGCGAGCGATATCGAGGGCGGCGCCATGGGCGTCCACTACGTCAACACCAAGCTTCTCAGCGATGACGTGATCGACATCAAGCATCCCCAAGCGGTCATGTATGAACCGACACCCGACGGCAAAATGACGCTGATCGCGGTTGAATACATCACCTCGAAAGGCCCCGCTTCGCTGGAGGGCCAGTTGTTCAATTTCAACGGTGCTCCAAATCGTTACGGTCTTGGCCCGTTCTACGAACTTCACGTGTGGGCCTGGAAGGAGAACCCGCATGGTGCGTTCGCGGACATGAACCCGAACGTCACCTGCGCGCACGCGCCGGCGCAGTAATTCGACCGAACCTTTCAGTACGTAAGTTCATCGTTTCAAAGCCGGCCGGAGGTCTTCAATCAGACCTCCGATCGGCCGCGTGACCGTCTGCGTTCTCGCACTGGTGTGATTGGCAATCCAAACCACGCGCCGAGCGCGCATCGGGATGAGAGCAAGCGTCGTTCCGCACATTTTCAAGCGACTCTCAGATCGGCAGTTCGAGCGCGCCGTCAACGCTCTGCTTGGTTTATCAGGTGTCGGACTCACGCGGTGAGCCGCTCGGGTGCGTTATCCTCTCAATCGCGTCATAGGAGAAAAAATGAATACGTCGATGTCCCGCCGCACATTTATGATCAGCACGGCGACGATCGTGACCGCGCCTACGGCTTTCACGTGGGCGCTCACAGCCGACGAGCCCATCATCCTGCGCTGCTCGCTGGATACCGTGCCGTCGCATGCGCGCAACGCGACCATCCGCGACTACCTCGCCAAGATCGAGTCCGCCTCGGGCGGCAGGATCAAGACGCAACTCTACGAGAGCGGCCAATTGTTTCCGGACGTGCAGGTCGGCAAGGCGCTGCTTCAGGGGCAAGTCGAGATGGCGGCGCCCGGAAGCTGGTCGCTGACCGGCCTCGTGCCGGATGCCGATTTTCTGCAACTGCCGGCGCTCTACGGGCGTTCGATCGAGGTCTTGCACCGCGCCGTCGACGGCTCACCTGGACGGCTTCTCGCGGCACAGATCGAAGAGAAATTGAGCGCGCACGTCATCGGGCCGTGGCTCGATCTCGGATTCTTCAACTGGTACAGCACAAGCAAGCCGTTAAACTCCTACGGCGATCTCAGGGGCATGAAGATCCGTAATAATGGCGGGGCGGGGCAAGCCTGGCGTACGCAGTTCATGGGGGCCGTCCCCAATACGACTCCCCTGCCCAACGTGGCGCTTGCCCTCTCACAAGGGACCTTCGACGGGTTAATCACGACCAACGAGACCGTGGCGAGCGCGCATTATTGGGAAGCAGGAATCCGGCATGCGCTCGAAGACCACCAGTTCATCGGCGAATATATTCCGATCGTTAGCCTCGCGTTCTGGAAGAAATTGTCGCCCGATCTTCAGCAGGTGTTGATGGACCTTTGGCGGGAGAACATCCCGGCCTATCGGACGAACATGGCAGCCGCGCAGGCCCACGCCCGCGATACAATCCAGGAGCATGGGATCGCGATCGTCGTGCCCGCGCCGGAGGAACTTGCCGCGACGCGACAGAAGATGATGGCGGATCAGGAACAGATCGCGAAGCAGTCGAAGATCTCAGCCGAAATGCTCGCCGCGATTTCGGCCGAGCTCGCCGGTGCCGGCTGAGCCGAGAGCCGCTCATTTTTCGGAGATTTGCTTTCATGATGCGCTTTTGGAATCACGCCGAACAGACCATCGTCGGCGCTCTCGGCCTCATTGCCCTGGCCTTTGCTCTTTGGCAGGTTCTCTCGCGCTATTTCTTCCCGCAAGGCTCGATCAGCTATGCCGAAGAGGTGATGGTCTACCTCGTGATCTGGGCGATCATGATCGTGTCGAGCCAGCTCGTCCGCACCGACAGCCATGTCAGGCCCGACCTCGTCTTCAATTTCGCTCCCGGCTGGCTGCTCCGATGGATGGAGATGTTCAATTGCGTCGCGGCCATCGTGTTCTGCGGCGCGCTGATCTGGTACGGCTGGCAGATCGTCGCAACTGCCCGCCAGATCGACGAGTGCAGCACTTCGGATCTGCGGTTTCCGATGTGGATCTACTATGCGGCACTGCCGACTGGCAGCACGCTGATGCTGATCCGTTACGTCGTCAGGCTGATCGGAGTGGTGGCGGCATCGGAACAGTATCCGGTGGGGCGCCGCCATCCAGGCGGCCACGAATTGCCTGACATCGATTGATGCCTCAGAATCGATTGAGCTAAGGGATGACGAGCTTCCTGGCACTTTTTGTCGGATTCCTTGCGACTGGAATGCCCGTCTTCCTGGTGCTGGGGCTTTGCGCCGGCGCCATGTTCGTCCTGTCCGGCCAGCCGCTGGTCGGAGCCGCGCAACTTGTCATCAACGAATTGAACTCACCGACCTTGATGGCGCTGCCGCTGTTTGTGATGGCCGCGGCCTTCATGCGTTTTGGCGGCATTGCCAATGCGCTCGTCAATCTGTCCGCGGCGTGGCTCGGCGGACTTCCGGGATCGCTTGGCCTCGTCACGGTAGTCGCCTGTACGCTGTTTGCGGCAATCTGCGGTTCAAGCGTGGCGACAGCGATGGCCATGGGGACGATCCTGATCCCTGCGATGCTGGAGCGAGGGTATCCGCTGTCGTTCGCGCTCGGCGTGGTCGGGGCGTCCGGAACGATCGGCATCGTCATTCCGCCAAGTCTTCCCCTCATTCTGTATGGCATCGTAGCCGAGCAATCCGCACCGCGGCTATTCCTCGCCGGTATTCTTCCGGGCCTGCTGCAAGCCGCCGCCTTCTTTCTCTGGGTGCTCTACGAGGCGCGTCCGCGTGACTCTATCGGCTCTGCCCGCGCTGCTGGTGCCGCTTGTCGTCATGGTCGGCATCTACGGCGGCTTCGTCACGGTTACCGAAGCAGCCGCACTCTCCGCCGTCACGGCGCTCTGCGTCTCTCTCCTCTTCTATCGTGGATTCCATTGGACCGATACGCTAGCGGTCGTTGCGAACGGGCTGCGCAGTGCCGCGAGCATTATGCTGATCATCGCGACCGCGCTTGCGCTGGGCCACTGGATGACGGAATCAGATGCTCCCACGCGCCTGATCGCGTTTCTGCTCGCCCATCAGCTCTCAACCTGGCAATTCCTGCTGGCGATCAACGTCTTGCTCTTGCTGCTTGGCTGCTTCCTGGAAGTGACAGCGACGCTGCTGCTCGTTCTGCCGATCCTCGCGCCGGCGCTGCTCCCGATGGGCGTCGATCCCGTGCATTTTTCGATCATCTTCACGCACAACATGGAGATCGGGCTCGTCCATCCGCCCGTCGGACTAAACCTCTTCGTGCTTTCGTCCATCGCGGTGGCTCCGATGGGCGCAGTGATCCGGGGAATCCTGCCGTTTCTTCTGATTCTGCTGATCGTTCTTGCCGTTATCACCTACGTACCGGAACTCACGCTATGGCTTCCCGTCACCGTCTTCGGTCCGTGACTTGCGAGTCGCGGTTCCCGGCGTCTGACTCAGTCAAACTAAACGGTTGTTCCCGCAAACCAAAGCCTGACCTTGAGACCGGGTGCGTCGTCGAGCATTTCGATGTCCGCGCCGTGTAGGCGGGCGACGGCGGCCACGAGGCTCAGTCCGAGACCGTTGCCCGGCGTATAGCGGCTCTGTTCGAGCCGGTAAAAGCGCTTGAAGACGTGCTCGTGCTGGTCGGCGGGAATTCCGGGCCCGTCGTCTGAGACTGAAACCACCGGCTGACCATCGATGTTCTCGTTCGCCACGACGACCTGCCCTCCAGCGCGGCCGTGCTTGATGGCATTGTCCACGAGATTGGCGATGGCATCAAAGATCAGATCGCGATCGCCGCTCACCAGCACCTCGCGATCGCCGACGATTGTCAGCCGGGTGCCGTCCTGTTCGGCCGCAGCATCGTACAGCTCGACGACCTCATCGGCGATCTCGACCAGATTCACGGTTCGGAACGCACCCTTGCGGGCCTGGGCCTCGATCTGCGCGATCCGCGTCAGTGACGAGAATATCCGCAGCACGGCATCGAGGTCGGCGATCGTATCGCCGATCAGCGACTGATCGTCTTCGCCGGTCCGCTGGCCGTGATAGGCCTTCTCTAGCCGCCCGCGCATGCGCGTCAGCGGCGTCCGCAGGTCGTGCGCAACATTGTCGCTGACCTGCTTGACCTCCCCCATCAATGTTTCGATGCGATCCAGCATCAGGTTGAGGTTCTCCGCAACGCGATCCCATTCGTCATCAGTGCCGCGCAGCGGGATCCGCTTGTCGAGACCGCTGAGCATGATGGCCCGACTGGTGGCGTTGATCGCTTCGATCCGCCCCACGGTCCGCCGCGTCACCAGGATGCTCGCGACCCCCGCGAGCACGAATATCAATGCGACGCCCAGGATCACCGCAATCTTGATCCGATCGGTAAAGCGGTCGAGGGCGCTGATATCCCGTCCAACCAGCAGACGATCGCCGCCAGGAAATGTTTCGAGCATGGCCCGCAGCAACGGCAGGCTCGTCGTGTCAGTCAACGATCCCGACCCGCGAAATTCCATCCATCCCCTCGCTGCGGTCGCCGTCGGCGGCCATGCCTTGAGATTGCCGCGGAGCGGCGCCAGCGATGGATCGACCAGCAGATACACAGTGTCCGCAAAGCTCTTGTCGACGATGCGCTGCTCGATCAAGGCGGCGAGCCCATCGCGTCCCGATCGCTCATACGCGTCCCGCAAACTGAGATACTCGGTCATGATCGCACGATCCGACCGGCTGCGCACATAGGAGGAGGTGGACAGGTAGACGTAGCTGAAAATGGCCGACACGATGATGCCGAAGGTCCCGATCGCGATCAGCGCCAGCTTGAACGTGGATGACGTGAGGGTTTTAGTCAGGAGCACGGAGACAGTACCCGATGCCGCGAACCGTATGGATCAGCGGATAGGCCTGCTGGCCGTCGACCTTGCGACGCACACGCCCGACATAAACGTCGATAATATTTGTCGACGGATCGAAATGAAGATCCCAGACGTGCTGCAGCAACATCGCCCGGGACACGACCCGGCCCTGGTTACGGACCAAATATTCCAGAAGCTGGAATTCCCGAGGAAGAAGCAGGATTGCCTTGCCGTGACGACTGGCGGTCCGCGACACCAGGTCGATCGCGAGATCTCCGACGCGCAGGACGGTCTCTTTGACAATGGTGTCGCTGCGTCGTCCCAGCGCTTCGACGCGCGCCAGCAATTCGACAAAGGAGAACGGTTTGACCAGATAGTCATCGCCGCCCGCACGCAGGCCACGTACGCGATCGTCGACTTCTCCAAGCGCGCTGACGATCAAGACAGGCGCGGCGATGCCGTCGTCGCGCAATTGACGCATGACGGTGATGCCATCGATGTCCGGAAGCATGCGATCGATCGTGATCACGGCATAATCACTGGCGAGCCCGCGGCTCAGCGCCTCATTGCCGGTGGTGGCCAGATCCACCTCGTAACCACTGGTCGTCAGCGAATCCACGAGCTGACCGGCGGTTTCCGGGTCATCCTCAACGACCAGAATACGGCGGTGACCTCCCGTCATGGCTTTGGGTCTCCAAACGACTGGTCAAGGAGCCGAACTCATTAAAACTTATCACAGAAAACAACGCGTGCGTAATCTAAAGGTCGCGTGAAGAGGCCCGCGCCATCAGCATGCTAGCCGCTAGCAGCGCCTTGCTGGATACGCGGTGAAGGCGGCCATCGCGACCCCTGGAGCTTGCTCGCGAGCCGCGCCGACGCGATGGGACCCCACATATCACCCACGCGTCGAGCGTCGGTCCGGCAACTCGCCAGATCACGATCATGACGGCGCCATTTCAGCCGCGATGCACTCCGCTGGCGTCATCAATAGCCGTAGTCGCCGCAGACATTCACCCACCGCAGTCCATAGGACGTCCATACCCTGCGCCAACAGTCGTCGTACGCGGCGTAGGCATAGGGCACGCCAACGAACGCAAAGCGATGGAAGCGGTTGTGGAAGAAGCGGTGGTGGAAACCGTCGTGAGCGAACCTTGAAAACCTCGGCGAGAACGCGGCGTGGGCAAACGGCGCGCCCGCAAAACGTGTGCCGCTGAAATGCATGCCTCCGCCCATGCCGCCGACATG
>WNGI01017741.1_pt1 | contig 20974 bp, 21 predicted proteins | sample 5400621 | NCBI WGS metagenome assembly WNGI01 (sample SAMN13153374, study PRJNA577476) | soil metagenome | isolation source: 20 cm soil or saprolite under Garry oak tree replicate 1 | place: USA:California | collected 2016-06-15
GGCCGCCCACGGTGGCGAAGCTCCGCCGCGCGACGGTCCTGCGCTGGAGTGCTATCAGCGGCACCATCAGGAACAATATCGTGCTGCCCAACGCCGTGGCGGCGGCGAATTGCGGCGGCTGTTGGTTCAAAAGCCAGTGAATCTGCGTGCTGAAAACATAGAAACGAAATGGAAATCCCAAAACCAATTCCAGCTCGAAAGCCTGAAGCGAATGAACGATACCGAGCAGCAGCACCACGCCGACGATCGGCGTCAGCAGCGGCACGACAATTCTTGTGATCGTTCGAACAACTCCCGCGCCCGACACCAGAGACGCCTCCTCGAGCGTCGCATCCATGTTGCGAAACGCGGGAGTTAAGAGCATCACCTCCACGGCGATGGTCGACGTGGTGAGATGGGCCCAGACAATGCCCCAAAACGAATAAATGTTAAACGGCGCCTTGGTCACGAACGGCAACTGCGTAAGCCACCGGTTGAGCACGCCATAATCGGGGTCCAAGAGAAGAATCCAGCCCATCGTGACCGGCAGGGGTGGGAGAAAATAACCCAACCAGAACAGAAATTCGAGCGTCGTTCCGCCGGGAACGTCGGTTCGCGCGATCACCCATGCGAGCAGTATCGCGATGGGCAACGCGATCGCTTGGCGCGCTAGGGTGATCGTCAGCGTGTTCCAGATCGCCGATAGGATCGCCGGATCGGCAAACGCAATTTTCCAAGCTTGCAGGCCGAACCCGGAAACGAGTTTTTCACCCGGCGTTTCAAAGCTGCTGAAAATAATCACGCCGGCCGGATAGAGGACGGCGAATAGAACGATTCCCAATACCAGCCAATAGACAAAACCTTGCAGGCTGAATGAGTGTGATTGAACGGCGGACACGGATCGAAAGGAAAATTCAGGATTTAACTGATGACTGCCACGAAGTTGCTAAAAATATAGATTCGAATCAGCGACGGTTTAGAGCGGACAAGCTCTACTCGAACGGCGTGGCGCCTTTAAGCACGCGTTACAACCCGCCTCATTCTACTGCAAAATTTCTTTTTACGCGGCAGCTCGCCCGGCGCTCCCAGCATTTTTGAAAGATCTCAGTGGCCACGGCGCGTCTATTAGCGCAGCACGGACTTTGAGATTTCTTGCGCTTTGTCTCGTAGTGGAACTCGCTCCTCGCGATCGATGTCGAAGTAATCGACCCCGGCCTCCGGCGACATGCCGGCGACGCGCGGAACATCGACACGGCGACTCGGCCGCGACACCGTGCTCGCCCACGCAGCTTGTCCTTCCTTGGACAGGAGCCAGTTGACGTAAACCGTGGCGGCATTGACGTGCGGCGCTTTGTTCACCAAACGCGCGGCGCCCCAGCCCGTGCTTAGCCGCCACGCTTCGGCCAACTTGCCGCCCAGCGGTTCGACTTTCGCTCCCACACCCAACTTCTGCAGTTCGGCGATATCGGTGTCGTTCACACCGATGGCGATGGGAAATTTGCCGCGCGCCAGCCAGTCGGCGAGCTGACGGTCATCGCGCGTCAGCGTCAGATCCTGCTTGAGCAAGTTGCGGACAAATTCTTCGCCCAACTGCCCCGCCCACAACGCGATACGACCGTTGCCGGCGCCGTCCACCCGCGGGTCGTTGATGGCGATCTTGCCCTTCCATTTGGGATCCAAGAGGCTTTTGATGCTATTCAACTCTTTCTCTGAAACAAATTCCCGGTTGATCAAAACTTGCGGCGTAATCTGCGCTTGAAACGCGAAAATATATTTTTTTTCCGAATCTAAAAATGCTTTGTCGAATCCGCCGAACCACGCTTTTTCGTCGAGCACTTCGGGAAGAACAAAAAGCGGCCGGATCGGATCCAACTCTCCCGCTTTTTTCGCCGAGATATCAAAACCGGTGGGGCCGGTTACGTAGATATCCCAAAGATACTGTCCCGCCTGACGCTCTTTGGAAAACCGCGCGGTAAAGTTCGACGGGGTAAAACTTTGAAATTCGAGCGCGATCTCGGGATACTTTTTCTCGAAACCTCTCATGACGTCGCGATAGGCCGTGCCCGGAGGCCCTGCCACGGAAACTTTCCCCTCTTTCTTGGCGTCAGCTAGAACTTTGTCCCACTTCGTTTTCCATTCCTGGCATTGCCCATGCGCGGCTCCAATCAATATCAGCAAAGCTGCTAAGATCATTCTATGAAAGCTCGACCTAAACATAGGACACTCCCTTTTTATGCCGGACCTATTGGCGCTATTTCTTGGCTGACTTTTCTTTCAATGCCGCTCGGTGAAAGATCAAACCGGCCTCGTAAACGTACATCGGCAGCGTATGCGGCCCGCGTTCGGCGGGACGATCTTGTTTGTCCACTTTGGCAACGATCAACCAAGGTCCGATCTGGGTGAACGCAGCGCTGATGACATCCTTTGCCGCGTCAAGATCATGCACGGTGCGCGTGTTCTGCAAACCGGCTGCGCGTCCCAATTGTTCGATATCGGTGCCGAAGGCGGTCGTTGTCGGAGCTTTGCCCGAACCCGTCGTCAGGTACGCGCCATTATCGAAGACAAACATCAAAAGATTTTTCGGTCGATAGCGGGCAACGGTCGACAATACACCCGGTCCGGCGAGCAACGATCCATCGCCTTCGATCGATATGACTTTGCGCTCGGGCCAACCGAGGGCCATCCCAAGAGCCATCGGCGTCGTGTAAGGCATATCCATATTATAGATCGTCAGCGGCTCATCTTTCGCCTCGGCGATCGGGTAGTTCGCCAAGCCGGGACTGATGATCATCGGAGCGCCGTTGCGCAGTTTCGCGATGTGGTGGAGAACCTCGGTTCGGTTCATCGGCTCTCTCCGATCTCGCGAATAACGTGGCTCGGCACTAGAATACCGAACGGTAACCGTTGCCCTTCGATAGTCGCCTGCGCCTCGACGATGACCTTGCGGATATCGCCCGGATCGAAAAGAACATGATAGGGAATATCGAGAGCGCGCAGCACCGGCTCCGCAACGAGTCGCGTCGCGCCGTGATAATCGTAGCGTTCACCGAGGGTGCTGTTGTGGCCGATGATCAACATCGTCGGGGTCTTCTGGACAATCCCACGGGCAAGAATCAACGCCGACATGCCGATTCCCGAACCCTCCATCAACGCCACCGGCCGTTTGCCGACCAAAAAAGCGCCCATGGCCATTGCGATGCCTTCGTCCTCGCGCGAGCACTGATAGGCTTCGATATCGCCGCGCTCGATAATCAACTGCTCGACGCCGTCGAGCATGCTGTCGGGGAGGAAAACCGCGAAGTCGATTCCCGCTGCCTTGAAGCCGTCATAGAAAGACTCTAGCGCCTCTTGCCGATAGCGCACTCCGGCTTTGCCGGTGCCGGCGACGTTGCGTAGCGGCGTTTTCACTTTCTGTTGCTTACTCACAATTGTCCTCGTCCGAGTTAGCCATCGATTCTTCTACGTCGATAAATTGAAATACGCGAACCCGAGTCCCGTCACAGCGTGATGCGCCGGGATATAATCGACAATGGCGGCGCGCGTCCCGCCGCATGCACCGGCGACGACAATCCAACTTCTGATCTCGCCGGTGCCGCTGCGCAATGTGTCGGAATCGAACTCGAACAGATGACACAATCTTTCGGCGTTTCCGGAGCGCAACTGTTCGAGCACCCAGCGATCCAAAGATGTATCGATCCAACCGGCGCGCGGTCCGCGCGGATCGTGAGAAAGTCCGCCGGACGCCATGATCGCGACCCTTTCGGGTCGATCTTTAAGCGCCTGAGCGATCGTCAGACCGAGTTCGTAACACTGGCGAGCCGGCGGCATCGGCGCGAAATAGCAATTCACGTGTAGTGGAATGACCGGAACATTTAATTGCGGCGTGACTTTGACGACGGGACGCGTGAATGCGTGGCCAAGCCCTCTCTTAGGCCGGCCGAGCGGCTTGAGCTCCTTACTCTCCGAAACATCGAATCCTTCGCGCTTGAGCGCGCCGAGTAGATGAAGCGCTAAATCGGCAGCGCAGCGCAACGTAACATGGTTCTCTTCCTCCGGCTCGCCGATGAGCCCGATATTGATGGAGCCGTGAACCTCGGCGCAGGTGAACAGCGCATAGGTCGGCATATTCGCTTCGGTAAAAACCTCGCCTTGATCATCGCCGACGACCAAAAGAACATCGGGCTTGAATGCTTCGAGCTGCTTCTTAAGCGCCTCGAAACCGAGATTGATTCGATCGATATAACTTTGCAGAACCGCCGGGGTTTCTTTTTCGATTTCCCGCGGTTGTGGCACGCCGTCGGTGAGCACCCGGTGAATCAGCGGCCAATGTTCCAGACTGCGAAACATGGACGGCGCATGCGACACCGCCAAGCCGAGTCCTAGCATCGCTTTCCGCCTCGATTACTGCCGCCGATATTCCATCCCATGCGCATGACGATCATCCGGTCGAAAACAGGTTAGAGCGTCTCCGTGCGCGGCTCATACGGAACGCCGGCGATCTTTTGTACGGCCCGCGCGTGGTCGTGACAATGTTTCCTCCACGTGGTCAGCCCGACATCGGGTCGATAGAGTTTCTCCCGCCTCCAGCCGTCTTCTTCGGCATAGAAGGGATCCATCAACTTCACCATCCGAGCATCCTGACCATTGAACTGCACATGCGCCAGCCACCGCCACCACAACCAGTAGGCGAGTTGGAAACGAAACGCCTTGAGCCCCTTAGTCCATTTGACCGAGAATTGAAAATAGCGATGATGCCGTTCATCCACCGGCACATACCATTCGAAATGGACGATGCCCGGAGCAGGAAAGGGGTTGACGCGCAGATAGCCGGGTAGCCGCAATTGAGTTTTTGTCGGTGACCCTTTGCGCGGCCACTTCCACCATTCGCCGTTCGGCCATTTGCCGAGGCCGGGATAGTCGGCTTCCATGATCGGCGCACTTTGCGTGTAGCCGACCCATTGGTCGGCAATTTGAGGCGACACGTTGGTCTTGGCGGCGGGAAATTTTCGCAACAGCGTGAGCCATGAGTTGCGGTGAAGATAGGCCGCGTGCGAAGGATCAAGTCCATTCTCTGCCGCCAACCGCCAATTGCCGGCTCGCATGGTGACTCGAACGCCGAATACGGCGTCCGAACGCAAAAACTCCTCGGGCAAATCCTCTTCAAGCGGCGGCGGTTCACCGTCGCCGATATAAACCCAGATCAATCCTTTGCGCTCTTCGATCGGATAGGTTTTTACTTTCGCTTTGCCGACGATCGGCGAATCCGGACCATCGGTCAACGCCGCGACGCACATTCCATTGGCGACATCGTAGGTCCAGCCATGATATCGGCAGGTGATCGTGTTGGTGCCAGGAAATTCGCACCGGCCGATGTCAAGCGGCATGCCCCGGTGCGCACATCGATTCTCAAGCGCAAAACATTTTCCTTGGTGGCGGATGAAGAGCAGCCTTTCGCCGAGGATTTGCAGCCCAACGGAACGACGGCGCAGTTTGTGAGACATCATCGCCGGATACCAATAGTCGCGAAACCCCAACGCGGCCTCATCGTAACGCGGCCACGGACTCGTTCGCGACTTGAGCTGGCGCTCCTGATCGATAGTGTGGGCGACACTAGATTCCATGCCGCGTCCTTCCGCCGTTGCCAATCTCAAGAAAATAATTTCTCATGACCGTTTCACCGCAGCCGATTGGAGAACTTCTTGACGATTCCGAGTACAGGTATCGACGGCCGTGTAGACCAAACATTTTGTCAGTTGTTTCATGCCGGCAATGTTGCTTTTCTCCATGGAGAACACGCTGCGCTGCTCACCGCCCGGCGCCGCAAGACGCGGCATGCCGAGACGTGCGGTCGGAATCCCCGCGGCGCGCAGGATATTGGCGTCGGTGGCGCCGCTGGTTCCCGTGCGCGGCGTATGTTTTTTTGCTTCTACGAACTCCCACGCACGCATGCATGATTGCACGATCCAGTTGTCCGGATCAGTGAGGCTACCCGGGATGCTGAGAATCATTTCCCACTCGATAGACAAATCGGGGTTGGTCTTGACGATTCGCTCGATCGCTTCGCCAAATTGGCGCTTCGCGTCCACGGGACTTACACGCGGACTAATTCTCAGATCGACATAAAAATGACAAGCCGCCGGAACGAATGCCGGTTTATGAGTCCAACCCGCTTGAATCGCATTGATCGAACCCTGGGGCGCCACCAGCCCGGAAGTGTTTTTCTTTGTGTACTCCTGTAGTTCAAATTTCCACGCACGATGACTTTAAACCAGCAGAGTCCGACTTCTTCCCACGCCACCGACCAGCCGGGTTTGGCGATGATCGCAAAATCGCCGCGCACACCCTGCTCTAACATGAAAGCGCACCCCGCGCCTTGCCCGGCGTTGAATTTGGGAAACGACGGCCGCCGGTTCGTCGGCATGCCTCCCGATCCCAATCCGACTAATAGTGAACCTTGCAGCGGCACGCCCACCGCTTTGATCGCCTGCGCCGCCGCGATCGTGCAAGCGGCGTAGCCTTTGGGATTTTCCGCGCCCATACCGACGACTTCGCCATCTCGAATATAAGCGTTGGTCGTCATTTCCTCCGGCAATCGGTCGCCGATCCATGGACATTCTTCTTCCTCATTGGTCGAAAAGGCAGTATCTAGCGGAGCATAAAGCAAGAGGTCGGCGCCATTCCCCGTTCCCGCAATCCGACCGACCGCATTGCCTTGATCGTCACCCATCGGTTGATAATGGGCAGCGACGCCGGTGGCATTCATACTGTCGACTAACGCAAGCGCGAGCTGCTTCTCCTCACCGGTCGGACTGGCGATGCTCGCCATCATCCGGTTGAGCTCAGCGAGCTTGCTTTCGTCAATCGCGTCCCACGCTCGCTTGATCCACTGCTCTCGCTCTTTGTCGAGCGACAGCGGTACGGGAGCGCTGCCGATTGGATTTTTGATGCTCATCTCTTGAATTGGCTCGAAGTTCACGTGTGCTGAAAAAAATTCAGCACCTCACGATTGAACTCGTCGCGGTGCTCCACGTGCGCCCAATGACCGCAGCGCGGAAAAATATGCATGCGCGCATCGGCAAGGCGGCGCAGCATGAACAGCCCGACATCGAGCGCGCCGGCGCGATCATCCTGCCCCCACACGACCAGCGTCTTGGCTTTCACTTTGAGTAAATCGAAATAGAGATCCTCGGTTCCTGGCGCGCCATGCTTAGCGAGCGCGATCAACTCCGGATCGTTGCTCGCTTCGAAGCGCTCTTGGACTAGATCGTCGGTAATGAGAGCTTTGTTGCTGACCAAACTCTCCAAGAGTTGGCGCATCTTGGCGACTGACGGCCCGCCATCCTTATAATAGTTGGCGATGTTTCTGATCCCTTCCAATGGCATCGGCTGGAATATGCTTCCCGCCTTGATCACGCCGCTGCCGATGACAACCACTTTGTCGACTCGATTCGGATGATCGACGGCGAGTTTGAGCGCCGCCTGGCCGCCCATGGAATTGCCGATAAAATGCGCTTTTTCAATACCTATCGCCACCATGAACGCATCGAGCACATCAGCGAGGAAGGTCAGCCGCTGATCTTTAATCACGGGCTTATCCGATTTCCCGAACTGCGGCATATCGAACAGGATCGTGCGGTACTGCTTCGCAAACGCGTCGACGTTGCCTTTGAAGTTACTCCATCCCGACGCGCCGGGACCCGCGCCGTGGATACATATGACTGGGTAGCCACTGCCGAATTCATGATAGTGGAGCTTGAGGTTTTTCGCTTCGAGGTATTTCCCTTCGGGCTCTTTTTCCATGCGCATCATTCCTCCGGTCATGACACATTGGTTGCGCTTCCGGCGATTGCGGCTTGCGAGCTGCGTCGAACGGCTCCAAATGAGCCTGATCGCTCGTCTCGTATCACAAGATAGACGCTCACTAGTTACGCAAACAAATTTCCGAGTGTCAAGAACAAAGGTTTTTGCAGCGGGTAATGTCCGAGCTCATCGGAGGCGACTAAAAAAAACCGCTCCAACAAGTCGAGCGAAACAATGCCGGGCGAAATCCTTGACAACGAAAGGCCGCTGCAAATACCATGCTGGTACAGCGTCTTATATCGTGAGACTTGCAACTGGCCGAGGCGATCGCTCGTGCATTCGGCCACGGATTGGCGGCGATCGGATCGCCGCATGGGGTGCTGTAACGGAGTAAGGCATGAAGAAGCCAATCATTTTCGCGTTACGTATTTTGCTGATGCTTGCCGCGCTAGGATCATCCGCCGTAGCGCAAACCAAGCCGGCTTCCGATTGGAAGGCCGTTGTGGAAGCAGGCAAGCGCGAGGGCGTCGTTAAGTGCGCCTGCCCGCCGCGGCGGGACTTCGCTCTCGCTTTTAAAAAAGGCTTTGAGGAAGCGTTCCCCGGCATGTCACTGGAGCTCACGGCGGCAACCTTGCCGGAGTTTCCCATGCGGGTCGCTAAGGAACAGGCCGCCAAAATGTTCCTTTGGGACGTTTACACGTTCGGACCCGGAGCGGAGATATTCGATTTGAAGACCAGAGGAGGATTGGAGTCCCTTTGGGATTACTTCGTCCTGCCCGAAGTTTTGAATGATTCGGCGTGGATTGGCGGAATCAAAGATCGCTTCTTAGACGTTGAACAGAAGCACATTTTTGGGATGTTTTTCACGATTTCTACCGGATCGATCAATCGCGACGCCCTTCCTGACCTAAAGATAAGTTCGTTTGACGATTTGCTGAATCCCGCTCTGAAAGGAAAACTAGTTTCGGTGGATCCTCGTGTCGGCGGCTCGGGAGAATCCTTGGCAGCGGCCGTTTACCAGAGGTACGGCCGCGATGGTTTGAGAAAGCTCTTCGTCGACCAGGATGTACTGCTCGTCAAGGGCAATGTCGAGGTAGCCGAACAGGTCGTGCGAAAAGCGCGACCGATCTCGTTAACGAGTGTCAGCCCGGACTCGCAGATCCGTTTCAAAGAGGCCGGCATCAAGTTGAATATCGCGGACCTGTTTCTTCCCGAGCTAGCGCGCGCGGGAACCAATGGCTCATGTCCAGCCATTTTTAAGAATCCTCCCCATCCCAACGCGACAAAAGTCTTCATTAATTGGCTGCTTTCGCGGGAGGGTCAAAAAATTATTTCTGGAGCAAGAGGCGAGCCAAGCGCGCGCACCGATGTGGCCCCCGTCAGTCCGGAAGACGCACCCAAACCTGGAATCAAATACCTCAGTGCTCATAAGGAAGAGGTCATGGCAAAATTCCTCGCGCCGGCGCAAAAAATTTTAAGGGAACTGATCCCCTGAAAAGAGTTGATTCGACGTTCGCGGATGGAATTGCATGCTCGATGTTCAAAACCTGATCAAACAGTTCAAGGTGCGCGGCGCTGCTGCAGTTCCCGCCGTCGATGATGTCAGCTTTACCGTCGAGCAAGGCGAGTTTTTTACGCTTCTCGGTCCCTCCGGCTGCGGCAAGACAACGACGCTCCGATGCGTTGCCGGGCTGGAGCGGCCGCAAAGCGGCAAGATCCATCTGCGCGGCCGAGCTGTCTTCGACGCTAGGGATCGAGTTTTCGTCGTTCCGAATCAGCGAAACATCGGCATGGTGTTTCAATCCTACGCGATCTGGCCCCATCTCACCGTGTTCAACAACGTGGCCTTTCCTCTGAAAGCAGCGGGACAGCGGAATGTCAAATCGACGCGCGACAAAGTTGCCAGGGCATTGAACCTCGTTGGCCTGAGCGGCTTTGAAGAACGACCGGCGACTCAGCTTAGCGGCGGGCAACAACAGCGCGTCGCGCTGGCGCGGGCGCTAGTAAAGGAGCCGGACCTATTGCTCTTAGACGAGCCGCTCAGCAATCTCGACACGAAATTGCGTGAGAGGATGCGTTCGGAGCTAAAGCGGCTGCAACGGGAATTGGGCATCACGACCCTATATGTCACCCACGATCAGATGGAAGGTATTTTGCTTTCGGATCGGATCGCAGTGATGAACGGCGGACGAATTCTTCAGCTCGGTAAACCCGACGACGTATACGAGCGTCCCGACAACCAGTTCGTTGCTGATTTCATGGGCTCGACCAATTTGGTTCGAGGCATTTTGCGAAAAGAAGTGGGCGCTGCCGCGCTGGAAGTCGTGGAGACGGATCTTGGCCCGCTACTCTGTAGCTTTGCCGCGCGATTGGCTTCCGGCTCCCGGGTCGTCATTTCGGTCCGCCCGGAGAATATTAAAATCGCCAAAGAATGCGCGCCCGACGAAAACAATATTTTGGAAGGCCAAGTCAAAGAGCGGACTTATTACCTCGGCATGGTCGAGTATGCGATCGACGTGCTTGGTTTCGAGCTGCGCGTCAGATCGGCCGCGGATGGTGCCGAGATAAACGGCAATGGAACCGTGCGACTCAGACTTGCCGCGGATAAATGCGTTGCGATCGCCGTGGATAAAGGAGAGCAGAGTCATGAAATTGCGGCAACTGTTTAAGAACGAATTTCTAACCCTTTTGACGCAAGGAGATACCCACGAGGCACTCTTTGAAAGAGAAATCCACGGTCATGCGCCCGAGCCTCCGCTGCCGGAGGAGGCGCGGCAACACCTGGAGCGCTGGCATATGCCGGAGCAGGGTTTTCGGAATTATTGGTATCCAGTCATGCTGTCAAGGCAGCTAAAGAAGCGTCCCGTTAAAAGGCGATTGCTGGGAGAGGACATCGCTTTCTGGCGCGACGGCGGCAAGGTCAATGCGATCGCGGATCGCTGCCCGCACCGCGGCGCCAGCATATCCAGAGGCCATATCCGCTTTCCAGGCTCGGGAACGATCACCTGTCCTTATCACGGCTGGACATATGACGGGACGGGCCAGCTGCGGGCTTGCATTCAGGAAGGGCCCCATTCGGTCATGCCATCGAAGGTAAAAACCAAGGCCTACCCGGTCGAGGAACGGTTAAACGTCATTTGGGTCTGGATCGGTGACATGGAAGCAGTGCCAATAGAAGAGGATTTGCCGGTGGCGATGAAAATCCCCGGAGTCGCCAATTTGATTCATTTCACCAAGGTTTGGAATAATAACTGGTCATTGCTGTTCGACAACTTCATCGACGGTCTGCATGCTCCTTATCTGCATCGTCTCTCGCCGCAGTTTTTGCTCCGCAAGCTGGCGTTTCGCGCTCTTGACGGCCGGCCCCATTTTCAGTTCGTGGAGCACGACGGCAAATTACTTGAGTGCGCTCACACCCGGGGCGCGCAGCGCCCGGAAGCCAGACAGGGACTGGTTTTTGAGATGGAATACCCAGGTGTCGGAAAATTTCCTCACAATGAGTGGTGGCGATTTCGAGGCCCCAAGATGAGGCCGAAGGAGAATTTTTTGCCCGGAATCCCGCCGGGATCTTTCGTTCATGGGCTGCCGTCGTACGTCCATACCGTTCATAAAGATCTGTACTTTACGCAATTCATCATACCAGTTGACCGCTATCACCTTTACAACATGTGCGCCCTAACGGGACACCTTGATGGAATGAGAAAACTCGCATGGCGTCTTTACTACAACATTTTTAGCGTCACCCACGATCGAATTTTTATCGGCCAAGACACCCGAGTTTTGCGCTACTCGACGTTTGGCCCCGAGCGACTCTCCCCGCTCGACCAAGACGTTATCTACTGGCGCAAGTTTGCCGTGCGCAACGCGCGCGGCTACATGAAGAGCCAAAAATCAAAGGGCAACGAAATGAATTTCCCCGACGAGAGCGCGGAATTCAATACTTTGCGCGAGGTGTTTTGACAGTAGCAGGCAGTGAAAACTTCACCGTGCTCAGCAGCCGGCTCGACCGTACTAGCAGGTGCTGAAAAGAGTTCGGAATGCTTCGAGAACCTCAGCATGAACGGAAAATCCTCAATGATATCAAAACCGCTCCGTCGTCCTGAGCACCGTCGAAGAACTCCGACCGAGTTTTTCGGCAACCTAACTAGCCTAGAAGATGCATGTTCGAGTAATGGAGTGCTGGAAGACCTAACGAAGAAGATAGCGGATCGAACATTGAGAAATTGCGATTTTCTCCTTTGCGCCTCCGCGCAAGAATTCATGATCGTTCAAACGGTTTGAACGGAGCGAAGCGATTGAACAGCTTGAACGGCTTGAACTTTGAAATTAATGAACCCTTTCTCCGCTAACGCCGTCTCCTCTGCCGCGCATCGTTTCCGTTCGCTCCCCTGGCTTGAGCCGGGCGCCATTGGATTGACCGTCGTTCTCGCCCTGTTGAGTTTCATCGTCGTTTGCCCAATCTACTTACTGCTCATTTCGGGGTTACAAGTTGAGGCGGGCAGCAGTGCGGCGGGTTTTAGTTTTGCTGCATGGCGCGCCGCCTTCAGCGAACCAGGCATCGCTAAAGCCTTTCTCAACACCCTGGTGGTCACCGGCCTGGTGCAGGGCATTTCCATTCCCATCGCGATTTTGATCGCCTGGGTCATCGCTCGCACTGACATGCCGGGAGGCCGCTTCGCGGAGCTGTTGTTCTGGGTCACTTTCTTCATACCGACGTTGGCCGTGACCTCGGGTTGGATCTTGGTTTGGGACCCCAAATTCGGTCTTGCCAATCAACTCATCATGCACACCGGACTGTTTGACGGTGCGCCGTTCAGCATCTACTCACTTGGAGGCATTGTCTTCACTCACCTCACGTCTCTGAGCATTTCGACCAAAGTGATGATGATGGCCCCGGCATTCCGCAATCTCGATGCGAACTTGGAAGAAGCGGCGCGAATGTCGGGCGCGGGCGCGCTCAGCACGCTCTTTCGCATCGTCGTCCCGGCCAGTACGCCGATGGTCTGTGTCGCTTCATTGATGTCGCTCTTGGCACGCCCTTTCGCTTCTCGGTTTACAGTACGAAAATCTATTCTTTGATCTATCAGACGCCGGTAAATTACGCCGGCGCGACGGCGCTGAGCATGTTGATTCTAGTCACCATCCTGCCATTGGTCATCCTCCAACATTGGGTCAGCCAGCGCCGTCAGTTCACCACGCTTACCGGGCGTTACAAGCCGACGCTGTTTACCTTGGGCAAGTGGCGATGGCCCGTCGCCATTGCGGTATTTCTAGTCGCCGGCTTCGCTACCATCCTTCCTTTGACCTTCTTGCTGATGGGCAGCGTGATGAATCTCTACGGCCACCTCGAAATCGAGCGGGTCTGGTCGCTGCGCCACTGGAGCGTGGTCCTGGGCGATCCGGGGTTCTTGAAGGCCCTGAAGAATACTCTGATGCTCGGCTTTGCGACCATGGCCGTGTCAGTCGTCGCGTATAGTTTGATCGCCTATGTGATCGCGCGCACGAATTACTTTCTGCGCTGGGCCTTTGATCTGGTAACTTGGTTGCCTTTCATGATCCCCGGCATCGTTTTAAGCCTCGGCTACATGTTTTTTTCGCTGCACAGCTCATTGACTCAGTACTTTTATGGCACGAAATTTCTTTTGGTGGTGATTCTGGCGTTGACGGTAATGACGTTTTCCGTACAGATGTTAAAGAGCACCTTTCTCCAACTCGGCGCCGATTTGGAAGAGGCCGGCAGAGTCAATGGCGGTTCATTCTGGTTTACCTTGCGGCATATTTTGCTGCCGCTCATGTTGCCCGCGACAGCGGTGGTCGCGGTCATGGTGTTCGGTTCCGTGAGCCGACAAGTGGGCAGCATCGTGCTCCTCACCACCGGTGAAAGCGAGCCGCTTTCGATACGGCAGCTGGGATATTTGATGGCCGAGGATTACTCGGCGGCGTCGGTCGTCGGCAGCCTGCTGGTCGCCATGGGCGTCCTCTTGGCAGTCTTGGTCAGGAAATCCGGCCAGCAATTTGGCGCGCATCAGACCTGAGAAGTATTCCCGAGCCAAGTGGGAGATTGACGAAGTAAAAAGTTCAATAAAATTGTCGTCGATATTTTGAAGGGAGATTGAGCGTGTCTGAAGTCGTTGAAAACAAACAAGCCGAAGACCCAAGACGATTCCACAACATCGACCTGACCATCAACGGTTTTGGTCCGACATTAGTGGCCTGCGAGCACGGCGATATGCGGCAATTCCCCGACGGCGTCTTCATCCACGGCGATGACAAGACCGAGGTGCCCATCGGCCAAGCAATCGTCGGACGTCGGTCCGAGGTATTGGAGCTCTATGAGACGGCGATGCACGGGCGGCCGGTATTTCACACCGGCCGCTGGAGCGAAGCCACCCTCGAAGTCTGCCTCGCTATTCTCCAATCGGCGGCCGAACGTAGAGAAATTCAAATGGCGCATCAAGTGGCGGCTTGGGAGTAATACGTGATGGGTACGATCGTCGGCGCCATGGCGCTGTCTCACGCCTTTGCGCTGTTGGAACCGGATCACTGGGACAATTTGCGCGAGCTCAACCGCCAAGGCTACAAACGCCGCTACGGCGAGGAGCCGCCGAACCACCCGAAAATCGGCGAAGAAACCCTCGACGAGAACCGTCAACGCTACCAAAGAATTTCCTCCGGCATTGAATTCCTGCGCCAAAGTATCGCGACGAAAAAACCAGATGCGGTGATCGTCATCGGCGATGATCAGAATGAAAATTTTCGCGATCAAGACTTGCCGCAGCTGGCGCTCTACATGGGCGATAAGATTGTCACGACCGAGCGCCACGGCGGCGAATATCAGCGCGGTCCGACCTATCCATGTCATAGCGAGCTTGCCAATCGGCTGCTGCACGGTCTGGTGGAACGAGAGTTCGATATTACCGCGTGCAAAACTTTCCCGCGCGACGAGCTTTTGTCCCACGCGCACGCTCCGGTCATGGAAAGGTTGATGCCGGACGCGAACATTCCGGTGGTGCTTTTCTTCGTCAACGCCATTCACGTTCCCGCAGTGACGCCGAATCGCTGTTACAGATTGGGCCAAGCGATCGGATCGATCATTCGAGAAAACCGAGAACCGCTGCGAGTGATGCTTTGTGCCTCGGGCGGTTTGTCCCATTTCACCGGCGGCTATCCGTGGAAGGCCTATCGGGGCCCCTACTCTTACGGCGGTATCAATGAAGAGTTCGACCGCCAAATATTGGACTGGATGGCGCGCGGTGAAGGCGAGAAAGTCGCCCAGCTCACTTCTGACGACTTGCTAAAAAACGGCGACATCGAATTGCGCAGCTGGATCACGTTGCTCGGTGCCGTCGACAAGGCACCGGCAAAGGTCCTTGCCTATGAAGCGTTTTACCGCGGCATCATGGGCATGGGAGTCGCGTATTGGGATGTCGAAGCAAACTGACTTAAAGAAGTCTTTCGTTCACCACGAAGCGCACGCAGGACACGAAGCGTTTGGACTGTTTGATTGAAACCTTTGTGTACTTTGCGGCCTTCGTGGTGATCGTCTTCGTTAGACAGCCGTCATTGCATCGTCGCGCACCGCCACTTGATGCGACAGCGATAGTTCTTTGCCTTGGCGTGCCGAATCGATAATTCCGAGACAAACTTCGAGCGTTGCCTCGCCCCAGCGGCCGTCGTGAAAGAGCTGCCGGTTGTTGAAGACAGCGTCATAGAGCTCGTTGATTTCGGCTTGGCGCCCTCGCACGCCACGCGCAACTGAGATTTCTTTTTTACTTTCTTCCCCGTAAACGATGAGCCCGTCCGGCGATTGCCTGATGTCCCCTCTTTCGCAGCTTACCAGCGTGAAACCAAAAAAGGGTTGATGAACTTCGTCGCGCGCCGCGCGCGGCGACTTTTCTTCCCAACCATGATGCGACGGCACTTCTGCCAAACCTTTGACGCCAAAGCGCATCTCGCGCTCCTTCAATTCCTCCACCTTGGCTTCGCCGTCGACGCCGGCGAGCTTTTGCAAGTTTAGCCGCGCATTGAGATTGGTCCCCGGCCCCCGCGGCTGTCCGCCCTCGCCGATCCACCAGAAAAGTTCCGCTGTATCAAAATAACCGCGGCCGTTGTACACGATCGTCGCCCCGGCATTGTCTTCGAATTGGAGGAAACAGACACTCGCTCCCTCCGAGGTTCGCATCGAGTCCCACACGCCGGTGACGGCACGGACGCTTTTGACCATGCCGCCGCCAATCAGCCGCACAATGTCGACTTGATGCGGCACCTGATTCAAAAGAATTCCATGTGTCGCCGCCAAGTCTTCATTGGTAAATCGGCGGTACATGAACTCATTGTAATTCCAACTATTGATCATGCAGAGCTTGCCCAGCTCGCCGCTGCTCACGATCTGGCGCATCTTTCGCACCGGCGGATCGAAACTATGCGTGTGCCCGCATAGAAGCTTGACGCCGTGTTTGTCGGCCGCCTCGTTCATCCGCTCCGCGTCGTCGAGATTCAAGGCCATCGGCTTCTCGACGATCACATGTTTTCCATGTTTCGCCGCGATGATCGCATGCTCGGCATGCTGCGCCGGCGCCGTCGCGATATAGACCGCGTCGACGTTGGGGCTTTGGCAAAGTTTCTCGATGTTGTCATAGGTCTCGGCACCGAAATCGGCGCCAAACCGTTCTAACGCGCTACTTCGCTTCGCGTCCGCCGCGGCGGCAAGCTTGATGTTGGGCAGGCCGGCGATTTGCGTCAGCACCTTCGTCGCGTCCATGCTCAGGCCGGCAAAACCCATTCTCAATACGTCGCTCATGTTCTCTCCCAGGCCAATTTGCGGCGCGCATTTTGTCCGCCGGCGCATACATTACGCCGGTCAGAAATTGGTCTATGCTACTATCGAAACAAAACCAGCATCAAATTCTCCGCTCATCACTTCTCCGTTCGACCGCTGACGAGCACGTACGCCCGTTGACCGCCAGTGGCGAGTCGACGTAAAGAAACCATGAACGAGGTAAAAATGAAACATCTTCTGGCTCTCTTAATCACAGCGCTTTTCTTCGGATCCTCTTTCGTCCAGGCCGCCTCGGCTCCACCGACGATCCGCGTGGCCTACACTTCGATCACGGGAAACCGGGCACCGTTCTGGATCGCCAAGGAGGCGAAACTTTTTGAAAAGCATGGACTGCAGGTGGAACTGATTTATCTTCAAAGCGTCGCGGTCGGCATGCCCGCGCTGCTCGGCGGCGACTTCCAGATTCTCGCGGGCGGCGTCGCGGGTTATCTCAGCGCTGCTTCACGCGGTGCGAAATTGCTCTTGTTCGGCACCTTCGGTCCGACGCCCTATATTTTGTTTACGCGACCCGAGATACAGACCGTTGCCCAACTCAAGGGCAGCATCATCGGCGTGAACCGCATCGGCGCGAGCGACTATTACGCGGTGCGGCGTATCCTGCAAAGACTCGATTTGTCTCCCGATCGAGATGTGAAAATCATATCAGCGGGCTCGCCGCTTGACCGGCTTATTTCGGTAGAAAAAGGCGCTATCCACGGCACCCTCGGAACCGATATGGGTCTGGCGACCAATCCGGTGAAAGTTCGGCGGTTGGTCGACCTAACCCAAATGGGAGTCGAGGACCACGGCAGCGCATTGGTCACGACAGTTAATTTCGCGCGCACTCAGGCCGATACCATGGACCGGTTCGTCCGCGCGTTCGTCGAAGCGATCGCGCTGGGAAAAAGAGACAAAACCCTAGCCAAAAAAGTCTATGCCAAATATCTGCGCCTCACCGACGACAACCTGCTCGAACTCAATTACAAAGTCTATCTACTCGGCTCGATTCCGAAAATACCGACTTTCCCGCTGGACGCGTTGAAGAACGTCATCGCCGATTTGGCCGAGGAAAATCCCAAGGCGAAAGGCATCAACATCGACGAAGTGCTCGATAATTCGTTCATTCAGCGCCAGGTGGATAACGGTTTTATCGATCGTTTGTATCGTTGAGGCTACTGGTCAGCGACACCATTGCCCGTCCGCGCCTCATGCCGAGGAACTGGAGTGACAGAATGTTAGAGTATGGAAACCCAAAGAGATAATCGAGGGTAAAGGTCGTGTGGAGCTGCTGCTCATGAGACGAACAGCCAAACTTTTCTTCACATACTGCGTCATAGTTTTGTCGATGTTGGTGAACGATTCGGTTCTTGCCGCCAGCCCGCTGTTGCGCCTGCGCGTCGGTACACTTCAGTCGGCGGTAATCGCGCGCCACTATGGATCGCCAAGGACCAGAATATTTTCAACAAATACGGTTTGGACGTGGAACTTGTATATATCCCTGGTGCCGCCACTGCGGTTCCCGCGCTGTTAAGCAATGACCTGCAAATCGTCGCCGGTTCGGCGGCGACGACACTTCAGGCCGCTTCCCAGGGTGCCAAACTCGTCATCTTCGGCACCTTTGGGCCGACGCCGTACATTCTTTTCACGCGACCGGAAATCAAGACGCCGGCGCAGCTTAAAGGCGCGACCATCGGCATCAGCCGCACCGGATCGAGCGACTACTATGCGTTGCGCCGCGCCTTACAGAAACTCGGACTCGCGCCCGATCGCGATGTCAAGATCGTCACCTCCGGCGACGCGTCGGTGCGCTGGTCCGCGCTGGACAAAAACTTAATTCAAGCAACATTGACATCGGCGTCGACGATGCTGCGGAGGCCGATTCAGGCCAATCCGTTAGTTGAATTGATCAAGCTGGGAATAGAAGACCACGGCAGCGCGCTAGTGACGACGCGCGAATTCATGACTAGTCCGGTGCAAACCGTCGATCGTTTTGTCCGCGCCTTTGTCGAAGCTATCGCCTTGGGTAGAACCAACAATCGAATTTCCAAGAGCGTCTTCGCGCGCAATTTACGCGAATCGAACGAGGCTTATCTCGATTTTCTGCAGCGCGTTTACGTTTTGGGGTCTATTCCGAAAGTGCCGCTCTATCCGCCTGAAATTCTCAGAAATTTTATCAGCGATCTCGGCGAAGAGTCGCCGAAAGTACGCGCGCTTTCGGTTGCGGAGATCCTCGACAACTCGCTCATCCGACGCCTGGACGAAGACGGATTCATCGACCGGCTGTATCACCAGAAACGCGAAGGGTCATAACATCGTTCAAGATTCAAAGCCCGTCCTGAACGAAGTGATCTTTCTTAGCTCTGTGACAGATCCTTCGAAGCTCAGGATGCGCGAGGCGCGCCCTTTGAACATTGAACCTTGAACTCTCGATCGCGACATCCCCTTGCTTTCGCTCTGGCAGGCTTGATCGCAGCCAAAAGCGAATAATGCCAGCTAGTTGTTCCGCGCGATCGGCGCCATTCTAAACGGCACGCCTTCTTTTTTTAGATCGGCTTCATACATGGCGCGGACCACCTCTGGCTCATCTTCATGCTCGAGTAAATTGCCGCCTTCATGCTCGCTCACTGTCGCCAGCCAAATCGGACCGACGCCGCGCAGGCCGCGGCGCAGCGCGAGATGGCGCGCCGGTTCGGCGCTGGTGGTGAAGTGATGATGATACCAACCCTCCGGCGGCACCAGCAGACTGTTGACGATCTCGCCGCCCTGCGGCCACATCAGAGAGTAACCCTTGCCGGCCAACACGATCACTTGTGCGCCGGCGGCGTGCCGGTGCGCTTTTTTGTAGGTGCCGGACTCGATCGCCATAATATGCCCGACCATGGCATTGCCCGACAGATGAATACCGAGGCGGCTGAATCCCACGCCGCGCTCGGGATATTTGGTCAACTGAACGGCGTAGACGTCGGGTATGAAGTTTACCGCTTTGTCTTCGAGGTCGCTCGGGCGCAGCTCCGTGCTGAAATAATCCTTCTGGCCGGCAAACCGGTCGTGGAACTGAAATGAATTCTCGAAGACAAATTCCGCGGACTTATAGGTATTAAACACCAACGGAGCATTGCTGGCGGCAACGAATCTGACCGGCTCGGAAGATCCGTTGAAGTGTTGGTGCTTGGCATTGAGCGGCGGAGAAAAGAGACTGCCGGCTTGCCATTCGACGGTAATCGGCGGCTTGGAGTCGTCGTTCCAGAATTGCGTCGCTCCCCTGCCTTGTAAAATTAGAATCTGTTCTTCATACATGTGACGAATCGGTTTGAGATTTTTTCCGGCAGGTATTTCAACGGCGAGCGCACCGACGAATCCTTGCGAGCCTTCCAGGTGACAATAAGCGGCCGGCCCGCCCAATCGTTCCCAGTGCGCCAACTCTGCGGTGGCCAAATCTTCGACTCCGAATCCTGAAATGACTTTCAAACCCTCGGCATCGCACCATTCGAGAAAAGGTGATTTGCGCATCGCCCGTTGTTTTTCAATGCTCTCTGCCATGAATATTAAACCTCCGATTTGATGGTCTGTCGTACTGAAAAGTTGCCTAACCTCTGCCTTGATCCAACGGCTTCAGTCTCAGGTCAATGCCGTTTTTTTCCAATTCTCTGTAGTACTCTTCTCGTATCGCTGGATCCTCTTTTTCATAGGTGATCTTGAATGCCAGCGCGTGCGGATCCTTATGCTGAGCAGTCAGGGCCGGATTGAATGCGGTTCCCGTGCCGTACCTTAAGCCGCTGCCACGAAACGCGAGCATTCTGTATTCTTCGTTGCCCGTGTTGAAGTGTTGATGAAACTCGTTGTGCTTGGGCGCGACCACGGCGTAAGGATTCGCGGGAACCCGACGGCGGTTTTTTTCTTCGCCGGGCATAAAGAAAAGCTCGTAGCCCCGGCCTTTGATGACAATCACGTGAGCGCCCGCGCCGTGCCTGTGGGCCGTCACGTAGGTGCCTTCGGAAACGCCCATGACGTGGAGGCCAAGGGAGCTGCTGGCCATGGCAAGGCGTAGGATCGATGTGCGATTGCCTCTTTCCGGGTAAGGGTCGAGCGCAAGGTTTCGGATGTCGGGAACAAAATTGGTCTCGCTCAGCCGTACGTTCCAGTGCTTGTCCTTCTCCGAAAAAAAACTGTGCATGGAAGACGAGTAGCGATCCTTGAATGAAAATGGGTTATTAAAGACAAACTCAAAATTATGGTAGAGGTTCATCACGTGCGCCAGATTCGTGCCGAAGACGATCCGGCATGACTCATCGGCCGAGCTGTTGAACTCCTGATGCCAGGCGTTGAGCGGGATGGCGAGCAGCGATCCCTCCTCCCATTCGACGGTGTGTTTGGGTT
>WNGI01001219.1_pt1 | contig 20972 bp, 14 predicted proteins | sample 5400621 | NCBI WGS metagenome assembly WNGI01 (sample SAMN13153374, study PRJNA577476) | soil metagenome | isolation source: 20 cm soil or saprolite under Garry oak tree replicate 1 | place: USA:California | collected 2016-06-15
ATCTCCTTTACGCGGGGATAGTCCTCATTAAACGTTGTGGATAGCCGGGCGTATTCTCGCTTGAGTTCCGCCAAACGCTCCGTTAGGTCCTGAATCACCTTGTTTTCAGATATCCTTGGTAAGGACTCGTAGTCACCTGCCTCCACCACGCGATAGAGAGCTTCTTTCTCGAACCTCTGGGCTTCTGCTTTGGTCAGCTCTTCCTGCAATTGCTGGACCAGTTCGTTCTCGACATTCCGGCTTGGACCCTTGTCAGTCTCCAGAAAGACCAGGTCGTTACGCCTCGCATAATTCTGCAGTTGCTCTTCCGATCCCTCCAATTTCCCCTTGACGCCCAACAATTGCTGCGAAAGCCAGTCAGCAGCCTTTTGCGTTACCACCCAACGGGCCTCCAGGTTTTGCTCCACGTAGTTCTCAGCCAGACTATTGGCGACGCGCGCGGCGAGTTCGGCATCGTGGGAATCGAACTGAATTGCCACCAGCCGGCTACGGTTGACCGGATTAATATTGAGCCGGTCTTCAAACCGCTCGAGGACCCGCTGATAGACTTCTCGATTGGCACGACTCGGCCCGGTGGCGAACACTTGCCCCGTGGGTGCTTTCTTTTCTTTGCGCCAGGACCACCACTTTGGAGAATTGAACTCCCCAAGCGCGTCCAATCCGAGATGGTCAATGACGCGGCGCGCCAGGCTCTCACTGCCAAGGATGCTGTACTGCGATCTCAAGTAAGCATCGGAGACGCTGTCAAGCTCGTAGAGCTCCTGAATGGTCGGAATGTCTGGATTTTCTTTTTGAATCTCTAACAACGCCTGAGCCCGGTACACAGGCTTCTGTTTGAGCGTGGCGATGAGAACCACGCTGAACAAAATGAAAAAGACAATTAGGACCGCCTGCAAACGCTTCCGCAAGATGCGCGCGTACGCGCGGAAATTAGGGGCTTCATGGGGTTCCAGAATCTCGTAAGAATCAGCAAACTCTACAAGCCGGCCTTCCAAGGCCCCCGCACCGCCTCCGTTCGACCGGGATCGGTTATACAGCTCGAGTTTATCCTGTTCAGTCATGCTACCAGTGGAAAACCAGGAGTCCTGCGAGTGTTTGAGTCGCCGCTTCTACTCCCCGCGAAAACGCAGCTTTTGCCGCGCTGTCCGGAATGAACACGATATCTCTGGGCCCCAGCATGGGATCCGGGGACTTCCCAGACAGGATATTGCCAAGGTCTATGGGTGTCTCCGTTCGTGTTCCGTTCTGTTCATTGGTGCGGATAATGCGTGCGCTGCCCTTGGCGGCCGTGCGCGTCAAGCCTTCACTCAGAGCGATCACTTGCAGCACCGAGATTTTCTCATTCGTTTTCATTGCGAAACCGCCCGGCCTTTGCACCGAACCCACCACATACACGATTCCCGCTCGGGAAACTTTGACGATGTCTCCCGGATATACCGCTGGGTTGTGGCGCGGATCGGTCGAATCGAGGAGGTCCTTCAAATTTACCTGGACCACCTCCTTGGAATTTGCGCCCACCTTGTCGGAACCAGTGTCCGTTGCGCTGGGCCCGCCAAACTCTTGCAACCGCATCACTGGCGAAGATTCCGCCAACCCGCTCGCTTTCGCAAAAAAGAACTCGGGCGCGTTTTTCTGACCCGCACGCCGCAAAATGATGACGTCCTCCCCGGCATCGTCGGCTAATCCTTCCGCGAGCGAAAGAATCTCCAGCAACGTCTTGCTGCCGCGAATCTGGAAAATACCCGGCTTTCGCACTGCGCCCATCACGGAAACGGGATGGCTTTGCATGTCGCGCACAAACACGCTAACGTGCGGATCTTTCATGTACTTTTGATGAAGCAGTTTTTCAAGGGCCGTTTCCAGCTCCCGTGGCGTAAAGCCGCCTGCCGCAACCGCGCCTAGCAACGGCAAAGAGATTTCGCCGCTCGCTGAAACGCGCACATCGCGATTCATCTCCGGCGCCTCGAACACATTGATGTCCAGCACGTCTTCTGGGCCGATAACGTATTCCCGCGGGTCAAAGCTTGGCATCGGACCCGTCGAGGCAAATCGTTCCCGCAGACGCCGGTTCCAATCTTCAGTGGATTCAAGATTGGGCGGCACATCTGGATGTTCCGTTGTTTGCGAAGTCTTGGTGATTTCTTGTTGGTTCGCAGCAACTCCTACGTTGGTTTTAGCATTGAGATCACTCTTGGCAGAACTCGACACCCCTACCGTGAAAACAAGCAGGATGCAAATACGCAGAGCCAATTGCTGTTGGAATGAATGTCTCAAAGTGGCGCAGGTGGCGCTTCCCAGCTCATTTAGCAGATTGATGGCGAATTGAAAGCTCACCGGCGCACCGTGTGGACCAGGCCCGAGCGCAAGGTAGCTCTCCTTGGGCGCTCGAGAACTTCTGGCCCAATCTGACTGGGTGCCGTTAGCCTAGGGGCTGTGGAAGTTTCCGTCTATAAGGTCCACCCTTGAATTGGAATTCAGGTAAAGACCCTATCCAAGCACAGCCTGCAAATCGAGCTTGAAGAAATCTGTCAATCTTCAAATATTTGACGCACGAAGTTTTGCGAGTTCGGAGTGCGGCAGCCCTGCTGCTTTTTCTTTTCCGGTGGTGTCCCCATTTGAAACTCTCCACACCTGTCTCCAGTACACACGCAAGCCTCCAGATAACTTCGCGGGTGTGGGACTCCGGCGTCCGTAAGCAAAGGGAGTCGTATGCCCCTGAGCTTTTAGTACAAATCTCAAAAAATGAGATGCGGGATTGAGAGGACAGGCGCACTTCTCAGGGTAGGGTCGGAGAGAGTGGAGAATTCGGCGAAGACCATCTCCCGAACCTCATTCGTCCCGCGTCCCTTGCGAGCCCGCCCGCGGCATAGATTGGGCGGAGAGCTTGTCTGTCTCCCTGCCTGCATCGAAGGATTTCAGTCTCAAGCTGTCGAGTCCAAGGTAAACAACGAACCGCGTCCCATCAATCAGATAGCGCCGCCACAGCCGTCGCGGCTCCTGCAAGAGCCGGAATAGCCATTCCAAGCCGTGTTCGCGCATCCATCGTGGCGCCTGGTTTCGTCGTCCCGAGAGGAGGTCAAATGCCGCACCCACGCTCACCAGCACCGGAACATGCAATTTGTCCCGGTGTTCGTGCATCCATCGTTCTTGCTTCGGCGTCCCCAAACCAACCCACAGCACGTCGGGAGCGGCGCGGGAAATCATGGTCACAATCTCTTGGTCTTCCTCCGGATCAAGCGAACGAAAGGGTGGTGAAAAGGTTCCACAAACTTCCATTGTTGGGAATCGGCGCTTGAGCGAACCCGCCAAGCGCTCGGGCACACCCGGCTCACCACCATAAAAAAAGTGCCGGTAGCCGCGTCCAGCGGTTTTCTCGCAGAACTCCAGCATCAAGTCGGGGCCGTAGACCCGTCGAGGCAAATCGCGCCCTCTGCGCCGACCCAGCCAAACCAGGGGCATGCCGTCTGGAACAACCAAATCCGTCAAGTTCAGAGCCTCCTTGAAGGAGGGATCATACTGCGCTTCGACGGTTCCGTGCATGCCGGTCGCGGCGATCGAGTGGCATCCCCCGCGATCGTGAATCCATTCCTCCATCTGAGCGACCACATCCGAGATCTGCAAGGCATCTATCCGTACTCCCAGAACGTGGAAGCAAGCGTGGTCACTTACAATCTGAGTCGGGCGAACCTGGGCGGCCATGGCTAAGGCATCCCCCTGTTTTTGTAACTGTTCATTCCGGTGTTGACTTGGAGCGATCATTTAACGAGCCAGGGCGGATTCATCCTCCACCCCTTCGTTGTGACCCGACGGGTTTCATCCGCGCGGTGCGCTTGCCTGTTGACAGGCGGGGCGCCCGAGCGCTTCTTCATATAACTCAGATATGCGCGCGGCACGCCTTTCCCACGTTTGAGTTCTCGCATAGGCGTGCGCAGCCTCACCCATTTTCAGCCGTTCCTCCGGGCACGACGCAAGACGTCGAATGCCCTTTGCGAGCTCTGCTGCTGTCTGCCGCGGAGAAGTGACAGGAACCTTGATCCCTGCATCAGACAGAACAAAAGTCCCAACACCCTGGTGATCCAAAGTCAAGATCGGAAGGCTGTGAGCCATAGCTTCTAAGACTTGCGAGCCGAAGGAATCTCGCAGGCTCGTGAAGAGGAAAGCGTCTGCTCTTTGATACAAGCGGGACATTTCGTTCCAGGGGACTTGACCGAGAAACTCTACTTTACCCCCAAGGTTCAAGCGCTTCGCGTATCTCTCCCAGTCCCCTCGCATTTCGCCGTCGCCGGCAATGAACAGTCTCGCGTTCAGGTCTTTTGTTTCCGCCAGCGCCTCGAGCGCTAAAGGTAAGGCCTTTCTGGGTTGCATGCGTCCTACCCAAAGCAAAGTGAAAGGCCCACCTCTCGGTCTTGGAATCCGCGGGCTGGAGATGTAGCTGGACGGGATTCCGGAATCCAAGAAGAGCCTGACATTGGGGGCCCCTACTTTTGCGAGTAATCCGTACGTCTCGCGGTTTGTGGCAAGAATGATTGCGCTTGACTTCGCAGTTCTACGCAGGGAAAGAGAAAGAGGTAACAGGGCAGCGCGGATGTTACGAAGGATTTCGCGGCCCGACATGGAACAAATGTAATGACGGAATGCAGAAGGCACTCGCTGAGCTCCTCCGACCGGCCCCCAGACAAAAGGAACAGGCAACTTCCAAGACGGAGGGGGTACGTTGACCGTCCCAAAGCTGACGTGATGAACAACGTCAAAACCCACCTGCCTGTGAAGTTTGATTGCTTTTTTGTAAGCCACTCTCAGCCACATTTGGTAATGAATCGCGAGAACTAGGTTGCTCCGGCGCAGCCTGGGATCGTCCAGCATTTTGGGAAAGCCGACCCACTCAGTACTCAAGGTGGAGTTTGGGTGAGCAGTAAGAAATTCCTCGATCCCGTTGCGGTCGTGTGGGTGCGCCAAAACCCAAACCTGGTGGTAGCGCGAGAGCTCCCAAGCCCAGTTCCACGCATTGCTGGGCTCGCCACCCAGGCGCGGGCTACACGCGAAACCGATGATCAATACCTTCACTTGTTGGCTTCCCGTCCGCTTCTTGAAACAACCTCTCGATTAAGAGAGCCTCCATTTGATGGAAACCTCAGAACACAATGACGCCCATGTCCGAGCGAGCACAAAAACTTCATCCTGACAACCTATGAATCGCCAAAACGTTGGCAATTGTAGGAGGTGGAGACAACAACCTGGAGACAGTTCCGCGTTCATCGACAATAAAGAACTCGTAGCCGTGGCCCTCCAGGAATGTCCAGGCGCCGTTCGGTGACAGGCCCAGACTGGCCGCACCCGCTGGAAAAAACTCAAAGATGACGACAGGACGCGTGGAAGTGATGATTTCGTTTGCGCCCCGCAGAGCTACCTCTTCGGCTCCCTGCACATCCATTTTGATGACATCCACTCGTCTCACGGAGGTCTGCTTGAGCACATCGTCAAGCGATTCTGTGCCAATGTCCTCGGCGTGAGCATCTTGCTCGAAGGAGGCATCCTTGCCCAATGAATCGCAACCGACAGCAGAATGGTAATAAAGCCGCGCCCTTCCCGGTTTGTCGGTGAGCGCTACCGGGAAAGCCAATACATTCTTGAAACCATTCAAGGCAATGTTCCGCCGCAAGACAGGAAACACGCGAGAAGATGGCTCAAAGGAAATCACGCGACCCGCTTCGCCTACGATCTTGCTCGCCAATAGCGTGTAGATTCCGAAGTTGGCTCCTGCATCGACGAAAACTTTTCCTGGCGACAGAACTCTTTCTAAATAAAGCAACTCAGGTTCGTAGTAGTCGCGAAACGCATAAATGAGCTTTCCAACGCCTCGCCAATTCGGGGGTAAAATCATTCGCACACCCGATCTTCTCAAATGTACGGTGGCCGCCGTCCGCAATAGGCACCTAGTCCGCCAAGACGCCAGACGAAGAGTGGTCTGGATCGGAGCCAAGCGAAAAGCTGGATGCATACTGAGGAAATCCCATTTCCCCTTAAACCCGCGAACCAACTCATTTACTGTACTCATCTCGTATGCCCTTTGCGCCTGGCAATCTCTCGGAGACCCGCTGCCGCACTGTATTCCTAGAGACATCCAGCAGTTTCGTTCATTCCAGCATTTCGCTTCGTATTCGATACTTGGTGCCTCGTACATTCAATCCGTTCGAAGAGCCGCTTGCGCTCCCGGAAGTTGCTCCGGGAACTACTCAGAATTCTAGCTACAACTCTTTTCGTCCGAGTTTGTCCATAGACGAAGGCGAAGGATCTTCGGAAGAGCCAATTGGGCATCACACGCGATGCGCGCCAATACCATCGGAACAACCTCGGCAAGGCTCGGAAATAGTCCGGGGGGATCGCCTGGTAGACAGCCTTGGACCTTGGGTCAGATCGGAAGCGCGCGTATGCATAGGCCATGAGCGTGGGGGTTGTCTCCGACACCGGTGTATCCAAGGAGAGTGCGGAAGAAGACAAAATGTGTCGGCGCCAAGCGCACCAGATTTCTCTCTCCCAGACCACCAGGTTTCGAAGGCGATCCTCTGTAAATGCGCTGACCGCTGCCACGTTAGCGCCATGAACTCGGTATTCGCTCGATGGAGTCTGGACGGCCACAATCGGAGTTATCCGAGGAGCAAGAACCTGGATCAAAGTATCCGCATAGGCGCCGAGACCTGAGGGGAGCGGGAAGATGGATTCTGCAATAACTCGGCGCAACGATAGCCCGGAACTAGGAGGCAGACCAGGCAGCACCCGTGGTCCGCAAATATTTAACGAAGGTCCCTGCCAGCCCGTTGCAAGGTGAGATAGCAAGGGAATCTCCCCTAAGCATTTCCTATTCTTGTCAACAATCAACATTCTGTTAACCGCGAGTCCTGCCTCCGGGGCGGCACCAAAACCTTCGACGACTCGCCGCACCTTGTCCGGCATGAATACATCATCCGCATCCAGGAGACAGATGATGTCCCCAGTGCTTTTGTGAAAAGCTGCATTCAGAGCGAGTGACTGGCCGCCATTGGCTTGATAGACGACCCTGATTCGCCGGTCCAGGGAGCGATACCGTTCCAAGATGCGAGGGGAACCGTCGGTCGAACCGTCATCACAGATAACGATTTCTAATTTGTCGTACGTTTGCTGTAGAGCGCTTTCAATTGCCTCACCCAGGTATGCTCCGTAGTTGTAGTTTGATATGAGAATTGAAACCAGAGGCTGCTTTGGCAACGGGTCCAGCGCTGCCGGTTTCAGGGGATTAAGCTGTTTCTTGTCGTCAGATATTTTCGCTGTCCTGCTCATGCACAATCACCGTGCTCACAAAGTCTCACAGTTCTTTCCTTCTTGGAATTTGCGGTTGCCCAGGGAGTGAGTGAAACGAACGCGAAAATTCTCCCGCCAATTGCTTGGGAATCGCAATGATATTGAAGTACGTCGGTCGTTGTGCGGGGTTTTTGCAATTTGCACAATCGCCCAGCACGACGAATTCATAGCCCAGCCCTTGCAGGAAATCCCTTGCGCCGCCCGGTGAAAGCCCGAGACGGGCGGCGCAGCCCGGATTAAATTCAAAAATGACCACGGGGCTATAGGTAATAAGGGTTCTGGTCGCTCCGCGCAGAACCAGTTCTTCAGCGCCCTCGACGTCTACCTTAATAACGTCCACGCGGTCGATGCTGTTCTCCTCAAGCAAATTGTCGAGTGATTCTGTTTGGACCTCTTCGCCTTCGTCGCCGCGAAGCGGGTCCATTCCCAGCGAGTTGCCTACAGGATCCCAGCCGTGATAAAGCCACGCCTTGCCTCTTGTCTGCGTTAGCGCGACTCGAAAAGCACGCACATTCGCAAGATGGTTTAGCGCAATATTCTGCCGCAATACGGCAAATGACTGAGCTGTTGGTTCAATAGCGATAACCTTGCCCGCCGCGCCTGCGAGTTTGCTTGCTACGAGCGTGTAAACGCCAAAGTTGGCGCCCACGTCAATGAAAACCTTCCCTGGCGAAAGAACCTTTTCCAAATAGGCCAGTTCAGGTTCGTAGTACTCACGAAAAGCAAATATAAACTTTCCGAAACCTTTTCGCTGGGCAGGAAAGAACATCCGCACATTCCATCTAGGCAATTCTAGAGTTGTTGCCGTGCGCAACAAGCATCTCCAGTACCATGTAGCCGACCGAAAGAGCGTGAGCGCAGGTGCCCGTCGGAAAGCTTCCTGGGTCCTGAGAAAGTGCCACATTTCTCGCGCCTTCTCTAGACGACGCTTCCCGGGCGTGACGTTGCCATTCTTCATGCAGCCTTCCATGTGGTCGCGCTTCGTGCCCGACTATAGATCTCCATTAAGAGCTGGTAGTTTCGTTCCGCTGTGTACTTAGCCTTGTACTCCGCACGGGCGGCTCTGCCCATCGCTTCCATTTCCTTTACGTGGGTCCAGGCCCAAAGCGCTTTGGACGCTAAGTCGTTAGGATCGCCAGAAGCAAAGTATAAGCCGGTCTTCCCTTCCTCTAGGACTTCCGCCATGGACCCCAATCGAGAAGCAATAACAGGCAGAGCGGAACCAAAAGCCTCTATGATTGTCAAACCGAAAGTCTCGGACGATTCGCTGGGAAATATCAAAAATCGCGCGCCCCTCATGATCTTGAGCGTCTGTTCTCCAGGCAACCATCCGTGGAAAGAAACACTCGAAAGGCATGCCCGGCTTTTTTGTGCTTCCAACTCAGCGCGCAGCGGTCCATCTCCCACGATGTGGAGAGGAATCGCGTTTTGCAAGAGTTCGAAGGCCTGTAGCAGAGTACGCACCCCCTTTCCCGGTGCTAATCGACCCAGAAAGAGCGCGTAGTCGCCGACGATCTGTTTCATCCCAGGATCCCTGCCTAAAAAATGCGGTTTCACGAAAATCTTCTCGCGCGGCAAGCCGGCACGGATGAACTTTTGGCGGAAAAATTCCGTGAAGACGATGTACGCATCCACCTGATCTCGCCATGTTCCGAGAATTCGATGTCCTGCCAACATCCCTGAGATCACGGCCGTTTGAAGATGAGAATTGTTATAGCAAGCGTGAACTACGCCGGGCCAAGGCACGACCCGTCCCACGCACTCCTCGCATGCAGTTCCTTCCCGATGGAGAGTCGCCGCGGGGCATATCAAGCGCGCGTTATGCAGGGATTGCACGACGGGGATTCCTTCCTGCTGGCAAACGTAGTAGGCAGCCGGAGAGATCAATGGAAACGTGTTGTGGAAATGAGCTACGTCGGGTTTCTCGCGCCTGAGCAACGAACGCAAGCGGGAAACGCTGTCCCAGGCCCAAAGCGTTCGCATTGCCATCTTGGCCTTGCTCAGAATTCCATCTTCGACGATTTCACTGTTATGTCGTGTATATTCCTGGACTTCATGACCCGAGGACCGCAGCAGTTCGCTCTCCCGGAGAACAACTTCGTCCTCCCCCCCCGAGTGACGGTAGCGGTTGTGCACCAAGAGCACTTTCATGGGACCTCACCGTTCATGCAGGGCCACCGCCTTCATCGGCAAGGGGCTGCCAGACTCGTCAGGACGTGTCGCGCGCCTCGAGGACCGTTGGTACATCCAAGGGAGCACCGCGGCCGAATACCAAAAACAAATGGCCACCGGTCCCGAATCAATTTCGTCTCCCATGGATCCCAAGATGACGCTCGCCAAAAATAGCGTTGCAACCGCGAAAGAAAAACGGTCCCTGTTTTTGAAGAGAAGATAGGCAGCATACATAGAGAGCAAGGCACAAAGAGCGATGAATAGCGCAAAGCTGAGCCCGCCCCCACCCAGCAGAATCTCGAAGAACATCGAGTGCGCGGTCCCGAGGCCGGGATTGTATTGTGGCCCGTATACTCGGGAAGAAGAGTAATATCCCAACCCCCACCACGGAGACTGCGTCAGCGTTATGTTGCTGAGATAGCGCCACAACCCAATCCGGTCATCCAGACTTGAGACAGCTTCAGGGTTTCGATACTCGCTGAGGTTGGGCAACCAGTGGTATGCATATAGGGCAAGTGCCACCACGCTGGCAAGATAAACAAGTTCCTTCAAGGATTTCGCATCCGGACGCTTGATCAGAACGAGAACAAGGAAGACGAGGATGACCACGTACGCTGTGCGCGTGAGCGAAAGCACCAGTAGAGCGAGAAACAGACTTAAGAGGGCGAGCGGAAGGACTCTCCAAATCCTTCGAACGCCAGTCAATAAAAGAATGATCGCAAATGCGGACACTGCTCCCGTCGGGGCAAGGAGCCCTGTCAAGCGCGACGGATCAGGGTTAAAGTCGGAGGCGATCCATGCCAGATCGGGAGCAAGAAATGCGCAAACCGCGATAACGCCGCATAATAAAGCGGTCCCCCAAAATATCTTTTTCAAGCAATTCTTGGGGCCAAATCGCTCCACGAAGAGCTGCATAAACAACAAACAGACCACCATCTGATAAATCTTGAATGCACTAAGAACCGGAGCCCTAGATATCACAGCAGATACCGCCAGGCAGAAGGTCATCGCCAAGCCTAGCTTTTGCGGCAGCGAGAAATGAGGTATTAGACTCTTGGCTTGTAGATGCTTCCAAATTTGATACAGGACCCAGAGTCCGGCAAAAGCCCACACAACAACGTGAAGTATCACCACCCAGTCTACTTCCCCACGAAGGGAAGCCTCCGCATCGCGAATCCGCAGCCTAGGAGGACCGGAAAAAATCAAGAAGAAGAGCAACGTTGCAATAAAACTGGAGCTTCTGCGGGTGAAACGTTGCCGAACCATGACTGGCACGGGAGACGCGATACCCTGCCTCTGCCCGCGCGAATCAAACGGCGCCGCGTTCGCGAGGTTTTCCTGTACATTTCCCGGCAGCATCCAGGCTCCATTCCTTGTCATCGTGAACTGCACCGCACTCCTGGCGGGTTCGCCCCGGTGCTCAAATTCATTGCCCTTCACCCGCCATGACCGCAGGGATGGTCTTCACTAAAATCCTGCAGTCGAGCAATAAGCTCCATTTTTCGATGTAGGCAAGATCCAACATCATGCAAGTTTCAAATGAAGGATTCGCGCGCGCCAAGATCTGCCAAAGTCCAGTGACACCTGGCTTCACACCGAGGCGCCGGCAATGTTCGGAACTGTATTGAGCACAGTCCTCTACTGGATGTGGCCGCGGGCCAACCAAGCTCATGTCGCCTCTCAGGACATTCCAAAGTTGCGGCAGCTCGTCAAGACTGTACTTGCGAAGAAATCCGCCGATGCGCGTGAGACGAGGATCATCGGCGATCTTGAAGAAGGGCCCGCGCCGCTGGTTTAGGCGGCGAAGATTCTCCTTCAGCCCGTCCGAGCCAGAAACCATCGTCCGGAATTTGTAGCAATCGAATTTACGGCCACATTTGCCCACGCGCCGCGAGCGGTAAATGACACGGCCGGGCGACTCCAGCTTGATCGCAATCGCGATCACGACCATCAGCGGGCAGAAGAGAAGCAGAACAATCGTGGACAGAACCACGTCCATGATCCGCTTCAGGAATAGGCCTAACCGGATGGCCGATTCCGCGCATCGCCACCTGTCGCCGTCTTTCGAGTTACATACAATGAAAGGCAGCCGATTTCTTGTCGAAAAAGTAGGCGCTACACTCCTGCCCTTCCACGCAGGGGAGGAACCGTTAATGACCAAATGTTGGGAGTTGAAATCCTTGCATGACGTGTGGAACGTGGGTAAATCTATGAGCTGGCCGGCGGCATGCCCTTTGGGGTCCAGGGCCCTGGAGAGCATGACAGACCACGATTGCGAATTCCCAGTTTCAGAAGGGTCGAACATCACACCTGCCCGGCTCTGACGAGGGTCGCCCGCTGTTTCACTACGGCACACAAAACTGACCATCGCAAGCTAGAGGCAATCGGAGGCATGGTCAATACAATCAAAACCCCAATTGAAATTCAGGTAAAAACCCTAGAGCACAGCAGGGACCTGTGGTGGATACTTGGTCTGTCCACGTTGAGGTCTTCGGTGGAAGGATGAAGTCCATGAGCCCGTTAACGCTCGAGCGCCGGGAAAAACGGCGGCCCAAGTCCTCAGCCGTTGCTGTTACGCTCATAAATCTGAATCTTCTTTTACTGCTGTTTTACGCGGTCCCCATTCCAAGTTATGGCCGTGGGCGGCAACAAGAGCAATCAAGAGAACCCCTCGGTTCATTGACCGGAGTTGGTGAAGTCTATTTGAACGACTCCCCCGCCACAGGCGAGTCCACGATTTTCTCTGGTGACAGAATTCGCACAGCAGAGACCGGCGCCGCGACATTTTCCATGGGCGGAAAAGGCACGCTAAAGATCTCTCCGCGAAGTCAGGTGGTGTTCTCCGGAAACTACCAATTCACGGCTGATTTGGAGGCAGGCACGATTGTATTGAATACGATCACCGGGCCCAATGGGTTGACCCTGCGAATTGGAAACTACGTTGTGGTCTCCTACAGTCGAAAACAGGCAGCAACGCTAAAAGTTACACGAACTCCGGACGGCTCTGTCCAGGTCTCCTGCCTGGATGGCACTGCCGGAGTTCTCACGCTGGAGGGCCAGGTGGGGCAGTTTCTCCAGTCTGGTCAATCGATGAACGTTTCCGCAAGTTCGTCCTTGGAACCCTTTTCTTCTCCCACAAACAAGTCTGGACCGAATTTTCATACGGGCTGGATTCTTCTTGGTGTGGCGGGAGCTGGAGCGGCTGCAGCTTCAGCCCTATTGATACATGGCGGGGCAGCGCAATCAATCAGTCCATCAGGGCCGTGAGGGAAGCCTCTCGAAGTTCCGATCGGATGGAAAAAACTCTCGATGTGCAATGCTCTGTCGTGCAGGAACCGATAGTTTAGGAATTGCGTTCGTCCAGTCTTCTTCTTGGGATCCCGCCGGACTCTCTCACATTATCAAGTTAATTCGTGGGTGGTGTTGGATTAGAAAGCCGGAAAGTGATGGCAATGTCTTCCTCGGTTTCAACAGATTGCCCGGCCAGCAATGTTTTCGTATAGCGCCACTGGCGAACAGCATTCATGGCGGCTGCCACGAGGACAGGAGAGCCATCGACAGACTCCAAGTTCTCTACAGACCCCTGACGGCCAATAATAGCGTGAAGCTTTACAGTACCTTGGACGCCTTGCTGTTTTGCTTCCTCAGGATAAATGGGCTCGACGCGCGAAAGCACGTGGCCGAGCTGCAGGCTCGTGGCCTGACGTTGTTTTTTCGAAATGCCTCCATCAGGTATCCGAAGGGAAGGATAGGGATCGGCATGGATCGCAACCGCCCCCGTAATTTTTACCGGAATTGCCGGCTGTTTTGCCGGAGGCATCGAGCTTTCGATTTCCTTAAGGTCAGCCGTTGGAGAGTTTGAGGCCAAAATGAATGGAGGCGCTATTGGGGCCGCTAGCTGTGGCGGTGTCGCAGGCAGGCTTCCAACAGGTTGCGGCTGCACCTTCTCCGCGGGGGGATTGTTCACACTTGCTGCGGCGCGCGAAGGCTCCTTGGTCGCCTGGCCTCGCGCGAGTACACTTTCCACGGGACGGCTCGGAGTTTTGAGAACCGTATTCGGAGTAGGACGCTCCACCGCACGGACTTGCTGGTCCGGATTTTTCAGGGAGGTATTTGGAATATTCTCATGCTGCTCAGCAAGTAGAGGCTCCACGCTGTGGGGTTGCAAGCCCATTTTCTCCTTGCTGGCGTTAGGAGCACTCGGAATCGTATTCGCAGTAGGAGGCTCCACCGCTCGGACTTGCTGGTCCGGATTTTTCAGGGACGTATTTGGAATATTCTCATGCTGCTCAGCAAGAAGAGGCTCCGCGTTGCGGGGATGCAAATCCATTTTCGCCTCGTTGGGGTTAGGAGCGCTCGGAATCCTGGTAATAGGAGGAGGTGTTGCACCCTGAACCGCTTCACTCGATACTGCCGCTTGCTGTGTGGCGGCCGCGCTCATTTCACTCCGAACATCACGTCGTATCGTCATCCATTCAAGTAACAATGAGACAAGTCCGATCAGAACACCTAGAGTAGCAAACGTCCCCAACCTTAGTAGAGGAGCAAACGCCCCCCACCTGAGGCGCGGCACTCGAGGATATCTCTGGTCACGTAGAATCTTCGATCTGGACTGAGAAGCCTTCTGGTCTGATCGTTTTCCTATTCTTGCGAAAGGTTTCGGAGCGGTGACCCGTAGGCCGAGGCGACGCAAGGTGGCTGAAGCGGCGGGAGTGAAATGCGAAGCCTCCCCATGTTCTTTAATGACCTCACCGGGGGTCAAAGATCCGGGGATCGTGTTTCCAGGCTGCGGAGCGTTCGGAATTTCCATGCGCGGGTTCCGCTCTTCGCAAACCCTGTCTGTTTGTTCCCGAAAATTACCTGCAAACACCTGTGAAGAAATCCAATTCCTGATTTGCTGACCTGCTTCTTCCGTCAAACCGTCAAATCGTACCCCTGCCTCTTTATTGGATTTGCTCTTCCACGCGATCTGGCCGCTTACTTCTATCCAAGGCTCGGATCCGGGGAATTGAATCCGCATGTGGTGCAGAGGACCGTCGGGCAAATTCATAGACGGCGACAGGGCCAATCCGTTTTCACTAATGTTGAGTGCGATGCCGACGTTTGCCCCGTTCAGATTTATGAAGATCGGTAAAGTGGGGTACAGCCGCGCACAGGTACGGCGTTCAGCGCTTCGGACCGCGGCGATTTCCTTCCTGCATTCTTGAGTCAATTCTGCAACGCGCACCCGAATTTTCTCGAAGACTTGCTGATAAATGTCGGGATCTCCGCCAAAGGGATCATCGATTTCCCAATCTTCAACTTTGGAGTATTCACGAAACGCCTGTTCCCGGGGGCGACCACTCATGTTGATAACGATATCTGTCTGTTCCCAAACTTCGGGCGAGATACTCTTGGACTCCAGACCTTCCACCACATATCCGTTTCTCATGAGCGTTTGCTTGGTCAACCCTACGACAAAGCCAAGCGGCGCCAGGCCTGCGCTGAACGCTTCGATTGCATCGGGGGCATCAAGGTGTGCAATTGCCTCCGCCATCGGGCTGCGGCAAGCATTCCCTATGCAAACGAACAAGACCTTTGTACGGCCGTCTTTCTTGCTCATCAGGAGGTTTCTCTCAAAACTCAACTCTTGCCGGCTAGGGGGCCTCGCGCCTCGCATTGCGTCCGGCATGTCATATAGCTGCTCTGGCAGACTACAAGAGCCACCTTACGAGACGCATGCTATCCCTGTCCTATACCGCGTTCAATCAGGCAAAGCCCTGATAGGGCCTGGAGGCCAATTGTGGCGAAGGGCGAGGAACCCGCGCTTCCGCCGGCCAGTATTTTGTGCAAATCCAGACCCCAGATTTAGCGTTACTCTGCATTAAGGTGGACACTATCAATCCACACGGTGCCCGCAATTTGGTTATCCAACTTGTTGCTAACAGGCCGGATAGCTCTCACGAGCAGTAAGTGAGTGTCGGCGGAGGTCGTGAATTCAGCCTGCTGTTCCGACCAACCAGAGGTACCCACGAGGTTCTCCGTTGATACGAAGAGATGGCCCACATTGTAGGCATCACACACCTGCAATCTCGGCCCGCTGTCTGTGGTGATCCCCTGCACATGCATATGACCGGAAAACCGGTACCGCGTGTTCGCTTGAACCGGCACGTATTGGAAGACATGACTATATTCGATGTTGCGCGACCCGTCGAATGTGATTCGAAGCGCACGCGAGCCCTCAAAAGCGCCGACGGAATCTAGGCCGACAACAGCCCCATCCGTGGGGATAACACGCCAATCAAATCCCCCATTGAGGATATCGAACTCAAAGCTGCCATTTGTAATTAGATTCGAACTGGGGAGGAGGCGTTGTATTTGCGACGGGAATCGTTGGGCCAAGGCAGACCAGGTTTCCGACAATTGTCCCAGCTCCCTATGTTGAATCAGCGCATCGAAATAAGGAAAGGCCTCACGCAAGTCAAAAGGCAAGTTCCGTTGGAGAACACGAGCCCATACCTCTTCAGCGCCGGCGATGTCGCCCTTCTCGATTCGGAAATTGAGGTAGTCAAAAACAATAGGCGCCTGAAGCGGAAGCATTTCCAGGATTGCTTCTCTGTCACGCGTCGCGTTCGTCGCGAGCGTGAAGACTTTCCTTGCGACCGTGCCGTCTTCCAAAAGAACCATCCGTAAGGTCTGAATCGCCTCCGGAATCTTGCCCGCTCGAACATAAAAATTGGCCAACCTCCAGTTGATCTCCGGTGAATTTGGAAAGAGGCGGCGGGCATGCTCGAAAGCGTCAAGAGCTTCATGGGAACGTCCTGCCCAATCGTAGCCGTCTCCAAGATCAGCCCAGAATTGCGCATCCTGCGGGCTTAGGAGTGTCGCGCTCTGGTAAAGCCGGACAATTTCATTGGAATTTCCACCATCTGCGTACAAGTGCATGAGGGTTCCCAAGGCGTCGTAATATTCTGGGTTAGCAGGATCCCACCTCATCGCCGTTTGAATTGCATCCGGCGACCCCTGTCGAAAAAACCAGGCGCCTACCGCTCTTCTCGCACCCAGATAGATAAAGAACAGCAGACTCGCCAGCAAGCAAATGCGAATCGGGATGGTTTGCCAGCGTGCGTCTCTCAAGTTCTCTCACCGTCCAGGTCCATGGCGAGAATAACATTGTCCCACTGCCAAGTCCTACAAGCAGCATCGTTCCAATCTTTCTCGGCAGGCGGCAAACGGAAATCAGAGTACCAATCTAGTCGGCGGGTGCGGACACCCCTTTTGGCGGCCGCTTCATCAGGAAAACAAAAGGAATCATCACTAGAGCCGACAGGCCCAGGAGCCAGAAATTGTCGAGGTAGGCGATCATGCTCGATTCCCGGAGAATGGATCCGTACAGTTGCCCGTACGCCTGATGCTGCGCGGCAATGGGGCCACTCGCAGCGAAGCTTTGGCTCATGCCTTGCACAGTGTTGTTGAATTGGCTGCTGTATGCCGTGGCGTGGGCGGTCAGTGCGGTTTGATGAAACTGCGCCCGGCGCGTCAACATGGTAGTGACGAAGGAAATGCCTACGCTTGCGCCGATGTTGCGCGACAAATTAATCAGCCCTGAAGCGGCATTGTTTTTTTCTCGCGGCAAGTAGGAATATGCCGCAGTGTTGATGGGTATGAAGAGGAACGCCAGCCCCGCGGTCTGAAACACGCGAGCCCACATCATGGTCCTGAAATCTACGTCGAGACTAAATTGGTGCGCCATGAAAAGCATGGCCAGTCCGAGAGCCAAGAGCCCGAATGCGATCATTAGGCGCGCATCGTATTTGGATATGAGAAAGCCTGCCACAGGCATCATCAGCATGAGGGCGAACCCACCCGGCATGATCATCAGCCCGGCCAATTCCGCGGTATATCCCATCAGCGTCTGGGCGAGTTGAGGAAGTAACAATGTCGTCGCGTAGAGAACAAATCCCACCATGAATAACATCACGCATGCCATCAGGAACGTGCGGTCGCTGAAGAGGCGGACTTCAATGATCGGATGTTCGTGGTAACGCTCCCAAAAGTAGACGGCAATCAAACAAATCACCGAAAGCACGGTAAGGACCACGATGTAATGTGTCTCGAACCAATCTTCGCGTTCCCCTTTGTCGAGAACAATCTGGAGCGCGCCCAGCCCGATCGCCAGCAGGCCGAAGCCAATGTAGTCCACCTTGATGCCGCCGGTTTTCTTACCCCGGAGCCACGGCGGATCCGAGACCACGAGCGAAGTCAGAGCCACGGATAAGATTCCGACCGGGATATTCATGAAGAAAATCCATCGCCAGCTATAGTTGTCGGTAATCCAGCCTCCAATCGTCGGTCCCAGCGCCGGTGCCACCACTACTGCCATCCCATAAATCGCGAAGGCCATGCCTCGCTTTTCGGGCGGGAATGTATCCGCCAGGATAGCTTGCTCGCTAGGCTGCAATCCTCCTCCTCCCACGCCCTGCAAAATACGGAAAAAGATGAGTAGCGGCAGGCTGGGAGCGATCCCACACAGAAAAGAGCTCGCTGTGAACAGCACGACGCAGCTCATGTAAAACCGCTTTCTGCCGAAGATTGACGAGAGCCAGCCGCTCAGCGGCAGGACAATGGCATTCGAAACCAGGTAGGACGTCAACACCCAGCTGCTTTCGTCTTGCCCCGCCGCGAGGCCTCCGGCAATGTGAGGAAGCGCAACGTTGGCCACGCTCGTATCCAGGACTTCCATGAACGTCGCGAGGGTCACCGTGAGCGCAATAAGCCAGAGATTGTGCCCCGGATTCCAGGCAAGGTCCGCGTTTGCAGTTTCCGCTGGCTCACTCATTTCGCGGCTCCACCTGCGTTCGAGGCATGCTCCTTCACATTGACTTTAGGCACCACGGACATGCCAGGCCTCAGTTGATGATCGGGATCCTGGCCCTTATCCAGCCGAAGCCTCACTGGCAAACGTTGAACCACCTTCACATAATTGCCAGTTGCATTTTCAGGAGGCAGCAAGCTGAACACGGCTCCCGTGCCCCCGGCGATGCTCTCGACATGGCCGGTATAAGTGCGTCCATACGCATCGACATCGATTTCAACGGGGTTGCCAGGACGCATATTCCGGAGTTGCGTCTCCTTGAAATTCGCCGTTACCCAGATGTCATCCAAAGGCACGACAGCCATTAACTGCTGCCCTGGCGAGACGTATTGCCCAGGTTGCGCGGACCGTTTGGCAACGACGCCATCGACAGGAGCAACGATGCGTGTGTAACTCAAGTTGAGCTGGGCTTGTTCCACGGCAGTCTTCGATTTCTGTGCGGCAGCAGCCGCGGCAACCGCGCGGGACTGTTGAATTCGAATCTGCTGGGGGCCGGTTTGCGCCGACTCGACGGAAGCGGAAGCTTGCGCAAGCCTGGATTGGGCCTGGCGTACAGCGTCCTGCGCAGCTTGCACATTTGCCACGGTAGCCTGCACGGCGGCGGCAGCGCCATTGGCGGTCTGGACGGCTTGCACATATAATTGCTCGGAAATTTCCTGCTTGTCGACCAACTTCTTGTAGCGCTTCACGTCGTCCTGAGCTTTGGCGTTATTCGCCTCCGCCTGCAGGACGGCTGCCTGCGCAGCAGCGAGTTGCTGTTCAGAACCAGAAATCCCCGCACGCGCATTAGCAACATCGGCCTCAGCAGACACCAACTGGCTCGACGTATTCACGGATGTCACCGGGACGTTCACCTGGCTCGCGACGGCGGTTGCCTGATCATTGGCCAAGTTGGCCTGCGCGCTCGCAACGGCCACCTCGTAATCCTTCGGGTCGATCTTCGCAAGAAGCGTTCCAGCCTTCACATACTGGTTGTCGTCCACATATACGTTCGTGATGTAGCCGGAGATACGTGAGCTGATGGGGTTGATGTAGCCGTCGATTTGCGCATCATCGGTAGATTCCCAGCCCGCATAATAGTGGTAAGCGAGCGCCGTCGCGGCCGCCAGGAGCAACACGACGATGGGTGCAATGATTTTTGCGCGCCCCATTCTCTTCCGGTTGACAGATGGATCGGAATCGCGCCTCTGGGGATCTTCTGTAATTTTCCTCAAAGGCGCCCCGCCATCTGCGGCTTCCGGCCGTTCCCCCAGCACAACCGTTTCGTCGAATTCCATTGTTCTGTCTTGAGCCATTTCATTTTCCTCCCAAGTATCCCTTGACGGCCTGCTCTGCGTTGCCCACAGCGCGCGCGAGCTGAACTTTCGCGATGTTGGAGGCATAAAGGCTCGAAATGTACGCCTGATCCGCCGAGGACACGGATTCCTGCGCCTGCACGACTTCGATGTTGTCGGTCACTCCAGCGCCGAAGCGGTCCTGCGCCTCGGAGAGAGTCTCCCGCGCCAGGTCTTTGTTACTCTCGGCGACCTTCACGAGTTCACTCGCGGAGTCCAAGTCAAAAAATGCGTCACGCACGTCTTGATCGATGCGGCCTTTCAGATCCTCAAGCTGCGCTTGCTTCTGCTGCAGCGTGGCGTCCGCCTCAAGTACATCCGCCTTCACGCGTGTGCCTTGAAAGATCGGGATATTCACGCTGGCGGAAGCTGTGATTGTTCCGTGGGAATTACCGAAATTGGGGCCGATATCGCCATAGTCCGCGGCGGAAGTGACAGTAGGAAAGTTCTCGGCAACAGCTGCTTTCCTCGACAAGCCCGCAGCTCGAACTTCGAGCTGAGCGCTCAAATAATCGGGGCGGTTCGCATATGCGTCTTGCAGCGCCTTATCCAGCGATACCCCTTGCGGTAGGGCGAAGGGCGCATTGTCCGTCAGCGAGAATCCCTGCCCTGTCGGCAGGCCGATCGCGCGGGCAAGGCTCAACATATCCTTGGACTGCTGATCCCGCGCGGTAATGAGGCGCTGTTGTTGCGTCTGGAACTCTACCTGAGCGCGGAGTTCATCAATGCGCGCGGCTACTCCCGCAGCTCTCTGATCGCGAGCCCGCTGGTACAGGGCCTGGGAGGTACTTAATTGCGCTTGCTGAGATTCGATCGTCGAGGAATCGGCTATTACCTGCAGGTACGCATTGGCCACCGCCAGCACCACCAGGTCGCGGCTGCTTTTGTACGAATTCTGGGAAGCCTTCAGGCGTTCGTTTGACGCTCTTAGATTTTGGACAGAATTCCAATCGAAGATTTTTTGCGAAACGTTTCCTCGCGCGTCCTGGACGCCGAATGGCCCGACAACCACGGGAAAACCTGCAATGGGGAGCTTCAATCCCAGAGCCCTGAGATTGACCTGTTCCACCGTTTGAGAGATCGTCGCGCTGACATTCGGCAAAAGCTCGTTCAGGCTCCTGAGCCGTTCGGCACGAGTGGTGCGTGTGCGCACGTCGCTTTCAATCAGACCCAGGTTGTACTTCAGTCCGCGATCCAAAGCGTCGCTGAGTGAAAGCTGGAGAACCGTGTTCGTCGCTGTCCCTGTAGGAACACTCCCCAGGTACGGGCTTTCGGTC
>WNGI01002825.1_pt1 | contig 20966 bp, 19 predicted proteins | sample 5400621 | NCBI WGS metagenome assembly WNGI01 (sample SAMN13153374, study PRJNA577476) | soil metagenome | isolation source: 20 cm soil or saprolite under Garry oak tree replicate 1 | place: USA:California | collected 2016-06-15
TGTGGGATGCTGTGCGCTCACTTCAAATCGCTGAGCCGAAACCCGCGCTGCCGCCGATGAGAATTGCGCTCGCGGCCCTCGATCGCGCGCGACTTGCGCAACGCCTTTATCTGCGAGGAACGCCGCCGAAGATCGTCGTCGATCTGCAACGAGTGCGCCTCACCGGGAAAGAGAAGGGAATCTCCAACGTACGAACACCGAGATCGTTCGCCGATTCAACGCGTGTTCGATTGTCAGCGCGTTTCAACGACGCACTCGATTTGATTCAAAAGCGACAGGATACGCGCGCGTTGAGTGAGCTGGCCTTGATGCGCGTCGACGCTTTGTCATCGCTCCCGGATTTTGCATTTGCGCTGGGACAAGCGACCGATGCGATTCGTACCGGACGCGATGCGACGTTGCCACTCCTTCGCGCTCGTCGCGCGCTCGAGGGACCACCGGAGTCGACGCCCGGACTTCCATTATGGTCGGGCGGCTGATGAGCGACTTCATCTTCTGCACCGGCCGTTACGAGTCGGGCGACTGGGACAGTGCGCCGAGCTTGCCCGCCAATCTCGTCGATTCGATTGCGCGGTACACATCGATTGCTGTTGCGCCTTCAGGTGCAATCGTGCCGCTCGCCTCTGACGCGATCCTCGAGTATCCGCTCGTGTATCTGACCGGTCACCTTCCATTCCGATTCAGCGAAGCTGAGCGACGAAACGCTCGGCGACTTGTCGAACGCGGCGGAATGTTCTTCATCGATGATCACAACCACGACATCGGCGGCGTGTTTCACAAAACTGCGATGGAGGAAATCACGCGGAGCTTCTCGCAGCCGAAGGATTTACCGAACGATCATCAGATCTATCGCTGCTTCTTCAAGTTCGACGACGGTCCTCCAACAACGAGTCATGAGCTCAATGGGTGGGGCGACAACCTGGTGCACAAGAATCTTCAGGCTGTGATGCAGGGAGATCGCATCGCCGTTTTGTATAGCAGCAAGGATTACAGCTCTGAATGGAATTACCATCCGGACAGCAAACGGTTTTCGACCGTGGACAACACGCGCTTTGGCGTGAACATCATCGTCTATGCTCTCACGCGTTGAAATGAGAGTTCTCGCCGAGCGTGGATTGCGGGGGATCGTTGTCGCGATCCTCGTGTTTCTATTGTGGAATTCGTTCTTCTACAAGGGGTCCTCTGCTGTCCAGGAAATTGTTGGCGGCCAGCCATCGACCGAAGCGCTATCGACATGGAGCAACAGGTCGAATGCTCCGGGAAAAATTCATGTGCAGCTCGACACTGTGCCGTCGCCGCTCGAGCGCGCGTGGCTTCGTGCGCTCGCTGGCGCTGGAAGCAGCGTTAAATGGAGCGGCAATCTTCCTCCGCTCATGATCGAAGCTCAGCCTGTTGCATCGCCGACCAGCGGTGTGAAGACGAGAGTTGCTGCGCCGAGTGGATCGACTGTCGTGATAGGCGATGACGTGGGCGTGTTGGATACGCTGCGTGCCTTGAATTCCGGCGCGGCGCTCACACTGAATTCGCCTGTCGGCGGACTAACAGGTCGAGTGGGCGGTGCGACTGCGTCAACAATGCCGCGCGACTCTGTTGTGCTTCACAAAGTTCTTGTGATCGGCGATGCGAGCTGGGAGTCGAAGTTCGTTGTGGCGGCACTCGAAGAAGCGGGGTGGAAGGTTGACGCTCTCATTCGAGTTGCTCCGAACGTTGATGTCACGCAAGGCTCGATGGCTGCGATAGACACCTCCCGTTACTCGGCGGTTGTTGCGCTGGATGGATCGGCGTCACCGTATGTAAACCGAATTATTGATTACGCGCAGAGTGGCGGCGGTGTAGTGCTCGCGCCGCAGGCGGCAGCGTCTGATGCGATGTCGTCTTTGAGAATAGGCGGAGTTGGACAAGCACCGTCCGATGCGCGTGCGATTCAGGCCAGCGGAGCTGTGAATCTTGCGACGCTCTCGCTCGCGCCGATCACATCATTGCGAAACGATGCGGTTCCACTCGAGAAAAGATACGTGGCGCTGGCGAATGGGTGGATCAGACGCCGCGATTCGCGATCATCGAATATGGTGGAGTGGATTGTTGAGCAGCGTCGCTTATGCGCCGCGAGTTCCGCGCGCGGTGGATACTCAGCAAGATGAGGCTCCAATGGCGTCGCTAGTTGGTGCAATCGGACCGCGCAGCGAAGAAAGCGTTGGCGCGAACCTCGGTACTTCCAGATCGCATTGGATGGTGTGGCTATTCCTTTTGTTTGCGACCGCGCTTATCTCTGAAATAGCGTCACGTCGTATGCGTGGGTCGCGCTAAGAATACTGGAGGGCTTCGTCATGAAACTCACTCGTCCGTTGCTGTGCATCGCCGTTGTGCTGGTGTTCGCGTGCAGCAATTCAACCGGGCCCAATCTTCGGACCGGAATGTGGGGCGGCCCAAGGGTTGGGCTGAGTGTCGAGGATACGCGTGTCCAATTTCTGTTCGACTGCGCAGCCGGAGAGGTCGATAACAAGATTCCGTTTGCACCGGACGGAAGGTTCGAGGTGACCGGAACATTCAACGGAGCCGGCAACGCCATGGGCGCCGACCATTCGCCACATCCCGCGCGCTACTTTGGGCGGCTCGTTGGAACGCACATAACGTTCACGCGCGTGCTGCTCGACGGATCCATGCCTGACGCGAGCTTTGCGGCCGATTTCGGCGCAGCTCCTTCAATCGTAGCCTGCTGATTTAGGCGGGATTATGTTGCGGAATGCCCCAGCGCGCGCAGGACGGATACGAAGTTGAAGGAGTCGCCGAACTCTACGATAGCGTAACTCTCTATCGATCACGCCCCGACGTGGGTTTCTACGTCGAAGAAGCAGAAGCGATGGACGGAAACGTTCTCGAGCTCGGCTGCGGAACAGGAAGAGTGCTCATTCCTGTAGCGCGGCTAGGCAAAGAAGTCACCGGCGTCGACAACTCGCCGCGGATGCTTGCCATTTGCCAGGAACAACTCGAGTCGGAGCCTCCCGAAGTCCGCCGCAACGTGACACTCGTTCAAGCGGACATGCGCGATCTGAACTTAGGCCGCCGATTTAGTCTCGTAATGATACCATTTCGGCCGATCCAGCATCTGGTTGCAGTCTCCGATCAGATCGCCACGCTACAGGCAATCCATCGGCATCTGGAGCCGGGTGGTCTCCTCATCTTCGACGTTTTCAATCCAAAACTCGAGTACTTGCTGGAAGACCGGACTGCCGAGCGCGAAGACACTGCAGAAGTTGAGCTTGGCGACGGTCGCAGCTTTCGAAGAACGGCGCGTGTCCCAGCCGTTCACATTGTCGAGCAATACAGTGAGGCTGAGCTCATCTATTATGTTCGAGAAGCGGACGGAACGACCCGCCGCCTCGTGCATGGCTTTCTTATGCGGTGGTACTGGCTGTTCGAAGTCGAACATCTTCTCACGCGCTGTGGTTTCCGCGTGAGAGCAGCTTTTGGCGATTTCAATCGCTCACCACTAACCGATGTTTCACCCGAGATGATTTTCATCGCCGAGCGAGTCTGATGGATATTCTGAAAGGCTATTTGCAGCAGTACTGGAAGCTGATTCTCCTGGCGCTCGTGCTTGCGGCGACGAACCAGGTTTTCTCGCTGCTCGATCCCCTGATTTTCCGCCACGTAATCGACTCGTACGCGACGCGATTCAAGGAATACACGACCGGCCAGTTCGTCCGCGGCGTTTCGTTCCTTCTGTTCCTCGCGGTGAGCGTCGCATTCATCTCGCGTGTCGCAAAGAATTTTCAGGACTATTTCGTCAACGTCATCACTCAACGACTCGGCGCGCAGATGTACTCCGACGGAATTCGTCACTCACTCGAGCTGCCGTACTCGGTGTTCGAGGACCAGCGAAGCGGCGAGACACTCGGCAAGCTTCAGAAAGTTCGAAGCGACGTAGAAAAGTTTGTCTCTCTCGCGGTGAACATGCTGTTCACTACGCTCGTCGGTGTGGTGTTCGTGATGATCTACGCGCTCTCGGTGCATTGGATCATTGCGCCGGCATTTCTTCTGACCGTTCCGCTGATTGGAATTTTGAGCTCGGTGCTCAGCAGGCGAATCAAGGTCATTCAGAAGGAGATTGTCGCCGAGACGACGGCGCTTGCGGGATCGACGACGGAATCGCTGCGAAACATCGAGCTAGTAAAGAGTTTGGGACTCGCGGATCAGGAAGTGCGCCGGCTAAACGCGACGACGGAAAAGATTCTCAAGCTCGAGCTGAAAAAGGTTCGGTATCTCAGGAGCTTGAGCTTCATCCAGGGAACGTTCGTCAATCTTTTGCGGACGAGCATTCTGTTCCTGATGCTTTATCTCATTTTCACGCAGAAGATCACTGTCGGGCAGTTCTTCTCACTCCTGATCTATTCGTTCTTCATCTTCGGACCGCTGCAGGACCTCGGCAACATCATCAACACTTATCGCGAGACTGAAGTGTCGCTCAACAATTTCAGAGCGATCCTCAACATTCCAAAGGATCCGAAGCCGGACAATCCGGTTCCTCTCGCTGATCTCACCACGCTCGAATTCCAGAACGTCAGCTTCACACATCAGACGGCAAGCACGCCCGCGCTGAGTGACATCTCGTTCACGGTCGAGCGAGGCGACACGATTGCGTTCGTTGGTCCGTCGGGCGCAGGAAAGACGACGCTCGTGAAATTGCTCGTTGGATTGTATCCGCCGAAGCAGGGCGAAATTCTCTACAACGGATACTCGAGCAACGTGATCGATCTCGATCGTTTGCGTGAGCGAATCGGATTCGTGACGCAGGACACGCAGCTTTTCTCGGGAACGATTCGCGAGAATCTTCTCTTCGTGAGTCCGGGTGCGACCGACATCGAGTGCCTCGAGGTGATACACAAAGCAGCTGCGGATTCTCTGCTCGCTCGGGCTGATCGCGGACTCGACACGGTGATTGGTGAAGGCGGAGTGAAAGTGTCCGGTGGTGAAAAGCAGCGCCTCTCGATTGCACGAGCGCTTCTCCGTCGCCCGCACCTCATAGTGTTCGACGAAGCGACATCATCACTCGATTCACTTACTGAAGAAGAAATCAGTCGCACAATGCGCGACGTTGCGGGCGATCGCGCGATCATGACGATCCTCATCGCTCACCGGTTGTCGACGGTGATGCACGCCGATTGCATCTATGTTCTGGAACGCGGGCGCATCGTCGAATCCGGCAAGCACGACGAGCTGCTCGATCGAAAGGGATTGTACTACGCGATGTGGAGACAACAGGTGGGCGAGAGGAGGCAACCGGCGGCGCTCGGTGCTCCCGTTCCGGCTCGGATTGGAGGTTCGCGCGAGCCAGCTACTGTTTAAGTTTTCTGTGCTCCGGGTGTTTGTGCAATAATTCCGGTGGCGACCGTCTCATAGCAGATCCACTCCTGCGAGAAAAAAATGAGACGGTTGCAATTAACGGCACTCACAGCAGCGTCAATGCTGCTGTTCGCCTGCAGCAAAGAATCTGAAAACGCCACGTCGGCTCCAACCGATGCTGTGGCAGTATCGTCGGTAGCTGCAGCTAAGGCAGTGGGCGGAGCCGGATTTGTCGGCGGAGTAATGGGAAACCGCCGCGACGCCTCGAATCCCATTATGGACACGGGAAGCGCGGAGGAAGCTCAAACCACGCCCCCATCTCCAGGCAATCCGTCGACCGTTCAGATCGCGCCGACGATGGTCATCCATAACGGCCAAGCCTCCGTCGAAGTCGATAAACTCGACCCCGCCCTCGTAAAACTTCGCCAGCTCGCAGCGCAGCTCGGTGGATACATCGGTAATTCCTCGATGAGCGGCGGACGCGAGCAGGTCAAAAGCGCGACAGTCGAGCTCAAGATCCCTGCACAGCGCTTCGACCAGGCAATCAACGGACTCGGCACACTTGGAAAAGTTGAATCCGTCAACTCGACTGCCGAGGACGTGGGAGAGGAGTACGTCGATATCACGGCGCGTGTAAACAACGCGCACCGTCTGGAAGATCTCTGTTGAACGTGAGCTGGCGCGCGTGCGCGAAGAAATCGAGCGATACGAGGGACGACTTCGTTATCTCAAATCGCGTGTTGCGACGAGCACATTATCGGTAACGGTCCACGAGCCGCTGCCAATTCTTGGTCAGGGACCTGGCCAGAATCCCATCGTTGCAGCGATCCGGGCAGCGTGGCGGAATTTTGTCGGATTCATCGCGGCAGGTATCGCATCGCTCGGCATATTGATTCCACTTGGCGTGCTCGCATTGCTGGGTTGGATCATCTACAAGCGAGTCCGCGGTCGGAAGTCATGACGGCTTGCCTCCATCAGTGTTGCAGTGCGCGACTGATCGCCGATTTAAATCCCGGATTGTCCCGAATGGGATCGAAGAAGGGAACACGAAGGAAGAACGGGTCGCTGAACGGGCCGTTCAGAAAGCGGCTAATCCACGCAATCGCGGAATCCTTTTCAGACAGCGACATGTGAAGAAGGGAGAGCTCGTATCCGAGTTCTCCCTTTCGCGGATTGCTCTTGATCTGATCTAGAGCGGTCCTTGCCGCCGCTGTGTCGCCGGCGTATGCGCGCGCAACAGCTCGATAAATGTTCAGCCTTGCGACGTTCATGCTGTTATTGGTGAACGAAATTGCCGTATCGAGCTGAGCAACCGCGGCCGAATAATTCTTTTTCAGAACAAGAAGCGTCGAGTACGTAAATCGAGGAGACGGGTTTGCCGGATCCATCGTGATAGTCGATTTCAGCGTCGAGTCCGCAGCGGCATAATGTCCGGCGTAAAGCTGGATAGTTCCAAGATTGAGATTGAGAATCGGCAAGAGGGGGTCCAGTCGTCGTGCTTGCTCGGCCAGTGTAAGTGCCTCTGAATTTCTGCCAAGACTCGCAAGCATTCGCGAATACCATTGATACGTCGTCGGATATCCGGGTTCGAGAGCTATCGCTCGCTTGAACTCGACTTCTGCCTCCGACCATCGGTGCTCGTACTTGAGAATAGAGCCGAGAGCGGCATGAGGAGCAGCAAGAGTGGAGTCGAGTCGAATCGCGATTGCCGCGTTTCTACGAATGCCGGCCCACGATGAATCCACGGTCACGTCTGTGTAAGTCGGCAAAACTACATAGACTTCCGCTAGACCAGCATACGCGCGCGCGAAGTTCGGGTCGTGCGAGACCGCTTCGTTGAAATACTTGAGTGCTTGTTCGACACCATCTGTAGTACGCTTGTTCAGAAAGAACCGACCCCTCAGATAATCGTCATAGGCGATAGTATCGTTCGTCGGCTTCGTCGCGAACGCTCGCGATTCGTGTGGCAAGAGAGCGACATCGAGCGCTCGAGCAACGCGTTCTGCGACATCCGACTGGAGCTTGAACTCTCCGGAAAGCACTGCCTGGTACGGATCGCCCCATATCTGGGCTCCATCGGAAACTCTCAACAGCGCTGGACGCACGCTGACAATGTTTCGGCCGCGCTGCGATTTGTCCCATCGGACACTTCCAGTCAACAAGTAATTCACGCCGAGCTCGCTGCCGATTTGCTGCGGCGATTTGTTGGACCCTACGTATCGCTTCGCACTCTGTCGTCCAATCACTGTGAGACCCGAGATCGAAGCGAGGCGATTTGTAATCGCTTCAGTCATTCCATCGGCGAAGTACGCGTCATCCGGCGAGCCACCGTTCTCGAATGGCAGGACTGCGAGTCTTGGAGAAATCGCATTGGACGGATTTCGTCGGATTAGAAACGCGACCGCGAATGCGAGAATTAGAACTGCGGCAAAAGCAACAAGGATCTTTGTTCGATTCGATGTCGCGATGCTTGCGGCGACGGGTGGTGGTCTGACCGTCGCGATGCTGCCTCCGCCTGGAGTCGCGAGCTGATCGAGAACGTTCAACATCTCCTCCGCGGACTGCGGCCGGTCGGCAGCCTGCTTTTCAAGTGCGCGCATTACCAGGGCACTGAGCGCCGGAGGGACTGACGGTCGTTTCGAGTCCAAGGGTGCAGGACGTTCGACGGCATGGGCGGCCATCATCGCCTGCGGGCTGCTGCGACCGAACATTTGAGATCCGGTCAACATCTCATACGCCATCGCGCCTACCGAGTAGAGATCCGCGCGATGATCGATTGTTGGATCAGCGACGACTTGCTCGGGGGCCATGTAGGCCGGCGTGCCGATAGCAACTCCGAGAGACGTTGCAAAACCTGTTTGAGTCGCTGATGCGGAGAGCGCTTTCGCGATTCCGAAATCGGTGACCTGCGAGTTGTACTTCGTGAGCAAAACATTGTCTGGCTTGATGTCGCGATGAACGATTCCTCGCTCGTGCGCATAAGCCAATGCCGAGAGAACGTCGCGAAGAATTTTTACAACGTCGTTTGTCGGCAGCTCGCCTTCCCGGGTGATGCGCGCGCGAAGCGATTCTCCCTCGATGAACGGCATCATGTAAAACGGGAGTACATCCGTTACGCCTGAGGAGAGCACGGGAACAATGTTCGGATGTTGCAGCTTCGCGGTGAGCTGGATCTCTCGCTTGAATCGCTCGACGTTGACACCAGCCGCGAGCTCAGGCGGCAAAACTTTTATCACGACCTTTCGCTCGAGCGTCGTGTCTTCCGCGACGAACACTCGAGACATTCCACCGCCGCCGAGCTCGCGCTCGAGGGTGTAGGCGCTGCCAAGCGTTTCCTGAAGCTGTTCCCGTAGATCCGACAGACTGCCGCCCGATGGAGTAAGCCGGGCTAATTTAAACCCCGGTGTATCGGGCGGCATCATACGTTGAAAGCGAATGTCCAGACAATCTGCGCTGAGGAAATCGACGATTCCGTTGCAGGCCAATTGGAGCGGTGACGAATCGAGCCGAACCCTCATCGGCCGCGCGCAAAACGGCGACGTCGATGCCTTCGAGCTCATTTACAATGAGCATTCGGGCAGAGTCTACGCCCTTTGCCTGAGGCTCATGGGCGGAGAGCAAACTGCCGCGACCGAGCTGATGCAGGATGTGTTCGTTCGCGCGTGGAAAAATCTGGGGAAATTCCGTGGCGAGTCCGCGTTCTCGTCATGGCTGCACAGGCTTGCTGTCAATGCGATGCTCGAAAACGCGCGAAGCGACAAGCGTCGCGTCGCGAGAGTGCTTCCCATGGAGGACACGAGTCAGATAGGCGCGTTCGCGCCGGGTGATTCGCCGGAGTTGAGGATCGATTTGGAGCGAGCGATCGCGAGGCTGCCGGAGGGCGCGCGAACGGCGTTCGTGCTTCACGACATCGAGGGCTTTCAGCATCAGGAGATTGCAGTACAGCTCGGGATCGCGGTCGGAACCGTAAAAGCGCAGCTGCATCGTGCGCACAAGCTTCTCATACAGGCATTGGACAGATGAAAGACGATACGATAGACGAAGCAAAGCTTCGCGATCTGATGAATGAAGTTTCGGCTCTGCCAACAAGCATCGAGCCGCCTGCAGACTCGTGGTCAAAGATCCGCGCCGAGATCGTTAATACGGATCAATCGGATTTGGCGCGGATTCGGTTCTGGCAGAATCCTGTATTTCTCGCGGCAGCGGCGCTGCTGTTGATTGCTGGATCGTCGGCGGTGACAGCAATTGCGATCAATCGTCGAGCCGCGTCCGTTGCGCGCGAAGCGGAACGACAAATCGCTGCTGCGCCCGATACCAACACCGGGCCGGCATCGCTCGCGCAATTCACTGTCGTCGAGAGCGACTACTTGCGCGCAGTGAATGATCTCTCCGCAACTCTCGAATCGGAGCAGGACTCTCTTTCGCCCGAGACGATTGCAAAGTTGCGCGCGAGCATCAAGATCATCGACGCGGCCATACTGGAAGCGCGCAATGCCCTCGCCGCGGATCCCGCAAACAAAACGTTGATTCAGATGTTGGCGAAATCGTACGAGCAGAAGGTCGACCTGCTCAAGCGTACGACAGAGATGGCGCGGAGTTGAACATGATTCGTCGCGCGCTGATTGCCCTTGCGATGCTTTCGGCAATCAACGGTGCAGCAAAAGCGCAGGTAAAGGTCGAGCGTGGTCTCAAGCTCGATTCCGACGGCGCCGTTAGAATTTCAAACCTCGTCGGCAGCGTGCACGTCACGGGTTGGGACCGCGATTCGGTCGCACTGCGCGGATCGCTCCCGAAAGGCGACAAACTTTTCATGGGCGGCGGCATGAAGGGAATGAAGCTGTTCATCGAGCCGCTCGACGATCGCAACCCGCAACCTAGCAGACTCGACGTCATGGTGCCCGCGCGCGCGAAAGTCTGGGTGAAGACTGCAACAGCTGAAGTCGAAGTCTCAGGAGTAACCGGCGAGCTCGACTTGTATGTCGTGGGTGGGAAGATTCGCGTGACAGGAAAACCGTCGGAGCTCAACGCAGAAGCAATCGACGGCGACATCGAAGTGACTGGAGCTCCCGGCTGGCTGCGCGCAAAGAGTGCAAGCGGCGACGTTACCCTGAATGGATCGAGTCCCGACGCGGCGATCTCGACGGTTAGCGGAGCAATCGTCATCAACTCGATTACTGCCGCGGAAAACGGAAAATTCGAGCGCGCGAAAATCGAAACGGTCACCGGTCCGATTCGGTTCAATGGTGACATCGAGAGAGGCGCATCGGTCAGCTTCGATACGCACAGTGGCCCAACGGAGATAGCGATCCCAAGAAAAACGGGCGCGGATTTCGACATCGCCTCGATAGCAGGGACGATATCCAACGATCTCAACTATTCGCGACCGGTGAAAGGTCGCTATGGTCGTGGATCAGAGCTGATAATGACGAACTCATCGGGCGGCGCGCACATCACTATTCGGTCCTTCAAAGGACCGGTGACACTCCATGTCGCCAAATAGGTGATGATCGCTTAAACCGAAGCACGCCGACCGGCATCGTACGAGAGCAAGAAATTATTTCTCTCACAGGAGTCTCACATGATGCGCTCACCGCTTCGCCAACTCGCGCTGGTCTCCGTACTCACAATGGTCGTCTCAGCTGTCGCCATCGCAGGTCCACCATGGATCGCGATCGAGTATCCCGTCAATCCCCACGACGCGGGAACGCGTGGCGCACTGCTCACCGTTCGCACGTACCATCACGGCGAGCTGATGTCCTATGATGTCACTGGCACGGCGGAAGGAATCATCGATGGTCGCCGTCAAAGCATGCCGCTAGACATCCGTCGCCTTACTCAGACAGGTATGTACGCAGTTCGATGGCAGAAACCTGCACAAGGGACATGGGTGCTCGTGATCACCAGCAAGCAGAACGGATCTCACGCGGCGACCGCGCTGGTAACGATCGACGCGCAGGGACAAGTCGCCGAGGTCAGCGTTCCATCTGATCTAATCGAGAATGGACGGTGGCGCGTTCCGCGCAAGGTTGCCGCCGCAGAAGTCGACGCAATGCTCAAAGCGAACGCGGCAACCGCTGTTGCACGCAGATAGTCTGCATGCAAGCACAACATTTGCCGAGTCCGGGCTCAGTCGTGAACACTCCGAGGCGTACTGATGAGTCGCAAGAGCATGCTTCTTTTTCTTCTCGTCTGCTTCCTCGGGGGAGTGGGCACGCTACTGGGCTCGGTTCTCGGGCACTTCGCTGGCAAATCGGGTCTCTATGCCGGCGCGATCGTTGGAGGAATCGTCGGTGTTGTCGCAGCGACTCAAATCGCGCGAAGGCGTGGGATCCTTGGACCGAAACGCCTTTGGCCGGCGACTATCGGCGGAACACTTGGATTAATACTCGCCGCGATCATCGCGACAAATCATTTGGACACGCCTGTCATTCCTCTTGCGAGCGTCCTGATCATCGGACTCGGGGCCGTCTTCGGTGCTGCGTCCCGGCATGGTAAATCGATCGACAGATAGACGGATTGACGGATTGACAGATAAACGCACTCCCACATGAAGCAGACTTCGGTTATCCGTCAATCTGTCTATCCGTCCATCCGTCTATCCGTTAAGGATTTATCCAGTAAGAAATCTTAAGTAGCAGCGTGTTATCCGGGTGCTGCCTGAAGATGTCCTGGAAATCTCTCCGCGCACTGAAGTCGTTCACGAAATCTCCGGAGAGATCTCGCCCCTGCGCCCATACGAGAAACATCGTCGAGCCCGGCTTGTACTCCCACCGAAGAACAGTGTTCGATCGGAACTGCTTGAAGCTGAATCCGCCCGGATCGCCTTGTGACGTAAACGGCTTGAACCGATCCGCGTACTGTGCTGCGCGCGGATTGTTGAGCTCGCGCCAATTGGTGTACTCACCATTCGACGCGAATGGCTCGCCGTAGAACTGCAGCGACAAATTCGGCGTCATCGTGAAATTGAGGCGCGTCGTAAGGTCGAGAGTTTTCTGATCGAGCCGAGCGAACGTGTAGTGTGTTGTGTCGTTCCCCGACGTGCCGAAGTTCGCGCGCCACTGCTTGTCGTTGTGGTCATGACTGTAGTTCAAGCTCGCCGAGGCGCTGAAACGACTTGAAAGTCTGAACTGACCACTTGGATTGAGCCACCAACCATGAGAGTTGCCGTCATCACCCCTCCATCCGCCGGCGAACGTGTTCACATACCACGCCTTTCTGCTATCGCTTTCGAGTCCGCTCCATCCCTCGTACTCCTTCGATTTACGAAGTGCGGGGCCACCGCGGGCTTCACGGTCGGCGTAAACCCTTGTGAAGTCGTTGAGGTTTCCGCCAACGTGACCCCACATCCAGTTCTTGAACTGCAAATGCCAGTTGAAGTTCAATCCAACTGTCGTCGGCAATCCTTCCGTGGTCCACTTCTGCATTGAATTGAAGTTCAGGAACGCTCGCGTGAACAGCTTGCTCGGCTCGTTGAACTGAAGCGAGAACCAGTTTCTGAACATCGCTTCGTCAGCGCGCGATTGGAAACCGAGATCATTGCTCTCGAAGCCCGGCGAGTAACGTTGCAGGACACTTTGGAATCGCGTGATACCGCCGCCGAATTTGCTCACGGTCAGGCGCTCGGCATCACCGGTCAGCGAAGTCCGCGTCGGGTCGAACTCAACGTTGTCGTCAGGTCTTTGATACCGGTGAACGCCGTCGAGCTGCGTGTTCGAGATCGCCGTCGTCGTTCCGTAGATCGAGCTGCCCGAAAGGTTCGCCGTCACCTCGTATTTCTTGTCGAACAATCGCTTGCGAAAATCGAGACCGCCGGTGTACGCAGCGCGGCGCAAATAACCGCTCGTGTTCGAGTCGAGATTGCGATTCACACCGGTGAGCATTGCACCGAAATCTGTTTGCCCATCGTTGCTCGACTGTTGCACGCGTGCCACGGCATAATTCGTCTGTGGCTCGATCGTGCGATCCTCTGTTCCAACCTCTCGCTGCGTCACAGCATCCAGTATCCCGACTGACATTCCCCTGGCAATTCGCCCGGTCACTTTTGCGGCGCCGAGGATGGTGGTGTTCTGTGCGCTGCTCTCATCGCCGTAGAGTCCGCCGAGCTGCGGTGAACGCCCGATGCGGCGCGAGTAGAAAAGACCTGTGCAGCCTGTATCGATGTCTCCGCACGAGGTTCTGAAAGAAAAAATCCCCGATCCTTCTAAGAAGAAGGGCCGCCGCTCCTCGAAGAACTGCTCGAAGGCCGACAAATTCAAAACGGCGGGATCAGCCTCCACCTGGCCGAAATCGGGGTTTATTGTGGCGTTGACTGTGAGATTCGACGAGAGCCCGTACTTGAGATCTGCTCCCGCTGCGAATGATTGAGGATGCTTCCATGAGCTGCCCGAAGGACGCGTCTCATTCTTGGTGACGACATAGGGCGCTACCTCGAGGCGACTCGGCTGTCCGATACCCGTGATTCCCGAGAGCTCTCCAGTCTGCGAGATGTATCCCTGCTGATCACGATGGTAGAGGGGCCAGCTTATGCGCTGCGCTGTTCTCGCGACGTCTCGCACGACCATGAAGCCGAACGTGTGCTCTGCCGCGTTTGGAAATCGGAGCTGACTGAACGGAATCCGGAATTCCGCGACCCAACCCACAGAATCGATTCGCGTTGCAACATCCCAGACGCCGTCCCAGCTCGGATCTTCATTGTTGTCGTTAGAGACATAGAAATCGCGTTTCACGCCAGCAGGATTCACGCAAAACTCGTAGCCGGTACGTCGGTCGTGATAAGAGTCGATCATCAGCTTGAGCTGCTCGGATTGCGTGCGTACGTCGCGTCGGCTGAGCAGTGAAATCATGCTGTCGGGCGCGGGATCGTACATCCGCGCGAGCACGTAAAGATATTTGTCATCGTTCACGACACGCACTTCGGTCTTGAAGCGCGTTTCGGCCCCGACTTTTGGATCGTATTCGAGGAACTTATCGATGACTTGCGCGTTCTTCCACGCAGGGTCGTCGGTTTTTCCGTCGAGCACTGGAGGCGCAGTGACCTTCGTCGACGTTGCGATTCGCTCGCTCGCTGCAGCCCTTACAGAAGTAGAAGGGGTATCTGCCACGAGCGGAACCGGTTTGTTGCTCGCGATGGTTGTTGTTTGAGCGTGAAGTGATGCTGCGGAAAGCAGGAACGGAAGAACGATGAGCGTTTTCATGTGATGCCTGCGTCGGTGGAGCGATGCATTGCGTGGATGAATACGGTGACAACCGACTGAGACAGCGCAGGCTACGGAAAAGTTTGGCCGAGTTCCGCGGTTGAGCGTTGTTTTACGATATCCGGACAGTTGTACGCTTTCTGCAGTTATTGTTTTGCTGGCGCTATCGGTGGTTCGTCCCAATACTAGAGCGTGGGCGTCCCGCGCTCACTTACGCTTCGATCCGGCAGGCAGCTTTCATTTTGTTCTCGATTCACCCGCAGTGGCTCGTAGTCGCCGCAATCGTTTCGCTGGCGCTCGAGGCTTCCACTCTTCAGGCTCAACAGGACACCCCAAGACCGCCAACCACCGGTCAGGGCCCGACGTTTACCCTGACCGGTACCGTGATCGCCGAAGCCACCCGTCAACCGCTACCATATAGTACTGTCGTCATCGATCCCATTGGCCATGAGCGATTCACCGATCAGGGCGGATCATTCACGTACTTCGCAGTTCCGGCGGGCAAATACAAAGTCAAGATTCGACAGCTCGGCTATACACCGCTCGACACCACCATCGTAGTTACGGCGGCGACAACGAATCCGGTCTTTTTGCTGACGCGAGTACCTTCGACGCTAGCGGACGTACAGGTGAACGCGCCGGTACGACGCTGCATTGTCCCCGAAGAAAACGGGTTCGTCGACGATGCTGAGCTGGCGACCGTGCTCGCCGAAGCGCGAAAGAATGCGCAGCGCGAGCGTCTGCTCAGGCGAACGTATCCGTTCGAGTACAGGCTCGCGCAGGAGCATGACACGTACGACACGCGTGACAGCACGCATAAGATTGTTTACGACACGACGACATTCCGCAGCGACGATGACTGGAGATACAGACAGGGGAAGGTCGTGTCGGGTGATTTCAGCAAGGTGTTTGGCGACGTTCGGGTGATGCGATTGCCAACGCTCACCGATCTCGCCGACGCGCGGTTTCTTACTGCTCACTGCTTCAAGTATTCTGGTATCTCGGAAGAAGACAGTATTCCGACTCACCGCATCGACTTTGCTCCACTCCCGGAGATCATCGCGCCCGACGTCGAGGGATCGATCTTCATCGACAGCGCGACGTACCTGATTCGCCGCGCGGAATTCCGCCTCACCAAAGGGGGCAGCGTAAAACCTGCGATCATCGGAATGAAAGTCACAACGACCTATCGTGAGGTGCTGCCCAACGTCGCACTGTTCGACGAAATAAAATCGGTGCAGCCACTGCCGCCGTCGGCTACTGAAGGACGACCAGAAGAATTCCGGGAGACTCAGCAGCTATTGAGCTTCAGATTTCTATTTGGTGGGCCACCCGGTGTCGATCCCGCTCTCGTCTGGAAAAAACCGGTCGTACAGTACAATGCTCCTGCCAATTCCTCTCCACTAAAGCGTCCCGTCGGACCCGAACGGTAGTTCATTGCAGTAACAGGCCGCTTCGTTTCATCGGCCTCGCGGTGTGATGATCACCGCATCAGCTTGCGCAAATGCAAAAAGAACGTAAAACCACGCGACAGATTTTGGCGGTCGTTGGCGGCGTTGCAGCGGGCGCGATCATCGGATGGCTCGATCTTTCCGCGACAGAAGTGCAAGGCCCACTCTTGCTCGTGATGCTCGCGTCCTTCGCACTGGGAATGTCCGGACTGATCGCGCCATGGCTGGGCGGTCTCGTCGTAGGCGTTGCGATGGCCGGTGCTCACGTTGTGGCCTGGGCAATCGGTGCCGGAGCTGCATCGGGAATGGGCTCGATCGTGGCGATCGTTCCTTCAATTGCCGCGGCATACGGTGGACGGCTCATGGGAATTTTCATCGAGCGAGCCGCCGACTCTCTTCCTTACGGCCGTCTCACTCCTGAGCGACTCGCCGGCGAACAGAATCTGCCGTGGTACGCCGAGCGCAGGGCGAGTCGTACGTTGCTCGCTACGATTTTGTGTGGGTCCGCGATCATCGGAGTTCCAGTCGTCTATGATGCGCTGGTCGTATCGGGGCAGCCTATCGCACGGTGGGTCGCCATCATCTGGCAAATCCTGACGCTCGCAGGATGGATCGTGCTGACGCCCGTCGTGGTTGCCCATCGCGAAGGCAAAGCGGAAGCACTGTCCGCGGATTCTGTCGCTACTACTGCGGCGCAGGTCGTCGGATTGTCGATGATTCATGCGATTGCGCTTGTAGTGTTGACTCGCGTATTGCTGATCCCGCCCGGGGACCAAGAGGCGCTCACGCGTATCATGCATGTCTTCGCGGCGTACGTTCCGCTCGACATGCTCACGTTCGTTCTTCTCTGGACCCTCGCGTATGTCTCGAACGCCGATCGTCATCTGCGAGAAGCCGCCAGGGAGTCGGCGGCCAAGGCGGCATCATTATCGGCCGAGCTGAATGCGGGCAAATTGTCCGCTCTTCGTGCGCAGCTCAGACCGCATTTTCTTTTCAATGCGATCAACACGGCGGTCGTGCTTTCTTCGAAGGGTGATTCTGTCGCGGCGTCGTCGGTTCTGAGATCGCTAGCTGATCTTCTTCGGTATGTACTGGACGATTGCGCGGAAACCGTGAAGCTCGAGGACGAGCTCGGCTTCATCCAGGAGTATCTCAATGTCGAGCGGGCGCGCTTCCCCGATAGACTGACCTTTGCAATCGATGCGGAGCCGGCTGCGCGCAAGGGGCGCATTCCCCATCTACTCTTGCAGCCGCTGGTAGAGAATGCGGTGCGACACGGCATTGCGGGAAAGATCACGCCGGGAAAAGTTCAGATCAGTGCTCGCGTCGATGGAGACACGCTGAGAATGATCGTCGAGGATGACGGCGTTGGCATCGGCGAAAGGACTGATACTGACAGTGGTCTCGGAATCGCCAACACTCGGTCGCGGCTCTCGTTGATGTACGGCAAGAACGGAAAGCTCGAGATTCTGGAACGAGGAGGTGGCGGAACTATCTGTCGATTACTAGTCCCGTATGTCACTTAGAGCAGTTCTGGTAGATGATGAGCCTCTCGCGCGAGAGGGCTTGCGATCTCTACTCAGCGAGATTCCCGGCATCGAAATAATCGCCGAGTGTGCGAACGGGTACGAGGCGTGCGCGGCGATTGTAGAACACCGGCCCGACGTTCTCTTTCTCGATATCGCGATGCCCGAGCTCGACGGCTTTGCGACACTCGAGCGGCTGGAGCCCGAGGATGTTCCGCCCGCAATTGTGTTCGTGACCGGGTACGATGCGCATGCGTTACGCGCGTTCGAAGCTCGCGCTCTCGACTACATACTCAAGCCGGTTTCTCCGGAACGGCTCGCTGGGGCGGTCGAGCGCGCATCGCAAAGGCTTCGCGAGGCGCAGGCACTTCGCGATGCGATCGAGCGTGAATCGGGAATGCCTGGAGCAGGAACGCAGCTCGAGCGACTGATCGTTCGCGATCACACCGGCACCACGGTTGTTCCGATCGACGATATCGAGTGGATCGAAGCGGCTACGTATTACGTGTCGCTCCATCGTCGGAACAAGTCGGACGACCGACAGCTTTTGCTTCGCGAGCGGATGCACGTACTCGAATCTCGGCTCGACCCGGGCACGTTTTTCCGAACCCATCGCTCGGCGATTGTGCGGCTCGATGCGATTCGGACGATCGGAGGCAAGTCGAGCTACGAGTACCACGTCGTTCTTGCGAGTGGAGCGCTTGCGCCATTGAGCCGCGATCGCCGGGCGCGTCTCGAATCGTTACTGAAAAATGTCCAAACGGTGGAAACAGATGATGTAAGCAAGTAACTACTTGCATTTGGTCGGGCTGGTTTTTAGGTTCCGGTTCATGGACACCAGAACCGAGCTACTCAAAGCCGCTGCAGCCGTGTTTGCGCAACACGGGTCACGCGGTTCTACAACCCGACGCATCGCCGACGCGGCCGGAGTGAACGAAGTCACGCTGTTTCGCTACTTCGGGTCGAAGGACGCGCTGCTTCAGGAAGCAATTGCGCACACTGACGACGGTCCTCTCGCCAGTGCTCTGCCGACAACGCCGGCCGACCCCGAAGAAGAATTGACCGAGTGGTGTGGAAAGATGATGGAGCGCCTTCGAGGAAAACGATCGATCATTCGCAAATGCATGAGCGAGATGGAAGAGCGGCCCGAGATGATCACGACTGCTGTCAGCACTCCAACGAAGGCATCTCATGACCTCACGACATATCTGCGAAAGCTGAAATCGGAAAAACGCGCCGAGAGCGATGTCGATGTGCTCGCGGCGTCCGCGATGCTGATGGGTGCGCTGTTCCATGATGCGATGGGTCGCGAGATGATGCCGCAACTTTACCCCGCGCTTACAAAAGCTCCGCGACTATACGCTCGCCTTCTTCTCTCGGCGATCGGCTTCAAGTCTCAAGCGAGACACAAACAGTCTCTTTCTTCGTAGGCAACAACTATGAATTACGTTATCAGAACATTGAGCGCGTTTACCGCGCTGGCGATGACCGCCGCGTTGCCGTTGTCGGCTCAGGTGAGGAGTACAGCCGCCACGGCACAATCGGGAGCTGCGCTTTCCCTCGAGGAAGCTGTCCGAATGGGAGAGTCGCAGAGCGAAGCAGTCCGCATCGCACGCGCTGGAGTGCAGCGCAGCGAAGGTCAGCAGATGCAGGCGCGCAGCCAGTACCTGCCGCAGATCTATGGATCGGGCAGCTACACGCGCACGCTCAAGTCCCAGTATTCAGGGGCGTTCGGTGGCTCGACCACGGCTGACACTACGACGTCAACGGCGCCGCCTGGTCCATGCGATCAGTATCTCAAGGACGCGGCTGCTTCGGTAAATGATCGACTCGCCGGCCTCGACCAGGCTGCGCGCTGCGCATCGGGAATAAACCCGTTCGCATCGCTCAAGAGTCTGCCGTTCGGCCAGGTGAATCAATACAACTTCGGTCTCTCGCTGTCGCAGAACCTTTTCAACGGCGGCCGGATCGCGGCGCAAACTGCTGCTGCAAATGCCGGACGAAAATCTGCCGATATCGAGCTTACCGCTCAACGCGCGCAGATCATTCTCGACGTGACGCAGGCGTACTACGACGCCGCGCTCGCCGATCGTCTCGTCTCGATAACGGAAGCCTCATACAATCAAACCGAGAACGTTTTCAAGCAAACGCAGCTCGCGAAAAACGTTGGCAACATCTCGGAGTTCGAGCTTTTGCGCGCGCAGGTCACGCGTGACAATCAGCGGCCGCTGCTCATTCAGCGGAGAAGCGATCGTGAAGTTGCATACTTCCGATTGAAGCAGCTTCTCAACATTCCGCTGGATAAGCCGGTTACACTGACGACCGCTATCGATGATCCGGCGACACTTCCCTCGGGGATTTATCTCACGGGGCTCTCAGTTTCCGATTACTCGAATCCGGACACCGTGAGTGCTCACCGCGCGACGGTGCGTCAGGCGGCGGAGGCGGTGCGTGCACAACAGAGTCAGGTTCGCATCGCGCGATCCGAGCGGATTCCATCGCTAGTGCTGAGCTCGCAGTACGGTGGAGTTGCTTATCCGGTGAGCGGACTGCCGACATCGGGTGACTTCCGTGCAAACTGGACGGTTACTCTTGGAACGCAGTTCCCGATTTTCACTGGCGGCAAACTTCGCGGAGACGAGCTGGTCGCGCAGGCGAACCTCGCCGAATCGAGAGCGAGATTGCAGCAGGTGAAAGAATTCGCATCGCTCGATGCGCAGGTCGCGCTGAATGCGCTCAACGAGGCGGTTTCGTCATGGCAGGCGAGTCAGGGCACCACCGAACAAGCCTCTCGCGCGTACTCGATTGCGGAAGTGCGCTATCGCGAGGGGATCTCGACGCAGCTCGAGCTCAATGATTCGCGGATTCTAATGGAGCAGGCGACGATCAACTCCGCGCTCGCTGCACGCAATGTTCAGGTGGCGCGTGTAAAGCTCGCGCTTCTTCCGAATCTTCCGTTGCAGACAACGACATCGAGCACCGCTTCACAGCAGTCGCAGCAGCAACAACAATCAACGCAGCAAACAACGCAGCCTCAGCAACAGCAGCAACCGCAGCAGCAGCAAGGCCAGACGCAAACCGGCACCTTGGCCAACCAGCAGATACCACCCGGACTCTAAGTCATGTCATCGATACGAATTCAACGAATCGCGCGAGTGTCTCGCTTCATGCCCATTGTCGCTGCCGCGACACTCCTCGCGCTCAGCGCGTGCAAACGCGGCACACCTGAAGCTGATGCTGCGAGCACCAAAGCTGCCGCGATGACGATCGGCACCGAGAACATTGCGATCGTCACAATGGGTGAAGTAATGAGCGGACCGACACTTTCCGGCGCGATCATGCCGGAGCGTGAAGGCTCGGTGCGCGCGCAGGTCGGCGGGAGTGTTCTGCAAACGTACGCGGAGCAGGGGCAACGCGTGTCAGCGGGGCAGATGCTCGCGCGGATCGACGCA
>WNGI01014325.1_pt1 | contig 20966 bp, 18 predicted proteins | sample 5400621 | NCBI WGS metagenome assembly WNGI01 (sample SAMN13153374, study PRJNA577476) | soil metagenome | isolation source: 20 cm soil or saprolite under Garry oak tree replicate 1 | place: USA:California | collected 2016-06-15
AATCCCAGGACGCCGGCCCGCGCCGTAGTCGAGAGAATCAGGCCAGGCAGCGGCTGTTTGGCGGCCACCGATACGAGGCAGATGACGCGGCCCCACTTGGCCTTCCGCATGATCGGGATGGCCGCGCGAGCCAAATGAATCGTGGACAACAGATCCAGCTCGATCGCCCGCCGCCAAGCATCGGCGGGCTGGTCCTTGAACGGGGCTGCGGGCGGGCCGCCCGCATTGGAAAACAGGATATCGAGGCGGCCGAATTTTTCGGCGACACGTTGCACAAGGCCCGTGGCTTGCTCGGGGACTGAGACGTCGGCCGGGAACGGCGCATTGCTGCGTCCGTTAACAGCTACTTGCGCCCCTTCTTCCGCGAGCGCGGTCGCGACGGCGCGGCCGATGCCGCGGGTCCCGCCGCACACCAGGGCGACGCGGTCCTGCAAGCCGAGGTTCAAGCGGGCTCGATGCGCACTGCGCAGACCTTCAGCTCGGCCATTTTCGCATAGGGATCGAGCACCGGGTTGGTGAGCAGATTGGCGGCCGCTTCGCGGAAGTGGAACGGCACGAACACCTGTCCCGGCGCCACGCGCTCGGACACGCGGGCGGCGCTGACCATCGTGTTGCGGCGCGACGTCAGCCGGATCAGGTCGCCCTCGACCACGCCGAGCCGCGCAGCGTCGTCGGGGTGAATCTCGACCACCGGCGTGGGTTCGCGGGCGTCGAGGCCCGACGCGCGCCGCGTCATCGTGCCGGTGTGCCAGTGGTAGAGCTGGCGTCCCGTGTTCATGACGAACGGGTATTCGTCATCGGGCAGCTCGACCGGCGGCGCGTACTCGACCGGCACCATGAGCGCTTTCCCGTCCGCCGTGGGGAACCGGTCGGCGAACAAGAAATCCGTGCCGGGGTGCGCCTGGTCGGGGACGGGGTACTGCAGGCCCGCGCCTTCGAGCCGCGGGTAGGTGGCGCCCGCCCACGACGGCGTGACCTGCACGATCTCGTTCATCACGTCTTGCGCCGTGCGGAAGTGCGTCGGCAATCCCAGACGCTCGGACAGCTCGATCAGGATCTCCAGGTCGCCGCGCGCCTCGCCGGGCGGCGGCACGGCCTGGTGCGAGATCTGGATGCGCCGCTCGGTGTTCACGAACGTCCCGGTCTTCTCGGCGAAGCTCGAGGCGGGCAGCACCACGTCGGCGTAGCGGGCGGTCTCCGTGAGGAACAGATCCTGCACGGCCAGGAACTCGAGCTCACGGAACCAGTGCTCGGCGTGCGCGATGTCGGGGTCCGAGATGATCGGGTTCTCGCCCATGATGAACATGCCGCGGACGCCGCTCTCCGCCTTCACCACCTCGGTCACCATGAGTCCTTCCTTCAAAGAAAGGGACTCTGCCGGCACGCCCCACACTTTGGCGTACTCGGCCCGGACCGCGGGGTCTTTCACGCTGCGGTAGTCGGTGTAGACGAACGGAATCGCGCCCATGTCGGACGCGCCCTGCACGTTGTTCTGGCCCCGCACCGGCATCATCGCGGCGCCCCAGCGCCCGATCATGCCGCAGGCGAGCATCAGGTTGAGCAACGACGCCACCAGGTCGGTGCCGTTGGCATGCTGAGTGAGGCCCATCGCCCACAGGGTGCTGGTGTTGGGCCCCCGGGCATAGATCTCGGCGGCTTGACGGATCAACTCGGCCGGGACGCCCGTGATCTTGGACGCGCGCTCGGGATCGTACGGCGCCACGGCTCGGGCCACGGCCTCGAAATTCTTGGTGCGTGTCGCCAGGAACGCTTTGTCCTCGAGGCCGCGCGCCAGAATGTGGCTCAGCATCGCGCTGAACAGGGCGACGTCCGTGCCCGGCAGCATCTGCAGGTGCACGTCGGCGCGATCCGCCAGCTCGGTGCGCCGCGGATCGGCGACGATCAGCTTGGCGCCGCGTTCGCACGCCCGCTTCAGCGCCGCGCCGAAGACCGGGTGCGTCTCGGTCGTATTCGCGCCGGCGATGAAGATCACGTCGCAGGCCGTCTCCACTTCGCGCATCGAGCCCGACGCCGCCGACGTGCTGAGCGCCCGTTGCATCGCCGCGACCGAGGTGGAATGGCACAGTCGCGTGCAGTGGTCGACGTTGTTCGTGTTGAGCGCGGCGCGAAACAGCCGCATCAAGAGATAGTTCTCTTCGTTGGAGCACTTGGCCGACGAGAAGCAGGACAACGCGTCGCCGCCGCGCTCCCGCTTGATGCGTCCCAGCTCCTGCGCCGCCAGCCCGAGGGCTTCGTCCCAGGTCGCTTCGCGGAACGGCTCGTACCACGCCGCCGGCGTCGCCACGCGGTCGCGGATGTCGAGGTCGACGCGCTCGAGCAACGGCAGCTGGCGCACTGATTTGCCGGTGGCGCGCGGCGGCGTGGCGGGCTTCGACTCGCCGCCCTCGCCCTCGATGCTCTGCCACGGTCCACCGCGGCGCTCCGCCCCCTGCGCGCCGCGCCACACCCAGCGCTCGCCTTCCTTCTTCCAGCCGCGCCGGATCAGCGGCTTGAGCAGGCGATCCTTGTGCTGCGGGAAGTCGTATCCGAACCGCCCCTTCACGCAGGTCGAGCCGTAGTTCGGCGTGTCGGCTTCGATGTCGGGAGAGGTGACGCGCGAGATCTGGCCGTCCGCCACGTGGAAGTCCACCTGGCAGCCGACGCCGCAGTACGGACACACGCCCCGCACCACGCGCTCGGGCCGGCGGATCTGTTCGGCCGTGAAGCGCTGGCGCGGCATCACCTCGAAGATCGCGCCGGTGGGGCAGACGCGGACGCACTCGCCGCACCACGTGCAACCCGCTTTGTCCGGATCGCCGTCGGCGCCCACGATGATCTCGGCGTGCTCGCCACGGTAAGCCACGTCCAGCACGCCCACGACCTGGATGTCCTCGCACGCCCGCACGCAGCGGGTGCAGAGGATGCAGGTCGTCATGTCGTGGCGGATCATCGGATCGCCGGGGCGCTCGTCGCCCGAGCGCAGCGCCAGGTCGCGGCCCGTGAGCGGCGTGGGTTCGACCTCGTAGCGGGCGACGTAGCGCTCGAACTCGTTGCGCGGGTGGGCGTGGCCGCCATTGCCGAGGTGCTCGCCCGGGTAGCGCTCGAGCAGCATGCGCAACACGCCGCGACGATTCTCCACGGCGGCGTGTGACTCGGTGGTCACCTTCATCCCGTCGGCCACCTTGGCGGCGCAGGCCGGGAGCAGCTTGGGCTGTCCTTCGACCGAGACCAGGCAGATGCGGCAGTTGCCGACGATCGGCAGCTTGGGATACCAGCAGAGCGTGGGGATGTCGATCCCCGCCGACCGTGCCGCCTCGAGGATGGTGGCATCGGCGCCGGCCGTGATGGCGCGCCCGTCGATCGTGATGGTCGGCATGAGACGGAGGAAGATGATGTGTCTATGTCGCTACGGCAATTGCACTTGGAAACACGAAGGGCCGGCGTTATCGCCGGCCCCTCGAATTGTCTGCTGCGCTGCGGTCAGACCGTGTGGTCGACCGGCAGGTGGTTATGCGTGTGATCTTCGCCCTCGGCCTCGTCGGAGAACCAGCAATAGGCCCAGATCTTGGCCGGGCGCAGCACCCGCTGTCCAGCACGCAGAATGATCCCGATCGGTTCGCCGTCCAGGACCAGTGGTAGACTTGTCATTAGGGGCTCCGTTGTCCGTTTTCCGTTATCCGTCATCCGTAGCAGATAGCAAGCCGCCTGCCACGGTGGGGATTCTCGTTAGTCGTTACCGGACAACGGATTACGGAAAACGGGTGGGGTGAGGGGACGGGCCCCGTCGCTAGTCCGACACGTTCGCGGCTGTGTCGAGGCGACGCTCCGTGCGTGTCGCGACGAAAGCACCACGGTCGCTCTTTTTGGCCCGTTCGATGTCCCACCCGCGGTAGAGCGATTCCAGCGATTCGGGCTCGAGCCGGATGACGGCGGGCGTTTCGGCGGGCGGCAGCATCACGTGCACGCCGCAGGAGCGGGTGCGGACCTGGAGGTCGCCGACGAGGGCGCGGCGGTGGCGGCTCTTCGTCGCACCGAGGGCCGCGGCATCGAGCACGGCGAGGTCGATGGTGATGTCGGGGAGCCACGCGCCGAACTGCACGACCAGCGCCTGGAAGCGCGCGCCGAGCTGCTCGCTCACGGCGCGGCTTTCGGCGGCTTCGACGGCGTGCAGGTCCGGATCGAGGAGGAAGACCTCGACATCATACGCGGCGAGAAACAGCGCGGCGGGCAGCGCGCCGGCGCCGACCACCAGCGTCACATCGCCCGGCTCGAGGCGGCGCGCGAGGGCGGCGAGCGGCGTGCGGGGCTCGAGTCCCCAGTGCGTCGGCTCGCGTTGTGCGGTGCGCAACGCGCGGTGCTTCTGAGTCCAGCGGCGGAACGCCGGCAGCTTGAGCCGCCGGAAAATGATTTCGTCGACGTGCCCGAGCAGCAGCACCTCGGTGAGCAGGTACTGGCCCTGGGCGCTGGTAGCGAGCTCGCGCGCGGCTTCGTCGCCGATTCTGAGCAGCTGGTCGCGCGGCAGGCGGTCCTTGTACTCCTCGAGGCGCTGCAGGATGAACTCTTGATACTCCTGGCGCAGCGATCGCGGGGCGCGGCGCGACGGGCGGGCGGAGTCGCGGGGCGATGTGCTCAGCATGGCTCGACGTGCACCGTGACTTCGCTGAGGGCCAGGTCGCGCTTGAGCCGCTCCTCGACCTGGTCGGCGATGGCGTGGGCGGACTCGACGTTCGCGCCGCCGTCCACGGCGATGGTGACCTCGGCGTAGCGCGCGTTGGCACCGCCGCGCGAGCGGATGCCGTACGCGCTCTTCACGCCACGGATGTCCTGCGCAGCGGTGCGGATGGCCGCCGTGTCTACAGCCGCTTGGTCCACCAGCTCCGGGATCGACTCCTGCAGTATGCGGTACGCGACGCGCACGATCAGCGCCGCGATCACGATCGCGAACGCGGGGTCGGCCCACCACCACCCGCGCCGCGCCAGCAGCAGGCCGATCAGCACGCCCACGGTGATCAGCACGTCGCTCTTGGTATGCGACGCGTCGGCGATCAGCAGATGGCTCGCCAGCTCGTGGCCGCGGCGGTTCTCATACCAGGCGACCAGGGCGTTGATGCCGAGCGTGGCGACCAGGATGGCGAGCTGCATGGTGGACGGCGTGGGTGCGGCGTGACTGCCCGCCAGGCGGCTGACGGCGCCGCGCACCAGCTCGAAGCAGGTGATGGAGAGGAAGCCGACGATCAGCAGCGCGCCGAGCGTCTCGAATTTCTGGTGACCGTAGGGATGATCGTCGTCGGGCGCTTTCGAGGCGACGCGGACCACGACTAGCGCCAGGACGTTGTTGAGCGCATCGACGGCGGAGTGGAGGGTGTCGCCCAGGACGGCGAGGGAGTGGGCCGCGAGGCCGACGCCGAGCTTCGCCCCGACCACAACCAGGTTGGCGAGGAGCAAGCCGAGCAGGACGCGGCGGACCTGAGTGGCCCGGTCGGCCGTCTCGGGCCGGGGCATCGCCATGGCTGCAAGCTTGTAACGGCGGCCGATTTAGTCAACGGCCGCGCCGCCCGCGGCGCGGAGGAGGGCCCCCTTCAGGTACCCGGTTTCGGGGATGGTCACGACTTCGGGGTGGTCCCGCCCGGCGCCGGCGAGGGTCAGCAGCTGCAGGCGCCGCCCGCTGTCGGCCGCCGCGTCGGCCAGCATCTTCACGAACGGCTCGCGGCGCACGTGGAACGAGCAGGAGCAGGTGAGCAGCAGGCCGCCGGGGGCCAAGAGCCGCATCGCCCGCAGGTTGATCTCCTTGTACCCGGCGAGGGCGCGGGGCACGCTCGTCTTCGTCTTCGCGAACGCCGGGGGATCGAGCACGACCGTGTCGAACTGCTCGCCGCGCCGCTCCAAATCGCGCAGCAGGTCGAAGGCATTGGCTTCACGCCACACGATGTTCGTGAGACCATTGAGCGCGGCGTTTTCGGCGCCGCGCGCCAGGGCGTCGGCGCTCGAGTCCACGGCGACCACCTCGCGGGCGCGCCGCGCCAGGTGCAGTGCAAACGACCCGTGATAGGCGAAGAGGTCGAGCGCGCGGCCACCCGGGCGTGACGCCGTGCCGATGAGCGCGCGATTCTCGCGCTGATCCAGGAACGCACCGGTCTTCTGCCCGGTCCGGGGCGCGGCGAGGTACTTGATCCCGTCCTCCTCGACCTCCACAACCTCCGGCACCGCTCCGGCGGCCACCACAACTTCTGAAGGCAAGCCTTCGTGGCGGCGCACGGGGGCGTCGTTGCGCAGCAGGATCCCGGCGGGCTGCAGCACCGCCGCGATCCCGGCGAGCACGTCGGCGCGCGCCTGCTCCAGGCCGGCCGACAGCAGCTGGACCACGACGTAGGAGCCGTAGCGGTCCACCACCAGTGACGGCAGGCCGTCGCCCTCGCCGTGGACGACACGGTACGCGGTGGCCGTGATCCCGTCGCGCGCGGCGAGGGCCTGCGCGATGCGGCCGCGCCACCAGTCGGCGGTGATCGGCGCGGGATCGCGCGTGAGCAGCCGCAGGCGGATTTCCGACTTGGGGGAGTACAGCGCTTGTCCCAGGAAGCGGCCGCGGCGGTCGTTCACCGGCACGATGCCGGGCGCGTCGCCCGGCTCTTTGGTGACGTCGCTGCGATAGATCCAGGGGTGGCCGTAGCGCCAGCGGTCGGCGCCGGTGGCGCTGACGACGACGCTCATCCGCGGCGATCCGGCCGCAGCGCCGCCGCGTCGCGCAGGTACGTATGTTTCAGCGCCGCGGCCGGCCGGTCGGTATAGAAGTGCAGCAGCACGCGCACGCACCGCGGCAGGCCGCCCGGCACGGCTACTTCGCTGGCGCCGAGCAACGGTACGCTGGTCCAGCCGAGCAGCCGCGCCGCGCGCGCCGGATAGTCGGCGGTCAGGTCGGGCGACGACGTGAAGATCGCGCTCTCGATGTCGTCGGGCGCGAAGCCGTTGGCCTGCTGCAAGGCGCGCAGCAGCTCGGCCGTCGCCGCGAGAATCGCATCGCTCGTGTTCGCGGTCGCGGTAGTGGCGCCGCGCAGCCCGCGCAGGGTCTTGGTCATGACGCTCGACTCTTGGGTCCGCTTCATGGTGCTCACGGACGACGCGCTTCTCAAGGGGCGCGACGCCGTGGACGTGTGCCGCCGCGCCGTGGCGGGCGGCGCGACGCTCGTCCAGGTCCGTTCCAAGACCCGCCCGCCGCTCGAGGTTGCGGGCCTCACCCGCGCGCTCGTCGCGGCGCTGACCGTTCCCGTGCTGGTCAACGACCGAGTGGACGTGGCGCTCGCCGCCGGCGCCGCCGGCGCGCACCTCGGCCAGGACGACCCACCGCTCGACCGCCTGCGTCCGGTCCTGCCGCCCGGCTTCTTGCTCGGCATCTCGGTCGGCATTGGCCCGCCGACTACTGGAGCGTGGGCCCCTGCTACGCGACCGCCAGCAAGCCCGACGCGGGGACGGCACTGGGCGTCGCGGGCTTGGCGGGGTTGGCGCGCCGCGCCCCTCCCGGCGTTCCGGTGGTGGCCATCGGCGGGATCACCGCCGCGAACGCGGCCCCGCTGATGCACGCCGGCGCGGCGGGGGTCGCCGTCATCGCCGCGGTCTTCGGAGCTAGCGACCCGGAGCGGGCCGCGCGGGAGCTCGCCGCGGCGCTTGCTTGATGCGGCGGATCGCCGCCAGGTGATCCGGGTACGTCGCCGAGAACACGTGCTTGCCGTCGGGCTGCGCCACGAAATAGAGGAAGGGGTACGGCGCCGGGTACAGCGCGGCGGCGATGGTGGCGCTGTCGGGCGAGCAGATCGGGCCCGGCGGCAACCCGGTATGCAGGTACGTGTTGTAGGCGGAGGGGACGCGCAGGTTCTTCTCCCACACGCGGTGCAGGCGGCGGCCGTAGGCGTAAATCACCGTCGGGTCGGCCTCGAGGCGCATGCCGAGCTTCAGGCGGTTGTGATAGACGGCCGAGATGAACGGGCGGTCGGGGCCGTAGCGCACTTCCGCCTGGACGATCGACGCGAGGGTAATGAGCTCGGAGCGTGTGAAGCGCAGCGAGTCGAGCCGCGCATCCCATTCGGGGCGCCAGTGCGCGGTGAACTCGCGGACCATCGTGCGTACCAGGTCGCGCGCGTCGATGTGAGCACGGACGAGGTACGTCGTGGGGTAGAGAAAGCCTTCCAGCGTCTCGGCGCGCCCGCGGATGGCGAGCTCCTCGAGCAACTCGGGATCCCGCGCCGCCGCAAGGAATGAGTCGCGCGGCACGCCGAGATTGATCCGGGCGCGCTCGGCGATCTCCCAGAGCATCAGCCCTTCGGGCACGGGCCAGCGCACCAGCACGCCGCGGCCGCGCTGCAGCGCGTCCACCACGTCGCTCCAATCGTCGTGGAGCGGAAAGGCGTAGGTGCCGCTCTTCAGGCCGCTGCGCAATCCGCGCAGGCGGGCGTACAGCGAGAAGCCGAAGGGGTGCGCGATCACGCCGGCCGCGGCGAGCGAATCGACGGCGGCCGCGAGCGTGGCGCCGCGGGGAATGGTGACGCTGACCGCCGGGCGGTCCCCGACCGGTGGGCCGGAGCAGGCGAGCGCGGCGCCCAGGAGCAGGATCGCCAGGCGCTTCATCGGTTTGCGTCGAGGTAGTGTTGCAGCAGGATGGCCGCGGCCATGGCGTCGATGTCCGCTTTGCGGCCGCGCGTGCTGCCGCCCAGCTCCTGCACCGTCTTCAGCGCGCGCGCCGTGGACATGCGTTCGTCCCACAACATCACCGGCAGGGCCGCCACGCGCCCGATATCGGCGGCGAGCGTCCGCGCGGCGGCGGCCGGCGCGCCATCGGAGCCGTCGGATTCGAGCGGCAGTCCGACGACGAAGCCGGTGACCGCGTGTTGCCCGGCGAGAGTGAGAAGGTCGCGCATGGGGAAGCGTTTGCCCGAGCGGCGGGTGAGCGTGGTGAGCGGTTGGGCGATGGCGCGCGATTCGTCGCTCAGCGCGATCCCGATGCGCTTCTCGCCCCAGTCGATACCCAACAGCCGGCCCCGGGGCGCCCCACTCGTCATCCCTGCGACATCGTCTGGAAGAATTCTTCGTTGTTCTTCGTCCGCTTGAGCCGCTCGAGCAGGAACTCGATGGCTTCGACGGGCGGCATGTCCGCCAGGAAGTTGCGCAGCAGGTACACCTTGTTGAGCTCTTCCTTGCTGAGCAGCAGCTCTTCTTTGCGTGTGCTGGTGCGCTGCACGTCGATGGCGGGGAACGTGCGACGCTCGGCGATGCGGCGGTCGAGGATGACTTCGGAGTTGCCCGTGCCCTTGAACTCCTCGAAGATCACTTCGTCCATGCGCGAGCCGGTATCGATCAGCGCCGTCGCCAGAATCGTGAGCGAGCCGCCGTCCTCGATGTTGCGCGCCGCGCCGAAGAACCGCTTGGGTTTCTGCAGCGCGTTGGCGTCGACACCGCCCGAGAGGATCTTGCCCGAATGCGGCACCACCACGTTGTGGGCACGGCCCAGCCGGGTGATCGAGTCGAGCAAAATCACCACATCCTTGCCGTGCTCCACCAGGCGCTTGGCCTTTTCGATCACCATGTCGGCCACCTGGACGTGGCGGTCCGCCGGCTCGTCGAACGTGGACGAAACAACCTCCACGTTCGGGCCCTTCACGTTCTCCTCCATGTCGGTCACTTCTTCGGGCCGCTCGTCGATCAGCAGCACGATGAGGTAGACCTCGGGGTGATTCTCGATGATGGAGTTGGCGAGCTTTTGCATCAGGATCGTCTTACCGGCCTTGGGGGGCGAGACGATCAGGCCGCGCTGGCCTTTGCCGATGGGGGAGAGGATGTCGAGCACCCGCATCGAAACGTCGCCGTCTTTCCGCTCCAGCTTCAGCTGCTCTTCGGGGTAGCGGGGCCGCAGGTTGTCGAAGGCGACGCGGTGCTTGGCCTTCTCGGGCTCCTCCCCGTTCACCACCTCGACCTTCAACAGGGCGAGGTAGCGCTCGCCTTCCTTAGGCGGCCGCACCTGGCCCATGATCGTGTCGCCGGTGCGCAGATCGAACCGCTTGATCTGGCTGGGCGAGACGTAGATGTCGTCGGGGCCGTACAGGTAGTTCCAGTCGGGGCTGCGCAGGAAGCCGTAGCCCTCCGCCAGGATCTCGAGCACGCCCTCGCCACGCAACACCGTCTCGGAATCGAGGAGCGACTGCTCGATGCGGAAGATCAGATCCTGCTTGCGGAGCCCCGAGTAGTTGGTGATGTTGAGGCTCTCGGCCATCGCGTGCAGTTCGGCGACGGATTTCTTCTTCAGTTCAGCGATATCCACGTGTGCATGTGCTCCGGTGATCTACAGGTAGGCGGACCCCGCCGAGGGGGCGTGAGCGCGTTTCGTAGAAGGGATGCTTGGGAGTCTGAAGGCGTGCGAGAGTTCTATTCTAGACCCCGCCTAACCGAGCGTCAAGGCCATCCATGGACTTGACGCCGTTCCTGCTTGCCTGGCGCACCGCCGCCCTGCGAGACCGCCAAGTCGTTGATGGGCTTGTACATCCGTCGCACGCCGGACCTTCGCCGGCGCTGACTACGGCGCTCGCCCAATGGCCCGGGACGTACTACTGGTCGGACGAGCCGGACGGCCGGCACCTGATTCTCACCCGGGGGGCGCGGCTGCCGCGCGAGCGTTGGATCCTCAACGGCGCGCTCTTCCTCGCGACGCTCGTGACCACGACGTGGGCGGGGGCGGCGTTGCGCAGGGTGATCGACGGCGAACACGCGCTCGCCTTTTTCACGGCGGGGTGGCGGGCGTGGACCGCGGGTCTCGCGTTCTCGCTGCCGTTGCTGGCGATCCTGTTGTCGCACGAGCTTGGCCACTACATCACGGGCCGGCGCTATCAGCTCGACGTATCGCCGCCGTTCTTCATTCCCGTGCCACCGGCGCCGTACCTGCCGTTCATCGGCACGATGGGTGCGTTCATCCGGTTGCGGACCGTGCTGTCGGATCGACGCCAATTGCTCGATGTGGGCATCGCCGGGCCGATCGCGGGATTCGCGGTGGCATTGCCGATCCTGTGGCTGGGGCTGCGGCTCAGTCACCCGCTGCCCGGCGGGCAGGGTCTCGCCTTGTGGGTGTACGGCTCGGAGGTCCGGCTGGGGGATTGTGCCGTCACGTGGCTGCTGCGGCGGCTGGGGCCGTCCGGCGCGGGGATTCTGGTGCTGCATCCCACCGCTGTGGCGGGCTGGGTCGGCATGTTCGTGACGATGCTCAACCTTCTGCCCATCTCCCAGCTGGACGGCGGGCACATCCTGTACGCGGCGCTGCCGCGCCAGCACCGGCGGTTCGCGCTCGCGGTGTGGGTGGCGTTGCTGGCGCTGGGCTGGTTCACGTGGATCGGGTGGGTGGTGTGGGCCGTGATTGTGCTGGCGCTGTCGCGCGGCCAGCTGGGGCATCCGCCGGTGCTGAACAACCAACGGCCGCTGCCCGTCTCGCGGCGGTGGCTCGCCTTGGCGGCGCTCGGGCTGTTCCTGCTAACCTTCATGCCGGTCCCGCTGGTGAACTGAGGGCCGATTTGCTATTGCGTAAGTGACCGCCGCCTATATCTTTGCACAAACCAGCCCGACGGCTTGGCATGAGCGCACAACCCGCGAGATATCGCGTTCTCGAAGCAGGCGAAGCAGTCGTTCACGAACTCCCCGCCATCAAATTCGAAGGAGAAGATATCCCCGTCCGCTTGGCTGTACGCCGGGCCGACGACGCCAGCTGGCGTGGCCGGATTTTCTTCGGGGCTCCCGACACCGAGCATGAGCGCACCACGGCCGAGATCTTCTGCGCCAAGAGCGAGCAGGATCTGTGGCAATCGGTGCGTGATTTGCGGGACCATCATCTGCGCGACTTGTACCGCTCGCTGCGTTGATGGCTCAGGCGCACGACTCCCTGGCCCAACTGCGGCACGACTTGGCCAATCCTCTCGCGGCGATTCTCGCGGAGACGCAGCTGTTGCTGCTCACTCCCGAGAAGTTCGATACCGAGACCGTCGCGAGCCTGAAGCAAATCGAGGAGCTGGCGCGCAAGATGCGCCAGTTGCTGCAGACGCCAGGCGCGTGAGCCGCCGGCATCGTCCCCGGTACTGTCCGCCCGCGCGTTGGTGGCGCGCGACCCGCCAGATGGCGCGACGGTGCGCTTGGTGGCGCTGGCCCCCGCCGCGTCGTTGCCGCTTCCCTCGCTAAGCTGGATGTGACGCAAGTCCTAGCGCCTGTGACCATCTCGGTACGACTTTAACGCGTTGGCGCCCTTGCGGAACCTCCGTTCAGGGGCACATTTCATCGCTTCCCTGTAGCGGAGCTGCATTACCTGGGCCTCCAGCGGACGTTCGCGCCGGCGAAACTCGTATTCCCTTTTGCCGCGCTCGCCCTTGGGGCGTGCGCCGGCCGGGCGCGCACGACTGCCGTTACCCCCGCCGAGATCCCAGTTCTCGTTCAACAAGCGAAGGCCCAACCGACCAATGCCGCGCTGCGGTTCCGGTTGGCTGCGGCCCTGGCCGCCGCGAACCGTTGCGACACCGCCGTGGTGGTGGCGACTGCCGCGCAATACCTCGCCCCGGACGATGTTACGGGCGCTTTGGTGAAGGGTCACTGTCAAGAAGCTGACAGTCGTTTCGATCTCGCTTTCCAAACCTATCGCGACTTCGCCGACGCACACCCGCAGGCCCGCGGAGTCGCGGTGCTGCGCGCCAAGCAGCAGTTGGCCCTGCGGGCGGGCGCCATTCAGAACGCGCAAGCGGCGTTGACCCACGAAGCGGAGTTGTCGAGCCAGCCGCCGCAGCCGTCCACGCTGGCCGTGTTGCCGATGACGGTGTCAGGCGACTCGATTTATCAGCCGCTGTCCCGCGGCTTGGCCGAGCTGATGACGACGGACCTCGCGTTGGTCCGCTCGCTGCGTCTGGTCGAGCGCCTGCAGGTGGGCGCGCTGCTCGACGAAATGAAGCTGGGACAGAGCAGCAAGTTGGATCCGGCCACGGCGGCGCGCATGGGGCACATGCTGCGGGCCGAGCGGATGGTGCAGGGAGTCGCGACGATCTCCAAGAATGCACCCGTCCAGCTCTCGGCGGCGCTCGTCTCGGGCGACGGCACGGTGCGCGCGGGCAGCCAGGTGAACGGGCCGTTCAAGGGCCTGCTCGATCTGGAGAAGCGGCTGGTGTTCGACGTGGCGGCGGGCTTGGGGATCCAGCTCACCGAGGCCGAGCGCCAGGGCATTCTGGCGACCGGCCCCAAGAACCTGACGGCGTTCCTCGCCTACAGCGACGGCATCACGGCACTCGATCGCGGCGACTACCAGGCCGCCTCGCGCGCCTTCAGCGCGTCGGTCCGCGCGGACCCGAGCTTCGGCGCGGCGCAGCAAGGCCTGCAGACGTCGCAGACCGCGCCTGGGCTGTCGGGCACCGGAGACAGCGGAGCAGAACACCGAGCCGCCGACTGATCCCGTGGGCGGCGCCATCACGAGCGCCGGGCAGGATGTGGCGCCCACGTTGACCGACGTGCTGACCCAAGACACCGGCGGTAGCACGACGGATCGCCAGCCCACCGTGGACGATCGTGGCATCGGATCGATCACCCAGGCCTCCGGCATCATCCGCATCATCTTCCGGCGGCCCCCATGAGGCGGGCGCTCTTCCTTCTTCTTATAGGGGCGGCGCCGGCCGCGGCCCAGGGCTTGGGCGCAGGCTTCGGGACCACGGCGCGCAGCGGCGTGGTGTTCGAGACCTACTCCATCGGCTCGGGGCTCGCCTTCTCGCGCATCAGCGAGCTGACGGTGCCCGTCTCCGTGTTTCAACGCTTCGGCGATCGCCTCACGCTTGACGTCAGCACCGCGTTCGCGAGCGCGTCGGTCAAGACGGTCTCGAGCGGCGACCTTTCGCTGTCGGGTTTCGTGGATACGGACATTCGCGCCGCCTACACCGCCATTCCCGGCCGGCTCACGCTCACGCTCGTCGGCACGCTGCCCACGGGGAAGGCCACCGTGGCGGACTCGGTGCTGCCGCTGTTCGGCGCCCTGGCGACCGACGTGCTCGACTTCGCGACGCCCAGCTTCGGCGGCGGCGGCGGGCTCACGGGCGGCGCGGCGACGGCGTTCAAACTGGGGCAGAGCTGGGCACTGGGCGCGGCCGCGAGCTATCACTACAATGCGAGCTACATCCCCGTCACCGGCGGCGGCACGCTGTCGCCGGGCGATGACATCCGGGTGCGCATCGGCACCGAAGGCCCGCTGGGTGGCGGCAAGTATTTCCGCGGGGCGTTCGTCTTCACGGCGAGCGGTCACGACACGACGGCGGGCGGGGCGGCCGCGTTCGCGGGCGATCGCACGCTGATTTATGCCCAGGTCTCCATGCCGCTCGGTCGCAGCAGCCTCTCGATCTTCGGCTTCGACATGCTGCGGCTGCGCGCGCGCGGCATCCCGACCACGTCGAGCGGCGCGGTCGCGATCCCCAAGGGCAACGTGCTGTCGCTGGGCGCGCGGCTCGACCGCCCGCTGTCGCCCGTGCTCACGCTGTCGCCGCACGTCGACATCCGTCACGAGCTGAACGGCGCGGATACCACGTCGGGCTTGACGCTGCTCGGCTACATGGTGCGCCCCGGCGCCGATCTGCGCTGGAAGCTCAACAGCCAAGCGGCGCTCGTGTTCCAGGGCCAGCTCGCCTTCGGATCGCTGCACGACAACGGCAACAGCATCTCCCTACTGGGTCCCAAGCTCGCAGCCCTGGTGGAGTGGAGTAGGTGATGCGCCGGCTGTGGATCGTGGTCGCCGTGGGCGTGGCGTGTGCCTGCGGCGACGCCTTCTCGCCGGGCCATTCGCGCGCGTCGCTGAACCTCGTTCCGACCTTCTCCGAAAACGTCTACGAGCTGCTCACCGGCGACCTCGACCAGCTGCACATCCGCGTCACGCACATCCCGGGCGCCGCCGTCATCCTCGATACCACCGTCGCGGTCGACACAGCGGGCGACGTCGACCTCGATCTCGCGGTGACGCTGTCGGCGGAGACCGACTCGTTCGCCGTGTTGCTCGAGGGTATCCGCTCGAGCGACAACACCGTCCTGTATTCGGGGTTCGACACGGTGGTGGTGCAGGCCGGCGCGGCCACGCCGCCGGGCGACACGATCGCGGTGAATTACGTGGGGCCGTGCGCCGCGGCGGCAGGCTGCACCGTGACGGTCGCGCCGCAGGATTCGACCCTGACCCAGGGTGATTCGCTGCTGATGCGCGTCACGGTGGATTCGTCGGGCCAGAACATCCTCGGCGTGCCGGTGAGCGTGACCAATCTGTCCACGGGCCTGGTCGCGGTGTCGTCCACCCGTCACGTGCGTGCGCTCACCGGATCGCCGGGCGGGCTGGCGCACGTGGTCGCCACGATTCACGGGGCGCTCGACACCTTGCGTGTGAACATCGCGGCTTCCGGTTCGCCGGCGATCGGCCTCAACCCGACGAGCATCAACTTCAGCGCGACCGCGGGCGGCACGAGCCCGGTGGCGCAGATCGTGAACGTCACCAACGCGGGCGTCGGCACGCTCTCCGGCCTCTCGGCGGCGATCACGTACGTGACAGGCACGCCCGGCTGGCTCACCGCGGGCGTCGCGCCCACGACGGCGCCGGCGACGTTGACCCTGACGCCCACACTCGGCACGCTCGCCGCCGGCACTTATACGGCGACAGTGACGGTCAGCTCGTCGGTCGGCGGCGTCGCGCCGCAACCGGTGAGCGTGACGTTCACGGTGAACCCCGGCCCGGCGATCGGGCTGGCGTCCCACGCCACGACGTTTAGCGCCAGCGCCGGTGGTGCCGACCCGACGCCGCAGACGGTGAACATCAGCAACGCGGGCGGCGGCACGCTGAACGGATTGTCCATCGCGACCACGTACACGTCGGTCTCCGGCTGGCTGGGCACAAACCTGTCCACCAACCAAGCGCCGTCCGTCCTGACGCTGACTCCGGCCACGGGCGCGCTCACACCGGGCACGTATCACGCCAAGGTCACCGTCAGCTCGACGCTCCCGGGCGTCGCGTCCGATACCGTCGGCGTGACGTTCACCGTGAGCGCCGGCGCGCCGGCGCTGGTGATCGTGACGCCGGGTTATGCCGCGCTGCGGCTGGTCGGCGCCGGCAGCACGGCGCAGCTCGCCGATACGGTGAAGGACGGGTCGGGCAACCTGCTGAGCCCGTCGGCCGCCACGTGGACCAGTCAGTCGCCGGGCGTGGCCAGCGTGTCGGCGAGTGGTCTCGTCACGGCGACGGGCCGCGGCATCGCCACCATCGTGGCGAGCGCGGGCACCGGCGCCGACTCGATCCTGGTAGCGGTGGGCGACACGACCAACCACGGCGATGCGCTCGTGTTCGCTGTGACCAACACCCGCGCGTTCGGCCAACGCACGGTGGGGCAGACCGTGCAGGTCGACGTTGTGGTGGACCTGAACGTGGGGGAGGCGCTCGGCAGCTATACCGCGACCTTCGGCTGGAATCAGGCCGTGATGCGGTTCGACAGCAGCAGCGCGGGCAGCTTCTCGTCGGCGCCGGTGGTGAACGCCGATACGACCGGCGGGACGTTGACCTTTGCGGCAGCGAGCGCCACGGACACGGCGCACGCGCCGACGCTGATTCACATGTACTTCACGGCGCTCGCCGCCGGCTCGGACGGTCACAGCCTGCAGCTGACCGAGCTGTCCGGCGCGCCAGCCAATAGTTACGTCAACTACTATCTGTTGGGTCAGTACTTCGTGGCGTCGGGGAACGCCGCGATCGCACCGTAGCTCGGGTCTCCCGAGGGAGGAAGGGAAATATGCTGACTGTTCGACTCATGGCTTTTGCCACCGTGCTGGCCGGCGCCGCGTGCGCCGACAAGCCGCAGGGCCCGGTGCTGCCGCCGCCGGGACCGGGGATCACGGCCCGCATCGTCGTGGACCACTTGCAAGCCCTGCCCGGACAGACCGTGCGCGTCACGGTCGAAGTGGTGTCCGGCACGGCCGGCCTCAAGGTGGGGAGCTATACGGGGCGCCTGAAGTTCGACCCCGCGGGCCTCACCTTCAAACGCGAGATCACGCTCAGCGACGGGCTGCGCGTGGCCAACGCCAACAACGCGAGCCTTGGCGAGATCCGCTTCGCCGGCGCCAACGCGACGGGCTTCACGACCACGACGCTCTATAGCGCCGAGTTCGTGGTGAAGGCCGCGGGCTACGCGGGCAAGCTGACGCTGCAGATGCAGGAGCTCTCGGCGGCGCGGTCGCTGCAGAACCTGACGTCGCAGCTGCGCATGGCGCCGCAAGTGTACCAGGCGCCCGCCACCGTCCGGCCGTAACGATCGTCACGTGATGCGCCGCGCCCGGGCCGTCCTCGGCCTCGCGCTCCTCGCCACGCCGCTCGCGGGACAGGCGGTGGTGGGCCTCGCGCCCTCCACGATCCTGCTGTCCCAGGGCGGCCGGGCCACCGTCCCGCTCGTCGCCAATCTGACGAACGCGGGCGGCGCGCAGCTCGGCGCGTACCAGATGCAGGTCACGTTCAATCCGGCGGTGCTGCGCTACGTCGGCGTGGCACCCGGCGCCTTCGGCACCCCCACGGTGAACGCGGCGAGCGCCGCCACCGGTACGGTGGTGTTCGCCGGCGCGAATCCCGGGGGCGCGGGTGGTGTGGTCACCCTCGCGAACCTGACGTTCGAGATGCTCGTCGCCTCCGGCTCCTCCCCGGCGGCGATCGCCAGTCCCCAGCTCACAGCCGCGACCACGTTCGCGCCGATCGCGGTGAACGCGGTGTCCGCCTCCTTCTGTACCGCGGCCGGCACGTTTGGCGACGTGGACGACGACGGCAACGTGCTCGGCAACGACGCGCTGATCGTCGTGACGGCGGCCGTGGGCCTGCCGATTACTCCGTACACACTCAGCAACGCCGACGTCGACCAGACCGGCACGGTCGACACGCGCGACGCGCTCTTCATTCTGTCCTATGCGGTGGGCCTCCCCACGCTCCTGACGCGCGTGGGCCAGCCCAATGCCGGCGCGTGCGGCGGCCCCGCCCCGCAGACGCTGGCGCTGCAGCCGTCGCCGGTGCAGCTCGCGCCGGGCGACATCCTCGCGCTCGTCCCCAACGCGCTCGACTCGACCGGCATTCCCACGGCGGCGCACGGCCTCGCCTGGTCGAGCACCAATTTGGGCGTCGCCACGGTGGACACGCTCGGGATCGTCACGGCGGTGGCGAACGGCAGCGACTCGATCATCGCCATGACCGTCGCCGGTCCCGCCGATACGGCGGTGATCACCGTGACCGATCGCCACACCTGGTACGTGAATGGCGCGGTGACCACCGCGCTGAGTCAGCAGCTCGGCTCGAGCGCTTTCCCGTTCGCCACGATTCCGCAGGCGCTGAATCGCGCCGCCGCGCGCGACACGGTGCGCATCGCCGTGGCCCCCGGCGCCTACGGCCCCGCAACCATCGCCAAGCCGGTGGTCGTGTTGGGGGACTCGGGCGCGAGCGGCATGCCCACGATCTCCAACAGCACGGGCGCGGCCCTGAGCGTGAACACGAGTGGCCGCGTGGTGCTGCAATGGTTGAACCTCGACCAGTCGAACGCCGGCCTCGACGCCACGGGCGACACGCTCGAGGTCCAATCCCTCGCCATGGACGCGCTGCGCGGCATCGGCCTGCGCGTGCACGGCATGCAGCGGGCGGACCTGCGCGACGTGCACGTCACCTCCGCGACCTTGGCCGGCATCTGGGTGGACAACACGCCCAGCGTGGCCGTGACCGGCGCGGCGTTGGCGGTGATCGCCGCCCGCAACGACTCGGCTGTGGGCGTCGCCGTCTTGAACACCGACGTCGCCACACTGACCGACGTGACGGTGTTCGGCGTGGATAGCCACGGGCCGGGCATCATCGTCGACAGCGCCAATCGCGCCAACATCGTCAACTACGCGAGCAACACGGGATCACCGCTCGCGGTGCAGCGGGCGCGCTTCGCCGGCGTCACCGGGGCTGTGCTGGCGAACGGTGGCTGCGGCGGCGTCTCGTGCGACGGCCTGGCCGCGACCCACTTCAAAGCCGACACGGCGGTGATCGACACAGTGCTGCTGGTCGGGCCGGGCGGCGGCATTGCGATCAAGCCGCACCAGGGCAGCGGCATTCCCTCGCAAGTCAAGATCACGCGCAGCGTGATGACGGGCGTGCAGTTCGGCACCGCCGTGCAGATCGACAGCATGGCTGACGTGACGATCACCGGCCTGACCGTGGATACCGTCTTCTATGGCGACGGCATCGCGCTGTCGCACGCCGGCAGTGTGGCGCTGCAGCAGGTCGCGCTGCGCCATGTCTGCGACGTCTGCTCGAGCCTCGGCGCCGGCGTGATCGTCGGCGCCATGAGCACCGGGGGCAGCGTGAGCCTGCAGCACGTGGACGTCCACTCCGCCCCGGCCGGCGGCGTCTCGGTGGATGGTGCGTTCGTGGTGCGCCTGCTGGGCGTCAGGGTCGACAGCTCGGCGTCGCCGAACTTCCAGATTTTCAATGCGCCCGTGCGGTTCGCGGTACGCGTGACGCACGCCGACACGGTGCATGCCGATTCGCTGAACCTGCACGACAACATCGGGGCGGGTCTGCTCGTCGATTCCGCCCTGGTGGTCACGGGGACGGGCAGCCTGGTGGCGCGCAACTTCGGCCAGGGCGGGTTCGGCGGCGAGTGCGGACCCAACGGCTGCACGTGCGAAATCTGCGACATCAAAGGTGAGGCGCCGCGCTACGCGAAGAGCGCCGTGCCGCCGATCTTCAAGGGCGGCGTGCTCTCGCAATTCGTGGCGAGCAGCGCGCCCGGCGTCGTGCTGTCGAACGTCACGTACGGCCGGCTGGCGCACTTCACGGTGGACAGCAACGCCCACGGCGGCATTCTGCTCGCGCCGAGCAACATCAGCGCCTGGACTTTCATCCTCGATACGAGCGTCGTGCGCGGGCCCCAGGTGCTGCTCGAGGCCGCCGGCTACATCGACTCGACCGGGCACGTGACGGTGCAGGGCAGTCACTTCCAGGGTGGGGCCGAGGGGATCGACGCCAACTACCCGACACGATCCGTGAAGGCGCGGGTTCGGGCATCGAGTTCGGGGCGGTGGGCAACGCGCAGGTGACCAACAGCCTGATCCACCACCGCGTGCCCTACAACATCAACAACCCCGAGGCCGCGCTGGGCTTCAACACGACCAGCGCCGGCGCGGTCAGCGGCACGCGCATCGAGTTCAACACGGTGCGCGGCATTCGGGTCGACGGATCGATCGGCGGCCCGATCGTGATCGACGGCAACTCCATCACCGATCAGGGCAGCGTCGCGCTGCAGCTGTCCGGCACGGCCCAAGTGACGCGCAACTTCATCGCCCGTAACTTCGTGGGGATCGACGTCTTCAACGGCGCCGAGGCGTCGGGGATTCGTCTGAACAACTTCGGGGGGAACACGCTGGCGGCGCTGCGCGGTCAAGGCTTGTCGCCCGTCGCCGCCGACAGCAACTATTGGAATGACCTGCTCGGTCCCACGTGCGTGTCCGGATGCACGGGCACGGTGGGCGATACGATCAACGGGCTCGTGGCGTTCCTGCCTTTCCTCACCGATCCCTCCCAGCTCCCCGTGGGCACGCCCACTTTCGCACCGCCGCGGCGCGCCGCGAGCCAGCAAGTCAGGCAGGGCAAACCATGAGACGCGCCCTCGTCGTCGCTCTCGGTCTCCTGGCCGGCACCGCTGCGGCCCGCGCCCAGAGCGTGACGATCCGTCCCGCCGGCGACTTGTCGTCGCTGGTCGGCATGCCGCTCGACGTCCCCATCGTGGCCGACTGGACCGCGCGCAACGGCACCGACAAGCTCGGCTCCTTCGCACTGACGCTGCGGTGGGATCCGGCGATCCTGCGCTACGACGGCGGCACGCCCGGCACGTTCGGCCAGCTCACGAGCAACACCGACTCCGTCTCGCAGGGCGTGTTGAAGCTGTCCG
>WNGI01002128.1_pt1 | contig 20954 bp, 17 predicted proteins | sample 5400621 | NCBI WGS metagenome assembly WNGI01 (sample SAMN13153374, study PRJNA577476) | soil metagenome | isolation source: 20 cm soil or saprolite under Garry oak tree replicate 1 | place: USA:California | collected 2016-06-15
GACCCAGAAGATCCCCGTGGTCATGCTGACCTCGTCGCACGAGGATCACGATCTCCAGGCCTGCTATGACTTGGGGGTCAACAGCTACATCGTCAAGCCCGTCGATTTTCAGCAGTTCACCGACGCCGTCCGTTCGTTGGGCCTCTACTGGATGCTGCTCAACCGCCTTCCGTCCTGACGCAATGCCCAGCGAGCAGCCGCCGGTTCCAGCGGGAGGCCCCGGGCCCCGCAGTCCCGAGAGCCCCGGATGGCGGCCGCCCGCGCGGCTCCGCGTCCTCATTGTCGAGGACGAACCGGCCCACGCCGAGCTCGAGGTGCGCGAGCTCCGCCGGGCGGAGTTCGCCCCCGATTGGCAGCGGGTGGAAACCGAACAGGCGTATCTCGAGCACCTGGGGGCTCCCCCGGATCTCATCCTGGCCGATTACTCGCTGCCTCAGTTCGGCGCCTCGCGGGCATTGGACATCCTCAACGATCGCGGTCTCGACATCCCCTTCATCGTGGTCTCGGGAACCATGGGAGAAGAAGTGGCGGTCGACCTGATGAGGCGCGGGGCCGCCGATTACCTGCTGAAAGATCGGCTGGCGCGGCTGGGTCCCGCCGTGCTGCGGGTGCTGGAGCAGCAGCGCCTTCGCCGGCAGCAGCGGCAGACGGAGGAGGCCCTGGCGGTCAGCGCGTCGCGGTACCGGAGCCTGTTCGAGGGGGTCCCCGTCGGCCTCTACCGCACCACCGCCGGCGGCGAGATCCTGGATGCCAACCCGGCCTACCTGCAGCTGGTGGGATACCCGGATATGGAGACCCTGCGCAATGCGAAAGCGGCATCGCTCTACTTCGATCCCGAGGTGCGGGCACAGTGGATCACCCTGTTGGAGCGTGAGGGCGTGGTCAATGGGTTCGAGAGCCGGCTGCGCAGGTTCGACGGAGAGATCATCTGGGTGCGGGCCAGCGCGCGGATGGTTCGCGGCGACTCGGGCCGGGTCGCGTACCTCGAGGGAGCGGTCGAGGACATCACAGAGCGCAAGCGCGGTGAAGAAGCGCTCACGAGGGCGCGCGAGGCCGACCGGGCGAATCAAGCGAAGAGCGAGTTCCTGTCGCGGATGAGCCACGAACTGCGCACGCCGCTCAACGCCATCCTCGGGTTTGCCCAGATGCTGGAGTCGGATCCCCTCGCGCCGGAGCAGCGGGAAAGCGTGGGATACATCCTGCGGGGCGGGAGGCATCTCCTCGGGTTGATCAACGAGGTCCTGGACGTCGCCCGCATCGAGGCAGGCCGGCTGTCGCTTTCCCCGGAGCCGGTGCTGGTGCCGGAGATCGTCAAGGAGACGGTCGAGCTCTCCGCGCCCCTGGCGGCCGGGGCGGCCGTGCAGCTCCGCGCCGACGTAGCAGATGTCCCCGAGCGGCATGTGATGGCGGACAAGCAGCGGGCCGTCCAAGTGCTGTTGAACCTTGTGTCCAACGCGATCAAGTACAATCACCGAGGCGGGACCGTCACCCTGTCCTGCAAGGACGTGGCGGGGGGACGGTTCCGGATCAGCGTCCGCGATACCGGCCCCGGGATTCCCCCCGAAGGCCTGGAGCGCCTCTTCACCCCCTTCGAGCGCCTGAACGCCGACACGACCGGCGTCGAAGGCAGCGGGCTCGGCCTGGCGCTTTCCAAGGGTCTGGTGGAGGCCATGGGGGGCGCGATCGGCGTCGAGAGCATCGTGGGGCAGGGAAGCACCTTCTGGACGGAATTTCCCGTCGCGGATGGGACGAACCGGCCGGGGGAGCCGTCGGACCGGGAGACGCCCCGTCCGGACGCGGCCGGCGCCTCCTTGAAGAATCGCACCGTGCTGTACGTCGAGGACAACCTGTCCAACCTCAAACTGATCGAGCGCGTCCTGGCCCGCCGTCCCGGGATCAGGATCCTCTCGGCCATGCAGGGGCGCCTCTGCCTCGATCTCACCCGCGAGCACCACCCGGACCTGATTCTGCTGGACCTGCACCTGCCGGATATCGGGGGGGCCGAAGTGTTGCGCCGGCTGCGGGAATCCCCTGAGACCCGCGAGATCCCGGTCGTTGTCGTCAGCGCCGACGCCACCCCTCGACAAATCGAGCGTCTGCGCGCCGACGGGGCGCGCGACTATCTCACCAAGCCGTTCGACGTGAAGAAGTTCCTTGCCCTCGTCGACGAAATTCTCGGAGACGGACGCCCGCGCTCCTAGCGGCGCACCTCGCTCAGGGACTTCAGCCAGACGCGGACCTGACTCAACTGGTCCTCCCACGACCCGGCTCCCTTCGCCACCTCCGGCGCGCCCTTGCCGGGGGAGAAGACAGACATTCGGTTCCGGCCGGAGGCATCCGCGGTGAATTCGAATCTGAAATACCCACCCGTCCGCGTGTGGACCAGCGCGGAGACGAGCGGCCCGATCAGAGCGTACCGGTTGGGCTGGAGCGCCCAGGTGAAGTCGCCGGGGGGGAGTCCCGCGTCCTGGATAAGGCGGGTCACGTCAGCCTGATCGGATGAGGGTAGCGCGAGGCTCGTGGTGGGATCCGGCGGGCGTTCCGCCGCCGCCGGCCCGTTGGATGGAGCGATCCGCTCCACGGCGGGGCGTTCCGCGTCGGGGAGTTGCATCTCGGGGCGCTCTGCGCCGGGCCCTTCCGCGTCGACGCGTTCCACAAAGGGAGGGGCCGCAAAGGGCCGTTCCGCGCTGCTCTCCGGTTGGGGCGGGGCGGTCTGCTTCAGCGCACAGAGCGCGACCATGTCCCACCCGTTCCGGATGCCGGCCGCCAGCAGGAGGATGCTGGCGAGCGCCAGTCCGTTCAGGGCCTGCCTGGCCCCCCCGAGGACCGCGATGCCGGTCCCTATGGAGAGGAGATACGCGGCCGAGGGCGCGACGAGACACCAGATCCAATCGTGCGCATCAATGGATCCTGCCCGATTCGGCCGCCGCATCTGCGGCTGCGTGCCGAGGGTCCACCCGAGGCTGGCGATGCCCGCGAGTATGAGCATGACCCCAAGCGACGTCCGCGTCACGATGGGAATCAGGACCAGCGCCGAGGTCGCCAGGACGTAGACGAAGTGAAAGACCGTGGAACTTCCGAACCCCCGGAGGGCGGGGAGGTCTTTCCGGGCGATCAGCGTGGACCCGAGCGAGATCGCCACAAACATCAATCCCGCCAGGGTCGCAGAGGCCCCGCCGGCCAGGATGTAAAAATTCTGCCAGTCGCGGAGCGCCTGGGATAAGGTATCAGGCATGGAACCCTGTGAGCCGGCCAGGGGTCACGGCCCGCTCTCCCTCCCACCCGTACCCCCCCATGGTGCCAGTTCGGTGCGGCGCGACTCGTTCCTGTTCGAGGCAGGTCGGACCGGGGACGCCGGACACCGGCGGGGTGGGGGACGGCAATATCTTCGTTCGCGCCGATCACCCCAGTCATCCCGGTAGGGCGAGCCTGTACGCCGCGCCGGCCACCGCCCCGCCCAGCACCAGCCACGCGGAGTTGACGCGGAAGCGGATCAGCAGCACCGCCGCGGCGAGGGCCAGGGCGGTCGTGAACGGATCGACGATGCTGGTCGCGCCCAATTGCCACGCCACCGCGGCCATCAGGCCGAGGGAGGCGGCATTGGCGCCATCGAGGAAGGCCCCGGTCCAGGGAGACGTCCGGAGGCGCGGCACGAGCGGGTAGACGGTCGCCACAAGTACGAACGCAGGCAGGAAGATGCCCACCGTGGCGGCGATGGCCCCGGGCCAGCCCCCGGTGAGGTACCCGATGAACGTGGCCGTGGTGAACACGGGGCCCGGCGTGAACTGGCCGACCGCGACCGCGTCGAGGACCTGACGATCCGTGAGCCAGCCGAGCCGGCGCACGAAGTCGTCACGGAGGAACGCGAGCAGGACATACCCGCTGCCGTACAGCGTGGCGCCGATTTTCAGAAAGGTGAGGAACAGCGCCGCGAGGCTGAATCCTGCCACAGCGGTGGCGATTGGGCCTACGGCATGAGCCAGGGCGTCCGCGGCGCCCGGAGCCGCCGGCAGAACCGGCACGATCAGCCCGGCCCGGCCCACGCCCGCCGCGCGGCGGCCTGGGGGGAGCCGGCCACGATTCTCCACCAGCATGACGAGCAGGGACAGCCCCAAGAGGGGAATCAGCGGGTTCGAGCCGAGGAGGTACAGCGAAAGCGCGGCGATCACCACGAGGCCCAGCCGCCAGTGCTTCACGGCCGGGCGCAGGAGGGCGTAGATCGCTTCGACGATCACGGCGATGATGACCGGCTTGATCCCGTAGAGGAGCGCCGCGGCCTGCAGCGTTGCGCCGTAGCGGACATAGGCCCAGGCGAACGCAAGGACGAGCAGCATGGCGGGCAGGATGAACAGCGCCCCGGCCAGGACCAAGCCGAGGCGTCCGGCGCGGGCATAGCCCAGATAGATCGCGAGCTCGGTCGACGTCGGCCCCGGGATCAGGGTGCTCGCGCCCAGGAGGTCGAGGAACTCCTGCTCGCTGAGCCACCGGCGCCGGACCACGACCTCCTGCCGCATCAGCGCAATATGGGCCGCGGGCCCGCCGAACGCGATGCAGCCGAGCTTGAGAAAGAGGAGCGCGACCTCGCCGGCGGATCGGCTGCCGGTCACCTGGCCAACCCGCGTTCGATCGGATTGTGCCTCACCCCGGGCGGCGCGGGGCCGGCTGGAAGAGTTCGATCGGGTTGCCCGAAGGATCCTCGAGCAGGATTTGAGAGCCGCCGGGGCCGGTCACGGTATCGTTCCGAAACCGCACGCCGGCGGCGCGGAGCCGTGCGACCTCCGCGGCGAGATTAGCGACGACGAAATGGATGCGATTCCAGCCGCCCGGTCCCGGCCGCCGGCCGTCGGGCATGGGGCGCCCGGCGGAACTGGTGGGCCCGCTCAGCAGCAGCCGCAGGTCGCCGAGCGCGACCTCGGCGAACGCCGGCGCCGCGCTGGAAAGCACTGTGAAACCGAAGTGTTTCGTGTAAAAGGCGACGGCGGCCTCGACGTCGTCGACCATGTAGCGGACGTGGACCCAGGCCACAGCAGACTCACCTCCCGTATGCCGTCGGCACGGGAGTTCGCGCGAACTGCCGGCAAACCTCTAGGAATCTTGCATTGACATCAAGGGCCCCAATGCGTATGATGCTGTCAGATTCACTCGCAGTTGCACCGCGAGGAGCACCGGTGGTGATCACCGGTCTCCAACGACAAAGGCAAACCTGAGGTAACTCAGGGACGCAAAGCCACGGGACCTCTGGTGAGGTCAGCCGGGTTGCCGAAGGGGGATAGGTGGTATGGAGCGCCGTCGAGGCGTATCCAGCCGGTGGGGGTTCACCTTCGCGGACCTCTCCCGTTGTTTCCCTCTGATCGCATCCGTGGCGTGGTCTGCCCGGAATGGGTCGGCCCTGGCGCCGGCGTGGCGCCCTTCATAGTGAGCTAGTGCACCTCCCCCCCTAAAGACGAGGCCGGGAACCCCTCCCCGGCCTTGTCTGTTTTATGGCCGCGGCATGAATGCGTGGGATGGGTTACGGCTCCGTCAGCCCGAAGAGCCGCCGCGCGTTGCCGCCGAAGATCGCGGCGCCGTCTTCCGCCGTCGTCACCAGCCGATCGAATGTCGCCCGCTGGTCGTTGAGGATCGCTTCGCGGTATTCGTGGGGGAGCGTCGAGTCCGTCCCAAACATGATCCGCCGCGGTCCATAGGTCCGGAGCAGATCGCGGAAGACCTCGGCGAGCGGTGGAGCCCCCGGGGTGTAGTCCCGCCAGTTGTTGGTGCCTGACGTGTCCACCCAGATGTTGTCGGTGTGGTAGGCGAGGAACAGCGTTTCCCTGAGGAAGCCGGCCCCGCAGTGGGCGATGGCGAAGCTGATCTCCGGGAAGTCTTTCGCCGCGGCCGACAGGTGGAGCGGGTTCGCGTACAGGAGATCGTAGAACGGCGCCACGGTGATCCCGAAGTGGAAGAGCACGGCCAGCCCCTGCTCCGCCGCCGCTTCGTACAGCGGATAGACCGCCCGGTCGCTGGCGCTGAAGCGCTGGGTCGGCGGATAGAGCTTCAGGCCGCGCAGCCCCCACTCGCGGAACCGCCTGACGGTGGCGGCCGCATCGGGCGCCATCGGGTCCATCACGCTGCCCCAGGCCTGGAACCTCCGGGGGTGGAGGTGCACGAACGCTGAGAGTTCCTGGTTGCCCTCCCCGATCGCGATGAAGAACCCGGTCCGGACACCCGCCCGGTCGAACGCGGTGATCCACTCGCCGGCCTGCTGCTCCAGGGTCACCCCCTCGAGGCTGCGGAGCCGCTCGGCCCACCGGCCGGTTTCGCCGGTGAACGCCGCCAGGGCGCGGGGTCTCATCGGCCAGGCCCGCTCTCGGAGCCGGCGAAACATCCCCGCCGTGACGAGGTGGAGATGGCTGTCCACGATGCTCAGCACGGGCTCGCGCCCCGGGGACCGCTGTGACGTCCATCCGGTCCGTTCAATGGTCGATCCACTCAAGGCACCTCCCGATGCAGGGATCCTTCCTAAGGATTCGCGGATGATGCACCGCAGCCTTTCTCCACCCGCCGCTCACTCACGCACGCAGGATCGGGCGGCGGCGCCGGGAGGACGCACCGGCGTTGCCATTGTGCTGATTCCGCTCCTGGGCTAGGATAAGAGGACGATGACGAGGCTCTCCTCGCTGCTGCTGGTTCCTTTGCTCCTGGCCGCCCCCGCGAGTTCGCAGACTGTGGCCGCCCAGGGGGGGATTGCGCCGATGGCGGAGGGGGCTCAGCCGGCGGGATCGCAAGCCTCGCCTGCGCCGGCAGCCGCGGCCCTCTACACGGTCCGGCCGATCCTCCTCACCGGTCAGCCCGCCCCCGGCGGCGGGACATTCACGGAGTTCTCCGACCCTGCGCTGAACGGCCGCGGCGATCTGGCGTTTGCCGCGCTGTCGGCCTCATCGCCCGGGCAGGCCGCGGTCTATCTGTGGAACGGAACGGGTACCACCGTGCTGGCCCAACGCGGCCGGCCCGCGCCCTCGGGGGGGGTGTTCACGGTCTTCAACGACGTGACCCTCAACGATCGCCAGGCCGTGGTGTTCCTGGGGCAGACGACCGACCGGGCGGCGCACCAGGGATTGTACCTCGCCCGTGCCGGCACGATCGCCCCGGTCGTCGTGACGGGCCAGCCGGCGCCCTCGGGCGGGGTCTTCACCGATTTCGCCAACCCGACCATCAACGCCCAGGATGTCGTCGCGTTCGTCGGGCGCATGACCGGGGATGGACAGGAAGGAATCTTCTCGGCCACGGAGGGGGGGATCACGCCGCTGGTCCTCAGCGGCCAGCCCGCGCCCACCGGCGGGAGGTTCGAGTTTTTCCTGGATGGGAGCCCGTTGCAAAATGATCGCGGCGAGGTCGCGTTCATCGCCTCGACGGTCCCCCGGGGGACGTTCGGCGTGTATGTCCTGGTGGGGGGGCGGCCGGTGCCGGTCGTCACGACGGAGGATGACGCGCCCGCCGGGGGCCGGTTCACCGAGTTCGGGTTTTTGATGTTGACCAATGCCGGGACCGTCGGCTTCGTGGGCCGGGCCGCCCGCAGCGCCGTTCCCGAGGGCCTCTACGTCACCGGTCGGGGGGTGCTGGTCACGCTGGCCCGGCGGGGCGAGGCCGTCTCGGGCGAGGCGCTCACGACCTTCGTCAACAGCGCGATGAACCAACAAGAATCGATCGTGTTCGAGTTGGGCACCCCCGATCCGATCCCGCGTGGGATCTTCGTGGCCACGCGCGCGGGCGTCCGGGCGGTGGTGCGCGCCGGGGACGTCGCGCCCTCCCGCCGGCGCTTCCGGGCCTTCGGCACCCCCGCGATCAACGATCGCGGCCAGGTGGCCTTCGTCGCCGAAACGGACGACGGCCGCCGCGGCATCTACCTGGTGTCGCCGCTGTGACGATCGAGCGCGCGGATCACGCGGACGCGCTCCAGGCCCTGACGGACCTCTGGAGCCTGCAGCAGGTGGATGATCGGCTCGCCGCCGCGCGGGCCAGGCGGGCCGCGCTCGACGACGGGAGCGCGCTTCGCCTGGAGGTAGAAGCGGCCCAATCGGCGGCCGCCGCGGCGGCGGCGCGGCTGCGGGAGAGTCAGGCCGCCCTGCGCGACCACGAGCTGCGGCTCGCGGGCACCGAAGCCAAGCAGAAGAAGATCGAGGGCGATCTGTATGGAGGGCGGATCTCGAACCCCAAGGAACTGGCGAGCCTGCAGGACGATCTGGCCGCGCTGGCCCGGACGCGCGACCAGCTGGAGGACCGGATCCTGGCGCTTCTGGACCAGGTGGAGGGCCTGAAAGCGGACGCTGCCGCCGCCGATGCCGCGTATCGGGCTCTGGACCGCCGGCTGGCGGCGCACCTGACGGAATACGAGTCGGCGCGGGCCAGGCTGGACGCCGAGATCGGCGACCTCGTCTCGACGCGGGCCGCGCGGGCGGCCGCCGTGGATCCCCGCCTGCTGAAGAGGTACGAAGGGATCGCCGCGCAGGAGGGGGGCATCGGGATCGTGGCGATCCAGAACGGGCGCTGCAGCGGCTGCCATAACACCGTCCCCCTGAATTTTGTGACCTTGGCCCGCGAAGGCCGGGTGGTGATCTGTGAGCGGTGCCGCCGCATCCTCTATCCCGGGGCGGCCTGAGCCGTCGGGCCGGACCGTGTGATGGCCGGACGGCGTGATGGGCGGGGCAGCGTGAAGGCCGGGGGGCGCGAGGTCACCGTGAGCTTCGACGGCGCGTCCCGAGGCAATCCCGGCCGCGCGGCGATCGGCGTCGTGGTGCTGGAGAACGGCATCCCGGTCCGGGAGATCGGAGAGACGATCGGGGTGGCGACCAACAACGTGGCGGAGTACCGCGCCCTCCTCCGCGGGCTCGAGGAGGCGGCCGCCCTCGGCGCCCGCGCGGTGCGGATCCAAAGCGACAGCGAACTCGTGGTCCGGCAGTTGTCCGGGCGCTACCAGGTCAAGAGCCAGGCGCTGGCTCCGCTCCACCGCGAGGCGCTCGCCCGGATGCGGGAGTTCGATCGCGTTTCCGTCGTGCACGTCCCCCGGACCGAAAACGAGAGCGCGGACGCGCTCGCCAACCGCGCCCTGGATGGGGCGGACGCGACGGCGCGTTGAATCCCGAAAGGTGCCATGCTACCATAGGCCCGGGAGCAGGCCGTGCGGCCGCGGGCGCGAACGCGCTCGAGGAAAGTCCGGGCTCCGCAGGGCAGGGTGCTGGGTAACGCCCAGTGGGGGCGACCCCGAGGACAGTGCCACAGAAACATACCACCCCCTCACGGGGGCAAGGGTGAAAAGGTGCGGTAAGAGCGCACCAGCGGTCGGGTAACCGGCCGGCTCGGTACACCCCACCCGGAGCAAGGTCACATAGGGGGAGATGAGGCGGCCCGCCGATCCCCGGGTAGACTGCTGGAGGTGCCGGGTAACCGGCACCCGAGAGAGATGGCCGCACTCGACTGAACCCGGCTTACAGGCCTGCTCCCATGTCTCTCTCCCGCGCGTGCCCGCATGCCAGAGGAATCCCGGCCATCGCCCGTGAACCTGCTCTCATCATCCCTCGGGGAACAATCCGCGGACTGCTGCGCAAAGGATCCCGGCCGGTCGGGCCGGGCTGGCGCCGCCCTCATCGGATTCGGACCGAATGGCAGGTGCCGCAATGAAGGGACTGCAGTTTACGGCGGAGTGGGCCCCCAGGTCTGACTACACGCTCTCGGAGTTTGAGCGGCGGACCGGGAAGGCCGTGACCGGCTCGAGCGTCTGGCGCAATCCGCGCGTCCGGCTCGCCGACGTCAAGGAGCCGCCGCTCCCGGCCAAGGATGTTCGGATACGTCCCCGGGCGTGCGGCGTCTGCGGGTCGGACGTCCATTTCTACGAAACGGACGAGCAGGGGTACATCCGCTACCCCGGGTTGACGAAGTTCCCGGTGGTGATCGGCCACGAGTTCAGCGGGGAGATCGTCGAGGTAGGGAAAGAGGTGCGGGACCTCCGGCCGGGCGATCTCGTCACCGTGGAGGAGATGATCTGGTGCGGTGAGTGCGTCCCGTGCCGGAACGGCTGGCCGAACCAGTGCCTGAATCTCGAAGAGATCGGCTTCACGATCGACGGGGCCATGGCCGAGCAACTGGTCGTGGGCGCGAAATACTGCTGGCCGATTACGGCGCTCGCGGAGGTGTACGGCGGCGCGGAGGCGGCCTGCGAGGCCGGGGCGCTCTGCGAGCCGACGTCCGTGGCGTACAACGGGATGTTCGTCCGCGCGGGCGGCTTCAAGCCCGGCGGGGTGGTGGCGGTCTACGGGACTGGGCCGATCGGCTTCGCGGCGATCGCGTTGGCGCGGGCCGCGGGCGCCAGCCGGGTGATCGCCTTCGAGGTGAGCCCGGTCCGGCAGGCGCTGGCCCGCCAGGTGGGCGCCGATGAGGTCCACGATCCCGCGGCGCTGACCAAGCAGGGAGGGAGTCCCCACGAGGTGGTGCTCCACGCGAGCGGGGGCGCGGGGGCCGACATGGCGGTGGAGGCCGCCGGAGCGCCGGCGAGGACGGTGCCCGAGATGGAGCAGTCGCTGGCGATCGGGGGCAAAGTGGTGATCATCGGCCGCGCTGCGGAGCGGGCGCCGCTGTACCTGGAGCACCTGCAGACCCGCGCCGCCCAAATGTACGGGGCGCAGGGCCACTCGGGGTATGGGACGTTCCAGAACGTCATCCGGCTGATGGCGTCTCGCCGCATCGATCTGCGGCCGATCATCACGAGCCGGTTTCCTCTCAGCGAGGCCGTGGCGGCGATCGAGCGGGCCACCAAGCGGCAGGACGGCAAAGTCCTGGTCACAGGCTGAGACTTCAAGAGAAGGGGGAAGGGAGATGCTGCGACGATTCGCGCCGGTCGGGTTGATCCTGGTCCTGCTGCTGGGCTCCTTCGGGGTGGGAGCCACCGCCACGCCGCCGAGGCAGTTGAATATCGGCGTCGTCGCCGGGGGGGAGATCCGGGGGCTCCAGGCCATCGCGCCCACCTGGGACAAGGCCACGGGGGTCCGGCTCAACCTGATCGTGTACCCGTATGCGAGCCTGTACGAGAAGATGGTCACCGCCTTTCAGGCGAACGCGGCGACGTTCGATGTGGTCATGCTGGACGATCCCTGGATGCCGAAGTTCGGGGCGGAGGGCTGGCTCGCGCCGCTCGACGCGCCGCCCTTCAACCTGAAGCGCGATCCGGACATCTTCCCGATCGTCTATGATCTCGGGTCGTGGCCGCCCCCCCGCGGGCCGGTCCCGCCGGGCGAGGCGGGCAAGGCCCGGCACATCGAGGCGATCACCCTCGTGGGGAACGTGGTGATGTTCATGTACCGCCGCGACCTGATCCCCAACGCCCCCCAGACGTGGGACGAGGTGCTGGCGAACGCGACGAAGCTGGGGAATCCCGGCCAGCAGTTCTACGGGTTCGCGATCCGCGGCGCCAAGGGCAACCCGATCATCTCGCAGTGGTATCCCATCCTCACCGCGTTCGGCGGCCGGGTCTTTGACGACAACTGGAACGTGGTCTTCAAGTCCGACGCGTCCGTGAGCGCCCTGAAGTTCTTCGTCGGGCAGCTCAAGGCGGTCGCGCAGCCGGGGGCCGACACGACCGACGCCGCCGACCGCACCCGGCTCCTGGCCACCGGCCACGCCGCCCAGGCGACCGTCTGGCCCGCGGAGGCCTCGGACATCGTGGAGAACCCACAGCTGAGCAAGGTGATTGGCAAGGTCGGGTACGTGCCCATTCCCGCGGGGCCCCCGGGCCGCCACACGCCGATGATGGGCAACTGGCTCCTCGCCATCCCGAAAGCGGCGAAGGAGAAGGAGTGGGCCTTCCGGTTCATCACCTGGGCCACCAGCAAGGAGATCCAGAAGCCCTACGCCGAGGCCGGGGGGATCCCGTTCCGGAAGTCGATCCTCAACGATCCGGCGCTCGTCAAGCGGTACCCGTTCTTCGCCGCCATGGCCAGCTCGCTCGACGCGCCGCCGTTCTGGCGGCCGCGCACGACGGAGTGGTCGGCGGTGGAGTCGATCCTCGGCACCCATGTGAACGCCGCGCTCGCCGGCACGGAGTCGCCCGAACAGGCGATCGACCGGGCGCAGACGGAGATCACCCAGCACATGAGGGAGGCGGGCTACATTAAGTAAGGCAGCGCTCGAGGGCGGGGCGCGGCTTGCCACCGCGGCGCCCCGCCCGGCGAGGTCCACCGCGAGCACGCGCCGGCGCCGCCTGGCCCCGTACCTCCTGGTCGCCGGACCGGTCCTCTTTCTCCTGACGGTCGTGGTCTATCCGATGGCCTACGCCGTCAGCCTGAGCCTGCAGTACTACCGGCTCGGCGGCTTCGCGGGGCTGCACAACTTCGCGTTCGCGTTTCAGGACCGGCTCCTGGGGGAGTCGCTCCGGGCGACCCTGCTCTACATCGTCATCGCGGTCGGCGTGGAAGTGCTGCTCGGGCTGGCGCTGGCCGTCGCCGTCCAGCGCACGATCCGCAGCGTCCTCGGCAGGACGCTCACCTACCTGCTGTTCATCGTGCCGATGGTCACCCCCCCGGTGGCCGCCGGGGTGAGCTTCCGGCTGATGTACATCCCGGAGTACGGCATCCTCAACGTGCTGCTGCACACGCTCGGCTATCCCGGACCGCCGATCCTCTGGATGTCCTCGCCCGCCATGGCGATGTTCTCGGTGATCAGCGTCGACGTCTGGCAGTGGATGCCGTTCGTGTTCCTGGTGCTGTTCGCCGGCCTCCAGGCCGTTCCGGCCGATGTGATCGAGGCGGCGGAGGTGGACGGGGCCGGCGGATGGGCCCGGTTCCGAGCGATGGAGATCCCCTACCTCAAGCCGCTCCTGCTCCTCGTGCTCGTGTTTCGCTGCACGGACACGCTGCGCGTCTTCGACCACGTGCAGGTGCTGACGATGGGCGGGCCCGGCGCCGCCACAGAATTCCTGAGCCTCTACCTGTACAAGATCGCGTTCAAGTTCAGCAACCTCAACTACGCCTCGGCCCTGGCCCTCTACATCGTGCTCGCGGTGTCGGCCCTCTTTGGGGTGTTCGGCCGGTATCTGTCCGAGGAGGTGGCCTGATGGCCGGCCGCCGCTCCCCCTGGCGCACCGCCGTGCTGATTGCGCTCGCGGGGCTGGCGGTCGTGTACCTCTTCCCGTTCGCGTGGATGCTCTCGACCTCGCTGAAGCCGACCCCCGAGCTCTACACGCAGCCGCCGACGCTGTGGCCCGTGCACCCCAGCCTGGAGGCGTACCGGGCCGCGCTGCTCGGCGCGCGGGACTGGGTGCTCCTCCGGAACAGCCTGGTGGTGTGCCTGGCCGCGGTCCTGCTCACGCTCGCGCTCGCGCTGCTGATCGCGTATCCCCTGACCCGTCTTCAAGTCTCGGCGTCCTTCCGGCGCGGGCTGCTCTCGTGGCTGCTGAGCCTGCGCTTCCTCCCCTCGATGGTGGTGGTGATCCCGATCTTCGCGACGATGCGGGCGGTGGGTCTCTACGACCGCCTCCTCGCCCTCGTCCTCATCTACGCGGCCTTCTCGCTGCCGTTCGCGGTCTGGATGCTCAAGGGGTTCCTCTCGGAGATCCCTCCCGAGGTCGAGGAAGCGGCGCTCGCGGACGGGGCCGGCCGGTGGCGGGCGTTCTTCCAGATCCTCCTGCCGATGCTCTCCCCGGGCCTCTTGGCGGCGTCGGTGATCACCTTCGCGCTGAGCTGGAGCGAGTTTCTCTACGCGCTGATCCTGACCGCGACGCCGCGCTCGCAGACGTTCTCGATCGCGGTCTGGAGCTTTGTGACCGAATTCGAGATCATCTGGAACCAGATGGCGGCCGTCGGGGTGATCTCCGCGCTCGTGCCGGTGGTCCTGCTGCTGGCGGCCCGGCGGTACGTCATCTCGGCGCTCACGTTTGGGGCGGTCCGGGAGAAGGCGTAGACGCGATGACGGTCAAGGTCGGCATCCTCGGCGCCGGATACATCGGCGGGGTCCACGCGCGAAACCTGCGCCGCGACGAACGCGCGGCCCTCGTCGGAGTCGCCGACATCCGCCCGGAGGCGGCGCAGCGGCTCGCCGGCGAGGTCGGCACCCGCGCGCTTCCCGACCTGGGCGCGCTGTTGCACGAAGGGGCGCAGGCCGTCTACGTGACCACGCCGAACGCGCATCACGTGGACCCGGTGGTCGCCGCCCTCGGCGCCGGCGTCCACGTCTTCAGCGAGAAGCCGATGGCGACCACGCTCGACGGCGCGCGGCAGATCGCCGCGGCCGCATCGCGGAGCAAGGGCCTCTACCAGCTGGGGTTCAACCGCCGGTGGGCGCCCGCGTATGCGTTCGTGCGCACGCTGATCGCGTCGGGGGAGCTCCGGCCGGCGATGGCGCACGTGAAGATGAACCGGGGAGAGCTGCAGTCGCCCCCGTGGGTGAGCACCACCGCGCTGACCGGAGGGTTCCTGTACGAATCCACGATTCACCTCCTCGATATGTGCCGGTTCCTCCTGGGGGAGATCGCCGCGGTCCTCTGCCGCGCCCGGACCACTGCCTATCAGGAGCCGGACGGATTTGCGGCCATCCTCCGGTGCGCCTCCGGCGCGCTCGTGACCTTCCACTCCTGCGCGCACGCGACCTGGATCTTCCCGTTCGAGCGGATCGAGCTCTTCGGCCCCCACCAGGCCGTCGTGACGGAGGAGATGGAACGGGTGAGCGTGAGCCCCGGGCTCGGGCGCGAGATCACGGCCCGGGACTTCTTCCAGCTCCCCATGGAAGAGAAGTGGGGGTACCGGCTGGAGGATCGGAAGTTCCTCGACGCCATTCTCGGCGGAGAGCCGCCGGCCGTGACGGCCGAGGACGGCCTGCGGGCGACCGAGCTCGTGGAAGCCTGCTACCGGAGCGTCCGCGGCGGGACCGAGGTCGCGCTGCCCCTTGCCTGATCCGATGCCGTACCGGCTCCTGGTGTTGGACATCGACGGCACGCTCGTCGCCGGCGACAAGGTGGTGCCGCCGGGAGTCGTGCGGGCGATCAAGGCGGCGCAGGCCCGCGGGGTGCGCGTCTGCCTGGCCACCGGCCGCCGGCCGGAGTCCACCAGGCGGTTCGTCGACACGATCGGCGCCGATCCCCCGACCGTTGTGTACAACGGCGGGCTCATCTACGATTTCGCGGCCGGCCGGGCGCTGTGGTCTCGTCCGCTCCCACTGGAGACCGCCCGGCGGGTCCTGCCGGTGCTGCGCCGCTTCCCCGAGACGTCGCCGCTGGTCTACATCTTCAATAAGGTGTTTGCAGAGCGGCGGACGCCGTTTGTCGAGCTCTACGCCAGCCGGGACCGGCTGGCGGTCGACCGCGCCCCCGATTTTGCCCGGCTCCTCACCGAGCCGCCGATGAAGTTTCTCATCGTGGGCCACCGGCCGGACCTGGAGCGTCTCAGCCGGGCGCTCGCCGATCTCCCAGGCCCGCCGATCAACCAGGTGTTTTCGCAGCAGGATTATCTCGAGATCCTCCCGCCCGGCGTCAGCAAGGGGGTCGCGCTGCGGGAGATGTGCAGGATCGTGCGCATCCCGCCTGCCCGTGTCGTCGCCGTGGGCGATGCGATGAACGATCTCACCATGCTGCAGACGGCGGGGTTGGGGGTGGCGGTGGAGGGGAGCCCGCCGGAGCTCCTCGAGGCGGCGGGCACGACCTGTCCGCCGCCCGAGCAGGAGGGGGTGCGCGTCCTCATTGAACGGCTGTTTCTCACCCGAGATCGCGCCGGGGCAGGGAGCCCGGCGCGGATCGGATTAGGCCGATCGAAGCGTGGAGTGCCCCCTGCGGGGGCTCCAAACCGGAGTGGAGCAAACGGCAAGCAGAGGTTGGAACAAAGGTTACGCAAAGGAGGAGTGGGCGTGGCAAGGCCAAAGGCGGCAGCGGCCAGGACAGGTGGATGGACGATCCCGCCGCGGGGCGGGCACATGGACAAGCGGACCGGGGTGTACCTCCAGAACATGACCGGACACGAAGTCGACGAGCGGATGAAGAAGAACGATATCCTGCTCGTCCCGCTCGGGGCGACGGAGGCGCACGGAGCCCATGCCCCGCTTGGGGAGGACGTCTTCCTGGTCTGCCGCATGGCGGAGGAGGTGGCCGCCCGGACCGGCTGCACGGTGGCCCAGCCGGTCTGGTACGGGTCGCACCCCTATCACCATTTGGGCATGCCCGGCACCGTGGTGATCCCGGAGGAAATCTTCACCGGCTACGTCCGCGCGATGATCGCGGGGTTCTGGAACATGGGATTCCGCAAGCAGATCCTGCTCAACGGCCACGGGCAGGAGTACGTGATCCCGACCGCCATGCACCAGTTTGCGAAACGCTACCGCGTGCCGAGCCTGCTCCTCTTGGTCAACTGGTACCATCCCATTCGGGACCATTTCAAGCTCACGAGCGAGGGCGGGACGTACGAGACCCCGTTCATCCACGCGGACGAGGTGGAGACCTCCTGGTCGCTGGCCCTGTTCCCCGAATTGCTGGACATGAAGTACGCGCCGGACAACAAAGTCGTCGGCTTCCTGCCGGGCGATCACGTCGATAAGGCCGGGAACCTCCTGAACCGTCCCATCAACTGGTACAGCCAGGTCGGGGCGGGCCCGATCGAGGTCAAAGCCTACATCGAGGGCGTGGTCGGGCGCAGCAGCATCGCCCGCGCGGAGAAGGCGGTGGGCGGCGTGCCGCAGCTCCTCGACTATCTGGAGCGCCTGGTGACCGACGTGCACAAGGCGTTTCCGCCCGGCAAGCTCCCGCCGGTCGAGATGGTCACGGAGCGCGACCCCAAGGAGCTGCAGGCGGTGCTCAAGGGGCCGCGGAAGGGCGGCAAGAGCATCTACAGCCTCGGCTATCCCCCGTGATGTAACGGGTGAAGCTCGCCTACACCATCTCGGCATCGCCGACCCGCTTCGCCGCGGTCGCCCAGGGGCGACGCGATCGTGGACGCGGCGGCCCACGCGGGCGTGACCGTCCCCGCGATCGGCACCGGGCAGGCCTATCTCGAGGAAGGGCTGGCCCTGACCTCCCCCGATCCGGCGGTGCGCGAGCGGGCCACCACGCGCCTGGAGGCGCACCTGGCAGGGGCAGAGCGCCTCGGCGCCCTGCTCATCGTGGGGTTGATCCACGGGCCGGTGCCGCCCGACGTGGGGCGCGATCGCGCGGCGGAGTGGCTCCTCGCCGCGCTCGGCCGGCTGGCGCGCCGCGCGCGATCCCGCGGGCTGCGCATCGTCATCGAGCCCATCAACCGGTACGAGAGCAACTGGCTCAACACGGTCGACGAGGTCATGGACCTCCTCACCCGGCTTGGGGAAGAGAACGTCGGGGTCCTGCCCGACACCTTCCACATGAACATCGAGGAGCCCGATATCTCGGAGGCGCTCCGCCGGGCCCGCCCGCGCCTCTGGCACGTGCACGCGGCGGACAGCAACCGGCGGGCTCCGGGAAGCGGGCACCTGGATTTCCGTTCGCTGATCGCGGATCTCGGCGCCCTGGAGTACGGCGGCGCGCTCTCGGCGGAGATCTTGCAGCTTCCCTCCTTCGAGGCGGCGGCCGCGCAGACGATCGGGACGCTGGCGCCGCTCCTGCCCGCCCGGTAACAGCGCGGTAACAGCCGGGGGTCCGGCGCAGGTCCGCGCAGGGAAGCCCGCGCGCGCCGAGAAGTATGATGGTGAAGTCCCGCGCGCGCGAGACGGCCTGCTCCCCGCACCGGAGGTGTTGCATGCAGGAGTCCTGGCACCGTTACCTGCGGCTGGGGATCGTGCACTTCATGGCGTTCCCCTCCGTCCTGCGGGGCGAGGGCCCGTTCGTCGACACCCTGCGGCAGATCGCCCAGGACGAGTTCTTCACGGCGGTCGAGACGGGCTGGGTGCACAGCGACGCGGAGCGGGCCGCGGCCGCCGCGCTGCTCCGGGAGAGCCATCTGAGCGTCGGGTTCGGCGCGCAGTCGGCGCTGCTCGTGACCAAGTCCAACCTCAACGCGCTCGACGAGGGCGAGCGAAAGAAGGCGGTCGTGCTGGTGCAGCAGTGCATCGACCAGGCGGCGCAGCTCGGCGCCCGGCGCGTGGCCGTGCTCAGCGGTGCGTACCCGGGCCCGTCCGACGAAGCCAGGGCCACTCGGCTGCTGGTGGAGTCGCTGCTCGATCTCTGCGCCTACGGCCGCGGCCGGGGGATCGGGATCACGCTGGAGACCTTCGATCGGACGATCGAGAAGAAGGCCCTGGCCGGCCCCACGCGGCTGTGCGTCGAGGTCTCCGAGGCCGTCCGCAGGGACTTCCCCGATTTCGGCCTCATGTTGGACCTCAGCCACATCCCCCTGCTGGCGGAAGGGATCCGGGAGTGCCTCACCATCGGGCGGGAGCACCTGGTCCATGCGCACATCGGCAACTGCGTCATGCGCGATCGGGCCCACCCGGCGTACGGGGACCAGCATCCCCGGTTCGGCATCGAGGGAGGCGAGAACGATACGCCGCAGGTCGTGGAATTTCTCCGGGTCCTGTTCGACATCGGCTTTCTCGGAGGGAAGGAACGCCCGTTCCTCAGCTTCGAGGTCAAACCCCTGGCGGGCGAGACCTCGGAAGGCGTGATCGCCGGAACCAAGCGCGTCTTCGCCGAGGCCTGGGCACAACTGTAGAAAGGAGCAGAGGAATGGCCAAACCGCGGATCTACATCACGCGTCCTCTGCCGGAGCCGGCCATGCGGATTCTCGAGGGGGCGGTCGAGTACCGCATGTGGGACCGGGAGGACGAGCCGGTGGCGAGGGAGAGTCTCCTCCGCGAGGTCGTCGACGTCGACGGGGTGATCTGCCTGATCACCGAGAAGATGGACGCGGAGGTCATCGACCGGATGCGCCGGTCCACCGTCATCGCGCAGGTGGCGGTGGGCATCGACAACATCGATGTCGCGGCCGCGACCCGCCGCGGGATCTTTGTGACGAACACCCCCGGGGTCCTCACCGAGACCACCGCGGACATGGGGTGGGCGATCCTGATGGCCACCGCCCGGCGCGTGGTGGAAGGGGACAAGTTCACCCGGTCCGGCCGGTGGAAGACGTGGGAATTGATGGGGTTCACCGGCCAGGACGTCCACGGGGCCACCCTGGGGATCATCGGGCTGGGGCGGATCGGCGCCGCGATCGCGCGGCGGGCGAGAGGGTTTGCCATGACGATCCTGTACAACAACCGCCGGCCCGCCGAAGCCCTGGGAGCCGAGGTCGGCGCCCGGTACGTCTCGCTGGACGATCTGCTGAGGCAGTCGGATTTCGTGATGGTCAGCTGCGCCCTGACGGCCGAGACCCGCCACCTCATCGCCGAGCGGGAGCTGGGGCTGATGAAGCCCACCGCCGTGCTGGTGAACATCGCGCGCGGGCCGATCGTGGATCAGCGGGCGCTGTACCGGGCGCTGGTCGACCGCAAGATCTGGGCCGCCGGGCTGGACGTCTTCGAGGCGGAGCCGGTGCCGATGGACGAGCCCCTGCTGAAACTGGACAACGTGGTCGTTCCCCCCCACCTCGGGAGCGCCAGCACCGCCACCCGCACCAAGATGGCGACCATGGCCGCGGAAAACTGCCTGGCCGGGGTGAGCGGCAGGGTGCCCCCGAACGTCGTCAACCCTGAGGCCGCGGAGCGCCGCTGACCGCCGCGCCCTACATCCTCACCCTCGATCTCGGGACCACGGCGTGCAAGGCGACGCTGTTCACCACCACCGGAGAGGTGGCGGCGCAGGCTGCCGCCGAGTATCCGACGCTCCACCCGCAGCCGGGGTGGGCCGAGCAGGCCCCCGAGGCCTGGTGGGACGCGGTCGCCCGAAGCGGGCGGCAGCTTCCTCCGGATCTCAGGCGCGGCGTGCTGGCCGTCGGACTGAGCAGCCACCGCGGCGGGGTGGTGCCGATGGACGGGGCGGGGCGGCCCCTCGGTCCCTGCATCATCTGGATGGACCGGCGCTCTGTGGCGGAGACCGATGCCCTCGTCGGCGCGTTCGGCCGTGAGCGCCTCCACCTGGTCACCGGCCTCGTGCCGGACACGGAGTTCACCGCCAGCAAGCTGCTCTGGCTGCGCGCGCACGCCCCTGATCTCTTCCGCGCCGCCCGGCTGTACCTGCAGCCGAGGGACTATCTCTATTTTCGCCTGACCGGCGCGCCGGCGACCGACTACACCCTGGCATCCCGGACGATGCTGTTCGATGTGGGCCGGCGCGACTGGTGGGAGGAGGGGTGCGCGTTTGTCGGCGTCACCCCGGCCGTGTTCCCGCCGGTCTTCCCGTCGACCGCGGCGCCGCACCGGGTCGGCCGCGAGGCGGCGGATGTGCTGGGCATCCCCGCGGGGGTGCCCGTCTCCCTGGGCGCAGGGGATCGCCCGTGCGAGGTGCTGGGCTCGGGGGCGGGCGACGGCTGGGTGATGGTGTCCACGGGCACCACGACGAACGTCTCGGCGGCGGCGCCTGGACGGCCGGCCGGGGTGGATCCCCGAGTGATGTGCTCGCTCCACGCGGTGGAGGGGATGATGGTGCTGGAGCAGGGGATGTCCGCATCGGGGGCGATTCTGCGATGGGTGCGGGACCGGCTCCTCGCGGGCCGGCAAGACTACCGTCAGATCGACGCGCTGGCCGCCGCCGTCCCCGCGGGCGCGAACCGCCTGCTCTTCCTGCCGTTCATGATGGGGGCGCGCGCCACCCGGTGGAACCCGGATGCGCGCGGCGTCTGGTTCGGGTTGAGCGAGACGCACGGCACCGGCGCGCTGGCCAGGAGCGTGATGGAGGGCGTGGCGTTCGAGCTGCGGGCCGCGCTCGATCTCCTCGAGGGGATGCGCCTCGGAGTGGCGGGAGTCCGCGCGGTCGGGGGCGGGGCGCGCAGCGCCCTCTGGAATCAGATCTACGCCGATGTGCTGGGACGGGAGGTCGGGATCCCCCGCCACACCGATGCGGCATCCCTGGGAGCGATGCTGCTGGCCCTGGCCGCGATGGACCG
>WNGI01004560.1_pt1 | contig 20950 bp, 31 predicted proteins | sample 5400621 | NCBI WGS metagenome assembly WNGI01 (sample SAMN13153374, study PRJNA577476) | soil metagenome | isolation source: 20 cm soil or saprolite under Garry oak tree replicate 1 | place: USA:California | collected 2016-06-15
GGACGAATACCCTACTTTGTTCCACCCCCAGAGCGACCAGAAGAGTTGAATGCAACAGAAGCGAAGAAGAAAGATAAGACAAAGTCAAATCAAGCGGATCCTGAAGCTCCAAAAGTAAAACAAACTCTCGGGTCGATCATGCAAAGGAACACTTTTTTAGCGGAGGATATTCGGCCTTTGGATGATGAATTCTTGGAAGGAGATGCAGACGATCTGGACGAGGCAAACGAAAGCGAGCATAGCGATGAAGAGGAAGAGGAAGAAGAGGAACTGAAATGGAGTGATGTGTTCCAGGGCATTGACCAAGATGACGTGCAAGCGGACGCATCGTATCAGGATCGGGAATCCAGTTCATCTCCAGGTAACCAGATTCTGAACTTCTTGTCAAATTGTGACTACCCATCGATTTCAGGTGATGGCGTTGATGAGCAGCAGCAGACAGCAAAGGAGCCACGCATGACAACTAACAAGGTGAGCTTACGGATACTAGTATCATCATCTGTTACATAAACATTTTACAGCGCAAGGCCAAGAATTTCTATACGCATGTTAATGCCTCAAGAACAAGAATCGACAAAAGGCCACATTGATGCAGTTACTAAAAGAAAGGAAGGACGCGGAAGGAAGTAGGCATTGTGACGGAGGTATGTGAGCCGTCATGGAGTTCCTCGGCGTTCATGACAAGTATCAGAGATGATGGACGTCAACGTTCGCCGAGTAATGTTTATTGACGTTCGTTTGTGTAAGTACAGTGACGCATGACGCGTGACACGTAAGATCTTATCTTGAGGCGTGGGAAGGCTGAGACAGTACTTAACGCCATCGATTTGAGTGTTTCCACCTAACCATGTCTATCACTAAAATCCACGCCCGTCAGGTATGCCTCTACTTTCCTGTAGCATCGTTGTTGACGATGACGCGTCCCTGACGACCAGATTTTCGATTCTCGTGGCAACCCCACTGTCGAAGTCGACCTCTACACTGACAAAGGTAGGCATACCCGGGGTAGTAGAATCCACTCATCTCATATTTTTCAGGCCGATTCCGTGCTGCTGTTCCTTCAGGTGCATCTACTGGTGTACACGAAGCCGTTGAACTTCGTGATGGGGACAAGAGTGCCTACCTTGGCAAGGGTATGTAGCGAATGCATGTAGCCAGTGAACCTCTGGCTCAGACGTCTCAGGTGTTAGCAAGGCAGTCGCGAATGTCAACGATAAAATTGCCCATGCGCTCATCAATTCCAACTTCAAAGTTACGGAACAGAAAAACATTGATGATTTCCTCATTAAGCTTGACGGAACCCCGAACAAAGGAAATCTTGGCGCGAACGCCATTCTTGGTGTCTCGATTGCCGTAGCTGAAGCGGGTGCCGCGGAAAAGGAAGTCCCGCTTTACCAGCACCTCGCGGAACTTGCTGGTGTTAAGCCCCCGTATATCCTTCCTTGCCCCGCTTTCAACGTCATCAACGGCGGATCTCATGCCGGAAACAAACTTGCCTTCCAAGAATTCATGATATTGCCTACAGGAGCAGCCTCCTTCACAGAGGCTATGAAGATCGGTACGGAAACTTACCATACACTCAAGAATGTCATCAGCGCCAAGTATGGTATCGATTGTAAGTCGTATTAACCAATGAAGCATACACAGTCATACCATGAGCATGTCAGCTGTCAACGTTGGTGATGAAGGTGGCTTCGCCCCGAATGTTTCCGGAGCTGAAGAGTCACTCGAACTACTCGTCGAAGCTATCAAGAAGGCTGGCTACGAGGGCAAAGTCAAGATTGCTCTTGACGTCGCATCCTCTGAATTTTACAAGGAAGGCAAATACGACCTGGACTTCAAGAATCCCAACTCTGACCCCACCAAGTGGATATCTGGCGTAGAGCTTGCCGACTTGTACTTGGGATACATCAAAAAATACCCTATCGTGTCCGTTGAAGATCCCTTTGACCAAGACGATTGGGAGGCTTGGGCCCACTTCCGCGCACAGAGCAGCATTCAAGTTGTTGGAGATGACTTGACCGTCACTAACCCATTGCGCATCAAGACCGCAATCGAGAAGCAGGCTTGCAATGGTTTGCTTCTCAAGGTAAGATAGCAAGGGATATCTGATCTGATCGACTAACCTTATCTTTGATAGGTCAACCAAATTGGAACTATCTCGGAGTCCATCCAGGCGTGCGTCGATCCTTTATGAGATCTGCAATGATGCGATACTAAAGTTGTCATAGTGCGCAACTCTCTCAGTCCGACGGCTGGGGTGTCATGATTTCACACCGCAGCGGTGAGACTGAGAACACGGTTATCGCCGACATTTCGGTCGCGCTCGGAGTTGGCCAAATCAAGACCGGAGCTCCTGCCCGAAGCGAGCGTGTTGCAAAATATAACGCTCTCTTACGCATCGAGTAAGTTTGTTGTTCCGCATCATTTGCGACAAATCAAACCCTATTCTTCAGGGAGGAACTTGGGGCCAACGCAACCTTTGCTGGCGACCGCGGCTTGTCTGCAGGTTCCACTGCCCCCGCTATTTTGAGGAAGTAATGAATGTGAATCGTGTATAAGATGCTTTATTCTTTCAGTTACTAGATTTCGAGTTGCAAATATGTATCGCCGATGTCAATAAACCAAATAGTATCGTAGAAGTATTGATCGTGAGCAGCGAAGATCATGAAATGTCATCAACGATATTATATCAGTACGTACGGTGGGTGGTATTCTCGTGCATTTACAAGCTACAGACCTCGAAGAGAGGTCAGCGGAGGGAGGCGCTAGGAACAGGAACGTAAGGGCTGCGAACGCCGCATTAGACCAGAGTCAGTTATAGGAGACGAGTAACGTAATGATAAGAGAATGACGACATGGTTATTGCAACGGTGAATTGTACACAAAGAAACGCGAGCGAGGAATGCATTGATTGCGATTTTAAGTAGAGCTCGACAGCAAGTAACGTATAGATATATATATGCGACAACGAGAAGAAAAAAACAGGTAAAATATATATAAAAAAACAAAGCGTCGCGCACCATGTGGGACGATGCAAAGAATATATACAAGAATAACGATAGGGATGGAAATGCAGTTTGGTTGCCGGAGGAAAACGATGCCGATGTGTGTGTGTGTGAGAGAGAGAGAGAGAACCAAAGCCCGGAAAAAGAGAAAACACGGAGAGATCTATAGTAGCGCCGAGGAGTCTTTACCAGTTTTGACGAGGTCCCTCCAGTCTTCCCTCCACTGACGTAAGCTCGTTCGGAGCTTCTTGTCGCCTAGCGTTTTTTCGATCCAGAACATGAGCGCGTTTTCGTCCTCTGGTACGAAAAAGGAAGAAAGGAGTGACAGGATGATTTCAAAGTTGGCCGATTTTGAGGTGATTTGATCTAGTACAAGGATGATGAGAAGGGAAGGCACGTAATAGGGAAAGTTGACGTACCGCGGTAGACCCAGACAATCGCGATGGCCATGGCGATAAAGACGTCGTAGCCTTCGAATAAAAACGCGTCCCAGAGTCTCAGTTGCGTTTGGAAGGGGACGGAATTTGTAAATAGAGTGATGTACCATTTCGTCGCGTACGACATGGTGGAGATCATGTGTCTCTTGAACGCAGAGTACACGTCGGGCATGAAAGTTTCCATGATGCGTTCTTGGACGTAGATGGATTCGAGCATGCCTGGAAAACCCGGGCTGAATATGCTGTGCAGAGAGTAGGCGTCGTGCAGGTGGACGAGGGAGGCGTATACGCGCTCTGGCTCAAAGTAGTTGAGGAGTGTGGCGGCGATAGGCCCCATGCCTTGAACGTATCCGCATGTGGAACAACGCAACGAGAATGAATGAAGGACGTGGAAAAGGGACCGTTGCCTAAGCCAAAAAAAGATTATTCATCACCATAGTTGCGAGATAAACGGCAGAACGTACCCGGCTCCATATCTTGTCCTGAACATGACATGCCCGCTGATGGTCCTTGGGACGTCTAGATCAATCTGAATGTCATAGGTGGAAGGTTTATCCAGTGATTCTCTATAATCGTTCGCGAGCGCCGCAGTCTGTTCTAGGCCAGCGAACGTAAATCGACGCAGTAACGTATCCCATGCTGCGCTGCGCCAGCAGTCTGGGATACCTTTGTAAACTCGTTCGCGGAGTTTATCCTCTTTGGAAGGATTGACGCGCCAAAGTTGGGCGTTGCCGCCGGTATCGCGGATATCGGGTTTAAGCATGCGAGTCCATTTCGCGACACGGATAGCTTCTCGAACCGGTTTTGGCGAGGCTGGCATGGCGTTGAGGATATTGAGGCGGGACGTGGATCTCTTACTTCGTGTTCGCGAGAGTTTCTTGAGAAGAGGGGCCGAGTGGAGGAGTACAAGCCTGTCGTGTGATGGTAGGACGAAGAATCCGTACCTATACTTGCATGATTCATTTCCATTCGATGCAGCACGCGTCAATGACTTACCGATCTACGCTGGCAAGGGTCTGTAGTTCGCGTGGATCGAGGTCGCCTTTCTTTTGGTTCCCGTCTTCATCCTGACTGGCCTCGGGCATGTGTAGGCGTGCCCGCGTGCGTTCAATGCCGTCTTCATATCCGTCCCCTCTGACTCCTGAAATTTCGAGCTGTGCGTATGTATTCCGCACATGGAAGGCGTCCATGTCCTCGCCGTCTGAAGGGACAAGAGATGTTATGCTTGGGGAAGGTTCTTGGACAGCTAGTTGAAGAGGTGAGTGAGAAGAAGAAGGGATCGCATTGAGCAGCGGACTGCGGGTGTTTGAGTGCACGGAAGCAGGGGTTGATGTTCTTGAGGGGGGCAATGGGGGCAAGTCACGAACCGACAAAGGGGAACGACTCCGGCGAGCCAGATGGACCATCTGGACGTCGAGTGAACTCCGTGATGAGCGGATAGAATTTTGCGACGGGCTATTGGCCGGTAAGCGGTGTTTTGAGGAGGCGGGGAGGCCGGAGGATGCGGATGAAGTGCTTGAGCGACCACCCAAGGTGCGTCTGTCATCAAAGAGACGATCAGAAGGTGTACGAGGAGAAGAAGAGGGCGCCGAGCTAGAAGGAGGTCTTGGAGGGGAAGAGTCGTAGTAGGCCAAGTCAGAGGTAACAAAGAAGTCGTCTTTGTGGTCGTCTGGAAGAGTGAGACTAACAGAGGGGATGCGAAGAGAATTTCTAGGAGTATCTTCCATGTACATTGAGTAGATTGAGAAGATGGAAGTCTCGGTTGAAGAGCGGTCTGGTTGTATGATGAGAACATCCATCTAAGGGGCGTTGCACTGCCACACCTTTTACGGTCACCCTCTTCTAAAAGTCAGCCGCTGTTCACTCTTATCAAACTGGCTGTAAATACCGATTACTATCAGGTATTATCCATTACACGGAATGCCTCGACTCGAGATATAAAAACTGCATATCATCGCGCCCTTCTCAATTTCCATCCCGACAAAAGACATACCAATCGCTCCTCATCTGAAGCTGAGCCAGAGATATCGCTCATCAAAGAAGCGTATGTTACGCTTTCCGTACCAGAGTCACGATCGGAATATGACAGCCTTCTTCTGAACCGAGAGCGACAAAGGGCAGGCCCAGGGTTCACGGGTTCCAGACCTGCGCAGGTTGTTTCCTTGGAAGAATTCCAAGCCGAGTACCGCCATTCTCACACGGAGGCGAGCGCGAGCGCGATGGTGGAAGAGTGGGAGGAATGGGCGACATATACCTACCCATGTCGGTGTGGTGGAATGTACAAGCTTACGACGGATGATTTGGAAAATGGGCATCATCTCATTGGGTGTGAAAGTTGTTCAGAGGTCATTTGGATTGGGTATGAGGAGGTGGTTGAACAGTAGTACGAAGAGATTATTTATTTCCAAAGTAATGTACCAGCTTTTGTCGACATGCCGAGTCCTATAATTCGTCAAAACGACACTTCCTAGACTGGATACTCTCTTGGGAGATAAAAAGCCCACGAGGGGCTTCTGGCACTGTCGACGACGGTCGAGCGCACTCCGTCATGCAGCGTGGCATTATCCCTAGAGAAGAAAAAAAATCACCGTACCAGTCGACTATATATAGAGCGAGAAATAACTCGTACTCACGGTCAGGTGACGGCTAAATCCGGGTCGTTTCTCTTCCGCGAGAGTCTGAAGAAGGATGTTTAGGACGTGTCTCTCACAAGGTATGTTCAAATCCTATTGCGTCGGAAAGCTTATTGAATACACAAATTCAGTTTCCCGAACTTCATCATGTGCACGTTCCAATCTTCTTCATACCTCATCGACGCTACACGCCGAGCTCGCCCATAGGTCCGTTGCCAAAAAGACCAACACGCTCATCAAAAACGAAAAGAGACGAAAAGCGCTTGAAATGCGCCCTCACATCGTACTCGGACACCGACCGGGGGACGAAGCCAAATGGCGCAACTGCGACCTCGCTAAAATTCTCGTGTCAGAGGAGGAACTCCAGATACCCGACGTTGACTCTACCGGTCAACCACCCACCACCGTCCAATTACCTACACAATTGAATTTTGGCATCAGCGAAACAGACAAAGAGTTAATCTTTCGCGACTTGCCTGAACTTTCTGCCCAAGCCGTCGTTCTCGGATATCAACAAGCGGATCCTGACGCGCTGGCTAGTCTTCACGATCAAAGCCAGGTGCACGAACGGCTCAAATTGAATCAGTTTGCGAAACTTGTCGATTTGAAGAATGCCAATGCTCAGGGTATTGCGTATGAAAATAAGAGAAGAATCGTTCTCGCATTTAGTGGTCAAGAGGGTTCTTACAATACTGGGTCCACCGAGGTTCAGGGTACGCTTCATCGTCGTTGCCTGGTCTCCCGCTGATGTACCGCTTCAGTTGCTTTGCTGACCTACCGAATACGCAATTTGTACTTTCATTTGACAAAATTCCGGCGGGATGTGGGTAACCGCCGTGGTCTTCGTATGCTCGTCCATCACCGGGCAAAGTTGCTGAAATATCTCAAACGAAAACACCGGCAGCGGTATGATGCTCTTCTGGAAAGGTTGGGTATAGAACCTGGGAGCGTTGAAGGAGAGCTGGTACTTTAATAATAATATCGTTGGGATGAACGAAACTAACATAATGATATGATATTTACACAACCTGTGCTGTCTCCGCTAACAATAGAGAATCATAAACTACGACTAGGCATGTTTTTTAGTGTTTGATTAATGCATGCTTGAATACTCAATCGCCGGTTTGAACAATCATTCAAATAGCATCCGTAAGGGGGGAGAGCGCTGCCGCTTGTTAGCCTCGAAGGCTCGGAAATAGTCTCGGTTCAGGATCAATTCCTCATGAAATTGATGCCTAAACACACACATCTCGAACAACGCTCATGCAGGACGAGATATAAAACTTACTCGACACCGTAATGAGCCTCCATTATAGACAAAGACATTAATTCGTCTTCATCGGGAGTGTCCCGACAGCGAACACAGCACCATATAAATTGTGATGTCTCTCTAGATCCATCTTCCTCGTCGATCTCGACCTGTCGCATGTTGAACTCTTCTTCATCTACAATATGCCAATTTCCCCCATGATGATGACGGCTGGCTTCGTGACTGATCTGCAGGAGAATCAGATTATAAACAAGCTATATATGGGCAAACTGACCGCGTCCCGCCATCTGTACACTGGCGCTTGGCCATCGTAAGTCAAACTACACAACGAACAAGCATAAAATAAATTTTGCTCGTCCATGTCTGTGGCTGTTGTCACCGCGGGATCCAAACCACTCTGTTCAACGATTCCTTCTGCAACGGTCTGCATGTTGAGGCTGAGAGCCAATGAACGTGGGCTCCATCTCGCTCGTTTCTTGGATAAATTGACCAGTTCCGTGGAGGGATCAACTAGATCATCGTTGAACATGAATCGGCACCCAAACCTGCGTGTTAAACAGGTATGACCGAGGACCTCCGGGTAGAACAAGGCACTTTCGAACCCTACACCAAGTGTGGACAATGTAGGACCACAATCATTGCAGACGAAAACAGTGGACGCTAAATCGAGCTTTTCCAACGCTTCTTCATCTGTCTCTGGGAGAGGTCTTGTCTGGCCCGAAAACACCAAACCGAGGATGTCGTCAAAAAAGATGTCTGGTTCTCCCTGCTGCTTCAGCACACTACTTAGTTGAAGACGGATTTCGCTTCTCCAGGCAGCGAACAATGACGGAAATTCCGGTATGAGATGCGCAAAGCTTGCGGCATCAACAGACGCATCCAGAGGCTGCTGGATTACAGCTTTCACTGGCTCCATTTCACAGAAGTCAACTGCCTCGGGCATAATTTGAGTGTAAGGTAGGCAATTGTTCTTGTATTCCTGAAGAACAGTCATCGCAGTGCGCTTTCGCCGCATAATAAGTTCGCCGTTCTCTCGATCAATTCTTCTTCTCCGCATTTTAGCCATGAATTCAAGAACTGGACCTTGTATATTGCTCCAGACTGAAACGACTTAGAATCATGTCGTGGATCAATTAAGCGACTCACCCCTTTCAGTCAAGCGCTGAGGCATTCTGACAACCTTGAGATCGTTCAGAGAGTAGGGTCGTCTGATGCTTTCGAGATCCTTTCCCCATCCTAACTCTTTTAGCTTCTCGACGATGCTAAACGGAAACGAATTGAATCAATCAAGTTGTGACCTATAAAGAAGGCGCTTACGCTTTCTTTCTTTCTCTTCTTAATTGGTCTAGCTCCATAGCCCTGTCGTCATTCTGATGCCTAGCCCACTCCTCGCATGTCCGTGCATGCTAAACGAGAGTGAGAAAAGCCACCAGAGATGCAGAGCGACGTACCGAAATCATTTTGGAAACATCGTCTTTCTTTCGAAGAATAAACGCATCAATATCTTCTTTGCTTAGTCGACTGATATCAGCTTGCAGTTTTTCGTACTCGGCAGTAACGTATACAAATTTGTAGCGTCCTTGAATATTCAGGTTAAAAGAACAAGGGTTAGTTCACATGCAGTGACTCGTACTGGGCACTAGTCGATGTGGCAAGAGTAAATCGCCCCGCACGCCCTCCACCTCGGGCACGAGGCATGTCTCGCTCAGACTGGAAGGGTTTAGATGCAAGCTATCATCAATACTGTTATGACTTACTGTTGTTTAGCACACTTGGAACAAATGCGTATCCTGAATCTCCATTCCACATTTCTGACCCCGGTGGTAAAACAGTACTTGAGAGAGTGTTAATCACGGTCTTATTTACGGATTGGATAACTTACATGGCAGTGAGGGGAGAAAGCCAGATTTGCCCATTGAGGTTCAATCATGTCCGGCGGGCATTCAGGCAGACCGATGTTCTCTCGGGCAATCCGCCAGACGGAGACGGAGGATGGGTTCATCAACACACGCCTAAAGGCTTTTGTCATTCGCGAAAGCTTCAACAAATCTCCAGGAGACATGTAGCAAAAGATCTGCGGATAATTCTGTTGGTCTGATGATGCGCATATAGGTACAGCAAACCTCGTAAAGGATGTCGATGGGCATTTCAGTCAGGCCGGCCAACTTCCCGACTCTACCTCTCTTCTTAGGCACCTGAACCAAGGCATCGTCTGCAGTCGTTCCGGCTTCATCCTCCTGCTTGCGGCGCTTGCGGGCGGTGGCCCGCTTTGGAGGCATGGATGGAAGAAGACGGTCACAGCGTAAACAAGAGACGCGTTTATATTACAGTAGTACCACGTGCTAAACCCAATTTATTTCTCGCCACTACCGCGACGCCATGGCTCTCGCTTCCCAAATAGCTGAATCGTTAGCTGCGACTCTGAATCCCGATACGAACGTGAGGATCGCTGCTGAATTGAGGCTGGCCGACTATTTCACGAACCCGGGTTCGTCCTCATTATCGTTGTCTTTCGTCCACCTTATCTCCTGATCGCACGTCGCGTCGCGGTCAGAGAGCGGCTTAGCTTTATCACAACTCAGTGTTACGCAGGATGCAGTCATCTCATTGCGACAGATAAGTCTAGCATTCCCCTCCTGAAAGGAAACGCGTCTTGATCTGCAGTTCTGACCAGCACTCCGCAAGCATTGCACTCCGAAAATACGTTAAAGAACGATGGTCTCCTATTTTCCCTTCTTTTAGAGGTTCTGCACCACCAGTTGAGGTAAACCTCTGTAATTATGACCTACCATCTTGTTCCTAACGCTTATTCCAGATAAAATCGAAAATTCGTCAAGCTGTATTTCTGGGTCTCTCAGACCCCGAAAGAAAGATTCGTTCCCTTTGCGTGAGTTGACCGATACTTCTATTTCTGAGAGCGTGAAATATTCACTACGTTCAACATAGGCCCATACACTCTCTTCAATCGCACACAGTGATTGGCCTGACGAATACCCTGAACTTTTACCCTCCCTGATCAATTTGCTTTCTTCCGGCTCCCCCAACTCAGTGCATGGAGCCATGCAAGTTTTTGCCGAGTTCATCAAGTCTGAGCTGACTGAGGATCAAACTCTTCCTATTCTTCGGGATCTACTGCCGGTCCTCCTCTCCATCCTAGGTTCTACGGAGGTAAACAATTAATGAAGCGTATACAAGCTTTCTGAAACATGTTTTACAAGTTATACTCAGCTCCTACGCGAGCTCGGACTGTGTCGGTGTTCCGTCAATGCATGACTGTACTCTATATGGTCAAGGATCAACACCCACAAGCCGTGAAAGAGGCAACATCTCTAGTACTTCCCGTGTGGCTGGATGCATTTAAGGTGTTATTAAACCTGGACCTGCAGAGGGAAGTACAAGGAAGTGAGAACTGGGACGGTTTATCCATCAGAATCCAAGTTTTCAAAGTAGGGTTATCTGACTTTTCAAGGGATCCACACTTACCGAATTGACAGACACTAGACACTTTACATACCTCATTCCCCCGCGCCCTAACACCTTACCTTCCTGATTTCCTGAATTCTGCTCTTCATCATCTACAAATCATCTATCCGAGCTTCATCCATTATTATATTTCTGCTGCCGATTCGCCTCCTCGCACATCCGAGGACGAAACAATTGAGCTCCCCGATTTGATCGTTCCTATCGTTGACTTTATAGCCGCTGTTGCTCGAGGTGGGAAAGCAAAACTGTGGTTCGATGCTCAGCATTTCCCCGCTCTTGTCTCTGCCGTCTTCAAGTTTACTCAGGTTGGAGAGCAGGACGTAAGTTTTGAATAATGACGGTAGCTGTATCTGATGACTGTTCCGTCAGGAAGAGACCTGGGAGACCAATCCATATTCATTTGTTTCGGAAGAAGATGATAAGACCCAAGGATATAATCTTCGTGATGCAAGTTTCGATTTGTTGAATGTATGTTTTAACATGATATATGACCATCTCGACGGAATCATAACCATTGAAATCAGTGTTTTATGGACCGCAATCCCGTTCAAACGGCGCAGATTCTCCAACAGACAATGGAACAAACCATTCACGATTGCGATGCAGAAAGAAGTGCAGGAAATAAGCATTGGTAAGCTCATGGTAAATTTAGATTAGTTTTGTTATCTAATGGGACTCAAGGTGGCGACCACTGGAAGCCGCACTTGCTTCAGTTGGTTCACAAGCGGGCGACATTCAAGATTGCATAGGCGAGGCATCAGATGCAGGACGTCCAAAGCCGTTTGACATCGAATCCTCATTGACCAAGGTCATACCTCCCATTTTACGCCTTTCAGGTGACGTTCACTATATGGTTGTCCTTCAAATTTTAACACGACGATGTTAGATTATCCTTTTCTTCAGGGACGAGGCTTTGTCTTTGCGAGTCAATTTGCAAGCTCGCTTCCCGCACAATTGGCTGGCCAATATCTAGAAGCCGCTATACAAGCAATTGAAATGCAGGACGCTTGCAGCATTCTCAAAATATCAGCCGTGAAAGCTGTCCAAAAGTGAATACTTGCTTAGAGAAATTGATTCCATGACTGATAAAGTATGAAGCTTTTGCGATCAGGGTGAAGATGCGGCGCGTGTTCCTTTTGCAGGCAGGATAGCCAGAGATCTTGGACCATTGTTACTCTCAACGTCTGAAGATACCTTACTTATCGTCCTTGAGACAATATCGTCGGTTCTAAGGATTGATGACGCTTCATGGTTGGACACGGAACTGGCTAATGCCCTGGTCCTTGCTATACTACAAGTATGGAATAAAAATATCAAAGGTGGGTGCGAATTTAGCTCTCTCCTTTTGATTTTTAACACGTATTTCAAACAAGATCCCATCTTCATTTCTATTCTTACTGACATTATGAGTCTTTTGGCATCTTCTCTCAGCAACGGCGTTAACGAGATAGTCGTCAAGCAAGCGGTACCTGTTTTGACCAATGCATTGGCATCTGCCAAGCCAATAGAATCCTGGATAACGAGTTCAGCAATCGATCTATTGAATAGTATCGTAGAAGGGCGCGTCGACGGGCTGCAATCCACGAGTTTCGCCACTTATCGCTCCATTTTCCGATCATATATTCTAGAATGGCATAAAATGCCTGACAAGCATCATCCAAAAGGATTGCAGCCAGATTGTGGCTTGGCACGACGAGACTGGTCGTTCTGGACTGGATTATGTTCTTATGTTCATCGCAAGGACCTTAGATAACCAGGACGAATCGGGAGGTTTGGTTATTGGCGATCTCATTATCCATTTACTGCGGAAGACTGGGGAAAGCGTATTGCCTGTTCTCCCACAACTGCTGCAGTCCATGGTTAACCGAATGACTACCGCCAAAACAGCAACATTCATTCAGGTTCTGATTTCCTTCTCCATAATCAATGATTACTCACTAGCATTAAGAGTCTCATAGTTCCATTTGCTTTCCTTATCAACAATCAGAGGGACACCGTCCTTTCCTTGGTCGAATCAATGCAAGTCCAACGCAGAACGGCGCTAGAAATTCTCGTCAACACATGGTGCGAAAACGCCGAGACATTCCAAGGATTCTGGGCATCCCGCATCAGCGCTCTGGCTCTGTCGCAACTCTTCCTATCCGACCGGCAAAGTCTGCAAAAGCTCACTGTCAAAGGTGACATTATTGTCAAGCCAGAAACACAGAATGGTGAGACGAATTCTTTTTACTTTCACGCATCCCACCGTCTTTGTTTTCATCAAACTAAATTTGATCCCAATGGCACATGAACAGTCATTATGACAAGATCCCGCGCCAAGCAGAGTACGCTACTTCTCCCTTTTGTGGTTTCATCCGTTTTTTTAACATGCTCATTCATCATTCTCTATCACTATGTGCATATAGCACCTCACGAGTTTGCTTCTGTGCCGTTCCATGTCAAAGCCTTGAAACTCCTTGTCCGAGAGTTGCAATTGGGTGGTGAATCGGCTACGATTACCGCGCGCGGCGGGGCCGCGGAAGACCTCGACTCGGATGATGGCGTAAGCTCCTTTTTTTGAACTGCTTCGGATGCCTTAGCACATTTTTCCGATATACAGGACGAGAACTGGGAAGAAGAGGATAAGTTCAAGGACGATGAAATCTCATACTTGTCAGATATGATTGGCCCCAAAGGTCCCATCACTCTTGACAATGGCGATCTCGCCAGTGATATGTTTGACGACGAGGACCTGCGAAGAGATCCAGTTTACAATATGGACATGCAGGTCAGTTGATTTTAGTTTGACCTATATTTTGGATGTCGAACGTGAACGATATACAGGCCCATCTTGCAAACTTTATCAGGGAATGCGCAGCGCGGAACACAAATAACTTTGCTTCCGTTGTCGAACAACTCAATGCTGAGGAGATGCTTGTGATCCGAGGCGTAGTGCAGGGTTGACCAATTGCTAGACAGATGTGTTGGCGAGATACGATGACGTGGATGTATTTTTAATGTTGAGCGGCAAAAAAAGTGACAGTTTCAAGTTTCCTCCTCGATCTTCCAAATATTCTATAGTACATAAACGACAGATCTAAATGATCTAAATGCGATAGACGACAACGCAAAGGGAAAAGTCATGTCACTCCCTCTTTGCCCAAGTCCCATTCTCTTACAGTCCCTCGTTTCTTGTATTCAATGTCCATTATGCTCGTACTTTGTCCGTTCCACCTTTCGTCCGCAGCATTGGATGGGACTACAAGTCGGCCTTTCTTGACGGTCGTTTTAACCTTGGGTAACAGTCCAAGCCTCTCAAGCCTCCTCTTTTCCTCCTTATCCTGCTGCCGAATCCTGAGCAGCTCCAACATGGCATCCCAGCCTTCATATTCGGCGTTATTGATCAGTCCCGTCGAGGGCACTTGCGGCACGGTGAGAGGCGCGACGTCAAGCCTAGGATCATAGGACTCATCAAAGTACTTGTCCATCTTGGATGGAGGATGCGTCGGAGGTTCAGGTCCAGGAGTAGATGATGAAGAGCGGGAAAAGGACATGGAGCTGCACGAGTCGTATCCATCAGGTTTCGGCGTGGATTCTTTGCGATCTGGCGAGCGTCCACGCCCTGGCGAGTCGACAGAGCCTGATCGCTGCTTTCTGGTTGGTGAATCGTCACGAGAGCCTCTACGTGACGAGATCTTAGAGTGTCCTTCATCTTCGGTATCATGGTAATCATTATTTCTATCACGCGGCGGTGTTCTACGACGTCGTTTCCTGTCACCGACGCTGAAGTCCCGTTTTCGTTTTCTCGGAGGTGACGGGGAATATGAAGAAGAGCGGGAGGAATATCGCGACGTCGAGCGACGCTTAGTCCTTCGCCTACGAGGGAGCGGGGACCCCGACCTGTCGTCGTCGTCGTCTTCTGAGGAAACGGGGCTACGACTGCGAGATGTCGAGGTACGTTCATGATGACGGCGACGGCGGTACCTGTCCCGCCGACGCCGCCTTCTCCGTTCCTCCTCGTCCGAAGTCAGGCTAGGACTCCTCTCATGTCTCCTCGACCTTCTGTGCCTCGAGTGCCTCTCTTTGGATCTAGTCCGTGATCGATGCCTGCGCCTTCTTCTAGGCCTATCATCCTCATCATCCTCTCGACTTTTGCGTTTGGAATCAGTCCGTTTATCTTCTTCACCTTCTTCATCTTCCGAATATTCTCCATTCCACGTCTCCCAATTGCGAACTTTCCTTTTCCTCTCGCCTCTGTCGGCATTTCGCCCATCCCACCTGTCCCAGCCCTCATCGTCGTCGTCATCTCTTTGGTGCCTGTGGCGACTGCTACTACGTCGGCGATGACTGCGATGGTGATGGCGGGATCTCTCACGGTGAGAATGGCGACGATGACGGGAGCTCTTAGTCCGAGCAGACCGCCTGGCATCGGCTGCCTCTTGAGCCCGTAGTCGCCGTTCTCGTCTCTCCCGTTCCTCTCGCTCTCGTTTAATCTCCTCGACGGCGAGAGCTTGGGCGCGAAGCACCGTCCGATTATGGTCATCTGTACTCCGTATTATAGAAGACAGGAAGCGCTTGTTAGCGCGCGGAGCATTACTGTCGATGCTGTTCCAGGTGGCAGTGCCATCGTTAAATTAACAAGACCGTGATCCATAAGATTAAAGTGTAGGTATGCATATCGTGAGATTAGAAAGTTGTCAATTAGAAAGTGAACGGCACGAGGCGAGGATAAAAGACGCACAGATTACTAGAGATGTAAGCACGGATACCATTCTGTCCGTATTTCTCGGCCTTTTTCTTGGCCTCTTTAAGGATAAGCTCCGCTACCTGTCTGTCAAGGTCTTCCTCTGTTATTGTGCCTGTGGATGAACGGAGGAGTGTAGAGAGCGACGAAGACGAGGAGGCCATACACAAGACAAGACGGTTGGTTGTTTGTCTCTATTTGGCTTAATAGCGGCAAGGCGCGTTGATCTGACATTTGACTATATTGAGTATCACTTTCTCTATACTTGGCGAAACGCAAGCTGTCTGGCGGAGCAAACTCACAGGAATAAGACAAGATACTGGTGGACGAACTTGGTACCGGTTATATTTCGGATGCAACTGCATGGTTGTCAGGGTCGCTTCAGGGTCCAATATGTTTGTTTCACGAGGTGACACTCTCGTAAATGACCCGGATTCGTCCTAGTAGGTCCTAGTTCAACTGAAGAATGTTCTCACGAACCTTATGTTTTAAAGAGTTCGAAAAAGGTTGAAATGGCCAGACCGCCGTTTAATACCCTAGTGTCCTGGTCGCGACGAGCGCCATGTTCTTGACGCGCGTGTTTTCAATTTGCGTTAGCTTATTATTAGCTAGCCGAACGTTCTCAAGCCGCATTCACGTCAAGACGCGTTACGAACATGAAGTCGAGGTCCCTACTGCCCGCGCCGCTCCGTCTGCCCCGTATTTTTTCGTTCATTCGGACCTGTCCCCTGGATCAAGTAGTCCACCAAACCCTTCGCTCCTTGCAGTACGTTTATACACTTGGTGTTAAATAATCTATTTCTGACAACTTACACAGGATTACAACGTATTGTATGGTACAAAATTACGCGATGCTACGACAGGTTTTAACAAACTATTGCAGTAGTCTTGCGTTCCTGGTAACAGGCGGAGCTAAAGACAATGTACGCATTTTTTTCTTCAAACATGTTTGCATATTAATCGTTGCAAAGGCGCAGACGTGGGCTGCGCTCCCCGCGACTCAGAAATCGTCAATCAAATCGCAGTATGCAGCAGCTGGTATCACACTGATGGCAACCGCTTTCGGAGACTCGGATACGCCAACGACTTCTGGGGTAGACCCCGTTGCCACCGCGAATAGATTTGCCTCCTGGGTGATAGACAACCAACTAGATGGAATCGACATTGACTATGAAGATTTCCAGGCCTTTAATGCTGGTAATGGCAATGCGGAGGTCCGTTGCTTGATGTCAATCTGATGCGACGTCTACTGACTCCAACCATAGAACTGGCTGATCACCTTTACACGACAGCTGCGGAATCAGTTGCCCCAGGGGCGGTACATCATCACCCATTCTCGTAAGTACATTTTTGCTTGTCATTCAAGCCGAAAGCTCATCTGAAAATAAAGCTATTGCACCATGGTAATCCGCCGTTTATGTCACGGTGGTTGATGCTCACGCTGGATCTAAGGTTTGCTCCGAACAAATGGGGTGGAGGAGGATATCTCAAAGTAAACTCTGAGGTCGGAGACTTGATAGATTGGTATAACATCCAATTCTACAACCGTAAGTTTCGCTACATGGCTGCAAGTATTCTTATTTTGCTTTTCTCAGAGGGGAGTGCTGAGTATACCACCTGCTCTGGTCTCCTGACCGAATCGTCAAGCACTCATCCGAATTCCGCTCTCTTCCAAATCAGCGCCAACGGAATTCCCCTGTCCAAACTCGTGATAGGAAAGCCGGCAACGGCGCAACTAACATACAGTGGTTATATGGACACCACGACCCTTGCGTCGTGCCTGGAACAGGCTAAAAATCGGGGATGGGGTATGTTTTCTTAGCCCGGTATTTGACGTGCCGTTACTGATTGTACGTAGATGGGGGCGTCATGGTTTGGGAGGTGAGCAATTCATCGAAGTTTTCTCATTGACCATACTTATGAGTTGGTTTAGTACCCTGAAGCCGATGCAACGTGGATCGCCAATGTGAGGTCCCAGTCTTGGCCTGTCTCGTGAACCAGTGAACAGTAAAGTCGTCATATTTGCTATGTTTTTCATTGAAACGATTTTATATGTTACAAGTTTTTCCTATCATGATTTCTTCTCTTCAGGGTTTGCATGACAAGTATAGAATGGGTTTAGTTTTGTTTCTTTGGTTAAAATGGATTCAGGATGATACTTATGTCGTAATGTCTGGCTCTTTACTTGGGTTTTACATGATCTCTGGGTTTGTACTTACTGGATATATGGTGACTGACTTCTCGAGTGTCTTTGATGTCCGCCGAGTTTGTCAGACGATCCGCTCGAACATTATGAAGCATATTCGCCTTGTAAGGTAGGTTCAACCTACCGTAAAAGGCATTCAACTATATTTCATTGCTCAGACCATGGTATGGAGAAAACGCCCTAACAGTGTTTGTAAAAGTAAAAGTACAAGTGATACATGCGTGTTGTAGAATGCGATCAATGCCTGCCGAATAAAACAAGGATATAAATAATATTAGAAACAGTGATGCAAAGTTACGTGTCAAATCGTGAAGCTTTCGTTATCATTCATCAAAAAGGAGAAATGACAATATCTATTGCGTTACACGTTGTTCGACATGCTAAGGATACAAATCAAAAATCGAAAGGAGCAAGAATAGTCGAACTAGACTGATTGCATGGTGCTATCTCTAGGACGACCCTCGCCAAACTTATTCAGTCCTGTAAAGGGGTTTTAGCTCCTCTTTAAGTGCCGATAAAGCTAGACGAATACTTACCTAGCCTACTATTCCCACCAGTCTGCTGAAGCAAATCCGAGGCCTTCATCATTGCCTCAGCAATATCGGGCGGCTGATAACCAAGGTACCTGCCGACGGCGGCGGCGAAGGAATTGCCGATATTGAAGAAAGCGTACTGCTGGAAGGGTTTCGGGAACACGCCGATGTGTTGGAAGTCAACAATCCAGATACAGCCAATCCCGACGTCGAGGAGGAAGTTATCCTTGTGGATGTCGGAGTGATAGATGGAGAGATCGTTTGACAAAGATATGGGCGATGTCATGTTTCCTCGGCAGCGCGAAAGCGCCTGCGGGAGAGAAATGGTTCAATAACGAGCCACCAAATAAGTCAAGGGTGAGATTCATACCTTATTAACGTACTTGGAGACCGCTTCGGAGCTGACGAAGGGTACCGGCGCCTTATGCCCCTTGAAGAAGGCGTGCCAGACACACGTCTCCGAGTCCGAAATCCTGCCAAATAGAGAATTAGGAATCGCAGGCATCTGGGCGAGAAGCCACCGGACGGCAGAAGCGACTCGCTGTACACCGTAGTCGTCGTCTCGAATAGAGTTGCAGGCCCCCAGGGTCGGCAGGTTTATTTTCTCCATGACCATTCTCGCGGAAGGCGCTGTAGACGGCGGGAATGCCAGGAGCCGATCTATCCTTCTGGGCAAGAGTGTGGAAGAAATGCTGAGTAGTGGCCTCGGCCATAAGGTCCCTGTCGCCGTACTTGACGAACAGGGCGGGCCATTCCGGCAGGTCGAAACTGAAGTAGTTGATATTGCTCTTTTGGAATAATGATAGGCCGAAGAAGTACTGGACAATCTGGTCACGCTCGGGCTGAGACAGCATGTCGGGAACAGGCTATAGAGGAATGTCGTTAGAAACTGCGGCCAGAGGGAAAACAAAGGAGGGCGATGGCAGAAAGCTGATGCCTACAGGGGGCGAGCTAAACATGACCTGTCGAGGTGACGTCAGAAATGGCGGCTAAAAAAAAAAGAACTGGGCAAAGCCGATACGTACCGATAATAGAGTTAAAAGAACGAGCAAGGTGATGGGGAAGAATTTGGCTTGGTGGCGGAAGGGCGGATGATATGCTGAGACATTGAAGCCAAAGAAATTGGGCGAACGTCACGAACGTTTAGATCGGCGCCCCTGACTTAGGGTACCTTAGATCTACTCCACCCATTTCACAGCGCAAATAGCCTGGTGGAATGGCGTTAATTATGTGTGACTCGGTGTTCACTAACATGCCAGGGGACTTACAATAGTGGTGTCGAAGTAAGTCACTTCCCACGCCTTGTAGAATGCGATCAATGCCTGCCGAATAAAACAAGGATGTGAATAATATTAGAACAGTCGTGAAGTTTTCGTTATGATTCATCAAAAAGGAGAAATGTCAATAGGTTGAGGGGGAGATTTATTGCGCTACACGTTGTTTGACAAGCTAAGGATACAAATCAAAAATCGAAAGGAGCAAGAATAGTTAAGCCGCTTGGTGGTATATAAGCCGGAATGTCACCAAGAGTTTCTCTAAATGTAATCATCAGATTAAGTTTTAAGGAAGCACAAAGGCAAACTTACGGTCATCAAGCGGAACAACCGCATGTTACTTGTGATTGTTAAATCCACGCCCCGCCATGCGCACCCGATCTTGAGTTTAGAAAGCTGATTGTGGGATTCTCCTCCTGCCCATATATGCACGGCAACCGTCTTCAAAGAAGTTCCGTTCTTTACAACCTCGAGGACGGCATGAAGCACGGAATCCCTGTCTACGCCAAAAGCTATGTGCTCCAAGCTTTCTGGAAGCTTGCGATATAGGAGTGGTAACACCGAGGGCCTCTCGGTCCTCAGTTCACGAAGCTCAGAGCACTTTTGGATGGCCGATGCTTGATCGCGCGAGCTAACCGAAGGAAGGGAAACCGAGTGCAAAGTCGATCTATGGCTGTTCAAGAGATATTCCAGCAAATCCGCGGATGGTTCTCGGTCGAACTCGAGAACGCGTAGGGTTTCGGAAGAACGATCCAGCAGCCACCTCATGTAGTCATTAGACGGCGGTGTCTGGAAGTTTAGACGTAAGCGCTCTAGAGCACAGGGTAGAGGATCAGATGGGGTGGCGGCGAGCTGAGGTGCTGTTCCGCTGATGGAAAGGGACTTTAGAGTTGGCCATACCCGTAGAAGCTGGGTCGTGGTCTGCTCGTTCTCTGACCAATTGTTGAACTCGAGTGCCGTGATTTCCGGACCGGAGGTGAGGAGTTGGATGGTCTGCTCATCGAATAGAGGAGCAGGGCGCCTCATTCGCAGCTGGTCCGGCGCTCCGACAATGTCCTTGCCAGGTGCTACACACCCGTAGAGCGAAAGGGCAAGGCCCGTCAAATTCGGACACAGGGAAACGGTAAGCGCGAACGAGTGTTGGTGGATACCGGAGGGCTGGTTATGGTCCATGATAATGCGCAGACGTTTGACTGAATCTCCCAATGCGCAGCCTCGTTGACAGGATCGGTCAATAGCACCCACAAATGATTCGAGCGCTCTCTGACTCTGAAGTGTGATATCCCGGAAGAGGAGCTTTTGTGCAGTCAGGGACCAAGCGTGGCAAACGAGAGAGCAAGATTTGAGCATTGCGATGTCGATCTCTAGGTTGTCATTGTAGTA
>WNGI01005705.1_pt1 | contig 20943 bp, 18 predicted proteins | sample 5400621 | NCBI WGS metagenome assembly WNGI01 (sample SAMN13153374, study PRJNA577476) | soil metagenome | isolation source: 20 cm soil or saprolite under Garry oak tree replicate 1 | place: USA:California | collected 2016-06-15
TCGCGACCGGTCGACTTTGGTGGAGGCGCGCTGAAGTACGGATGCGCCAGCAGTTCCTTTACGATGCGCATGCTGGGCTTTCCGGAACGCGCGAGCTTGCCGTCGACATCGTACGTCAGCTCGGGCCGTAGCGCATGCGTCACGCCGTTGATGACGGCAACCCCCGGGCCGGTGTCGAACGCTCGAACGCCATCGATCTGGCCGTGCGGGGGGACGACGGTGATGTTGCCAATGCCTCCCAGATTCTGTAGTCCTCGCCATTCTGACGGCGACGAAAACAGCATCGCGTCGGCGATCGGCACCAACGGCGCACCCTGGCCGCCTGCCGCGACGTCGCGGACGCGAAAGTCGCTTATCACGTCGATGCCGGTTCGCTCGGCGATGACAGCGGCCTCGCCCCACTGCCAGGTCGAGTGTCCCGGCTCGTGCCAGATCGTTTGACCATGCGATGCGACGGCGGCAATGTCTTCCCGAGCAACGCCGGCCTCGGCCATCACCTGTATCGCGGCGTCGGCTAGCCACCCGCCAAGATCGAAATTGAGCCGGCAATACTCGGCCGGAGTCCCGCCGCCGAGTGCCGCGCTCAGTCTCGTACGTTCGGGGCCGGTATAAGCGCGCGAGGTGTAGGCCAGAAGATCCGCGTCGATCCGGCCATCCGGTGCGTCGCTGAAACGGGCGACCGCCGCGCTGATTCCGTCGAGTGATGTACCCGACATCAGACCGACGACCACTGCCGAAGCCATCTAACTCTCTCTGACGGGCGGCGGCGGATCTTTAGTTACACGACGTATAACGCCTCCATTTTCGGCGAGCAGATTCTCGGCTTCCTGACGCGAGACGCCCTTTTTCTGCATCACGATCGCCAGCTTGACGCTTTTGTCGGCGCGCTCCAGAAGATTCGTCGCTTCATCGCGGGAGACACCACAAACCTCCATCACGATACGCTGACTCCGATCGATCAGTTTGTTGTTCGTCGCGCGGAGGTCGACCATCAGATTGCCGTATGTCTTTCCCAGCCTGATCATCGCGCCGGTAGTAATGGTGTTGAGTACAAGCTTGGTTGCGGTTCCGGCCTTCATCCGCGTCGAGCCGGTAACAACTTCCGGTCCAACGATTGGAAGCATCGTCACATCGACTCTGGCGACGAGATCGGCGGGGGGCGGCGAGCTGGCAACGAGTCCCGTCGACGCGCCAAGAGTGGCTGCGCGCTCGAGCGCCGCACGAACATAGGGGGTAGTTCCGGACGCTGCGATGCCAATCACAAAGTCTTTCTCGCTGACATTGTGCTCGTCCATCGCCAGCGCTCCGTTTTGAACGATGTCCTCGGCGCCTTCCTGCGATCGCGTCAAAGCCGGCAGGCCGCCGGCAATTATTCCCTGCACCATCTCCGGATTGGTGCCGAAAGTCGGTGGACATTCGCTCGCGTCAAGTACACCGAGTCTCCCCGAGGTTCCCGCACCGACGTAGAACAATCGGCCACCACGTCGAAAACTCGCTTCGGCCAGCTCGATCGCTCGCGCTATCTGTTCACGCTGTGTTGCCACCACTTCGGGAACTCTGCGATCTTCCGCGTTTATCATGTCTACGATCTCGAGCGGGGATGCGAGATCGATCGAGGCGGTACGCGGGTTGCGGCGCTCCGTTTCGCGTGGATCCAACATCAATGCGCTGATAAGCGGTGAGCCACGACCTAACTTACCCGGCGCCTCGCGCCAATCGCAAGACAACTATCGGAGTCAATGATGAGACGTTTTTCTCAAGCATTCCTGATGTTAGTACTGTGTGCAGCCTCGCTGAGCGCGCAGCGCCGGCCGAGAGTGTACGCGAGTGATCCGGGTACGTGGGTCTCGGGTTCGATAGCCGGCTTCAGAGCGAACGGCGTGAACGATGGCGCCACGGGAAGCACCTGGAACTTTGGCAACTCGACAAACTTCCAGTACCGCGCGTCACTTGAAAGAGGGATGGCGAACGGTTTGTCATTCGGAATAGCTGGTAGCTACGCGGACATTCCATTCGTTTACTACAGCGACCTTGCAGTGCCCCTTCCCTCCGGTGTCGGAGGCGCGCGCTGCGACGCGCAAGGCTGCAACGCGCATCTCGACATGTTGACGCTGGTCGGAACGTTTCACTACGGCTCGGGACTCGGATTGCACCAGGTCTTCGAGCTGGGTGGCGGAATAGTCGCGTATCAGAATCTCAAGCGCGATTCCGATGGCGCGAAGCTGGCTGGAGGCGGCAACATCGATCCGCTCGTCTCACTCGACTACGGATTCGGCTATGGCATTAACGATCGGACCAATCTGGACGTGGTCTGGGATTATGGCATTGCGCTCCACGAACGTGAGGGGCTTTCGAATGGGGTCAGCAACACGAACACGATGCCGGGGTTGCGCGTGATGCTTCGCATGGGGTTCGGCGGGCGCAGCTACGGGAGATAGTGACGGCGTCGGAGTGACGCGCGTAGAATTCAGGCTCGTATCCTTCGGAGCTTCGTCGTTGAAAAAGGCCTTTGTCACCACCGCGGCAATCAGTGCGGTAGCAGCGTGGCTCATCGCAGCGACGCCAGTCACCCGCGCGCCAGACGATCCAGCAATACCGAAACGCGTCCCGGCTGTGTTCCCGGCCGGATGGCGCTTCCCGGCCGGCGCCAGCGCTTCATTCGCGCCCCACGCAATGGTGGCGAGTGACAATCGACTCGCTTCCGAGGTCGGCGCGCAGATCATGAAGCAGGGTGGCAACGCGGTCGATGCCGCGGTGGCGACCGGCTTTGCCCTCGCCGTCAGCTACCCTGAGGCTGGCAACCTGGGCGGCGGGGGCTACATGGTGATTCGCATGGCCGATGGCCGTGTTGCCGCACTCGACTATCGCGAAGTGGCTCCTTTGGCGGCTACGCGCGATATGTACGTCGCCGCGGACGGCAAGCTCACCGGGGAGAGCGTCATTGGTCCCAAGGCGTCGGGCGTTCCAGGCGCGGTTGCGGGATTGGTCGAGGCCCATCGCAAGTTCGGCGTCCTTCCGATCGGCAAAGTTCTGGCGCCCGCGATTCGTCTGGCCTCCGAGGGGTTCACGGTCGACTCGACGTTCTACCGGTCGGTTTCCAACGCCAAATACAGAGTAGAAAACTTTGCGGGTCGGGCCGGTTTCTTTGCCAACGATTCCGCGCCGGCAATAGGCTCGCGGTTCAGTCAGCCGGACCTCGCTCGCACGATTCGGTTGATCGCAGACTCCGGCGCGGCAGCGTTCTATCGAGGAAGCATCGCCGACTCGATCGCCGCTCAGATGCAACGGGACGGCGGACTGATCACCAAGGAAGATCTCGCCCGATACAAACCGATTTGGCGGCAGCCGATTCGCAGCAGCTATCGCGGCTACTCTTTCATCTGCATGCCGCCTTCGTCCTCGGGCGGCACGACGGTGACGGAGATTCTGAACATCCTCGAGGCGTACGGTCCACCGGCGCAGTTTGGCAGCGCGGAAGAAATCCACGCCGTTGCGTCCGCATCGCAGCGCGCCTTCGTCGATCGCAACTCGAAGCTCGGCGATCCCGCCTTCGTCAGCGTTCCAATTAGCCAGCTGACGAGCAAGACTTACGCGCGCGCAGTGGCCAAAACCATTTCTCGCGATCGCGCTGATCCGACCGCGCGCGTCGCCTCGTCGATACGGGAAGGCAACGAAACCACGCACTATTCCGTCGTCGACCAGTGGGGAAATGCCGTCGCGACAACCACTACACTCAACGATCTCTACGGGTCAGGAGTGTACATCCGTGGCGCCGGATTTTTTCTGAACGACGAGATGGACGACTTCACGAGCAAGCCCGGCACTCCGAACATGTTCGGACTCATCCAGGGTGAGGCCAATGCGATTGCCCCCGGCAAGCGAATGTTGAGCGCGATGTCACCAACCATCGTTCTGGATCCCAAAGGTCAGCTCTTGCTCGTTACGGGCGCGCGCGGCGGTCCGCGGATCATCTCGGCGACTTCGCAGGTGATTCTAAACGTGATCGACCACCGAATGGCGCTAGCCGACGCGATGAATGCGCCGCGCATCCACCATCAGTCGCTTCCTGATTCGATCCAACTGGAAACCGGCGGCTTCGAGCCGCCCGTCGTCGCGCGCCTGCGCAAGATGGGGCACTTTGTTTACGAGCAGCGGTCGGTAGCGTCAGCCGCGTCGATCATGCGTGTAAAAGGCGGGTACGAGGGCGTCGACGACGGCCGCTCGCGCGGCGGCGCCGCGGTCGGTTTCTAGAGAAGAATCCGACGTGGAGGCAAAAAAAATCCGGCGTGATCTCCTCACGCCGGATTTTCCTTACCTACCGCCAGAGCTCTCTCAGATGTTGACCTGAGTCGACGAGTTGAGCGTAGCGGTAATCCTGCCGCCTGAGTTGACGCAGCCTTCGTAATTCGCCGTTGCAGCTGCAGCAGCGGCACCAGCAGCGCCACCTGCCGCGGCACCAATCACCGTGGCTTTGGTGCTCTTGCCAAGAATCTGTCCGGCGATGGCGCCGATTGCCGCGCCACCGACGACCTTCTGAACATCCTTACCCTTTGGCTGGTTCTTAATCTTGCTGACCTGCGCATAGCTCGTCGTCGCGCTGACAGGATAGGTGTGTCCACCAAAGTTGACCGAGACAACGCGGAAGCCCATCACGACATTGTCGTTGGCGTTCTCGCTGCGCTTGAGCTCGGTGACTTCAATCGTTGCCGTCGCGCCAGCGGGGATTACCGCGCCGTTCGAGCCGACGACGGCATTGGTAACGCTGGCGTTAAAGCGATCGCCAACCCTGTTGGTATTCGTGCAGACCCTGGAGCCGGACGCAAGATTGAGCGTGGCGCCCGCGGGAATGGTTCCGACTCTCGCGGCCGCAGTCGCCCCGGCGTTCGTACGAGTAACGGTATTGCCGCTCGACGTCACCGAAGTAGTGGGCGTGCGAGTCGTCGTAGTAGGCGTGCGCGTTGTAGTGCGCGCTGTCGTCGTGGTTCGTGACGTCGTCGTGCGCGGCGCAGCGGTGCTCGGCGCCGGAGTGGTCGCCGTTCCGGCCGGAACGTCGGTCAATGCCGGTTGCGCAGCGGTGTCCCGATTCGCGAGCTGAATGTCTCTGTTCAGTGCCGAGTCGGCTGCAGCGGCATTGTCATTCTTGGCCGTGCAGGCACCTGCAAATAAGGCAAACGACAGCGCGAGCGACGCGTTAAACCGGGGAATATATTGCACCATTAAGACTCCTCCATCGTGTGAGCGCCTGGGTTTTTTCCAAGCTCATGAATAAATGTGGACGGCAATCCACATGCCAAATATCAAGCTGACGCCGTTCAGAATGCCCGTTCGGCACGCCTACAAAATATGAAGAAGCTTCGACTTGCTGCGCCATATTACAAACCGTACTGGATCCCGTTTACGGTCGGTCTGCTCATCGTTCTGGCGTCGGCTGCAATCACCAGCGTTATCCCCTGGTTGCTCCGTCGCGCGATCGATGCCATCAGCTCCGGCGCGCCAATGCGCACCATTTGGGAGCTGAGCGGATTCATCGTCCTCGCCGCCATTGTCGGTGGCGCATTCAGATACGGAATGCGCGAGCTGATGAACGGCGTCAGCCGATGGATGGAGTACGATCTGCGCAACGATCTCTTCATACATCTGGAGACGCTGGACCCGGCATACTTTGCACAAACCCGTACCGGCGACATTATGGCGCGCCTCACCAATGACCTGGGCGCGGTACGAATGGCAGTCGGTCCGGCGGTTATGTACCTCGCCAACACGATCACGGGCGGCCTATTCGCGCTGTACTTCATGCTCCGTATCGACGTCAAGCTGACACTGCTCGCATTGCTCCCACTGATCGTTTTGCCGTTGCTCACAATCAGAATGGGAAAGGCGATCCATGACCGCTTCGAGGCAGTGCAGGAGCATTTCTCTACGCTCACCACTCGCGCCCAGGAGAACCTGACCGGCGCCCGTATCGTTCGCGCGTACCGTCAGGAGGCGGCCGAGGTCGCCCGGTTTGGCGCTGTCAATGAGCAATACCTCGCGCTCAACATGTCACTCGTGCGGCTGTGGGGGACGCTGAATCCGCTCTTTGCATTCTTTGGGGGACTGGGCGCAGTCATTGTGCTCGGGGTCGGCGGAGCTCTGGCAATCCAGGGCACCATTTCCATCGGATCGTTCGTTGCTTTCGGGTTGTATCTGACGATGCTAACCTGGCCGATGATCGCTCTCGGCTGGGTGGTGAATCTGTTTCAGCGGGGAGATGCGTCGATGGGTCGGCTAGCGGAGATCCTCGACGTTCGGCCGAGTATCAAGGCCGAAGAGCCTCGCCAGCATCTGCCGCCAACAAAATCTGGAAGGACGATCGAATTTCGAAACGTCGGGTTTCACTATCCGTCGGACACTCCCGGTGAGCCACGCTGGGTGCTGCGCCACGTCAGCTTCACCGCGCCCGCCGGATCAACTCTGGGTGTGGTCGGTGCCACTGGGAGCGGCAAAAGCGCTCTCATCGATCTCATGCCGCGCATGTATGATCCACAGGAGGGCGAGATCCTCATCGATGGCGTCCCAACGCGGAACGTCGCACCGGCCGAGTTGCGGCAGGAGATCGGCTTCGTGCCACAAGAGAGTCTTCTCTTCAGCGACACCATCGGCTCCAATCTGTCGTACGGTACGGCCGGAATGACGCCAACCGGTGACTGGGCGGCGGGCGTCGCGCAGCTCGATCGCACGATCGAGGAGTTTCCGGGACGCTACGACACCATACTCGGCGAGCGCGGAATCAACTTGTCGGGGGGCCAAAAGCAGCGCGCTGCACTGGCGCGCGCCCTTGCCAGAAAGCCCAGCATCGTGCTGCTCGACGACGCGTTGTCGGCAGTGGACACGCACACCGAAGCCGAGATTCTCCGGGCACTGCGCGAAGCGCTGTCGGGGAGAACCGCACTCATCGCGTCCCACCGCATTAGCGCTGTACGCGACGCGTCATGGATCATCGTGCTCGAGAAGGGGACCGTTGTCGAACAGGGCGGCCACAGGGAATTGATGGCCCTGCGGGGGCGCTACTGGTCGCTGCTGCGCCGCCAACAGCTGCTGGACGCCGTGGAGTCGGACACGCTGGCAACTGATCCGTTGGCAACGGATGTGACGGCGGGTACAATATGACCATGTCCGAGCGGACCGAACCCGCCTCCCTCAAGAAGCGGATAAAAACGCTTGAGTCCCAGGCGCGCGACGCGCAGCGCGCGATCGACGAGCTGAAGGCGCGTGACGCGCTGAAAACCCAATTTCTCTCCAACATCTCCCACGATCTGAGAACGCCGCTGGCTGCAATCATCACGCACGCGGAAATACTGCGCGACGGCATGCTCGGCGAGCTGAATCCAAAGCAGCGCGATAGTGTTTCCGGTATCGTGAGTGGCGGGCAGCAGCTGCTCGATATGATCGACGAGATCCTCACCTACGTTCGTAGCGCCAGCGATCAGGTAAATCTCGTTCCCACTGAATTCAACATCACAGAAGTCGTCGACCAGGTGCGGATGCTGAACCAGGCTCTGGCAGCAAAGAAGCATCTAAGTATCGAACGCCTCAACGGTGACGATCTGCCGCCCGTCTACGCGGACCGCGACAAGATCAAACACGTGCTCGGCAATCTCATTGGCAACGCCATCAAGTTCACACCCGATGGCGGGCGAATCTGGATCGGATTCTCGCGGCGCGGCAAGGAAGGAGAGGAGCTGGTAGTGGAAGTGGGCGACAACGGCTACGGAATCGCACGCGATCATCACGAGCTGGTGTTCCGCGAATTCGCGCAGGTCGACGCGTCGCCGTCGCGTCCGCATCACGGCACCGGGCTCGGCCTTGCCATCGCGCGCAAGCTGGTCGAGCTGCATTCCGGCAGAATCTGGGTAGAGAGTGAGCTCGGCAAAGGAAGCCGATTCTTCTTCACGCTCCCGCTCAACGCTCAGCGCGAATAAGTGGCCAACCCCACACGCATTCTGATTGTGGAAGACAGTCCGCTGGTCACGGACGCATTTCGCGTTCTGTTCACCGAGGCCGGCTACGAAGTGGACGCGGCGTCGACCGTCGCCGAGGCGATAGAGCGCGGTACGTCGACCCAGGTAGACGTGATGCTTTTGGATCTCTCGCTGCCCCACGGAAACGGACTGGAGATTCTCGAAGCGCTCCGCGAGCGGGGATCGTTGCCGCGGTCGACGCTGGCAATGACAGGGCACAGCGATCCGAAGTCGCGCCGCACCTGTCTCGACGCGGGATGCTCTGAAGTCCTGCTCAAGCCCGTTCCAATCGGCGAGCTCCTACGTCAGATCGAACGCCACCTGGCATAGCCGAGCGACGGGCGCGGCCGCGCGCCGGTCCGCTCCTCCGGTGGTACTATCGCACGAAGTACCGCCTGTTTGCGCGCGAGAAGCGTCCTCGTCCTCCGCAGCGCGGCCTGATCATGCTGCAGATTGATGCCCTCGCATACTCTGATTTGCGCCGGGCTCTCGAGCTTGGTCTCTGCCCAACTATATCTCGTCTACTCCGTGAGGGATTCGCGCTCAGGAGGTGGTTTTGCGGGCTGCCGTCGGCGACCCCGTATTGCCAGGCGGGGATGTTTCACGGCGAGAACGGCGGCATTCCAGCCTTCCGGTTTTACGACAAATCGGCTCGTCGCGTAATCACGTGCAATGCGCCACACGGAGTGCAGTACATCCGTGATCGTATCCATTCGCCGGGCGCGCTCGCGGGCGGCTCGAGTTACGTCAATCTGCTTGATGGTGACGCGCAGACGGTAGCATTTACGGTCGCCACACGTGAGAAGATGTCAGTGTACCGTCGGCTGGGCGGAACGCGGATGGCTCTCCTGATCGTACTGCATCCCATTCGAATGGCGCGCATGGTTCTTCAGGGAGCGCTCGAGTGGCTGCTCGAGGAGTGGGAGCGAGCACGCGGAGAGCTAGCCGGGAGGGCGACGCACTCCGAGGGGATTTTTCCGTTCATCCGTATTCTTAGCAATGTCGTCGTGCGCGAGCTGCAGACGATGGCGATTCTCCTCGACGTGTATCTCGGCGTCCCCATCATCTACAGTACTTTCATGCAATACGACGAGCTTGCTCACCATTTCGGTCCCTCGAGCAAGCAGGCACTCGCCGACCTTCGACGCACCGATGCGCGGATTGCCGAGATCTGGAGAATGGCGGAGCTGGCGGGCGGCCGAGGCTACGATCTCGTGATCCTCTCCGATCACGGAATGACACCGGCGTTGAGTTACCGGGTGCAATACGGCGAATCTCTTGGTGCGACGGTTCAGGGGATTCTCGACGAAACACCGACGAAGGGCGCCCGCAGACCACAAGCGTTGGCTAGTTATGCCGAGGATACGGAGTACTCTGACATCGGACCCGAAGTCGTCGAGGCAGTCGCGCAATTGACACCTGCGTCATTCGGTGTGAGAAGCGGTGTTCGCAGATTCCGCGACTGGCTCAGAAGCCGCTATGGACTGCGCGAGATCATTTTCCCGGAGAAGTACCGAGTGGATCGGACGAATGATGTCGTGGTGACGTACAGTTCGTGCCTGGCGCTGCTGTATTTCGCAACTACGGAACAGCGGCTCACGCTCGAACAGATTCTTGCCGACGCGCGGTGGACGAAGCTCTATGAGCGTTTGCTAGCTCATCCTGGCATCGGACTCGTCGCAACGCTCGCGTATAAAGGTGTGAATCTGGCTGGCAAGCGTGGCCGCGCGATTCTGCGAGACGGGCAATTAGACGTTATCTCCGGCGAAAACCCGCTTGAGGTTTTCGGCACCGAGCCGTACGAGCTTAGAGCTGTAGAGTCGCTCGTGAAGCAACCGAATGCGGGTGACTGTGTTTTATTCGGCGCCTTCGATGGCTACGACATCGTGTCGTTCGACGATCAGGTCGGCGCGCACGGGTCAGCAGGTGGGGATCAGGTCTATCCGTTCATCATCTCCCCCGAGCGACTCGGACTCTCCGCTGAATCGCTGGAGGATGCCCGTGACATCCACCGTACGATCCTCGCGCGCTACGCCGCTGCCAACGCTCCGAACGCGCCGCCGTCCGCCGCCAAGCTCACTCCTATCGCTCCTCGCGCCGCCGTTTGACTTCCTTGCCGGTACGGCGGACAGGGTCCTCTACGGCCGCTTGTCCTCGCCCGCGCGGCTTCGCCGCGTACGGCTGCCGGCTTCGCTCGGCGCCTGGGCTGCGAAGCGGCCTACGAGGACCCCGTCCGCCTTCCCAACGTGATCGCTGGATCGGCAGCGTTTTGGTCGCGCCTCACGCGCGCGCCTGCGGGTGTCGAGCGCGGCTCGAGCGATTGGCAGCATTGGCCGCGAGTGATCGCGGTTACACGCGGACACACGCGGCGCTCAGCGCCGCCGCAGTTGCAGATCTCTGCAGGGAGGTGAGGGTGTCCTCGTAGGCGGCGCCTCGCGTAGCAAGAGACTCGCGCGCGCCGTTGTTGTTTGCGCGCGAGGCTCGCAGCGTGTAAGCGAGCTAGCCGCCGTAGAGGATACCCTCGCCGACCCAGTACACGGTTGCAAGTCGAAGCGAACCGCTAGAACGGCGCTGCGACGCCTGAGACGATGGTCTTGAATGCCGATGCTGAGATTTTCTCGGGCTCGAACGGCTCGCCCGCGCGCTTCATCACCCCGCGCACGACTTGGTCGAGCGTCACGAGCGGCGCGTCGGCCTCGGCGCGGACTTCGACTTCCCATTTCCCGCGGTCCGGGCCTTTCAGGGTGTGACGGTATCTGGCAGTAAAAACCGTGTGGCGGTGAACGATGATCTCGCGATCCTCCTCTTCGATCGGCAGGAACTCGTCGCCCGCGCTCTCGCTCAGCGCTTCGGGCGGCTCGTCCGGAGCGTGCGCGTGTTCCGGCTCCGGCGGTAGTGGAATCGCCGCCACGACTGCCACTCCGGTCTCGACGCCCGATTGACGAAGTGGGGGAAACAATCGCACTTCATCGACAGCGTTCAAGCCGATGCGCTCCGCAATGTCCCGCAGAAATCTCTCGGTGGTTTCGATCAAACCCGAACCTTCGATGCTTGTGCCGACGGCTGCTCCGACTTTCGGTCGGTGAGCTCACGCTCGACGTACAATCTCAGAATGTGCATGAAATCCTGCGCGTTCGTCACCACTCCGAATGCCTGATGGGTTCCGCGGTCCTTGAGCTTGCTCACGACGAACTCGGACGAATCGACACAGATAGTCGGAAGCTCGCGCATTGAGCCATCTTTCTCGGTGGTGATCACTTCGGGGAGTGGACCATCGTCGCGTATCGAGCCGGTGAGGACAAACGGAACACCCTTCACCACGCACGCGTGCATGATTCCGTCCTTGACTACCCCCTGCTCTACCGCTCGAGCGATCGAACCGGCAGCTCTCACCTTATTGATGGCGCGCATGTGAAGTCCATGTCCGCCGGTGGTTGCCTCGCCAGTGCGCGTCATGCCGAGAGTGGTACCGAAGATCGACGCCTCGATGTCGTGAACCGCGACTGCGTTCCCGGCCAGCAACGCTGACACAAATCCATTCTCGATGAACCAGACCATGTCCGCACGCGCCCGGGAATGAACCAGCGCTGGTCCGGTGACCCAAATTGGATATCCACCGCGGTCGCGTTCCTCGATGAGGATGTGCGCCATCAACGCGTAGTCGATCGGCTTCTCGCGCGACACTTCGCTGGTCATGAACTTGAACTCGCCTTCCTCGTCGCCGAGGAACGACGCTGTGTGGACGTAAATACCTTCGCTGCCATCTTCGGCGCTGCCGACGGCGACCATGTCGCCCTTCTTCAGCTTGCGACCCTCCCTGATCCACAGCCCGTCGTTGTCGAGGACGAGCGCGGAATCCATCCGGGGTTCGCGAGGCATCCGCCACGCTCCCTTGATCCGCACATAGGTCGGAAGATTCGTAGTCGAGAAGAAGTCTTCGGGTAGCACGCCATCAGCTGGCGCCGCAACAAACTTCGCGTCGGGCGCATTTGCCAGCTCAGGAGCGTTGAAATCGGGATGCCTAAGTATCGTCACATTCTAAAGATAAAGGGCGTGTGCTCACTTCGAACTACCATTGCGGACTAACTGCTGACTGCTGACTAACTGCGGATTGGGAAACCTACTTCGGACCGCGACACTAACGGCTGCGGATTGCCAACTGCGGACAAAAGCCTACCCGCCGAGAAGTCCGCAGTGCGCAGTTAGTCCCCCAATTCGTAGTTAGTCAGCAGTCCGCAATGCCGTTGGTCCGCAGTCCGTAGTATTGATTACTCAATCCTATAGCAGCGCAACCGGATCGCGATCGAGCGTCACCCTCAACTGCGCAGTGGTCGGGACGTCGAAACGTTCCATGAAGTATCGACTAACGCGTGTCAGCTCGCCGGGGTGCTCCGATTTGAGAAGGACATGCCAGCGCCAGCGGCTTTTGATGCGCTCAATCGGGCACGGCGCCGGGCCAACTACTTTCACTTCATCTCCAGCACGTGTAGCGATCAGCTCACGGAGCCATTCGCCGCCGTGAATAGCGAGCTTCGCTGTTGAATCCTCCACCAGGCCGCTGAAGACGATGTTCACGAGACGCACGTTCGGCGGATATGGTGGATCCACTCGGCCAACCATTTCCTCACGCACGAACGAGACGTAATCGTGCGCGACCGCGTAACGCACGGCGTGATGGCCGGGCAGCCGCGTTTGAATGAGCACTCGACCACCCTTGGCGCCGCGACCGGCCCTGCCCGACACCTGACTAAGAAGCTGAAAGCAGCGTTCGGATGCTCTGAAATCAGGGAGATTGATGCCAACGTCCGCGTCCACCACGCCGACGAGCGTGACGTTCGGGAAATCGAGACCCTTGGCGATCATCTGCGTGCCGAGCAAGATGTCGATGTCACCCGCGGCAACACGATCCAGGATTCTGGTATGCGCCCATTTTCCGCTGGTCGTGTCCACATCCATACGTGCGATGCGGGCTGCCGGAAATCTCTCGCATAGCAGCCGCTCTACCTGCTGCGTGCCGAGCCCACGTTGCTTCAAATTCCTGCCGCCGCAACGTGAACAGTCCGGTCTGGGGTCTTCCTTGTGAAGACAGTAGTGGCAGATGAGTCGTTCGGGATGCCGGTGATGCGTGAGCGTGATACTGCAGTGCGGACAAGTCGCGACCGCGCCGCAATCGATGCACTGGATAAACGAAGAATAGCCACGGCGGTTCAGCAGCAGAATGCTCTGCTCACCCCGGTTCATCGTTTCCACGATTGCATGGTGAAGCGGCTCTCGGATCACGCTGCCATAATCAATGCCGCCCTGGGCCATCGCCGAGTAGTCGACCGCGGTTCGACGCAGGTCCACTACATCGACAGTGGGCAACCGTCCACCGCCCACCCGATCCGGCAGCGTGAGCAGCGTGTACTTGCCCGATGACGCGTTCGCCCAGCTCTCCAGTGACGGCGTCGCGCTTCCTAGTACTGTGATCGCTCCCTCGTTCTTCGCCCGAACGATTGCGACTTCGCGGGCGTGATAACGTGGCGTCTCCCCCTGTTTGTAACTCGACTCGTGCTCTTCGTCGACGATGATGGCGCCGAGGTTCTCGAGAGGTGCAAAAACCGCCGAGCGCGCACCGACGACGATCCGCTTGTCGCCCCGCTTCAGGGCCAGCCAGGCGTCGTAACGTTCGCCCTCGCTGAGCGCCGAGTGCAGAACAGCGTCCGCGCTCATCGACGATCCGTCGCAGCAGCTCGATGTACACGAGCGTCTTGCCGCTTCCCGTTATACCGTGCAACAGAAACACGTCTCCGCTCTGGGCGGCAGCCATGGCTTCGATCGCATGGCGCTGCGCTGGAGTCGGCTCCAACCTCGTCGACGAGATTCCGCCACGCGTCGCGAAGGGATCGCGCTCCACATCCTCTTCCTCGATGACAACGAGTCCGCGCTTCTCGAGTGACTTGAGCACGGATGACGAGAACTCGAGCTGCGCAGTCAGGTTCTCTACCGATGTCCTGCCACCGAGTGATTCGATCAGCTCGAAGACTGTTCGCTGCCGCTTAGATCTCGCGAAAGTCTTGTCCCGTTCCAGCAGCGATGGAATGTCCGCACCGAGCCTGGCAATGCGCCGCGTCTTTCGCGACGGATGTGGATCCTCGGCGCCAGTGAGTGCGGCAGGGAGCACAGTTCGCAGCACGACTCCGAGTGGCACGATGTAGTAATCCGCCATCCACTTGCATAGCTCGAGCAGCGATTGACCGATCGCTGGTTCGGCATCCGGCGATTCGAGGACGGCTTTGGGCTTGCGCTTGAGCGGGCTGACGTCGCTGATTCCGACGCAGACCCCCACCTCCTTGCCGCTGCGCAGCGGCACGACCACACGCGAACCGACGGCTACCGGATTCGTGACCTCATCTTCAAGTGCGTAGGTGAATGTCTGGAAGAGAGGCAGCGGCAGCGCGACTTCGACGAACCGCAGCCCCGCGTCACGCACCTTGAAACGCCGCCGCTAGGTCGATGGTCGGCGCGGGAGTTGCCCCCAGCCCCGGCGCGTCCGACAACCGGATGGATCCGCCGGCGATGGATGCGCCGCGGAACGGATCATTTGACAGCAGCGCCGCACCATCAAAATCCGCGTAGTCAAGGAGTGGCGAGATTTGCGCGATGGCGGAAATGCCGAGCGAGCTCTCGATCATGCAGCCGGCCATGACCTGGAGATTCAGCGCGCGAGCCGTATGAACCATCCGCAGTGCTTCGCGCAGACTGCCACATTTTGCCAGCTTGATGTTGATGCCATCAACTGCTCCCGCGAGCTTGGGAATATCGGCTGCGACAAGGCACGATTCGTCAGCGAAAACCGGCAGCCTGGACCGTTCGCGCACGAGCCGCAGACCTTCGATGTCATCTGCCGGCACGGGCTGCTCGAGCATCTCGACACCCTGGTCCGCGAGGAAGTCGCTCATGCGCACCGCGTGCTTGGCGGTCCAGGCGGCGTTCGCATCGACGCGCAAACGCTTTTGCGGCGCGGCATTTCGGATGATCCGTACAATCTCCGTGTCCCGATCGGTCCCAAGCTTGATTTTCAAAATCGGATACTCGCGTGCTTCCGATACGCGCCGCTCGAGCTCGTTGTTTTCGGCGATCGCGATGGTGAAACTGGACTGCGGCGTATTCGTCGCTTCGAGGCCCCATATTCGGTAGACCGGCAGCCCCAAACGCTTGCCGACCAGATCGTGGAGTGCCGAGCTGACCGCGCTCTTGGCCGAAGCGTTGCCGCGCAGGACGCGATTGAGTTGCAACTCGATCGACTCCAGTGAAAGTGGATCGGCACGCTCGAGTATTGGCTTGAATTGTCCGAGCGCCGCCAGGACCGTCGAAACCGATTCACCGTAGTACCGGTTGGGCGCGGCTTCCCCAAAACCTTCGAGCCCGTCGGCATCGGTTATCCGCACGATGACGTTCCGATGATGGGCGTAACCCCCGCGTGCGATCACGAACGGATGGGTGGGGTTGAGCTCGATTGTCTGGTGCGAGAGCTTCATCGCTTAAAATCCGGGTAAAGCTGTATATCCGTGCGAGAGCTTCATCCGGCAGCCACTGCCGGTGCGGCTCGCGCCGTTCGCGCCATTCGATACTCGTGATGTGCCGACGCTGTCGAGAGGAAGTTGATTAGCGCGTCGGCCAGGTCATTGCCCCGCTCGAATCGGTGGTTGGGGTTCTTCTCGAGACAGCGCATCACTATTGCCGCCATCTGCTGGGGAATCCGCGAATCGACGACGTCCGGCGACACGGCAATCTCCGTTACGTGCTTGTAGCTGATCGAGTAGCTGTCCGCACCATCAAACGGGGGAAAGCCGAGCAGAGTCTCGTACATCACGACGCCGAGTCCGTAGATGTCGCTGCGACCATCGAGCAGCTTTCCGCGCGCCTGCTCCGGCGACATGTAGTGCGGAGTTCCCATGACATTTCCGCTTCCTGTCATACGGCTGCGGAAATGCCCGGTGGCGATTCCGAAATCCGTTACGAGCGCGTTCTCGTCCTCATCGAAGAGGATGTTGTCCGGCTTGATATCGCGGTGCACCAGTCCCCGACGGTGGGCATAATCCAGCCCGGTTGCAACTTGCGCCGCGACGCTGGCGGTGGTTTCCGGCGACAAGGAGCGATGACCGCCAATGCGGTCGCTCAAGGTGCCGCGCGCCAGGTACGGCATCACCAGAAAAACGTGATCCTCGACCATTCCGAAATCGATGATCTTGCAGATGTGCGGGTGCATCAACTGCGCCGCGGACTCCGCCTCGCGCTTGAAGCGCTCGCGCATCTCGTGCTCGCGCGCGAGATGGGGATGAAGAACCTTGATTACGACCGGTGAGTCGAGGGCGACGTTGAGCGCGTAATAAACGCTCGCCATGCCACCTTCGCCGACACGGTGCATGATCGTGTACCGGCCGCCCGTTACCTGACGGAGCGCCGTCACAGACGGATCGGGCGGCGACTGACGTCGATCCGAGCTTTCCGGCATCCGGATCCCGCAACGAACGCAGCGCGCGGCCTCGCCGCGGTTCCAGCTTCCGCAGTCAGAGCAGAACATCGTTATGCCCGGAACTGCATCCGCACGAAATCGTACGGAGGCCAGGGCCCGGTGACTCGGAAGTCGAGGGCAGTTTGACGTTGCGCTTCTTTGGACACGGTGTCCTTGAAGGTCTGCCAGCGTTGGCTATCGATGAGGAACGATGCGCGAGCGACGACGCCGTCTTCATCGTCGCCGTCCGCCTTTGGCAACGTAACTGTGGCGGCGGCCTGACTCCGCAGAAGTCTAAGACTCTCCGCGGCGAGAGCGGCAAAGCTCTTTTGAGAATCGCCGTCATCCTGCCTGCCCTGGGTCGTGATGCTTACGCGCGCTGCCGCGTGACCTTCGACCACCGCCAGAGCCTCGGTGAGCGTGAAATAATGTAGCTCGAGCCAGCGTGTCAGTGTCGATTGCGACTGGAAAACCGTTCCGGGCGGAGCAGGCAGGATTGCCGAATGCGAATGCGCCTCCTCGAGGACACGCAGATATTTCGTCATCGCGTCGTCGTCGAGTGTGATCACGGCATACGGAGCTGCCTCGACGACTGCCGCCAGCGCCCGATAATGGACCAGACTCGTCCCCTCGGACAGGGATGTCGCCTGGCCGGACTCGACGGCAGCAACGCCGTAGAGACGCAAGGAGCTCACAGAAGCTTGCGCCATTTGAGACCGCCAAGGATTGACAAGCCGAGCGCGAGCTGCGCGAAGACGAGGATCATGAAGCCATGCGGATGACTGTGAAGCGGAATATGCTCGAAGTTCATTCCCCACATTCCGCTCACTACCACGAACGGAAGCGTGACCGTTGCGACTATACCGAGCGCCTTGGTCGCCATACCTAGACGATTGGAGACCTGCGTTAGATAGCTGTCCATGGTGCTGCTCAGCAGCTCGCGGTAAGTCTCCAGGGAGTCGTAAATCCTGAGGACATGATCATAAATGTCCCGGAAATAGACCTGAGTGTCGGGGGCGAGAAGGGTGCTGGGGCGATTCGTGAGCACGCTGAGAGCGTCCCGCTCCGGCGCCAGGTGTCGGCGCAGGGTCAAAACCAGCCGCTTGACCGCGAAGACCTCACGCAATGCGCCCTGATCGAACGTCCCGTAGATCTTCTCTTCGAGGCTGTCCATGAACTCGTCGAGCTTGTCGATAATCGGGAAGTAGGCGTCGACCGCCTGATCCACAATGGCGTGCATTAGCTTCGCCGGACCATGCATCGCCAGCTCGGGCTTTCTCTCGAGCAGTTCCCGAGTTGAATCGACCGGGTTCGTGTCTGCCCCATGCACAGTGACGAGGTAGTTCTTGCCAAGAAAGAAGCTGATGTTGACGGTATCGAGGTCATAGGGGTCATCCGTGGTCTCGCAAAACGCGACGGTGCGAACGATGAGGAGCACGTACCGGTCAAACTCCTCGAGCTTGACCCTGGACTGCGAATTGACGGCTTCTTCGATGGCCAGTGGATGAAAGTGGAAGACATCCCTGAGCATCGCGACCTTGTCGCTGTCGCGGGTGTCGATGTCTACCCACAGCGTACCTTCTCCCGCGGCAAGAGCGCGCTCGATCTCCTGGCGGGACAGCTGCTGCCGCATCTGCCCGCTCGGATCGTTATAGCAACTCCATACGTGCGGCTCGGCCGATGGCCTGACGTATTGCAGCGGTTTGAGTGCAACGCTCATGAGTTTGCAAGTTAGCGGTTAGGCGCCGAGCGCGCCCACATGTCGGAGCACCGCCAGCGCCAGCCTTTCTGGTGCGTATCCGCCTTCCAGCGCGCTCACGATGCGTCCCGCGCACCACGAGTCTGCGCGGGCGACCAGCGAATGTGTCAGAGTGTCGAAATCATCGAGCTCGAGCGTGAAACCGCCAAGGGGATCACCGGCGAGAGAATCGAACCCAGCTGAGATCAGAATCAGATCAGGTACGAAGCCGACGGTGGCGGCATCGATGCCCCGCTCCAGCGCCTTCACATACTCAGGCCGCGGCAGCCCGGCCGGCTGGGGAATGTTCCAAACGGTCCGGTGGGGTCCACGGTCGTCGGCGGCTCCGGTGCCCGGGTACCAGGGCCATTGGTGCATTGAGACGAAATGAATGTCCGGCTCCGTCTCCACGAGGGCCTGAGTGCCGTTTCCGTGGTGCACGTCCCAGTCGACTATCAGGATCCGCTGCAGGCCATGTGTCTTGCGCGCGTAGTGAGCGGCAATGGCTACGTTGCCAAAGAGGCAGAATCCCATCGCCCGGTTATGGACCGCGTGGTGTCCCGGTGGACGTACGGCCGAAAAACTTCGAGGATTGACGCCACCAACCGACAGATCAACCGCCGACAGCACACAACCGGCGGCGGCTGTGGCGGCGTCCCACGACCCGCTGCTTGCTAAGGTATCCGCGTCTAGGCGGCCGCCTCCCTGCTCGGCGATTACCCTGACCGAGCGAACGTAGGCAGGATCATGAGCCAGCTCGAGCTCCTCGATCGACGCGTGGCGCCCCTCGAGGTGTTCGATGGTGTGGAAAATTTCTGGGTCCTGCCGCAGCGCTCTGGTTATCGCGCGCAGACGTCCGACGTGCTCCGGGTGGCCCCACCCGGTGTCGTGTCGTCCGCAATCGCTATGAGAGATGAACGCCGCCCGCATCGCGCGGGCGCCTACTCTACGGGTCGCCGGCGGCGGTCGGTGATGACGAAGATCGACCCGTTCCTCGCCGCCGTAGAAGAAATTGGCGCTTCCTCGTCGAGCACCTCGAAGCCATGGAGCTTGACCACATACTCGTTCTCGTCGCGTCCGTCCGGGTAGAGCTTCTTGAGCGCCAACTGCTTGAGGCTTTTGACGGAAGCGGCGGGATCGGCGTCAATCCGAATCGCATCCCAAGCCTCGAGAACCTGCGCCCTCAAGTGAATGACCTGCCCAGAGGGCGAGCCGAGCTTGATCGGTTCACCTTGCGTTCTGACACTGCTGACGAACGGCGTAGGGTCAGTCATTCGCCGCTTTCGGTAGCGACGGCGAGAGGGACCGGCGCAAGCGTAGCAAAAAAACGGGCGACCTGCTGGTCGAAGAGGTATGTCGATCCGGTAACCTTCGTCTGACCGTTTCCGGGAACGGCAGCGATCACCACTTCTTCCCCGCCCTGGCCGCGGAGCGTCACGTGGGTTTTTGACTCCTGTTCCGGAAAAGCTGCGTAGATACCCGTCTGGCGCGCGAAAAAATTCTTTGCTGCCTGCAGCACCTCGGCGGGACTGTGGACGGTGGTGGTTTCCTGCAGAGTGCGCTTTTGCTGTGACATCAATGCCGAGTCAAGAATTGGCAGCGTTTGGGGGATAGGTACGCTGGGTGCCAGTCGCGTCGTTCTGTCTATGACGCTCAATGGGTGCGTGCAATCTAGACCCCGCCTGTAGGAGCGACAAGCTCACGGGCACCGCGGTCGGCATCTTGCAAGTTGGCGCTCGCAAAACCCTCACGAACAGGAAGACGAAAATGCTGACGAGTAGATCCGTGCTGCGCGCGCTGGCTCTCGGCTCCGCGCTCGTTGTCTCGACTAAGGCTTTCGGTCAGGGCGCTACCGCCAGGCAGCTTCAGCCGGCCACCTACAGACCAGAATTTGGCACGATGTGGACGTTCGAGGCCCCGCCACTCGACTACTGGCGCCGAACCTATGGATGGGCACCCGATCAAAAGTGGCTCGATCACGTCCGGCTCGCGTCTGTGCGGTTGCCGAACTGCTCGTCGTCTTTCGTTTCGTCGCAGGGATTGGTGATGACGAATCACCACTGTGGCCGCGAGTGCACGGCCTCATCGTCGCCGCCGGACTCGAACTACATCCAGACCGGTTTCGCCGCGCGAACTCTAGCCGACGAGAAAAAATGCGCCGGATTGTACGTCGATCAGCTGCAGTCGATTCAGAACGTGACAGATAGAGTCAGGAGCGCTATCACAGGAAAGACACCCGCCGAACAGGCAGCGCAGCGCACGGCGGTCATCACTCAGATACAAAGCGAGTGCAACCAGCAAACACAACTGAACTGCCAGGTCGTCTCGTTGTACAACGGCGGCATCTACTCGATTTATCGATATCGCCGCTTCAACGACATCCGTCTGGTGATGGCGCCGGAGGGCGACATCGCATTTTTTGGTGGCGACCCGGACAACTTTACTTATCCGCGCTACGATCTCGATCTGACGCTGCTGCGCGTCTACGAGAACGGCCAGCCGTATTCCCCACCTGATTATCTCAAGTGGAGCCCGGCGGGAGCCGTCGAGAACGAGCTTGTGTTCGTGGTTGGTAATCCCGGTTCGACTGGTCGACTCAATACGATCTCGCAGATGGAATTCCTGCGCGACGTCGGCTACCCCGCCACCCTCGCCGCGTACAAACGCGCGCTCGCCATTTACGCCGACCTGGCACGCACTGACACGGC